>Ga0070728_10004371_pt1 | contig 14759 bp, 16 predicted proteins | sample tdDd471_FD_66723 | JGI IMG/M metagenome (GOLD analysis project Ga0070728, IMG submission 66723) | Marine sediment microbial communities from the Atlantic coast under amendment with organic carbon and nitrate - tdDd47.1 | ecosystem: Environmental > Aquatic > Marine > Coastal > Sediment | place...
CGAGTCGGTCGATCTGCTGACCGAGACGCAGTACCTCGCTCGCGAGCGGACGGACCTCCCGGCGAAGACTGTCTTCCGGATGGCGACGGAGTGGGGCGCCCGCGCGCTCGCACTCGACACGGGATCGCTGCACGTGGGCAAATTCGCGGACCTCGCGGTGTTCACTCCCGACCTCGGACTCGGGACGTTGGGTGCAGCGGACGCGGAGTGCCTGTTCACGATGGTGGGGGGCAACGTGGTCCACGGCCCGCCCGCCAATAGTCCGTCAGCTTCTTGAAAAAGCCGGTAATCAAGGGAGAATACCGCGCTTGCTCCCGGACGGCGGCGTAGCCAAGTGGTAAGGCACCGGATTGCAAATCCGCTATCGTCGGTTCGATTCCGACCGCCGCCTCCATGTTTTTGGCGCCATCCGCTTACGCGGATGGCGCCATGAGTCAGTAAGCATCTACCGCCGCTTACGCGGATGACGCCATGCGTCGGTAGCCTCCACTTTCAAAGCCCGCCTCGCGCGGGGTCGGTTCCCGCCGCTCGTTGGCTTGCGGAAAGTCGAAGCAACGTACAGGCGACTTTGGAGGGTACGGGAGTACCCATCTGAGTACCCGCGCCCGGGACCCTGTTAACTGGGCAAATCGGGGGGTAGGAGGGGGCCGGACCAACTCGCGCACGCGTCCGCCCATACGTCGTGAAGCTGTCGCCCGTCGCTCACACCGCCCGCCACGAAAACGCCCCTGCCAGCCGGAGCCGTACAGGGGCGTGTCTTGCGTGTGCGAAGGGATCAGGCCGCGTGACGACGGCGGTAGATCGCGTAGCCCGCGAGCGCCAAACCGAACATCGCGTAGGTGCCGGGTTCGGGGACGGGGGTGGGGATCGCGTTCGTCAGAGTGCTGAGGTGGAACGTGACATTGCCCACAGAATTGCCGTTACTGTCAAAGTCGCGATAGGTGCTGAGCGTGTCGTTTGGATCCGTCCAGGGACCACCGAGCGATGTGATTGGGTTCAGGGTCAGGCCGTGCGAGCCGGGCTTGACGCCGTCCGCGTGCGGACTCTGGTAGTCCCGGAAGTCAAAGTTCGCTTCGTCGTCGGAAGGAGACTTACGGAACATCCGGAAGACAATCCGGTCAACACCGGGCTTATCAGTCTGCGACATCAGGGCGTGATTGATCGCTGCCGGCTTCAGGTTGCCGCTCGTGTTGGCCGTGCCTCCGGCAGTCGTTACCGACGCATCCCAGCCGCCGGTCAGCGCCTGGTTGGCTACGACATCTTCGTTGCGGTACTTACGCGCGCCGGGGACGCCGAACCAGGACGTCAGGCCGTCGTCGTAGGAAAACGAACCGCTCATCGCCGATCCGATCCCCGCCGCAAGCGTGCCCGACGACGAATTGACCACGCCCGTGAAGTTAAACGTAATGATGTCGGCGTTCGCCGCCACCGCGAACACGAGCAAAGCAATCATCATCCTCATACCGTCGTCCTCGGCTGCGCCACCCGCGCAGTAGGAGGACGATACCGGGTCAAAGCGGGACGGAATAGCGCGAATCTGGGCGATTGCGCGCAGGAGTGTCTAACTAGTTAGACGTTTCGCCGTGGCAGGCTCAAGGCCGCCGAGGCGCCCGCCGCCCCGCCATGGCCTTGCCCCGAGCGTCATCGAGTCGTTGCTTGCTGCTCAATGCTGGTCTTTCATCATGGATGCCGCATCCGGCTCGTACAAGCCGCTTACACGCAGGGTGGTAAGCCGAATCGCTGGCGAAAGCAGCTCGCGCAGCATGCCCTAGTCGGAGCGGACGAACTTCACGGCGTTGCCCTGCATCGTGGTGCTGAACGCGTCGCCGTCCATTTCGAGCACCATCGTCTCCTTCTTGCCGTCCATCTCCGTCTCTACGGTGAGCTTGTTGCCGTCGGCGCTCTTGACGACGTACGTGCCCTCTTTCGAGCCCATGCCCGGGACGGTGGCCGTGCACTTTCCGTCCTTGAACGTCATCGACATCTGAGACGCCCGCTCCTTGGCCGCCGCCCGCGCGGAGGCGGGTACACCGTTGGCCATTTCGTCGATCGACTCGGGGGCCAGCCCCCACGTGCCCTCCAGGTCGGACTCGGCACTGCCGCAGGCGAGCAGGGAGAGGGCGGCGAAGAGGGGGAGGATGCGCTTGTGCATGGAATGACCTTAGCGCTGACGCGAACGCGCCACAATCGGGAACAGGCCGAACGGGACGCGGACCATTCGTGCGTGATTCGTGCGCGCAACCGAACGGAGCAGGGAACAAGGGGGGAGCGGGGGGCGGTTCAGGATCCACGTTCCTTCTGATAGACCGAGCTCACATCCTCCACAGCGAACCCGATCGACTGATACAGGGCCAGCGCCGGGGCGTTGTGTGCGAATACGGTCAAGCGCACGCGACGCTCCCCTGCGCGATGAAGCTGCGCGATTGCGTCACGCAACAGGGCTCGCCCGATTCCGGAACCGCGCTGGGTGGGGCTTACGACGAGGCTGTTGATGTAGTGCTTCCCCGCGTACTGGTCCACGTGGCAAAACCCGACGCTGGAGTCTTCCGACTGTGCGAACGTGAGACCGAAGCCGTCTTCGGAGCGCATTAACTCGATGTCCTCCGGAGAAATCGAGGTGAACTCGGGGCCGCCCTCATAGCCCTCGGAGTTCAATCGAACCCAGGCTGCGTCGTCGGACGGACCCGGCACGTAGGCGCGCAATCGAATCCCGCTCGGAACCGGCCCCGGATTCGGATCGGTATCGGCCACCATCCACAGGTCTTCGAGCACCGCATGGAATCCGTGGTGGGTCAGGAACTGCGTTCCCGCCTCCCACGAGCGTCGGCAACTCGCCTGCAGTAGAACGTCGGCGCCCGCGTCCTGCTCTTCGACGTATCGCAACAGGCGCGTCGCGACACCTTGCCTCCGCCGCGTGGGATCGACGACGATGCGGAAATTCCGCGGCTCGCCCGGCACGTCCCACTCGCGTGCCGACATCAGCAGGGCGACGCTCTCGCCACCGTCTTCCGCCCACGCGAAATCGCGCCCATCCCGATTGGAGGAGCGGCCGACGTACGCTCGCCATCCTGCGCGCGACGGCGGCTGGATGTCGGCATCGCGTTGGGCCACCTCGGCCCAGAACTCGACTGCTCGGTCTTCGTCGGCCTGTGCGTCATACGCGCGGATCGTGATCGCCATGGGTTTGATGGGCATTATCCCGATTCGACGCAGTCAGTCGCGCCTTCGCCGCGCTGGCCGTCGTCCGGCACGTCGAATTCCCGCTCCCCTTGCCCCCTTCCCGTAGATTTCTCTAAGAATCCCCCGTCTGCCCCGTTGTCCGGGTAGAGGTCGGAGCAAACCGGTTGAAGCAGCAACAGTGGATCGCCCAAGCCATGCGGACGCACGAGCGCCCGCTCATGCGCTATGCGACCCGCCTGCTCGGCAACGTGGAGAGTGCCCGCGACGTGGTCCAGGACAGTTTCCTCAAGCTCTGCAAGCAGAGTCCTGAGGAACTCGATGGCCACCTGCGCGCTTGGCTCTTCACCGTCTGCCGCAACCGCGCGTTCGACCTCCTACGAAGGAAGGACGGACAGATGGGAACTCTCCAGGAACATGAGCCGGCGGTCGAACAGATCGACACCGTAGCCGCGCAGGAAGAGTCGGGGCTTGTGCGCGATCAGATCGCCGCGCTCCCGGACCGGCAGCAGGAAGTGCTGCGCCTGAAGTTCCAGGAGGGGCTCTCTTACCGCGAGATCGCGGCCATCACGGACGTGTCCGTCAGCAACGTCGGTTTTCTCCTCCACACCGCGCTGAAAACACTGCGCGGAAGACTCGGGGGAGAGGTGGCTCCGGCCAGCGGAAGGAACCAGTCATGAGCATCAAAGCGAACGATCCCCGGTTGACGCAGTACGCGCTGGGCGAAATGGATCCGAAGGACGCCGAGGCTTTCGAAGCGCAACTCGATGCGACCGCGCGAGCGGAGATCGAGTCGATTCGCGCGATGGCAGAGTCCGTCGAGGCTGAGTTTGCAGGCGAGGCGTCGAGCGAGTTGACGGACGTGCAGCGGAGCGCCGTCGTGAACGCGGCCGCACCGAAGCGGACTCCGCGCGCTCTACCCTACTGGGTTGTGCCGCTGGCTGCTTGCCTCATGGTGGCGGTGGGGGCGTGGGTGTATTCGTTGGCGACGGCCGAGCCGGAGTTGTACGTCGACGCCGCCACAGTGGCGCAGGATCAGCGAGAGCAGATCCTGTTCACGCAGCCTTCGGAGGATCCGTCCGTGGCTGTCGATGGGGTGACCGAACGGGCCAGCTCGGTGCCCGTGCGCATGCCGTCGTCGGACCCGGTGGCCAGCGAGGAAGTCGAAGAAGTCGAATTGCTCGAGGTCGGTGCCCATTCAGCTGTTCCCGTTACGAATCCCGCTGCGAAGAACGTGGAGTCTCTCCGCTTGCGCTTGCTGACGTACCCCCGCGGCACCGATCTCCATCCCAACACCGAGGCCTACGACCACCTCGTCGAGAACGGCTTCGTCGCCGTCGGGAAGCGCGACGTATCCACCTTCAGCATCGACGTCGACACCGCCTCGTACGCCAACGTCCGCCGCTTCCTGATGCAGCAGCGCCGATTGCCGCCGCCGGACGCCGTGCGCATCGAGGAGCTGATCAACTACTTCAACTACGACTATGCCCCGCCCGCTTCCGACTCGCCGCATCCGTTCGCGGCGCACGTCGAGGTGACCGGCTGTCCGTGGAACTCCGCGCACCGCCTGGCCCGCATCGGGATCAAGGGCAAGGTCATGGACAACGGCAAGCGGCCGAAGGCCAACCTCGTCTTCCTGCTCGACGTCAGCGGCTCGATGGACCAGCCCAACAAGCTGCCGCTGCTCAAGCAGTCGATGAAGATGCTGGTCAACAATCTGACCGAGAACGACCGGGTCGCAATCGTGGTCTACGCCGGCGCCTCGGGCGTTGTGTTGCCGTCCACCGCTGCGGCCAACTCGGGTGCGATCCTCGGCGCCCTCGAACGGCTCAACGCGGGCGGCTCGACCAATGGTGGGGCGGGCATCCAGCTCGCCTACGACATCGCCCGCCAGAACTTCGTGAAGGACGGCGTCAATCGCGTCATCCTCTGCACCGACGGCGACTTCAACGTGGGCGTGACCGACCGCGGCCAGCTCACGAAGCTCATCGAGGAGAAGGCAAAAAGCGGCGTATTTCTGAGCGTGCTCGGCTTCGGTGGCGGCAACTACAAGGACGCCACGATGGAGCAGCTGTCGAACAAGGGCAACGGCAATTACGCCTACATCGATTCGTTGCGGGAGGCGCGCAAGGCTCTCGTCGAGGAGATGGGCGGCACGCTCGTCACCATCGCGAAGGACGTGAAGATCCAGATCTACTTCAACCCGGCCGAGGTCGCGGGCTGGCGCTTGATCGGCTACGAGAACCGCTTGCTCGCCGCGAAGGACTTCAACGACGACACGAAGGATGCGGGCGAGATCGGCGCGGGCCACACGGTCACGGCGCTCTACGAGATCGTCCCTGCGGGCAAGTCACTCCCGGCGCAGGTCGACCCGAGCCCGTTCCAGCCGACTCCCGAAAAGAAGGAGAAGGGGATGGAGACGAGGAAGGGCCTGCTGCAGTTGCGGCTGCGCTACAAGCAGCCCGACGGTGACACCTCGACGCTCATGGAGACGATCGTTGAGGACGGCGGCGGGAAGTTCGACACGTCTGGCGCGGACCTGCAGTTCGCGGCTGCAGTCGCGGCTTTCGCCCAGATCTTGCGCGGCTCGTCCTTCGTCGAGGGAATCACGCTCGGCGCGGTCGAGGAGATCGCATCCAGCTCGCTCGGCGCGGACAAGGGCGGCTATCGCGCGGAGTTCGTGGACCTGTGCCGGATGGCGCGCCAACTGCGGAAGTAGCGACGGTCGTTTCTTGGTCAAGTGGGACAACGGTGCCTGGCGCCGTTGTCCCACTTCGTGCCCGGGGCTCGGCTATACTCCCGCGCGTGCGGAAGATCATCGAGGGATTCAAGACCGTCGACCGGGACTCGGCAATCGCGCTCTGCTACACGGCGATCAACCTCTCGGTGGTCGAGTTCTGGTATCTGACGAACGTCGTCCAGCGCCGGATCAACGAACGCGAAGGCGTGTTTCGCCGCGGAATCTCGATGGAGGCGGGGACGACGTGGGCGATCGCCACGATCCTGCTGCAGCTCGTCATCCCGATTCTGCTGATCCGCTTCGTACACCGGCGCAAGCTGGCGGATCACGGCTGGAACATGAGCGGCTTCGTCCGGCACCTGTGGATCTACCTCGGCCTGTTCGCCTTCATGATCCCGTTCGTGCTTTACGCGGCGAGCCAGGAGGCGTTCCTGTCGCGCTATCCGTTCGTAAGCGAAGCGCGGACGGACAGCAGCGTGTTCCTGCGTTGGGAGTTCGTCTACCTGGCGCAATTCATCGCCCTCGAGTCGTTCTTCCGCGGATATCTGCTGTTCACGCTCGAACGCGCCTTCAAGTGGAACGCGTGTTTCATCATGGCGGTCCCGTACTGCATGATCCACTGGCACAAGCCGCCTCTCGAGTGCTTCGGGGCGCTGATCGCCGGCGTGGCACTGGGGGCCGCAGCCCTGCGCTTCCGGAGCTGGTACGGCGGCGCCGTGCTCCACATGCTGGTTGGCGCCACGATGGACATCCTCGCCTTCCAGCACGCGACGAATTCCGGCTGATGTGCGGCTTTTTTGCGAAAAAAGTGTGAACCGTCAGGCCTCGGGGCCCGTTTCCTGTGGTGAGGTCGACATTTTTACGTGCTTTTTTTGGCACGAAAATCGGCTGAGCGGAAACTAATAGGTGTGAGAGGAACATGTCCGTCCTGCGCGCGCTGATGGCCCTGCTGCTGGCCCTCCTGGTGACGCTGTGCGGTCGGGAGGCTCAAGCCGATCGCCCCCGAGTCGATTCGAACGGGGCTCACCCGCGGTTCCTCTACCCGGGCTTCGAGGGTTCGCTCTCCTCAATCAACTGGCAAGACCTCGGGCACGACTTGGCGCTGCTTCATCCGCTGCTCGTGCAGGGAGCGACGCATCTGCGTGAGGGCTCTTCGAGCGATCGGGCGCCCGCCTTGGAGCCGCTGCAGAGGTCCGTCCGGCAGCACGTGAACCGCATGGCGTCCCAGCCGGCACTTTCGGGCACCGGTCCGCATGGCGTGTTTATGCACCCGGCGATCCTCGTCAACGCCATCCACTTCACGCTCGACGAGTGCCGTAAGCCGTTGACGGCCGAGCAGGCCGAGGAACTCTTCTATCTCGGCAGCCAGTTCGTCGCGCGAGAGCAACTCCGTGTCGAGGGCGCCCGGGCCGAGCCCCTGGCGCTTGCGCGTCTCCTCGTGGAGATGCGGTTGCGCGGCGAAATGCTGGGCTGGGCCCGCGCCACTCTCACGCCCAAGCAACAGTCACTCCTGCAGCCGACTGCGACCCGCGATCTGGTCGGTTGGAGCTATTTTTCCGCCGCATCGGTCCTCAGCTCCCACGCGCGACCGGTTGCCTACGCGGGCAGCTCCGAGCTGCTCGACGTTCTGGTGCGCTGGCACGCGGCCCGTTTCGGATTCGGCAAGTCCGAGCTGCCGATCGTGCGCGTGCATCTCAAGAAGTTCGTGGACGGGTTGCCGGCCGAGCCCGCCCTGCAGAAGCGCGGCGTGATCTGCGAGTCGTTCGCCGTGAAGATGGCCGAGGCAACGGCGCAACTCCGCCGCACCCTGCTGGCCGAGAAGTCCTTCACGTGGGCGCAGCGCGATCGCATGCTGCGCGAGAAGAACTTCTGCGTCCCGGTGCGCATCGCTGCACCGTTGCGTTGACGGGACCGTTGCGTTGACGCGCGCGCCGTCGCTAGCCGACCTTGAACCAGACCAGCGCGCCACGACCGCGGCTGATGCGCTTTTGGAACGCTTCATTGGGCACGCGACGCGCGAGTTCCTTCCGCAGTTTCAGCGACTGCTTCGCGCACGCGGTGATGTGCGACACGCGCATGATGCGCACCATCTCGACAGCGGTGGTGTGCGGCTCTTTGAGCAGCGCGTCCGGAAGCGCGGCGGCCCACTCGGCCACGACCGCACGGACAGCATCCGCGTTCGCGTTCGGCACCTTCTCGGCGGAGATGATCATGTTCGCGATCTGCGAGCCGAGGTCGGCACGCGCCCGGAAAGCGACCGGTTGCACCAACGTGTTCCAGAGCAACGCGCTGGAAAACAGGTCCGCCGCGGTGTAGCCACGCGACCCATCGGGGTGCAGGACGTTCTGCTGTTCCGGTGTGAGGATGCCGTCGATCGCCGCGAATAGCTCATCGCGGAGCGCGGTTTCCTCGATCACCTTGGCGAGACCAAACGCGTCTTCCGTGTACGAAGCCACGCGTCGGGCTTCCGCCTCCTTGTAGCGATCCCCGATCTGCTGCAATTGGGGGACCTGCGCTTCCGTCATCTTGTGCTCGGAGGCGGCCAGGGTGGCGTACACCTGGTTGACCACGAGGACGGGGTGGGTCCACACTCCGTTGGTGCCCGTGCCGCTCAGGTCGGTGTTTCCCATCTTGGACGCGAAGCCGAGGAGCGGGCCGTTCAGGGCCTGGACCTTTCCAGCGGTTTCCAGGAAGCGCGCCTGGTCGAGCGGCTCCGTCGAAACGACCTCCCGGAGTTCGTGGAGCAGGGACGGCATCTTGTTGAGCGTTTCGCCCATAATCTTCCAGTCGATGCTCTTGAGCATCTCCTCCTGCCCCTCAAACACGAAACGCGGCGCACTCTCGCGGACCGCGTCGACCGTCGGCTCCGGATCCGGCACGGCTTCGGTCTCCGGCTGCGGCGCCTCCGCGGTCGCCTTGGCGAGCTGGCGCTTCTGCGACTCGACGACCGCTTCCGCCTGCGTCAGCTTGGCGTGCAGCGCGTCGTAGGCTTCGCGGGTCACATGCGCCGCCTGCTCCTCGACGCTCGGGGCACGATTGGTTTCGGCGCGTGTATCCGACTTGGACTGGGTCATGCGGCCGGCAAAGAACGCGGCCGCTCCAATAGCCAGCATGAGTATGAATGCAACCGGTCGTGACATGGTTCGATCCTCCGGGGGACATACACCCCCTGGACCGATCCTATTCGCCCAGTGCATGAAGCGCGCGCTCTGCGGAGGCGCGAACTTCGGGATCGGGGTCCTCGGCGAAAACCCGCTCCAGGTCGGCTCTCGAGTCCCGCGCGCGAATCTCACCGAGTATGACGGCGGCCATCCCGCGCACGGCGGAGCTTCCGTCGTGCAGCATCGCGCGCAGCGCCTTCTTCATCGCTTTCGGATTCGATGTGCACATATCCATCCAGGTGGCGGCGATGCGCTGGCGAAGGAAGAGGCTATCCACCCGGAACTCGCGTACGAGGCGGACGACGGCCGGCTGCAAGGACCCCGTGATCCGGTAGAGCGTGTCGGCTGCCTGGATGCGCGTGGTGGAGTGTTCCGCGTCCAGCAGTGCGGTCACCGCGGGCACCGCGGCGGCTGCGCTCTGGCCGAACGCGCCGACCATGGCGAGCTTGGCCGGCGGCAGCGGATCGTCCTGGATGAGCGGTTCGACGATGGCGATCGGAATGGGGGCCGCCCGCGCGAGCAGCTCGAGCGTGTAGCGGCTGGGCGGAGTGGCGCCCGCCTTCTCGATCAGGTGGGCCAAGCCGGGATCGGGAGCTCCGGTGATCTTCCAGTGGGCGAGCGCCGCGAGACTGACGACGGAGCCGTCGCGGTGTTTCATCGCCTGCGCGACCGCCGGCAGCGCGTCCTCACCGGCTTCCGCCGAGATCAATGCCTCGAGGCAGGTGATCTGGATGAAGCGACGGTCGTCGCCCTGCATCAACTCGTAGACGGGCTCGAGGTGGTCACGCTTGTCCGGACCGATCTCCGCGAGCTTGCGCCCCTCACGCTCCCCTGCCTCCAACTCCTGGGTCAGGCGGACGATGTCGGGATCGGGACGACCACACGCCACCGCAAACAGAAGCAGGCAGCACCACCGTGCGCGCATGGCGCCTAGTGGTCGAGGTGGGGGCGGAAGCGGCGTTCCATCGACCAGCGGCCGAGGTAGCCAATCAGCACGTTGATCAGCAGGAAGCAGAAGACGTGCATCCCGACCGGCTGCTCCGCGGAGTACGCGACGATGCCGACCACCATCGAGTACAGCCACGCGCCCAACAGGCCCACGCTGAACGCGAGGAAGGCCCAGCCTTGGCGCTTGATGAAGCCGAACGCGACAGCGCCGACGAACACGGCGATCAGAAACCCCCGCAGCTTCGCGAAGCCTGAAAGGTCGCCGGAAAAGGCCCCGCCCAGCAGCGTCAGGGCATAGATGCCCGTGCCGACGCCGATCAGGGTGAGGAGGAAGTTGTGCACGCGTTCGCTCACGATGGGCGCATATCGTAGCGATCCCGGCGACAGGGGCAATAATCGTCGTAATGAACCCGCCCCGCGAACCGCCCGGATCCCAAGCCTATCGGCGCTTCCTGATGGTTTTTGGGCTCTTCGCGGCGCTGCTCGCGACCACGGTGGGGGGCGTCCTGATCGCGCGGGGCCACGTCTTTTATTCGTTCCTCGCGCTGTGCGTCGTGGGATTCTTGATCCTCGTCGTGCATGGCTACAGACAAGAGGCAGAAGAGCGTCGGAATCCCGTAGAATCGGCGCAGGAGGACAACTCATGACACTTGGCGGGTACGCGGACCGGATTGCACACATCGACCTCACCAGCGGGTCCATTGAATACAAGGGCATCCCGGAAGAGTGGGCGCTCAAGTACATCGGCGCGCGTGGTTTAGGCGTGCGCTACGTCTTCGAGAACGGCCCCGAGGTCGACCCGATGTCGCCCGAAAACCTGCTGTGTTTCATGAATGGGCCGCTGACCGGGAGCGCCGCTTCGATGAGCGGGCGCCTCGCCGTCGTGACGAAATCGCCGCTCACCGGCACCGTGACCGACGCCCACCAGGGCGGCTGGTCCGCCGCGCGCATGCGCTGGGCGGGCTTCGACGGCCTCGCCATCAAGGGCAAGGCCGACAAGCCGGTCTACCTCTATCTCGAGGACGGCAAGGTCGAGGTTCGCGACGCTTCCGCGGTCTGGGGCAAGACGACCCACGAGACGATCGCCCACTTCAAGGACAAGTACGGCGAGAAGGACCTGACGGTCAACGCGATCGGCCAGGCGGGCGAGAACCTCGTGCGCTACAGCGCGTGGATGAACGAGGACGACCGCGCCGCGGGTCGTGGCGGAACCGGCTGCGTCGGAGGCTCGAAGAACCTCAAGGCGATCGTGATCAAGGCCAAGAAGGTCTTCCCCGAACCCGCCGATGCCGAGGCCTTCAAGCCCGCCCGTCAGCGCGCGCTCAAGGGCATCATGGACCCGAAGAACATCACGGCACCGCGCAAGGGCGGTCTGAGTGTCTACGGCACCAACGTGCTCATGAACATCGCCAACGTGATGGGGGCGCTGCCCACCAAGAACGCACAGGCCACCAAGTACGAGTTCGCCGACAAGATCAGCGGTGAGGCGGTCAAGGAAAGCATCCTTGTGAACGACCCGACCTGCCACGCGTGCCCGGTCGCGTGCAAGAAGGAAGTCGAGATCACCGAGGGCGAGTTCAAGGGCTTGAAGATGGAGTCGGTGGAGTACGAGCCGGCCTGGTGCCTGGGCGCGAACTGCCTGAACGACAACCTCGATTCGATCGCCTACATGATCGACATGGCCAACCGCTACGGCCTCGACGCGATCGAGATCGGCGATGTCCTTGGCCTCTACATGGAGCTCACCGACCGCGGCGCCGCCGAGGAAAAGGGCTTCGAGCGCCTCGAGTGGGGCGACTACAAGTCGATGATCGCGATGATCGAGAAAATCGTGAAGCGCGAAGGCGTGGGCGACATCCTCGCCAACGGCCTCGCGCCGACCGCCGATCACTTCGGTCACCCCGATGCGGCCATGCACTGCAAGGGCCAGGGCATGCCCGCCTACGACCCGCGCGGCATGAAGGGCATGGGCGTCGCCTACGCAACCTCCAACCGCGGCGCCTGCCACCTGCGCGCCTACACGCCGGCCAGCGAGACGGGCGTCATCGCCCTGCGTACCAAGCCGCTCGAGTGGAAGGGCAAGGGCGAGCTGACCAAGCTCCTCCAGGATCTCCACGCGTTCAGCGACTCGATGGACCTCTGCAAGTTCAGCGCGTTCGCGATGGGCGCCGAGGAGTATGCCGCGCAGTACGCGGGCATGACCGGTCGCGAATTCACCGCGGACGATGTTCTGGCAACCGGCGAACGCATCTACACGCTCGAGCGCCACTACAACAACAAGGCGGGCTTCGGCAAGGGCAGCGACAAGCTACCGGAGCGCTACTCCAAGGAGCCCTCGACGATGGGCGGCTCCGAGGGCCACGTCTGCGAGATCGACGAGATGCTCGCCGAGTACTACGCGGCCCGCGGTTGGGACGACGGCGTCGTTCCGGACAGCAAACTCGTCGAACTCGAGATCAGCTAGCGTCCGCGGAAACCACCTGCACGACTACCTCGTTTCCGGAAACGGAGACGGGGTAGTTTTGTAATGACTTCTTCGCGGGGCCCTTGCGGCGGGTGCCGTCGGCGTCGAACTCGGATCCGTGGCAGGGGCACTCGATGCGATCGTTGTCCTTGACGTACTCCACGTCGCAGCCGATGTGGGTGCACTCGGCGCTCACGGCGTGAACCGAACGGTCCGGCCGGCGGAACACGAGGATCTTGTCCCCTTCCGGGATGTCGATCAGCAGCGCGTCCGTCAGCTTGTCGGCCGGGATCCGCACCCGCCCGTCGACCACGGGCAGCGTGAGATCGGGATCGCGCTTCTTGATGAACAGGGAGCAGCCGGCGGCGGCGAAGAAAATGGCCGCGGTTCCGGTCTTCACGAATTCACGTCGCGTCTGAGCCATCGCTCCACCCTACCCGACGCGTAATACGTGCAGCGTCACTTCCGGGCGCACGAACAGCCGCACGCGGCGGAGCCAGCCGACGCCGCGGTTGACGTAAAGGCGAGCGCTGCCGAGGTCGTACGGTCCCGCCGCGAACTTCCGCAGTCGAATCGGGAGAATCGGCGGGCCCATGAACGGGATGCTGACCTGCCCGCCGTGGGTGTGGCCGCAGAGGATCAGGGAGGCGTCCGTCTGTCTTGCGACCTCCGGTGCGGTGTCCGGGTTGTGGCTGAGCGCAATCGTCTTGTGGGAGGGAGCGCGAGGGAGGGCGGTAGGATCGAATCCGCCCGACCACAGATCGGCGAATCCCGCGAGGCGCACCGCAGCGCCATCGGGTCGTTGGAGCAGCGTCGATGTGTTGCTCAGGATGCGAACGCCGGCCGCTCCCAGACTTTCCTTGACCATGCCGCCCCCGGCAGGAGCAACCCGCCTGCTGGCGTTGTAGACACCGTGGTCGTGGTTCCCGAGGACGCCGAACGTCCCGAGCGGAGCGCGCAGGCCTTCGACGGCCTTGCAGGCGTCGCGCACGGCGTCGGTTTGGCCGCCGCGATGCACGAAGTCACCGGTCATCACGATCGCGTCGGGTTCGAGGCTCAGCGCGCGGTCGACGGCCTCGCGCAGGTAGTCGAGCGGGACGCCGGCGCCCACGTGCAGGTCGGAGAGTTGCGCAATGCGAAAGCCGTCAAGGCGGGGGTCGAGGCCCTCGATGGGGACTTCGTGCCGCACGGTGCGTAGCCAGATCGGTTCGATGCCGAAGACGTAGGCGCCCGTGGCCGCGCCCGCGACACCGGTGGCCCCCGCAATACGCAGGAAAGTCCTTCTCGAGATCCCCATCGCGGACAGGGTACCCTAACTTTGCGACGGAAAGTTGTCGCCGTCCTGGATCAGCTCGATGCGGTTGCCGAACGGGTCGGCCGTGAAGAGGCGGCGCACTTCCGGCACGGATGTGTCGCGCGCGCACTCCTCGAGTTCGGAGGCGGCCTGCTCAAGGTCTGCCACGCGCAGCGCGGGATGCGCCTTGCGCGCGGGCGCGAACGGCTCCTCGACTCCGAGATGGATCTCGACGCCGGGGCCACGGAACCAACAGCCTCCGCGCGCGCGCAGCGGTTCGGGCTTCTCGACTTCGGTCAGGCCCAGGACTCCCGAGTAGAACCCGCGCGCTTCGTCTTCGCGGCCAGCCGGCATGGCCAGCTGCGTGTGATGGAGTCCGACGATGTCCATGATCAACCTCCCGCGCGCAACAGCTTCTCGTCGAGCTTGATGTTGAGCTCCGCAAGGACTCCATCGGCGCCTTCGACAACCAGCAGCACTTGCCCGACCTTGAGGGAACCGATCTGGAAGTCCTCGATCTGCTCCAACGTGGCGCTCCAGACGTCGGTTCGGGCCGCGTGCTCACCGACCGCGCGACCACCTAACGCCTCGAGGTACTCGAGGATCTGCCAGAGCGGTATGCCGCGCACTTCCCGCTCGATGCGAGCCATGGCAGCTAGCCACCCCCGACCGCGGGGAACAGATCGACCTTGTCGGCCGACGTCAGCGGTGTTTCGAGTGCCTTGTCCAGGTGGGGCGCGTCGCGGCCGTTGATGAATACGTGGACGTGGCCGAACAGCTCGCCGTCCTCACCGAAAAGTTCGTCGCGCATCGCCGGATACTCGCTGGTCACGCGATCGAGCAACTCGCGTACGGTCGAGCCGTCGGGCATGTCGAAGTTCACGGTGCGGTGGCCCGCGAGTTCGCGGAGAGTGGCAAAGAGGTTGACGTCCACGGGAAGAGTGTAATCGCCTATGTCGCTACGGCAACCGGAGT
>Ga0070728_10004376_pt1 | contig 14749 bp, 11 predicted proteins | sample tdDd471_FD_66723 | JGI IMG/M metagenome (GOLD analysis project Ga0070728, IMG submission 66723) | Marine sediment microbial communities from the Atlantic coast under amendment with organic carbon and nitrate - tdDd47.1 | ecosystem: Environmental > Aquatic > Marine > Coastal > Sediment | place...
AGCTCCCCCCGAACTTCGGAAAAGCCGCGAATCGCGCTTCGCGCGAACGACTTCGCGTCTTTTCCTCAGGAGCCGCGGAGGCGCAAAGAGGTGGCGCGATGTTCGCCGCCACCGCGGGGGGACCGTCGCGCCCCTACTTCGCGCCTCCGCGGCTTCGCGAGAGACCTCCATGGAAGCGCGGGGAAATTCTGAGCCAGGTTGGAGGGCTCGGTGCATCCTGATCGACGTGGCCCTGCCCGAACGCGCGCGCTTGGTGGCGCTCGTCCGTCCCGAGTCGGACGGATCGCAGCCCGACGACGCGGCGCTCGTGGCCCGCGCGGTCGACGGCGATCGCTGGGCCGAGGAGGCGCTGTACCGGCGCCACGCCGAGGCGATCACCGCCGCGGTGATCCGGATGGTCGGCCGCGACGCCGACGCCGACGACATCGTGCAGGAGACCTTCGTGACCGCGTTCGAGCGGCTGCGGTCGCTGCGCGAGGGCGCGGCGTTCCGCTCCTGGACCGCGCGCATCGCGCTCAACGAGGTCCGCAAGACCCTGCGCAAGCGCAAGCTGCGGCGCCTGGTCGGGCTGGACCGCGGGCCCGACGGCGGCTCGTTCGAGGCGCTCGCGGTCGACGGCGTGCGCCCGGATCTGCGCGCCGAGCTCGCCGAGCTCGACCGCGTCGTGGCGAAGCTCCCGACCGAGCAGCGGATGATCTGGCTGCTGCATCGCGTGGAGGGCTGGTCGATCCGGGAGACGGCCGAGTCGGTCGGCTGCTCGACCGCGACGGTGAAGCGCCGGTTGAGCGCGGCCGACGCCGCGGTCGACGTCGCGCGGACGGGGAGGGGGTTCTCGCTGTGACGACCCCGAGCCTGCAGGACCTGCAGCGCGACCCCGTGAACGAGGCGCGCCTGCTCCGGAACTGGCGCGGCGTGCAGCGCCGCCGGGCCGAGCGCGGCCGCAAGGCGCGCTTGGTGATCGGCGGCGGCGCGGTGGCGTTCGCCGCCGCGGCGGCGGCGGTCGCGATCGTGTGGAGCTCGCTCGGCGCCGAGCCCGAGCCGCTGACGCTCGCCGACGGCGGGGTGTTCGACCGCGTCGACGGCGTGGTCGTGCTGTCGGACGGCTCGCGGATCACGCCCGATGAGAGCGCGCGGCTCGAGGTGCTCGAGAGCTCCGCGCAGCGGGTCGTGCTGCGGCTGGCGTCGGGGCGCGCCCGGTTCGAGGTGACGCCGGGCGGCCCGCGCCGCTGGGTCGTCGAGGCCGGCGCTCGGGTCGAGGTCGTGGGCACGGTGTTCACGATCGACCGCGCGCCGCCGCGCGTGGACGTCGAGGTCGAGCGCGGCGTCGTGCTCGTGTTCGCGGACGAGCTGACCGACGGCGTCCGACGGCTGGCCGCGGGTGAGCGGGTTCGGGTCGGGTCCGGGGTCGGGTCCGGGTCCGGGTCCGGGGCCGGGTCCGGGTCCGGGGCCGGGTCCGGGTCCGGGTCCGGGATCGAATCCGAGTCGGTCGTCGACGAGGGGATCGAGGATGAGCCCGAGCCCGCCGAGCCGGCGGCTCCGGTGGCGCGAGCTGCGCCGGCGCGGCGCGCGGGGTTGTCGGCCGAGGAGCTGATGGAGCGGGCGGACATCGCGCGGCTGCACGGCGAGAACGAGCAGGCGGCGCGGTGGCTGTCGCGGATCCTCGCCGATCACCCGCGGGCGCCGGAGGCGGCGATGGCCGCGGTGACGCTCGGGCGGCTCGAGCTGCAGCTGCAGCGGCCGGAGCGCGCGGTGGGCGCGTTCGACCGCGCGCTCGCCCGAGGGCTGCCGCCGTCGCTCGCCGAGGGCGTGCGGGCGCGGCGGGTGGAGGCGCTCGCCCGCGCGGGGCGCGCGCAGGAGGCTCGGGAGGCGGCGCGGGAGTACCAGCGTCGCTACTCGGGCGGACGGTGGACGGACGAAGTCGAGCGCTGGAGCCCTTGAGCGTCGCCCTCGTGGCGCTCCTCGGGCTCGCGGCGCCGTCGGACGCGTCGGCGCAGGCGAGCGAGGCCCTCGTGCTGCTGCCGCGCTGCGAGCCTCGCTTCGGAGGGACGCGGTTTCGGCGGCTGCTCGCGCTCGAGCTGTCGCTCGCCAACGTCGAGGAGGTCGAGGCCCGCGAGGCGGCGCCCGACGAGGGGCCCGCCCCGGAGGACGGGCGGCTCCACGTCCGGATCGACGCGGACTGCGAGGTCGGCGGGCGCGCGGTGATCACGGTCGACGCCGGCCCGGGCGCGCCGAGCGTGCACCAGGTCCTCGATCTCTCGGACGTGGCGCCCGGCACGCGGGCGCGCGCCATCGCGGTGGCGACGGCCGAGCAGGTGCGGCTGCAGCACCTGCTCGCCGCGCGGACGCCCGACCCGGGCGACGAGCCGCCGTCCGCCCGCAGCGTGGTCAGCGCGCGCGGGGCCGACGTCGCCGAGCCGGGCGCGGAGGCCGAGCCTGCGGTCGGCGGAGCGGTGGCCGGCCTGGAGGCGGCGTCCGTCGACGCGGCCGAGCCGCCCGCCGTCGACGAAGAGGAGAGCGGCGTCGACGTCGCGGGCTCGTTCTGGCTCGCGTTCGAGTCGCGCGCCTTTCCCGAGCTGGCGACCTGGCCGCTGGGGCTGCGCGTCGGCGCGAGCTTCTCGGTCGCGCCGCTTGTCGTCGCCTTCGACGCGGGGGCTGGGTACGCGACGGGCGAGCACGCGACCGGGCGCGTGGATCTGTGGGCGCTGACGTTCGGCGTCGCGATCGGCGCGCGCTGGCAGGCCACCCGGGAGCTGGGCCTGACCCCGAGCCTGCGGGCCGACGTCGGCTTCGTCTCGATCACGGGCTCGCCCTTCGAAGGGCGCGACCGGACGTCCAACGGCGCCAACGTCGTGCTGCTCGCCAGCCTGCGCGGCGACGTGACCTTCGCCGAGCGCTACCTCGTGCTCGTCGACGCGGAGGTGGGACCGAGCTTGCTGGCGAACGTGGCCACCGCGGGCGGGTCGGACGACGTCGCGGGCACGCGCGGAGTCGCGATCGGTCTACGGGTCGGCTTCGGGTTTTTGCTTTAGGGCCGGCGCTCGGGGCGGCACCATGGGGCCCACATGCCTCGCGCCCTCCTCTGTGTCGCCGCGCTCTTCGCGGCAAGCGGCTGCATCTCCGGCAGCCTCCCGACCGTCCGCACGGACCGGATCGAGGTCCAGGACGTGAACCAGCAGGGGCTCGCGCTCGACGTGCGCGTGATCGCCACCAACGAGCGGCACGACGACGTGATCCGGGTCGACGCGCTGCGGGTCCACGTGACGGTGGCCGACCAGGACCTCGGCACCGTCGACGTCGCCGAGAGCTGGGAGCTGCCGCCCAACCAGCCCGTGCTGATGCAGACCCAGGTCGTGGTCCCCGTGAACAACCTGCCGGGGCTCGCGATGACCGCGGCCAACGGCCCCGTGCCGTACCACCTCGACGGGCGCGCGCACGTGTTGAACGTCGGCTGGACCGTCGAGTTCAGCTATGACGGGGAGATCCCGCAGGAGCAGCTGATCAACGCGGCCGCCGGCGCGCTACCGTTCGGCTTCGGCCCGTAGCCGCGCGCGCCGCTGCGCGGGGGTCTCGAACGGGTCCACCAGGTCGTCCTCGATCGGGATCTCGGTGGTGAAGCTGCCGTGATCGTCCTCGTCGTCCGTCGCGTCCTGGACCGGCGGGCGGTGAGGCGGCGGGCGGCGGCCGGGCCGGGTGAGGCGCACGGTGAGCTCGTCGGCGGTGCTCGCGCCGACGGGGATCACGCGCTCCTCGTGGCGCGGGGCCCGCAGCCGGTACTCGATCGGCGCCTCGCCGTCGGCGGGGCGCGCGACCCGGAGCGGGGCGTTGCCGAGCAGCGCGCCGTCCGGGCCCACGATCTCGGCGCCGGCGGGCTCGCTGATCAGCCGCACGCCGGTCGCCTCGGGCGGCGGCGGGGGCGGATCGTCGACCGGCGGGGGCGGGGGCGCTTCGACGATCGGCTTGGGCGCGGCGCGCTTGTGCGGCGTGGGCGCGACCGGCGACGAGAACGGGTCCGCGAGGGCGACGCCGAACGCGCCGGTCGCGGCGAGCAGCAAGGCCACGAGCGCGCCGACCCAGCGAGGGAAGCGGTGCCGGGGCGGCGCGCTCGGGGTTGTCGTGGGAGGCGCGGCCGGGAGCACGACCGGGGCGCCCGGCGTCGGCGCGCGGCGCGGCGCCGCGCGGTCGAGGCCGGCCATCACCGCGCGCGGGGTCTCGGAGCGCTCGAACGCGATCAGGTCGTCGCGGAGCGCGGCCATGCTCGCGTACCGGGCGTCGCGCTTCTTGGCGAGGCAGCGCAGGATGATCGCCTCGAGGCCGGGGGGCACCGGCTCGGCGAGGCCGAGCTCGCGGGGCGGCAGCGGCTGCTCGTACACGTGCTTGGTGAGCAGCCCCATCAGGTTGTCGGCGTCGAACGGCAGCTGGCCGCAGACCATCTCGTAGAGCATCACGCCGAGCGCGTAGACGTCCGTGCGCGCGTCGACGTCGTAGCCGGCGCACTGCTCGGGGGACATGTAGTGCGGCGTGCCGAACACCTGGCCCGCGACGGTGATCTTGCTGTCCGCGCCGCCGACCTTGGCGATGCCGAAGTCGAGCACCTTCACGAACTGCTCGTCGGCGCCGCGGCGCACGAGGTGGACGTTGTCGGGCTTCAGATCGCGGTGGACGATCCCGGCGGCGTGCGCGGCGCCGAGCGCGTCGCACAGCTGCTTGGCGATCCGGACCACGCGGTCGGCGGGCAGCGGCGCCTCCTCGATGACCGTGGAGAGCGAGGGGCCGTCGAGCAGCTCCATCACGAAGAACGTCGAGCCGTCGGGCAGGGAGCCGAAGTCGCTGACGTCGCAGATGTGCGGGCTGCCGATCGCGCTCGCGGCGCGCGCCTCGCGCTGGAAGCGGGCGACGATGTTCTGGTCTTGCGAGACCTCGGGGGCGAGCACCTTCACCGCGACGGCCTTGTCGAGGTGCAGGTGGCGGGCGAGGTAGACGACGCCCATCCCGCCGCGGCCGAGCACCCGCTCGAGGACGTAGCGGTCGTGCAGCACCGCGCCCTCGCGCGGATCGGCCTCGGGGGGAGGCGGCTCGACCAGCTTCAGGTGCTTGGCGGGTGCGGTCACGCAAGGAGAACCCGTCGCGCGCGCGATTCCTTGGGCGACCCGGTTTCCCGAGGATTTCCTGCGCGCGCCCTTTGCCTCACGGAGCCCTCGAGGTCGAGAGGGGCTTCCCCCCCTCGAGCTCCCCCCGAACTTCGGAAAAGCCGCGAATCGGGCTTCGCGCGAACGACTTCGCGTCTTTTCCTCAGGAGTGGGCGCTTCAGGTGCTCGGCGGGTACGTCCTCATCGGCTCACTGGGCGCCGAGCTTGCGCCACAGCGTGCTGCGATCGATCCCGAGCATGCGCGCGGCCTTCGCCTTGTTCCCCTCGCAGCGATCCAGCACGAGGTCGATGTAGCGGCGCTCGAGCTCCGCGAGGGAGACCCCCTGCTCGGAGGCTCGCTGGAGGAACGCGGTCTGTGGATCGGCGGGGCGACCTCCGCGGAGGAAGTCGTCGAGGACCAGCACGTCGTGGTCGCTGAGCATGACCGCGCGCTCGATCACGTTGGCGAGCTCACGCACGTTCCCGGGCCAGGGCTGCGCGCAGAGCCAGCGCATCGATTCGTCGGACACCCCCAACACGCTCTTGCCCGCGCGCTCGCTGACGCCGGCCAGGAGCTGGTCGACGAGCGGAGGGATGTCCGCGAGGCGGGCGCGGAGCGGGGGGATCTCGATGCGGATCACGTTGATCCGGTGAAAGAGGTCGGTCCTGAGGCGGCCCTCGCGGACCGCGTCCTCGGGTGGCCGGTTCGTGGCGGCGATCAGCCGGACGTCGAAGCGCGCCTCGTCCCCGCCGCCCACCGGCCGGAAGGCCCCGCGCTCGAGCGCGAGCAGGAGCTTCGGCTGCACCTCCGCCGCCATCTCGCCGATCTCGTCGAGGAACAGCGTGCCACCGTCGGCGAGCGCGAACAGCCCCGGGCGGTCCTCACGCGCGTCCGTGAACGCGCCACGACGCACGCCGAACAGCTCGGCCTCGACCAGGCCGGCCGGCAGCGCGGCGCAGTTGAGCTGGACGAGCTCCCGTCCTGCCCGGCCGCCGTGCAGGTGGATGAACCGGGCGATCGCGCTCTTGCCGACCCCGCTCTCGCCGGTGAGCAGCACGGTCGACGAAGCGGGGGCGGCGCGCTGCGCGAGGTCGATCACCTCTCTCATGGCGGCGCTCTCGGCGACGAGATCGCCGACGCTGGCGCCCGCCGCGAGCGATCTGCGCAGGCGCACGATCTCTCGCCGCATCTTGCGCTCGGTCAGCGTGCGGTCGATGGCGTGGACCAGCGCGTCGATGCTGAAGGGCTTCGCGATGAAGTCGGCGGCGCCCGCGCGAACGCAGCGCATCGCCAGGTCGATCGAGCCAAACGCGGTGATCAGCACGACGAGCTGATCGGGGCGCTCGGCGTGGAGCGCGCGCACCAGGTCGAGCCCTCGCATCTCGGGCATCTCGACGTCCGAGATCACCAGGTCGAACGCGCGCTCGGAGACCCTCGCGAGCGCGTCCTGTGGCCGCGTCACCCCCTCGACGCGGAAGCCCCGCTCGTCGAGCTCCTCGACCAGCCAGTCGACGACCCCCGGGTCGTCGTCCACCACCAGGAGGCGCCTACGTGTCATCGCTCGCTCCATCCACCGGGCCGCCTGGCGGACCGCCGCAGGGCAGGTCGACCACGAAGGTGGCCCCCCGACCCGGCTCGGTCTCGATCCGGATGCGTCCCCGGTAGTCGTCGACGATACCCTTGACCACCGCGAGCCCGAGCCCGCTGCCGCTCGGCGCGCGCGTCGTGAAGAAGGGCTCGAACGCTCGCTCGCGTTCTCGTTCGCTCATGCCTCTCCCGTCATCGCTGACCTGCAGCTCGATCCCGCGCACGGGGTCGCCCGCCGGACGCGGCAGCCGCGTGGGTCTCAAGCGGACCCGCACCGAGCCGCCGCGGTCGGTGGCGTCGAGCGCGTTGTGTACGAGGTTGAGCGCGATCTGTTGAAGCGAGTCCGGGTCGCCGTACAGCAGCGGGACGCCTTCTCCGGGCTCGAGGGACAGCTCGATGCCGCGCCGCCGCGCCTCGCCGCGCAGCAGCTCCACGACCGCGCGCACCGGGGGGGCTGGGTCCAGCAGCCGGCTCGGAGCCGTGCGTCGCCGCGCCAGATCGGTGAGCCGCGAGACGATCCTCGTGATCCGCTGCGTCTGCTCTCGGAGGATGCGAGCGAGCCGACGCGTCTCGCCGGGGTCGTCGGCCTTGGCCGCGAGGGCCGCGACGCGACCGTCCAAGACCTGCAGCGGCGACCCGATCTCGTGGGCCAGACCCGCGGCGAGCTGGCCGACCGTCGCCAGCTTGTCCATCTCTCTCAGCGCGAGCTCCAGCTCGCGCCGCTCCTCCTCTTGTCGCTCGAGGCGCTCGCGCGCCTCGGCGAGATCTCCGACCAGCGCGTCGAACTCGTCCAGCGTCGCGCCGATCTCGTCGCGGCTTCGTCTGCGTGGGCTGCTCGAGGTGGACAGGTCGCCGGCGCGCACGCGGCGCATTCGGGCGATCATCCGACCGAGCGGCGCGCCGACCCAGAGGCGCGACGCCGCCAGCGCGACCACGAACACGACGAGCACGAAGGCCGCCGCGGACAGGACGATCCGCTGCCGGGTCGCGGCGAGATCCGCGCGCATCCCGGTGAGCGGTTGTACCAGCACGAGCGTGGCGGGTGGCTGTCCTCGCGCGATGTGCAGCGGCAGGCGCAGCGCGACGGTCGGGGGGTCCCCGGCGTCGAAGAAGCGCACCTCGGCCGGCGTCGCGGCGCCGAGGCGCGCCCCCGTCCGCGGGACGGCGCCGGTGGACGCCGCGAGGAGGGCGCCGTCGTGGTCGTATACGAAGATGTCGACGGCGGGGTCGATGCGCTCCAGCTCGCGGAGCGTCTCCTCGACGTCCTCGCGCTGCCGATCGCGCAGCGCGTTCTCGAACGCCACCTGGAGGCTCCGCCCGAGGAGGCGCAGCTCGCGCTCCACCGCGGTGCGCAGGTCCCGCTCCTCGGCCCTCACCTGCCACATCCCGCCGCCGCCGAGGAGGACGAGGGCGCTCAGTGACATGGCCAAGGTGAGGCGCGAAGAGAGGGACAGGTGTCGCAGCATTCAACGCCGGTGTTGTAGACCGCAACGGTCGGGTGGGCAGCACCGGCCGCGCCGGAGGGGAATTGTGGGACGGCCCGACCGGTGCCGTCGCCGGATGAAGCATGAACCGTGCTCAGCGCCGACGAGCGTCTCGTCGTGGTCGTGGGCCCGCGGGTCGCATGCGTCCGAGCGCGGCGGTGTCGCACCGTCCAACGCTCCCGTTGGATCGCGCAACGCCTTCGCTCGGGCGACCAGGCCGCGCCGTCCAGATCGGGCCTGGCACACCGCCTGCTCAGCGCTGCGCCATGAGACTCACTTGGAACATCGGGGCGCTGTTGGTGCTCAGTAGCTGCGGGATGAACGCGGGCGCGCAGGAGCCCGACTTCGCGCAACCCCTCGCGCGCGCCATCGAGGGAGGCGGCGTCGAGGTGGGAGAGGACTCCCTCGCCTTCCTCGAGGTGGAGGAGGTCGCCGACCGCGCCGTCGGGACGTACGTCCGGGCTCCGGGGCGGGTCGAGTTCCGCGAGGGCGCGGTCTCCGAGGTGGGCACCCCCGTCGACGGGCGGGTGACCGAGGTGCACGTGCGCGTGGGTCAGCGCGTCGAGTCCGGGGCGCCGCTCGTGTCCATCGCGAGCCCGTCGGCGGCCCAGGTGCGAGGAGAGCTCGCGCGAGCGCGCGTGATGGTCCGGGCCGCCGAGGCGGAGCTGGCGCGACAGACCCAGCTCGGCGCGCAGGGGGTGGGCATCGAGAGCGAGCGCGTGCGAGCCGAGGCCGACCTCGCGCAGGCGCGGGCGACGCTGTCGGCGCTGGCTTCCACCACGGCCTCCCTCGGTCGGGGCTCGGCGGCCTCCGTCGTCGTGCGCGCGCCCATCGCCGGGACCGTCTTGACCCGCCGCGCGACCGTCGGGGCGGCAGTCGAGGCCGGGGGCGAGCCGCTGCTCGTGCTCGGTGAGCCCGGGGCGGTGTGGGTGATCGCCAGCGTGTTCGAACGCGAGCTGCCGCTGCTGCGCGTGGGCGAGCGGGCGCGCGTGTCGATCGCGTCACGTGGTGAGCCGGTCGACGCGCGCGTCGAGGCGCTGGGCGGGGCCGTCGACCCCGAGACGCGGCGCGGACCCGTCTACCTGGCCGTCGACGAGGCGGCCGCCCCCGAGCTGCGCGCCGGGATGTACGCGCGGAGCGAGATCGAGGTGGGCGAGGCAGGGCTGGGCATCCCGAGCTCGTCGGTGCTGATCGAGGACGGAGGTCGCACGATCGTCTTCGTGCAGCGCGCAGAGCGCCGCTTCGCGCCGCGCGAGGTCCACGTGGGGGCGCCGGTCGCGGGCCGGGTGCCGGTGCTCGCCGGGCTCGAGCCAGGCGACCGGATCGTGTCGCGCGGCGCGCTGCTGCTCGACGGCCAGGCCGAGCTGCTCCGCTGAGCCGGACGCCGCGTCATGTTGCACCGACTCGTTCGACTCTGCGTCGAGCGCCGGCTCGCCGCGCTCGTCGTCACCGCCGCCATCGCCGCCTACGGCGTGCACGCGTACCTGAACACGCCGATCGAGGCGTTCCCGGACGTCACCAACCTCCAGATCAACGTCATCGCCCAGAGCCCCGGGCTCGCCCCCGAGGAGATCGAGCGACAGCTCACGATCCCGCTCGAGCGCTCGCTCAACGGCGTGCCGGGCGCGATCTCGATGCGCAGCGAGAGCCTCTTCGGTCTGTCGCTCATCTTCATCACGTTCGAGGACGACGCGGACGTCTTCCGATCCCGGATGCTCGTGCAGGAGCGGATCGCCACGGCGGGGCTGCCGGAGACGGCGCAGGTGGAGCTGGCCCCGGACGCGACGCCGCTGGGCGAGGTGTTCCAGTATCGGCTGACCAGCGACCGCCACGACCTGTACGAGCTGCGCGCGGCCCAGGAGTGGATCGTGCCGCGGGTGATGCGTCAGGTGCCTGGCGTGGCGGGGGTGGTCGCCTTCGGCGGGTACCTCGAGGAGCTGCACGTCGAGGTCGACACGGCGCGCCTCGAGGCGCACGACCTCACGCTCGCGGACGTGTCCGAGGCGCTCGAGCGCTCGAGCGTCAACGTCGGGGGCGGGTTCCTCCGACGGGGCGAGCAAGAGCTCGGGGTGCGCGGCGTCGGCGTGCTGCGCGAGCCCGCCGACATCGAGGCGGTGGTGATCCGCCGGGACGAGGGGTTGCCGATCACGGTCGGAGACGTCGCCCGAGTCGTGCAGTCACGGACGCCGCCCCGCGGCACGGTGGGCCTCGACGAGTCGCCGAACATCGTCGAGGGCTTCGTGCTCCTGCGCCGCGGCGCCAACCCCTCCGAGGTGCTCGCCGGGATCCACGAGAAGGTCGACGAGCTCGAGGATCGCGTCCTGCCCGAGGGGATGCGCATCGAGCCGTTCTACGACCGCACCGAGCTCGTGGATCAGACGCTGAGCACCGTCCACACCGCGCTCATCGAGGGGTTCCTGCTCATCCTCGGGGTGGTCTGGCTGTTCCTGCGGATGTGGCGGGGCTCGTTGGTCGTCACGCTGATCATCCCCCTGTCGCTGCTCAGCGCGTTCATCGGCCTGTACCTGCTCGGGATGCCGGCGAACCTGATCTCGATGGGCGCGATCGACTTCGGGATCCTCGTCGACGGAGCGGTCGTCCTCGTCGAGAACGTGCTGCACCAGATGCAGGTCGTGAAGCCGCGCTCGCGCCGCGAGGTGCTCGGGCTCGTCATCCGGGGCGCGGTCGACGTCGCGCGGCCGACCCTCTACGCGATGGCGATCATCATCGCCGCGCTGATCCCGATCTTCTCGCTGGAGCGCGTGGAGGGCCGGATCTTCCGGCCGCTCGCGATGACCTACTCGTTCGCGCTGGTCGCGGCGCTCGTCTTCGCGCTGACCATCGTGCCGGCGCTGCTGGCCGTGGCGCTCCGGCCCAAGGACGCCGAGCTCGCGGAGCCGCGGTTCGTCGGCTGGCTCCGCGACCGCTACCGACGCGTGGTGTGTCTGTGCGTCGGTCGCCCCTGGGTCCCGCTCGCCGCTGCTGCGCTGCTGCTCGTCGCCGCCTCGGGGGTCGGCGCCGGGCTCGGCACGGAGTTCCTCCCCCAGCTCGACGAGGGCGACATCGTCATCTTCGTGGAGATGCCGTCGAGCGTCTCGCTCGAGCAGGGGCAGGACATCCTGGTGGAGGTGCGCCGGAGGTTGCTCGCGTTCCCCGAGGTCGCCGCGACCCTCAGCGAGCACGGCCGGCCCGAGGACGGCACCGACAACGAGACCGTCAACATGAGCGAGACCTTCGTGCGGTTGAGGCCACGCTCTCAGTGGCGCGACGGAGTCACCAAGGAGTCCCTCATCGACGAGATGCGGGCGTCTCTCGACGCGATCCCCGGGGTGCGGTTCAACTTCTCCCAGCCCATCAAGGACAACGTCGAAGAGTCCGGCAGCGGAGTGCGCGGGCAGGTCGTCCTGAAGGTCTTCGGTGAGGATCTCGACGCGATGCGCGCCGCCCTCGCGGACGCGGTCGAGGTGCTCGCCGAGGTCGATGGCGTCGTGGACCTCGACATCTACCGCGACACCACGATGCCCCAGCTCCAGGTCCGCTTCGACCGGGGCGCGCTCGCGCGCGAGGGCATCGCCATGGAGGACGCGCAGCGAGCCCTCCAGACGGCGCTCGCCGGCTTGGTGGTCAACGAGATTTGGTTCGGCGAGCGCCCCGTTCCGGTTCGGGTCCGGACCCCGCACGGCGAGCGGGCCGATCCCGACCGCGTCGGGGAGATGCTCGTCGCCGGCGCGGGCGGCGCGCGCGTGCCCCTGCGCGACCTCGCGGAGATCGAGATCCGCGACGGGCGCGCGTCGATCAACCGCGAGGACAACAGCCGGACGATGGCGCTCAAGTTCAACGTCCAGGGGCGCGACCTCGGCTCGGTCATCGCCGACGCGATGGCGTTGGTCGACGAGCGCGTGTCCGCGCCGGACGGCCACTACTTCGTCTGGTCGGGCGAATTCGAGAACCAGCAGCGCGCGATGGCGAGGCTCTCGGTCATCGTGCCCCTCTCGTTGCTCGTCGTGTTCGGACTGCTGTACTCGGCGCTCGGCTCGATGCGCAGCGCCGCCGCGATCCTGCTCGCGGCGCCGTTCGCGATGAGCGGCGGGGTCTTCGCGCTGGCCGCCGCCGGCATCCCGTTGTCGGTGAGCGCGGCGATCGGCTTCATCGCGCTGCTGGGCCAGGTGTCCCTCGCGGGCTTGCTGGTGCTCTCCGCGGTGGAGCAGCGATGGCATGGCGGGGTCGAGCGGATCGCGGCGATCACGGAGGGCGCGACGCTGCGCTTCCGCGCCGTGCTCATGACCGCGCTCCTCGCGATGCTGGGCCTCATCCCCATGGCCCTCGGCACCGGCGTCGGCAGCGAGACGCAGCGGCCCTTTGCCCTCGTCATCGTCGGTGGGATGGCGTCCACCCTCGTCGTGGCCCTGTTCGTCCTCCCCGCGCTGTATCGGCTGCTCGGTCCCCGACACCGACGGCGCAAGGAGGCGATCGACGAGGACGTCGTCGATGCGCCGTTGACCGAGGAGGTGGTCCGATGAGAGCCGCGCTCGTGCTCGCGCTCGTGTTCGGGACGGTGTCGTGGGCGCCCGGTCTGGCCGCGCGCGCGGCGGCGCAGCCAGAGCCCGCCGAGTCGGTGACGCTTCGCGAGCTGCTCGAGGTGGTGCGCGAGCGGAGCCCGGCCGCTCGGGCCATTCGCGCGCGCGCCGACGTCGCCGACGCGGACGTCGATCTCGCCGGCGTGTACCCGAACCCATCGCTCGGGTACCAGTTCATGGGGCGCTTCGACGGCTCGAACCAGGCGATCAACGGCTCTCAACACACCGCGTGGCTCGAGGTCCCGTTGCTCGTGGCATCCCAACACGACGCCCGCCGCGCCGCGGCGGCGGGCGACGCGCGCGCCGCCCGGGCGGACGAGGAGGTGGAGCTGCTCGCGCTCGAGGTCCGGGCGCGCCGCGCGTTCGTCTCGCTCCTCGCCGCCCAGGACCGGGTCGCTCGCCTCGCGGCGGCGCGCCGTGAGCTCGACGCGATCCGCGGCATCGTCGAGGGGCGCGCCGAGGCGGGCGCGCAGAGCCAGTACGATGGCGCGCGCGTCCGCCTGGAGATCTCGCGCGTCGACGCGCAGCTCGCGAGCGCCCGCGCGGACGTCACCGCGGCCCGCGCCGCGATCGCGGCGCTCGTCGGTCGCCCGGCCTGGCTGCCCCGAGCGGAGGGCTCGCTCGAGTCGCTGCGCGCGCAGATCCCGAGGCCCGAGGAGCTGCCGGCGGTGCGCGCGATGCGTCTGCGGACCGAGGCGGCTCGCCTGGACGTCGAGCGGACAGAGCGCGAGCGGGTGCCCGAGATCAGCGTCGGCCTGGGGACTTACCTCACCTCCGACCCGGACAGCGCGTCGGTCTACGCGGGGATCAGCGTCCCGCTGCCGATCTTCGACACGGGCGACGCGGCCGTCCGGCGCGCGCGCGCGGCTCGCGACGCGGCCGCGGACGCCGAGGCGGCGGTCTCGACCGAGGCGCGCGCGCTCCTCGCGGGGCGGGTCGCCGCCCTGCGCGAGCGCCGCGCCGCGCTCGCGCGCTTCGACGCCGACACCCTCGCGAGGCTGCCCGAGATTCAACAGATGGCCGAGGCCTCCTACCGCCTGGGCGCCTCCGGCGTGTTCGAGCTACTGGACACGTTCCGCACTCGGTTCGAGCTCGAGCTGCAGCGGATCGAGCTGTTGGTCGACGTGATCGAGTCGGAGACCGACGTGATCGCCCTGGTGGGGCGCTGACGTGACGCAGGTGCGAGCGGGAGGTCTCGTCTGCCTCGTCTCCGACGCGCTCGGCTTTCGAGCCGTGCTGGCGCAGCTGCTCGACGACGTGGGGTGGGACGTCCTCGAAGCCGAGTGCGACCGCGAGGGGGTCATCGCGGTCGCCGCGGCCGCGCCGCGGTTGGTCTTGCTCGACACACTCGGCGACGGATGTCTGGCGTCGCGCTTCCTCCTCCGCTTGCTCGACCTCGCCGGGCCCTCGGCACCCCCGGCCGTCGTGCTCACCGCGACGGACTTCGAGGATCCGTCGGGTCTGGTGGTGGCAGAGCTCCGCGTTTCCTGTCCGCGGTGCTGGGGCGCGGACCTGCTGGATCTAGAGGCGGTGCTGCGCGCCGCCGGCGCGGCGTGTGGACGTGAGCCCACGGTGCACTGAACCGTGGCCTCGACGACCCCGCCGAGCGATCCGTCAGAGCCGGTCGATGCCGCCGTACGGCGGGACGACGTCGACGACCTCGACCTCGACGCGGCAGGCCGACTGGCCGAGGTGGCCGTCGCGCACGACGACCCAGAGCGCGTGGATCCCGCGCTCCTCGGGGGTGGTCCAGATCGCGTCGCGGGCCGGCGCGACGGTGACCTCCGGATCGAGCTCGCCGCCGTCGGCGAACCAGGAGTAGTAGGCGTTCTCCTCGCCCGTGATCCGTGTGCCGTCGAGCGTGAGCACGGGGAACGTCTCGCGCCAGGCCTCGTCGTCCGGATCGGGGCGGAGGCGGACGTCCGCGACGCCCGCGACCACCGGCCGCTCGCCGCCTTCGGGCGCGCAGACGAA
>Ga0070728_10004380_pt1 | contig 14741 bp, 10 predicted proteins | sample tdDd471_FD_66723 | JGI IMG/M metagenome (GOLD analysis project Ga0070728, IMG submission 66723) | Marine sediment microbial communities from the Atlantic coast under amendment with organic carbon and nitrate - tdDd47.1 | ecosystem: Environmental > Aquatic > Marine > Coastal > Sediment | place...
GCATCAATTTGAAGAGCGGCGAGGCTGTCAGGCAAAGCTGCCGGATAGTTCTTGATCTGTGGGTTTGCTACAAAATAAGGCATGGCGTTATTTATGATGGCCAAACGTTCTGGATCTACGTTTACTTTGTTAAATTTTAATTCAGAAATTTTGGGCATAACAATGTTGGTTTCCGGGTCAGTATAATGCTCAACCCGGCAAATAAGTGGTTCCATTCGGTATTCGCCAAACGCATCTATATGCGTGTACCACAGTTCCAATTCACCCCTGCGTTTTATCCGCATTTCGCTTACATATAGTGTGTGCGGATAGGGGATATACATCTCCAGTATAGTATGGCATATGCCATATTCGGCCGAAGCCTTGAAGGGTTTGACCATGAACCATATGACATAGGCAAAGAATAAGCCACCAATCACTTGAAGTGTGCGCTTGGTCATTTTTTTGCGTTGAAGCTTTTTCTTTTCTTTAAGCTTCTCGGCGAGGCTTATCTTAGGCTCGTCCTCAATGATAGTTTGTTGTGCAATTGCTTCTTTTTGGTCCATAGTCTTTATAAGTCAGAGATGTACTTATCCATTTATTAAAAATACGTTGAACTATGAAACGTTTAGTTTTACACGCTTAGCGTCTTCAAGTTCTTGAGTTTCTTTACTGCCCTTAACAAGTTCGTCAACAATAGTTTCAATGACACCGCTTATCATAGCTTGTCGGGAATCTCCACCCTCACTATTTGATAGAACGCGGCGACGAATTTCGTCACGTGCACTACCACCGGGGAATTTTAACGCCAGCATTTGTCGGGCCCGGGATGCACCTAGCACTGTGTAAAGACGATTACGGATGGCTACGTCTTCAGCAGAGGTTGAGAAAGCCCACAGTTCAATAGGGCCGAGCGTGTTATAAATATGTTGTTCATAGCGTCCCGAAGTTGAGCCGATCACCACCAATGCTGGCGCACCGATCGATTTGGGCCCGGTTAACTTGTAGCGCATAACATGGCGCGCTGTATTGGACAAACCAAAGCGATCAACCACATTTTGAACAGCTTTATCAGATATTGCGGTACCTAAAATCCATACACCAGTAGCCAAATCGACCATATCTTTGTCGAAGTCATCAATAAGCTGAGATGTCAGGACAATTTGCACGCCGCGCTTCCGTCCCTCACGTACATCACGAATGACTTGTGCTCGTACAGCATTAGATCTACTGGTACGGTGAAATTCATCAAAGTTTAAACGTTTTGGTGTTTCGCCGATATCTTGTATCCGCAGAGCATGATATTCACGGAATTTCTCGGGTACATTTTGCAATGTATCGGCACTCATCCACCATGCGCGTATGAGTGCGTGACGTGCTAACATGTACATAATAGAAGTTTGTCTGTCAGCCGCCTCATCTCCTTGCGGTGCCACGTCCATCAAATCTAGTGAGCAAAGTCGTGTATCAGCAATGTCAAATTGTGTTACCGATGACAAAATAGGGTATTCCCGAATTGCTGAAGTAACCATTCTTTCAAAAGCACCAACAACGCTTTCCGCACTCACTCCCACAGATGTTTCTTCAAGGAGTGTACGGATTTGAGGTTTTCTGGATGCTGTAATAGCGTCGTTCAGTGTCGGTACAGCATGGCGTTGGGCAAGGTTGGCCAAATGTGGTTGGTCTAGCTCGAACATCTTATCAACGATATCCCACCAGAACGGATCAGAGGGCAAGTGCACGTTAAATTTCTGAATAGCGGCGTCAATTTCCATCTCAAGGCGCGGTAGATATGGCCGTGCTTCTGCATTCGAAGCCCCGTCATCACGCCAGCGAAACATTTCATCGACCACAAGACCACAAAGTTGCTGCATACCATCATATGGCTTGTCATATCCTGGCGGTGTAGTGAGTAGGGTTAGGAGTTCGACCAAAAAGCTACGTTCGTCAGGCAAAGGATAGCGGCATCCAAGTTGAGTATCAAACGGATTAATAGCGTATTGATGCGCCATCTGTAGGCGGTAATAGTTGGCAAGGTATTGTTTGCGTAGTGGCAGAGCCTCTTTAATCAAAGAAATCAATCCAGAAGAAGATGGGCCAATATCAATAACCGCCACATAAGGCAGACTGCTAAGTCCAGGCGTGATGCAGGTTCCGAAGTTCAACGTATTAAGCAAAACTGATTTACCGCCACCTGGTTGCGCAAAGATTAGATCAAACCAGGTTGTTGTCAAGTTCGTACCTGTCTGGTACGGCCAAATTTTCCCGTCAGGAGTTCTAAAAATCATGGCGCCGGTTTCAAATGGGCTTGACGGCCGCTGCCAAGGTAACAAACGCATAATATCAATCATAGGAGCAATACCAGATGGCGCGGTGCCACCGCAGTGAATACCCATAGCAGAAGACATTACACAATCCAGAGGATCTCCGGAATGTTCACTAACCTGACAGTAACCCCAACTTTCAAAAGATTGTAAAAGCACAGAGAGCTGATCTAAAATCTTTTCTTTTTCATCAATTTTGCACCAAGTGGCAAAAGAAATTCTAATTTTTACCACAGGTTCTTTTCTTGCTAGGGCCGTTAGGTTTTCCAGCGAATATTTAATGGGCTTATTACCAGCATTGGTCGGCCCCATAATAGTTGCAGCAAATGTCCTAAAAGCAACGGCTGACGCGCCTCCTCCTTCAATCAGAAAAGAAATTCGAAATGGAGTATCGGATTCAACAAGCCTGTTCAAAAATACCGGGAACGGCGTTGGATCCATTGGGCCAAGTGTCATATCTGCCCCGGCCCATAGCAAATTACCAATGCGCACTACAGATTTACCCAACACCTTGGCATCAGCGGCGGTTAATTGGTTTGGCAAGCTTGGCCATAAAATATCGGACATATCAACCGCACTTTGCGGAGCGCGCGGAGGAATGGGATCTCCTGGTAAACAAGCCCGCCATTTATCATTGACCCGGTCTGGAAACAAGTTGCAGCGAACAGCATTTAAAGCATCATGCACTTCAAGCAACTGACATTCTATGCTTAGCTCTTCAAAAGCTGTCATCATGGCCCCGACAAAGCTCTTGTGCCGGGTTTTCAATGGCTCCAAAACACCGTAAGGATATTGTGCTCCTGCAGCAGGAACCCAATTTTTGCCTTCCTCTTTTGCAGCTTCACCAGCACGCTTGACATCACTTTTGGTTAATGCCGAGGGGCGGGTCCACAAAACAAAATATTGTTCTTCATGGGTAAGAAATTTGGATAAGTGGGTAATCTTTTCTTCAAAAAGATCGTTTAGATCTATACCAATCGCGTCAGCGCTCCGACGACTGGGCGCTATTTGGTCCTCTAGTTTTTGCCTTATGCGTGATGGATCACGCACAAAATAAACCTGCATAGCGTGACCCAGACGGTCAAAACGGGCGCCGATTTTGATATTCGAAGATTCAACAATATTTTTGTATTCTTCGTCACCAATTATCTGTTTGCTTCCCTCAACACGTACGTAGGAAACCAGAGAGCCTTCTGTAGAGACCAGTGTTGTCTCACTTTGCATAGTCTCCAACCGTATGAATGAGGAGACGGATGAGCGCAGGGCTTTTTGGAATGGTGCTACTAATTTGTCGATGAGTTTCATATTAAGATATGGTCGCTTCGCTCATTAAATAATTTTGAAAAAGTTTAACGCATATTTAAGCAAATTCATATAACAGATTGCAGTAATCTACTCCCGTACTGCATTAATATTTACTACAAATAAAATATGCAAAATATTAGTGATAAAATATATTTGTAGAACATACGTAGAATATACAAAGTGAAGTTGTGCGATAAAGGGGTGGAGCCAACGTCGCCGGCTCCACCTTTTATTTATCTGGCTCCCATATGAATTGGGGGGGGAGTGATATAAATATTAATTTCATAGGCACATTATTCATTTGCGTGTTTTTATACTTAGATCGTACCAAAACTAACAGACTGAAGCTTTGCAGCAGATGCACCGACCCCGGTGTTACCGGCATCGATCGTTTCTGTCATAGCTTCCAATAGGATTGGTAGACCGAACAACATACCACCAGTAAGAAGACGGATAGCACCGTCTTTCAAAGGTGTTTGTGATGGGTTTTCAACGTGATCCTTAATTTTCATTACACCAAGAACAGCCAGAAGCAAACCGGTAAGATATGATAAAGAGGCTACTAAACCAGGTAGGGATGAAATAGAATTGTTGATGTTAACAGCAATGGAACCAAAGTTATTGGCAGCATGCGCACTTTTGGCCAATATACCAACAGTCATAGCTGCACCCAGCATGTAATATGTAGATTTAGTTTTCTTGAGCATGGATATTCCTCCTCAATTATTTGACCTACATTAGCCGATGGTTTAGTAGATTTTACTACTTTGACATCGGGTTGCCAAATTTTTCAGGAAATGAGGAATATTGTATGCAAAAATTTTGAAAAAGGGACAATTATTGTAATTGACCACAAGACTTAAGTCGCGGTGATTATTTGATGATATATATCAAACCATTTTTGTGGTGTTTTTCCACCAAATGGCCCATCTTTTGAACGCCAATAGGCCAAAATCTGTGGGAATTGATTAAATTCCAGATCTGCTTCTTTGATTATACGCCGGTCAAGCGGGAACAAACGCACTCCGTCAATTTTTTTATCACGATTATGATAGTGGCGATTTGAAAGATAATCTTGCAGAACCATAGCCAGTATATAAGGATCATCAGTGCCTATACGTGTTCTGACTTCCTCACGGCGTTTCATTAGGGTATCAAGAGACTTGCGAGCCGCTTCGGCCATTGGTCCTTGAGAGATACGTGCTACGTAAATTGCACGCGCAATATGATGTAAATCAGCTTGCGGAATTTCTGGTAACCATAATAAAACACCAGAGCGCATGATGCTGACCTTATTAAGGTTAAAGCATTGATGACAAAATATGCATGTGGTTTTTAAGTTTTCTTCTGATAGATCGTTGTTATCGCCGTTCGCAAAGAGTATTTCTTGGTATTTCTTTGACTTAAATCCGCAGCATTGACAGGTATCATCGTCACGAGTGAAAATCTTTTGTTTTAACTCTTTGGTTAACAGCTTGCTGTTTGCAGTAACAGAAGAGGCGGAGCCAATCTTGCTGGCTCCGCTTTTTGTTTGTCTGACTCCCAGACGTTGCCGTGGAAGTCCCAGTGATATGGATAATAGTTCCATAGGCACCTTTTGCATGCTCGAGTGTTAGAGCGTGTGGAAATTAACTGCCTGAAGTTTTGCAGACGAAGAACCTTGACCATCAGCATCGGAGTTCAATGTTTCTGTCATAGCTTCTAATAGGATCGGAAGACCGAACAGCATACCACCAGCAAGAAGGCGGATAGCACCGTCTTTCAAAGGTGTTTGTGATGGGTTTTCAACGTGATCCTTAATTTTCATCACACCAAGTACTGCAAGAAGCAGACCAGCAAGATATGCGATAGCAGCAACCAAGCCAGGTAAAGATGCAATAGAATTGTTGATGTTAACAGCAATAGAACCAAAGTTGTTAGTAGCGTGAGCTTCTGAGCTTGCCAGCATACCAACGGTTATTGCCGCACCCATTGTAAAGTATGTAGATTTTGTTTTCTTGAACATTTATGTTCCTCCTAATTATTAATTTGATAACTTACCTACTATAATAAGCTTAGCATCTTTGCCATAAAGTTGCCACATTTTTTTCACAAAAACTTAGAAAGTAGCTAAAAAAACCCAAATTTGGCGGCAATTACCGCCAAATAAAAAGTTGGATTTTTCGTATTTTTTACATTCCGAATGATACACCGAAGGCTGTAATCCCTAGTGTATTTTGAATGGCATTTAACAGCGGCCCTAGGTTCACTGCTAAAGCTCCTCCGAGCAAGTGGGTGATCCCGGCCATAGTTGAGGCGTTCCCTTTGCCCTCGGCGACATCACGCATAATGAACATGCCGCGTACAAAACTAACTAATCCTAAAATAATCATGAATTGCAGTACTGCAGAAATAACATTATGTACGGCTTGCGTTTCTGCCGGTGCCATACCACCTGTGAATTGAAGTGTGGCAAATGTGTACGTAACCGTACTATCAAAGAGGGAGGCAGAAATTGCACGTAAAATAGTTGTTGCCGATAAAAGCATGCCGCCAACTACAAAAGTTGTGAATGTCCCGATGCCACCGGGGCCACGTGCCCCTTCTTGTGATGATTTAATAAGACGAGAAATCCCGATCATAATGAAGATCATACCAGCTACGAAAGAGAAGAAATTCAGCACCACATGCGCAGGTCCTAAAATATCCTGCATAAAACAACCCATGGCTTGGTCAAGCGAGTTTGTTGCTCCACACCCTCCAACAACTTGATTAAATCCAAAGTTAGTTCTGATGCCGGCTGCGATCATAAGACCGCCGCTCAAGAAGGATGATTTAAGAATAGTCGCAAGATAAGGCAGGGAAAAGAAGCAGCCACTGGCAAGTAAGCGCATAACACCTTCGTGCACGGCTACGCGTGAAGGGTCGAGAACGTGATCTCTTATTTTCAAAACTCCCCAGACGCCCATTGCTAGACCAATTAAATAAGCAATGCCGTTTAGGAAAATGGGGAAAGCACTAAAGTTGATCATGCCGTTACAAATCATACCACCTAAACTGGGATCTAGTCCTATGAATGCTGCACCACATTCGAGACCAAACGGCGTTTCTGTTGAGCTAAGCATACCAAACGCACCAAAGAGAGCAACAACCGTCCCCATGAATCCAAGTCCAGAACCAGAGATAGTTACATACATAGCTTCAAACACAGCTGGCAATGCGAATAAGGCACCCGCTGTCAAATAACGTATAACGGCATCTTTCAACGGTACTTGTGAAGGATTTTCAACGTGATCACGGGTTTTGTACAAAGCAGATACCATGATCACAAGACCTAGCAAATATCCGACAGCGGCAACTAAGCCCGGCATTCCATCGATAGAATCCATTATTTCGGTCATTATAGCGTTAACGTTAGCGTCCAGAGCGGTCGCTAGGGTAACTTTACCCGCAAGGTTGGATAGCATAGGCATAATAGCGGCATTTCCGTCGCTCATTGGATCGAAGCCTACTGTGGCGCCTTGTCCGTTAAATGTTACCCAAACAGCCTCAGCAACAATAGGAAGACCAAATAACGCGCCAGACAAAAGAAATCGTATAACGGGGGTACTAAGAGGCGTCTGGGTAGGATTGTTAACATGGTCAACTGTTTTAAAAACAGCGGTGACGCCAATTACCAAACCACTTAAATAGCATAAGGCAGCAATTAGGGCGGGCAGCGCCGAAGCACTCTCAACCATATCGTCGCCGATATCATTGATTTCCTGAGCATAACCAAATTTGGAGAATGCCAGAACGAAGACTATTCCGAGAAATAGTGAATACAGGCTTTTTTTCATCAGTTTATATCTCCTTGCACGTACTGCTCTTACTTTAATTACAACACATTTAGCGGTTCGAGCGCAAATTTTTAACACATTTACTGCATTATGGTAACAATATTACAGGGATTTAGTTAAAATTTTATCAATAATTATGAATTTTTAAATTATTCTCTGTCATGGTTACAAATGAAACGTACGCTGTGTACATGCATAAGGTATATCTGACCTTAAGTTAGTAACCGATACTGTCCACAGCTAAGGGTAGTTACTACGTTATTTTACCTAATTATACAACTTAATTGCGTATTACTGGTTAACATTTCCTTTGGTGCCAAAAACAACCCAGCGGCCATATTTTTTGCTTATCCCTTTGATACGGCCTAACCCTCTAATATTATTACCAGGTTCTACAGCTTCGATATCGCCAGAAACTTTATCATATAATACGGCGCGACCTGGTTGGATGCCACGAATTTCCCATTTTGGCGCTGGTGTTACTTTTACAGTTTTCTGCTTTTGAATAACCGGAGCTTTTTCTTTTGCAGTTTTAGCGGCTTGCGCAGTTTTGCGAGCGATCTCTTCTTTAGCTCTTTTTTCTGCCTCTATTTTGGCTTTTTCTTTTGCCTCGGCTTCCATGCGGGCTTGCGCTTCTTTTTTAGCTTTTTCTTCTTTGGCCTGCGCTTCAGCCATTGCTTTGGCATTTTCAAGAGCTAAATTGTCAGGGTCGCTTTGGTTTTCAGAACGAAGATCACTGTCAATGATAGATAAGTCCTGTGTTTTGGTTGAATCCACAATTGTGATCTCATTTACATTGGGCGCATCTTCACTTACTAACTCAGGCAATGAGTTTTCTTCCAGACTTTCATTTGACAAAGAGTCGTTGCTAGAGAAAGGGTCTTGCACAATTTCATCATTAACAAGTTCTGTATCGTCAAATAATTCTAGAGCAATGGTTTCTTCTTTGTCTAAGTGCACTTGCTCTAAAGCTATATCAAGAGGCGGTAGTTCAATTTTACCTTCCTCAAGGTCTGATGGAAGTGGTGTTAAAACAGAAATAATGTCTAAATTCTCTTCAGCAGCGCTTATTGTTTGAAGAGAGTTCTGGTCTGGTACATTACTCTCTTCTTCAAATGGGCGCATTAGGTCTTCGTTGGTAGCGAGTGACTTTTTTTCCTTTGTGTTTTCTAATATTTCATCAATACGTTTTTGTGCATCATCGATGAGGTTATTATCATTTTGTTCATCAGGAGAGGATGCCAGTTTGATAATAGGCAAGAAAGTTGGTGCCAAAGACGGGCGTAATGTGTTGTAGGCCGTAAGACCAATGGCTAGAATTATTATCAGAATAGTTACTAAAAGAATAAAAGGGCGCTTTTTTTTCTTTTTAACAGTACTTTCTGGCGCCATATTACGTTCAAAGCTAGATTTTTGTTCTGTTTTTTGATGGTAAAATTTTGTACTTTCATTGGATTTTTCTTCACATGCAGAGGCGGAAGATAAATTTGTATCCAAATTTGTATCTTCAGAACGGCTTGTATTTTCTTCTAAATTGGTAGGAGGGGTGTGTTCGTCCAGAATGTGTTCTTTATTTGTAGGGTTTTGTCCCAGATCTTCATCATCATCCCAGTCTTCTTCAAAACCGAAATCATCGTCAAATTCAAGGTCATCATCAAATTCATTTAGATTATCATTAAATGTGCCTGAATCTTTATTGGAATTATGCATAAGAACTATCCCATCCTGAGACTTTACTTTTTACAAATATATGAAAAGAGAACTCAAACGTTAGTGGGGCCGGTATTGCACCGACCCTATTTTCAAAATCAGCTATATTTCTTCTTCTTCTTCCTCGACGTTAGCTGTAAAGAAGATGCCTATTGGTGTACCAGCGCTAATAACGATTTTGACTTCAACATCGGACATATCATCTACGATTTCCGCTATCTTAGAACCAGCCGTGGCTACACCTGCAGCGACTTCCTGTTTATCGGTAGATTCTCCTTCTTCCTCAACCGTAGATTCACCATCAACATATACAGATGTTGCTCCAGACTCTTCAACGGCGCCAGCGTAGCCTTCAATAAATTCAGCAGCGGCCGGAAGTATAATTCGCTTAAAGTAGCGGTGGTCAATGTCTGTTCTCATTGCAGGTAACCCAGTGTTAGGATTAAGCATAATGGCTTCAACGCTATATTGCTTTCCTTCATCATTAACTGCCGTATCAAAGGTGATAGCAATCATTTCTGCGTCTTCCATGACTTCAAACTGGCCAAGAAGTTTCCAACCTTTTAATGGTCCACTAACCAACTCCGCCATAACATTTAGAGGAATATCGGAATTAGCTTCGAGTAAAAGCTGGCCATAATAAATTTTACCAGCAGGTATAATGACTTCTACTTCTTTAATTTCTTCAAATGGTTCATCATCAGAGCCGCCATTACCCGATTGTCCGTCGGCATTTTCTGCAGCTACATTTTCGTGACTGATTAAAGTCTTGGTAGTAAATTTTGCTGCCGTTGTGTTTTGGTTAAGAATAGCCTGCATCTGTTGAGACATAGATTCTGCCATGTTTTTAACGGCTTCACTCTGTTGTTCAGCGTCAAGTACTGTTACAGGTTCTTCTTCTACGCTGCTGGCTCTAATTTGACGCTCTACGCGTTCCTCTTGAAGCATGCGCCATCTATGTAATGGATCTTCACTCTCTTCTTCAATTTCCGGGACTTCAAGGCGAGTGTCCGGTGTTTCAATAGGAACGGGAATTGCACTACCTCCCTCAGCAATAGCGCGATCAAGATCGGCTTCATTTTGCTGCTCTACAGCTTTTATGTATGCTGGAGCCATTTCTTCATCTGAACCTGGTGTAGACGTAACTTCGTTGCCTCCAGGCAGCATAGAAAAGTTCTCTTTTTCTTCCTCACCGCCAAAGAATACCATTATAGCGATAATAATGACTAATACGCCGACAACAATACCTATTTTGGCAAAAACACTTTGCCTTATAGCATCTCCTAAACCGGATTTTTGAGAAAACTCGTCAAACCCATCTTCAGAATCAATTATTTCTTCGTCTAGATCATCATTCATCTAACAAACCCTCACGCGCAGTAAGATGGGCACGAACCATACGTCCCCGATCAGATAGTAAAATTACAGGTGTTTCTTCCAGAGCATATATTTTTGTTCCATCAGCAGATGTAACAGAGCTATCCCAGCCCGGAGATAGAAGCGTTAGGGGCGTCCTTACATAAGTCATACCATTGTATACATAAGCAGTTGTACGTCCATCTACACCGGATACATTCAAAGTCTCAGCACCTTTAGGGACAACACCACCCAAGGCAATAGACATGTCAGGATCTCCTGCTGTCAAAGTAATGCCGTTACTTATCAAAGGCATCTTGGCACCAGGCCCTCTTTTGGGGACAACGGCATCAAAACGGTAGTGGACAATATCTCTCCCCGTTTCAAATGTCATGATAACAGGCGCGTCTAGATCAAGTAGACGCATAGACACGTTACCATGAGCAAATTTACTTTCAGGTGAAATCCTTAGCATATGAGTTGTTTCATCAACCGTTGATTCCGTAACATTAAAATCTCCAACCCAGCTAATATCTTCAATCGGCCACGGTGCTCCAGAAGAGTCAAGAATGCTAAGCGTAGTTACATACCCATACGCAAGCTTAACGCTTAGGGGGGCAACACCAGGATCTAAGGATATGTTTTGCACAACTGATTCTGGTCGTGGGTAAGGATGGACCGGCAATTCGGTTGATTCTACCGTTCGATCATAATGCTCAAGCACAGATCTTATTTCCGCAGGCTTCAGCGGCATAAGTTGTTTTAATGCCTGATCAAACGCTTCTTTTCGAAAAGAATCTTCCAGCTCTTCAGCCGATTTTTCGAATTCAAAGCCGCCATCATCGAAACCAAACGTATCGGCTGCTACCGTATCATCAGGCAGAGCGTCCATTTCCGGCATGGCAGTTGTTTCAGATTGAGCTAGAGCGGGAACAGCTAGAGCAGCTGAACACGCTAATACAAGGCCAAAAGTCGTAACTTTAGAGTCAAGAACTGACCTTATAGTGTAGAGAAAATTTGTATAATGCATGAATCTTTTTAACCCAGATACTCATAAGAACGTGTAAAATATACATCGAATTTTCAGGATTGTCACGTATTATCCACAGAAATTATAAAAAAATCTTGTAAATACCTAACGCGCTACAGCAATCCATTGTTCAATGCCAACCCCGTTGGCGCTTTCCAGACGTGGAACTCGGACAACGATAACCGTTACAAGAAGGCCCGTATTGGAAGTCTTGGCTCCGGCCCTATATGTAAGGATAAGCGGAATTTCGACGACCCACTGATAGCGCCCAGCCACCAGACCTTCTGACTGCAAAACCGGAGCGCCCTTGGGCGCAGCGGTTATAAGCTGTTGATTAACTTCAACCATCTCAATAATTCTAGAGCGTTGTAATGCCTGCGTGAAACTTTCCCATCCGCGCTTAGTAAAATTACGGGAGGACTCTTGTAGGCGTCGCCGATAGTCATTAAAACCGAAAGTCATAACTTCGGTCGTAGCCTGAGCCACCCAAGACATAAGTGCAGGTGCGCTTAAGTTTGGTTCGCCTAAGGGCACCATTGGCACCAGACGTCCGTCCTCGGTTGTCGCGAAATAAAAGTTCTGCGGTTGATTTACCTTAATGACGTAATACATGGCTCCCACTAGCCCAAGAATAACGATACTTTGTACTAGTGCCATTTTTAAAAGACTTCTATATCCGTCCCGATAAAACTCGTTGCGAATAACAACTGTTCCTAATCCAGATACAGCATCTTTGTCGGGGGTGCTTTTATTCGTGGCCTTGTTTTCTTTTTTGTCGTTCTTTGCCATATCGCCTTCTTGATCGTTTTTGAAATTGAGAGCTTTTCGCATTTACTCAAAATACTATATTATAAATCGGTAACTGTAAGGGCGTGTCCCTATATTAATATGTACATTAGTAAGCTGTGATACTGATCCGCAAGAATAATTATTATAAACTAATATGTGTGTATAGTTAATACATCCATTTAAACTGTATTTAACTTCTTAGACATTAAGCGCAGAAAAATTGCTTACGCAGAATGTATTGTGTCGTAAAAAAGTCTTTTGTACAATAACTGAGTGCTGATATTCGTTTAAAAATTATTTTAGAGGCCTAATAAATTTTTATTTACACCTCAAGCTTGTCTACATCGCATAATACATTGTATACTTAAGGGAAATATTTTGTGACTTTTTTTTGTGGCTTGTGATAAGCTACCGACCGATTGGTTGATTATTGGATGAATTTGGAAATTCGTTGAAAAAACATCCGTAATAAGGCAGCATAAGATACGACACTTACCGATTTAAGAGTTTTTTGATGATTAATGCAGGTGATGCAAAACAGACAAATAAGCAAATGTGGTATAGGCTCGGCAGTCTTTTTGTAACAGTCCCACTTTTATTAGCTATATTTTCTATTGTCCTAACGGCGGATCCACGGGTTGCCGTTGCGTGCTGTTCTGGATGCCCGGATATCGGTAGCGCAATGAATTATATTGCTGAATCGCATGATGATTTGATTGATCGTACAGAAGAAGAGTGGGACAATGACCTTGAGGCATACGAAAATTGGCTGATAAATACATTCCTCAATGAGGAAGTCGCTGTAGCAACGGCGATGATGGTTACCCAGATGTCTGCCCTTGCTATGCAATATACTCAGATTATCGGGGCGTTTTTAGATGCGCAAACGCAACTTGATACGCAGCGTGTTTTACGTCAGCTACAATATGAAGCGCATAGAGATTACTTGCCGAGTGAAACATTTTGCTATTTTGGTACAAATGTTAGGAGCCTAGCTGCAACGGAGAATAAAGGGCATCTTAATGCGTTGGCATTATCGCAGATGTCTTTGGCGCGTCAGACGGGTAATGTTAGTGTGGCCGGAAGTGTCGATTTCGGAAACGACCACAGGTCTCGTTGGGAACAATTTATCCATACATACTGTGATCCGTTGGATAATAATTTCCAGGATGTTTTAGGGGCGGTAAGTCCGTTGGTTGTGCCTGTTGGTCAGAAGAGAACGGGTCTGATGTTGGCGTGTGATCATGATGGATCTGGTTCTGGCGTAGATATTGGCGCACGTGATGAAAATCGTTTTAATCGTGACATTAACTATACGCGGCTGATCGAAAAACCACGTACCTTGGAAATTGATTTATCTGATAACACGACGAATAGTTCTGTTACAGATCTTCAGATTCCTCCATCTACGCCTTATGTCGCTCCTTATAAACAACCGGGTGATGAGGAAGACGTTATTGCTATGTCTAAGAATCTTTACGGGCATAACGTGTTATCCCGCGGGTTAACAGGAACAATGTTGGCGCGTAATGATGCAAAAAGAATTTATTTGGATCTGCGTAGCGTAGCTGCAAAAAGAAGTGTAGCGCAGGCCAGCTATAATGCTGTCGTTGCACTTAAGTCTGCGGGAACGGCACATGAAATGACAGGGATCGCAAATAAGCCGAATTATGTGGGCGGCCCTACAGCTGTTACGTTGGACAACAAACAAAGTAGACGTTTTATGGCGGCAATTGTTCAACAACTTTTACCGGCCAATCCTGCGGCAAGCGCGGCTAATATATTTAGTTTAATTGGCTATAGTCCGAGTTATTTTTCGCAGTTGGAAGTTCTGTCTAAACGTATCTATCAGGATCCTAGCTTTTATGCCAATTTATATGAGACGCCTGCAAACGTTGCGCGTAAGAAGGTGGCAATGAAAGCAATTGAGCTTATGGTAGACCGCGCTATATATGAAAGTCAGGTTCGTCGGGAGATGAGTGTTTCAGTTTTGTTGGCAAGCAAGCTCAGAGCTTTGCATCGTGAGGCAAATAGAGGTTTGGCAATGGCATCAGGGCAAAATGAATAGTTGTTGGTTGTACGAAAATATTGGATTGTAAGTTTAAATACGCGTTAAACTAGTGTTAGTAGAGATGTATTTTTAAGTAGGGCAGGAATATTGTTTATCTGGGGCAGGCATAGTAATAAGAAAGACAAGCAGGCGGACTCCCATCGTCCCTGTTGCAAGTTTAAACGTGGCGTAAGTGCGTTAGTTGTTGTTGCGCTCTTGTTTGGTTCTGTACTTACAATAAACCCGAAGTCTGTGTATGCAAAGTGTGTCCCTTGTACGATGTGTAAGCCTGGAGATATAGCGGCTACAATACTTCTTCTGAAAGTTCTTAATTTTTTATGGGAACCCGTCCTCAAGGATGATATTACCCATATAATAAA
>Ga0070728_10004381_pt1 | contig 14732 bp, 3 predicted proteins | sample tdDd471_FD_66723 | JGI IMG/M metagenome (GOLD analysis project Ga0070728, IMG submission 66723) | Marine sediment microbial communities from the Atlantic coast under amendment with organic carbon and nitrate - tdDd47.1 | ecosystem: Environmental > Aquatic > Marine > Coastal > Sediment | place...
TTGACTCCATTAGAAGGCAATCCAGAATTGGAATCGTCATAAACCGTCCAGGTGCTACCATCAAAGGCTGTCAGGCCACCTCCCCAGGTCCCAATCCATGCTTTCCCACTTTGGTCGAAGGCAATTGTCCAGACCTTGTTTGAAGGCAAGTCGGAATTGGAGATATTATAAAGCGTCCAGTCACTTTCATCAGAAACTATAAGGCCATCATCATAAGTTCCAATCCACTTCGTTCCGTTTCCGTCTATGGCAATTGTACTTACATCATTGTTGGGTAATCCTGAATTGGAAGTGTTATAAACTGTCCAGGTGTTGCCATCAAAGGAAACCTTACCGCCTGCAGTTCCAATCCAGATTGTACCGTCCTCATCAATGAATAATGCCTGAACATTATTATCAGGTAAGCCGGAGTTGGAAGTGTTATAAACAACGTAACTAATACCGTCAAATACTAAGAGACCGTTATTTGTTCCAATCCATTTATTCCCCGATTCATCTATTAAAATTGAGTTAAAACGAGAATATTCAGGTAATCCAAAATTGGATGCAGTGTAAACTGTCCAGGTGTTACCATCGTATACTGTCAGAGAATACCCAGCACTAATCCACATTGTCTCATTTGGTTCAATGGCTATAAATCTGATGTAATTTGAAGGTAATCCGGAATTAGATTTATTGTAAATAGTCCAACTATCACCGTCAAAGGCTGCCAAGCCGTCTCCAGGTGTTCCAATCCAAATTATTCCGTTTTGGTCTATGGTTACTGCCTCGATATAATTAGAAGGTATTTGAGAATTGGAAGTATCATAAACCGTCCAGATGTTGTCATCAAAGGAGACAAGCCCTACATATGTCCCAATCCATATCGTTCCGTTTCCGTCTATGGCAATTGCCATAACAGTATTGGCGGGTAATCCCGAATTGGAAGTGTTATAAACTGTCCAGATGTTTCCATCAAAAGATGCAAGGCCATATCCAGAAATTGCTTCCCATATTTCACCAGTTGCAATCCATTTAGTACCACTTTGATCTACGGCAATTGAAATTACATGGTTTCCAGGTAATCCTGAATTTACCTTATTGTAAAAAATCTGTTCCCCTGAAGATATATTGCGCGAAACAAGGCCACCAGAAGTTCCTGTCCAAAATATATTACCTTCAATAGCCATTGTAGTGATATAATCACCATTGGTATAGTTTATCCAATTTGGATACTGTGCTATGGAGTGAACAGTGAATATTAATAAAATAAAAATGACAATAAATGATTGTGTTAAGCTTTTCATAATGACCTCCTTTTTAAAATTCAAAGCTCAAAATTCAAAATCCAAAAGTTCTAAGAATCGGGGTTTTCGGAATTGAATTTTCTGATACAAAATTATGTTTCAGAGGAGGCCAAATGCTAACACTTATAATACATTCTTTAACACAAATAATACAGAAATGCTAAATAAAAACATTGAGTTTCTAATGAATGACAGTATATGAAAAGGATACAGGCGATTTAAGGATTGAACTCAGAAGGCAATACACCGAACTGTTCCTGGAAACATTTTGAGAAATAGGATAAATTATTGAATCCAACTTCAAAGGCAATCTCAGTAATGTTTCCTTTTTTTATTTTTAATAACTCTGCAGCATGGTTTAGCCTTATTGAACGGATAAATCCACTAGCCGGCAATCCCACCAGCGATTTGAGTTTCCTGTAAAGCTGGGCATTACTCATCAAAAGTTCTTGCTGTAACGCTTCGGTACTAAAGTTTTCGTTATGCAGGTTGACTTTAATAATTTCCATAACTTTTAAAAGAAATTTTTGATCTGTTGAGTTTAATTCGCTTTCAGGAAGGTTTAATATCTCTGACAATCCCATTTTCTTTGCATTCCTGGTAAACCTTTCCTGTAGCTTTATTCTCTGAAGTATCAGGTTGTTAATCCTGACAAACAATTCCTGATGATCGAATGGTTTTGTAAGGAAATCATCTGCACCGGTCTCCAATCCTTCAAGCCGGTCTTCCATAGATGCTTTGGCGGTTAACAGGATTACCGGAATATGGCTGGTTCGTTCATCAGATTTCAATTTCCGGCATAATTCCATTCCATCCATTTTGGGCATCATTACATCGCTGATGATCAGGTCGGGTACTTTATCGATGGCTTTCTCATAGCCCTGTTGGCCATTCTCAGCTTCCGTTAGCCGGAAATTCATGGATATGTTTGTACGGATATAATAGCGCATATCGGCGTTGTCTTCGACTAAGAGAAGGAGGGGCAGCTCAGAGTCAGAGGAAGAAGATAGAGATGGGGTATAGGGTGTATAAGGTATATGGGTATCGGTGGGTGTTTCAAGTGGTTCAAGGATTTGAGTTGCTGGTTGCTCGTTGCTGGTTACTGGTCGCAAACTGATTGGCGAAAACTTTGAGTATGTTTGTTTGCCAATTTCTGATTCACCAGAAGAAATAAAATCCTCCGGCTTGAAATGATCTTTTCCCATGGGGAGAATAATGGTGAATAATGTTCCTTTGTTAAATTCCGACTCAACTGTAATGGTTCCGTGATGCAACTCAACCAGTTCCTTTGTCAATGCCAGGCCAATGCCTGTTCCTTCCTGCCCTCTATTCAAAGAATCATCAGCCTGATAAAAGCGGTCGAAAATGTGGGGCAGTTTTTCGGGTGGGATGCCCTGGCCGGTGTCGGAGACCGAGAGGGTGACCAGGTGACCAAGTGACAAGGAGACATTGTCCCTTTGTCCCTCTGTCCCTCCATCACCCTTTCCCTCTTTACTGCCAACCTCCACCTCAATCTTCCCACCTTCCCCCGTAAATTTAAACGCATTCGAGATCAGGTTAAAAAGTATCTTTTCAAACTTATCTTGATCCATATATACCGGGATGTTTTCCTGGTCAGATTTAAATTTAAGTTTGATGTTCTTTTGTTTTGCCAATGACTCAAACGACTGCGTATATCCTTTGCTTAAAGAAACTATATCTTCTTCCTTAACTTTTAGTCTCATTTTTCCAGATTCAAGTTTTGAAAGACTCAACAACTGGTTTATGAGGTTTTGAAGTCGTCTTGCATTCCGTTGAATCATGTCCAAGTCCTTTTCAGGCTCTTCATCCTGAAGGTATGATCTTAGTTTTTCAAGTGGTCCGAGTATCAGTGTCAGGGGCGTGCGGAATTCATGGGAGATATTGGCGAAGAAGCGGGATTTCATTTTGTCGAGCTCTTTCAGCTTATCGGATTCTACCTCTTTTAACTCAAGGTCATGCTGTAACTTTTGCTCTTTAAGTGCCATCCTGATCCTTCTTTGCCTTATAAACAGCATCCCCACTAAGAACAATATCAACAGCAGGCCGCCAAGGCCATACATGAATATTCTTGACCGGTTGATCTGCAAATCTTTTACTTCGTTTTCTTTGGCCAGCAGGGAAATCTGGTTAGATGTTTTCTCATTTTCTGACTCTGCTTCTAGCATGGCGACCAAATTTTTATTATCCTCCTGGTAAATCTCTTCCTTGGCATTTTTGTAATTGATATAATATTCAAGTGCCTTTTCATGATCCCCGAGTTCAGAGTAGATGCTGAACAAATAATAATAGTTATTTGATTTCCTGTTTTTCATCAGATCCCTGTTCCACCATGCATAACTAATTCTGTGATAATCGTTCACTGAAAAATTGGTTAGCGCTGAGTCAATAATATCAAGGCTTTTATTAAAATATATAATAGCACTATCATAGTTTCCATGTTGTTTCATAATTCGACCCCTGTAGTTGTAATTCACTGGAATCAAATAAAAACAATCCTTATCATTCAGGGCGATTGGAAGGACCTGGTTTAAATGATACAAAGCCAGGCTATCCATTCTATTATTTCCATACTGGGTATACCAGGCCCATAAATTACTATGAATAGCAGATTTAATGAAATTATCGATTTCTGGAGAATTTAAACCTTTCAAAAACCACTTTATTGATTTATCTAAAAGAATGGTGTCACCTGAATTTAAAAATTGTTTCGCGAAAATAATTCCAAAAGTATTGCAGCATTGAGAATAGGTGGAAGAATCAGTATACGACAGGGCAATTTCATTGTAAAATAGTGCTGAGTCTAGTTTTCCTAAACTCCTGTAAGAACTGGAAATATTTATATAATTATTAAATGTTTTACCCAGGCTAATTTCATTAATGACTTTGAGTACTTCATTTGCTTTGAAACAATATTCCAATCTTGAATTATTCCTTCCTGTACGAGTATTCAGCATTGCAAACAGAGAATAGATATTGAATAACTCTATTGAAGGGCCAATTTGTTCGTAGATCCTCATGGCATTCAAATAGTTTGTTATAGCAGCGGATAGACTATCTGTCACTAAGTAACTCCTTCCCAAATTTTGGTACCCAGCCGCAAGTCCTTTTTGATAATTCAGGCTATCAGACATTCTGATTGTAAGTGCAGCAAGCTTCATGCAACTGTCCGGAAAGTCTTTTGCTACCCTGAAGGCAATACTGTTTAGTGTATCTATTTTTTCTGTGGTAGCCCATTCAGGCAATAATTGGTAAATGCTATCGGTATCTATACTGTCAATCTCTTCAGCAATTTGACCCTTCAATTGAAATATCTGAAAAAATAGGAAAGCAAGTATGATGAATTTTAACTTCATGGCCCTCAATGTTTGTGATGAAGAGAGCTAAGTTAATAAAAATCACAATACCTATTGCAATCGGTATCGGGAGAGTAATGCTAAAAAGTTTGAGAACCTGGAGTGTAGGTTAGTTTGGCTGTTGACTGAAACCTGTAGTTAGTCTCTGGTTACTGGTTGCTGGTAGAGGTAAAGCAAACAACAAGCTAACAGCAACCAGTAACCAGATTTCAGCAACAGTTCTCTACATCTTTATCATCTTAATCATTTGCATCCCATCAACTGTCTTCAACACGCAGTAATATATTCCGGATGGCAAATCTTTCGCATTAAATTGTATTTCATGTTTTCCCAACTGCCTGATTTCGTTAACCAGGGTTGAAACAAGTTGTCCCTGATGGTTGGATATTTCAATGATGACTTCTGATTTCCGGGGTAGTTGGAAAGTGATGGTTATTTTGCTTTTGAATGGGTTCGGGGAGCAAGAAATAATTCCCGGATTAAGTTGATCCTGCTCAGCCACATCCTGTATAACAATACTCTCAACCATAAAGGATCCCGATATTGGCAAGGTGAATCCGGTTGAGGCCTCTATCTCGATGGTAGTTTCACCCGGAATAACAGGGTCCAGGGTTAAGAAACTTCCATTCACTTCGGTATGAACAACAAAAGGATTTTGATTATTGGTTACCGTATAAGTGATGGTATCACCCGTTATTGGAGGAAGTGAACCTCCTGTCATTAAATGGAAATGATCGTTCAAATCAATTGTAACAGGCCAACCTATTGTATCATCTGGGATACCGGGGCCATACTGAAGGTAATGCATAGCCTTATAATCGACGGCCAGTTGTTCATCTTCAATCGCCCTGTAAAATTGATTGGCTGCAACATCCAGGTAGGTGTCAACAATACCTGAAGGCCAACGAATGAGCAAGGTATCAATTACATCGGTATCCGCCAGGCCAAAATGCACGCGTAAATTGGCATACGAAAGGTGCCCATTGATTGGGGTGATCTCCCTGGTTTGAGTGATATACTGACCGTTTATGAAAGATTTGGTCTGAACACGGGTGCCAATAGCAGTTCGGTTTGATGTTGTACCTTCACAGGTCAGCACAATCCAGGAATTATCGTTCCCTTCGTTGATATATAGGTTATTGTGACCATTAAAGCTCCATGAATACCTAGTCATTAGTACATCCAGGTCCCCATCATTGTCATGATCCAGCAATAGCGCTGTGTGTGAATCTTCAGTAACCAGTGGATGTTCCGCTAAAAAGTCTGTAAACTGACCATTACCTTCATTTATGTAAAGTACGTTAAAAGGGGTAGCAGATGTGTAAGGTGGTGGCCATGGGAACTCGTTATTTTCAATGGAAATATAAAGATCAAGGTCACCATCATTGTCCAGATCGCCCCAAACGGATGAATTGGCAAACGAATGCCTGTACATTTCATCAACAATATCGTGCCTGGTGAATTGCATATCTCCCAAATTTTCATAAAGTGCAGGCAGCGAATTATCGCACATGACATTGTGTACATATAAATCCATGTCGCCATCATTATCATAATCCACCCAATTGGCGCATGGAGTAGGACATTCACCCTCAACAATAGGTGATGCCGGGTCAAATGGTACAAACGCTCCATTTCCATCATTCAGGTAGCATAAATTTGTTGGAATACCACCAGGACCACTGATATTAGACGTATAACCCCCAAAAAAATCAAAATCACCATCATCATCAGGGTCGCCCCACGAAACCCCATGTAAAAATACATTGGGTTGTTGTCTAAAAAGGCCCAGGTCTTCCCATGGCAAAAAACCGCCAAAGCCATTATTGTACAAAACACTTCCCCACTTGTTGATTCCAACAACATCAAGGAAGCCATCACTATTTAGATCTAATAAGGTGGGATAATGATCTGAATCGGGTGAATTTATTGAAGTTAGTGCCAGAAAACCTCCATTTCCATCATTGGCAAAAACATTCAACATATCGTGAGGTAGCCCTGTAAAGAGATCTGCATCACCATCATTATCAATATCACCGAATGAGCTTACGATTTTGACTTCACTTATAAATTCAGGCATTTCAACATATAAGCCGTTCCGCTCATTTTTAAAAAAGCTAAAATTTCTATTGATTCCAACACCACAGTTGCCAACAAATAAATCCAGGTCTCCGTCATTATCCATATCAAAACAGGTGCTTGAAATATGGCCGCCCCAGAGCTGGGTGATTGCGCCGGTATCAACCTTTGTGAAATTGGGGAACTGTGCTTGAGCAGCAAATGACATTGCAAATAAACACAGTGTTAGAATCGATGTTTTGTAAGTTTTGTTTTTCATGTCTGATGTTTTTTTGGGCAAAGGGCAAAGGGCTTAGAGCAAAGAGCGAGACTTATTGGTCCCTGCTCTGTGCGCTAAGCACAACCTCTATGAATTTATATTTTTATCATTTTCGTTGTTTGTATTCCTTCATTGGTTTGTAACACACAGAAATAAATGCCAGCAGGTAATCTTTCAGCATCCCAATCAATCTTTTGCTTGCCAACTGATTTCTTCTTCATCATAACCTCAACCTGCACACCGAGATGATTGTATATAGTTATGGTTACCATTTTAGGTTGTTTGAGTTCAAATTCTACGGTTATGAAATTGGAAAAGGGATTGGGGTGAATGGAAAAGTTATAGATGTTTGGCAACTCATTCACAGAAGCGTTGCATGCTTCTTCTACTTCTTCAGGGCTATTGCAGCCAGGGGCGTTGTCGTGGATTTCGATGGTACCATTTGAGCTGGTAAGATAATCACAGATGCTTTCAATATCACAAGTGTTAAGTGAAGTGTTGTAAATTATTACTAATTCTGTAATTGTATTTGCGTCGATATTATCCAAGCCTTCCAGGCTGAGAAGGGATGGATTCCCCCCATATCCCCAATTGTCAGGCTCAGATCCTATCTCTATAGTACCTCCTTCAATAGATGTCAGGTTTTCAAGACCTGTTAATTTCATCAGAGAAGCATTTCTGTCGATTATGAGTTTTCCACCAATGGAAGCCAGGTTACTCAATTCTGTTAAACTGATCAGCTGGGAATTTCCATGACTCCTGTGTGTCCAACCTCCAATTACCATCCATCCATTTATTGAAGCAAGGTTTTCGAGCCCTGCCAGGCTGGTGAGCGAATCATTACAGTCGAGGATAAAATCTCCATCAATTAAAGAAACATTCTCCAAACCAGTTAAACTGCTTAAAGCAGTATAATAAAGCTCCAGCCCATCTGACCCCACGTACGACAAATTGCTTAACTCGGATAAACTGGCAATAGGATCAGAAGTAATAATCCCTCCTATGGAATCGAGCTTTTCGAGGCCCTTAAAACTATTTAGTGAGTCATTAAAATGTGTTTCCAGTTTACCTTCAACAGATACAAGATTTTCCAGTCCTGCTACATTCTTTAAGTATGGGTTACCATTCATTTTAACTCCAAAATCCGTACTCTTTGCATCACCATTCCCGATGATAATATCACCCCCGATAGAAGTCAGACTTCCCAGTCCTGTGAGATCCTGCAGAACAGAATTTGCATGAATATTGAGACTTCCGCCAATGTGAACCAGATTCTCCAGGCCAGATAAATTTTGCAATAGTGAATTGCCCATAAACCACCATCCCACTGATAATCCTCCATCAATAGCTGTTATGGCATTTAAGCCATTCAAATTGGTAATATCACTTCCTAACCACGTTCCCATTCTAACATACCCTTCAATCTCAGTACAATTGGGATAATTAAGCTTAAAATTATCAATCTCTTCCTGGGACGTAAATTCAATTCCTTCAGGCAGGCAGGAACTTTCGCATGCTTCTTCAACTTCTTCCGGGCTGCTGCAGCCGGGGGCGTTATTATGAATCACTATTTCCCCGATGGGCGAAACCAGATGGTCGCAAATACTCTGCACCTGACATTCACTCAAGGATGAATTATAAGAAATTTCTAGATTGATGATTGAATTGGGTTCAATGTTTTCAAGACCCTCCAGGCTAACTAAAGATGGATTACCCAATGTACCCAACTCGTACTCCCCACCAATAATAAGGTTACCATCAATTGAGGATAAATTTTCCAGGGCCACTATATTGGTTAAAATCCCATTGTTACTAATTTCAATATCTCCTTCTACAGAATTCAGTCCATCCAGTCCCTCTAAACTGGTAAGAAATTGATTGCCAAGAATGCTTAGTCCCCCTGTTGACAAAACATCGTTCAATCCACCTAAACCGGTTAACCCATTCCATTTAATTGTAAGGATTCCCCCAATTGAATTCAAACTATTTAAGCCTGATAAACTTGTGAGGATTATGTTATTTGTTATTGCAAAGTCTTCACCAATGAATGCCAGGTTGTTTAATCCATTCATATCAGATAAAGATGCATTCCCACTATGGCCGGATTCGAGATCTCCTATACTTAAATTCCCCTGAATTGTAGTTAAGTTCTCCAGGCCGGCTAAGCTAATCAGCGAATCGTTTTTGTCAATTATTAAATCACCATTGATAGAAACTACAGCATTCAATCCGGTAAGACTTGTAATGTTAGTACTCCCAAACCAACCAGATCCCTCAATAAAAATAGCACCATTTAATTCAGTACAATTTGAATAAGCACTCTGAAAATCATCAATTTCCTCCTGTGAAGTAAAATAATAATTACCAAAAGGGAGACATGAAAGGGTAAACCCACAGGCTGCTGTTATTTCAGGTGGATTGTTACACCCGGGTGCATTTTCATGGATGTTAACGATGCCATTGGGATCAACCAGGTAGTTGCAAATGCTTTGAACGTGACAGGTAGTTAAGGATGGATTAATAAAAATATCCAGATTATTAATGGATCCTGCCTGAATATTTTCTATACCAGATAAATCCTCCAGGTCGTCATTGTAATATATTCGTAAATTTCCGCCGATAGAAGTTAAGCTTTCCAGACCTGACAAGCTGGTTATCGAATCGACATGAATAATTTCCAAATCTCCCCCAACACTGGTTAAATTATCCAATCCGTGCAAACTGATTAGCGAGTCACAGGCCAATAATTTAAGGCCACCACCAATGGAGGTCAAAATACTCAAACTATCTAAATTTGAAATGTTATTATACCAGCCCCCAATCTCTACTCCTCCTTCTATCTCAGTACAACCGGGATAATTTATCTGGAAATTATCAACCTGCTCCTGGTTTGTAAATTCAATTCCTTCGGGCAGGCAGGAACTTTCGCAAGCTTCTTCCACTTCTTCGGGGCTGTTGCAGCCGGGAGCATTAGAATGAATATCAATGATGCTGTTCGGGTTGGCGAGGTATTCGCATATACTTTGAACATTGCACTCAGCCAGTGTGGGATTCAAAAAAACAAGCAAGTTTTCTCCTATATAATTTAGATTATCTAATGCAATCAGGTTACTAAGAGAATTGTTGCCGGCTATTGTTAATCCCCCTCCAACTGTTTTCAGGTTTTCAAGGCCCGATAAATTAGCAAGTGAAGGATTCCCTATCCAAAATGCTATATTTATACCACCAATCAGAAAGTCACCCCCAACAGAAACCAAGTTTTCTAAGCCATGAAAGTCTACAAGTTGCCCATTTAAATCAACATAGAAACTTGATCCAATAGCAGTAACATTATCAAGTCCGGTAAAGTCAATTAATCTACTATTTCCTTCAACATGAAAAACACCATCAATTTTTGTCAGGCCTTCCAGTCCGGTTAAACTACTAAGGGTATCATTCATTGTAATAAACAGTGATTCTCCGATGGAACTCAGATTATCTAACCCTGTAAGAGTGGCCATCATGGCATTGAATGATATTACAAGATCTCCCCCAATGGAGGTTAAAACACTTAAACCATATAGATTTGTTATATCTGTACCTGCCCATTCTCCAATTGTTACATCCCCTTCAATCTCCGTACAATTGGGATAGTTGGTTTGGAAATTGTCGATTTCTGTTTGTGTGGTAAAGGTGATTCCCTCAGGCAGGCAGGGTTGGGAGAGACAGTGAATTGTGATTAGTGAACAGTGAATGGTGAAAATGATTAAGATTAATTTTTTCATGATGGCCTCCTTATTAAGTTACAAGTTCAATGTTCGGTGTTCAATGTTCGGTGTTCAATGTTCGGTGTTCAATGTTGTCCCACAATACTCAGAACATAGAACTTGGAACACAGAACAAAATATGGTTCTACCAATCCGGTTGATTGAAAAATACTTTTGATCATAAAGGTACAGTGCAGTTGTGCAGAGGGCTATCAGAAATGATGCGTATGATGCAAGAAATGATTCATCCGGGTTTGGATTCGTTATTCCTAGTATTGAATTCCTGTTTTTGAAAATAGATTCCTCCCTACCATAGCCATCAACTTTGTCTCCTCGAAGGAGCTTGCGACTGAGAGGTCTGTATATATCTTAATTTTTAAACCGGATCAGGATCCTGAAATTCCGAAGGAAGCTTTCCAAAATGTAGCCTGAAACATTCGGTAAAATAAGATGGGCTACTGAAACCAACATCGTAGGCAATTTCAGCAACTGTGGCGCTTTTCTTTTTAATCAGTTCGGCGGCACGGTTCAATCTGAAAATTCGGATGAAATTTATGGTGGTTTGGCCGGTTAAGGCTTTGATCTTGCGGTTCAGCTGTATCCTGCCCAGGCCAATGGCCTGTCCGAATGCAGTTGTATTAAATTCCGGATCAGCATGGCGCTCCTTAACTACTTCAATTACTTTCTGTAAAAACCGTTCGTCCATGGATGTAATACCACTATCATCAAAATCCAGTTTTGTGGTAGTATGGCTTTTTTGAATTTTTCTCTCAAGTACAGTGCTTAATCGCTTTCGCTGATCGATGAGGTTTTTTACCCGTATCTGTAACTCATCCCCGTCAAAGGGTTTGGTAATAAAATCATCAGCTCCCGTTTCCAGCCCTTCGATCCGGCTCTCTTTTGATGAACGGGCCGTGAGTAGAATAAGCGGTATATGACTGGTGCGTTCATCTTCCTTTACTTTTCTGCAAAATTCGTTTCCATCCATATTAGGCATCATCACATCGCTGATGATAATGTCGGGGATATGTTCGGTTGATTTTTCGTAGCCATCTGTGCCGTCAACTGCCTCGATGATTTGAAAATCGTTTTCAAAATATCCACGGATGTAGGCACGCATGTCGGCATTGTCTTCTACTATCAACAATAAAGGCATCTCCTCCGAAGCTTCAGGTTCATCGTTCAATGTTCGGTGTTCAATGTTAAAAGATTCTTCTTCACCAACTGGTTTCGAAAGGTATTCTTCCGACCGCGGATTGGTATCAATTTCTTCAGGTTTCAGATGCTCATTTCCAAGAGGTAGAAAAATGGTGAAAGCTGAACCCTTTCCCTGAACACTTTCCACTTTGATTTTCCCGTGATGCAATTCAACCAGTTCCTTGGTCAATGCCAGGCCGATACCGGTTCCTTCGTAATAGCTTCTATTTTCGTTTCCTGCCTGGTAAAAGCGATCGAAAACATGATTGATGTGTTCGGGTGAAATGCCAGGCCCGGTGTCGGAAATTTTGATACCTACCCACGCGCCGTGCAAGTCTTCAGTTTTCAGTCTCCAGTCTGCAGTAGCTTTACTATCAACTGAAGACTGTGAACTGCGGACTGCGGACTGCAGACTGACCTCCACCTCAACACTCCCCCCTTCACCTGTAAACTTAAATGCATTCGATAGCAAATTATTCAAAACCTGTTCGAATTTTTCTCTGTCGATAAAAGCCTTGGTTTCTTCATTTTCAGATTTAAATTTTAATTCGATGTCTTTTTGCTTTGCCAGCGATTCGAAAGCCTGAAGATATGTCCTGACCAGTTTTACAATGTCAAGCTCTAAAGCATGCAACTGCATTTTTCCTGATTCCAGTTTTGAGATGGTCAACAAATTATTGATCAGGGCTTGTAGCTTTCCTGCATATTTTTTCGCTATACCCAATTCATTTTTGTCTTTCTTGTTTTCAGTTTTTGAGAGTAACTTTTCCAGGGGACCCATGATCAGGGTAAGCGGAGTTCGGAATTCATGGGAGATATTGGCAAAAAAACGAGATTTCAAATGGTCGAGTTCCTGTAGTTTTTCCGATTTCACCCGTTCAAGTTCAATGGCATGTTGTGCCCTGATCCTTCTGTTTCGGATGAATATAACTGCAGCCACGATAGTGATCAATACCAATGCACCTAATCCAAACAGGAAAATTCTTGATCTTTTTAAAGTAAGGTTTTTTACCTCGTTATCCTTTTCAAGAAGTGCAATATGACCCTGTGCCTTTTCAGTTTCGTATTGTCCCTGCAACATGGCCCATTGCCTTTTGTTTTGCTGGTTGATAATGCTGTCCTTCCATTGTGAGGCAAGCACGAAATGTTTTAATGCCAGATCCTTATTGTTCGAAACTGTGTCCAACCTGTAATAAAGCCGGTAGATTTTTTCCATGTAGTTCTTCAAATCTACCTCAACCTTCAGCTTTTCCTGCAGGGATGCAAACATCGTATAATCCTGCCTCTCAACCAGAATTTGACACTCATCCAACGCAATATTTAAAAACTCCTTACTCCTACTATATCTGCCGGTATTATAAAATAATTCTGCAGTACCTAAATGTAGTTTTACCTTAAGGTACTTTCCTGTCAATAAAGGAAAACATTTGAAAAAATACGTTTCAGCCTCATCGTAAAATTCTGGTCCTGCCGCCACATAGGCTTCAGCTGTTATCAGGAGGTTATGCCCCTCAGGCCATCTATGGTTCCAGCGTATATTGGCTTCATTAAAGTTAAAAAGTGCTGAATCGAGGTTGTGACCCGAATAACAAATTCCAATATCTTCAAAAGATCCTGCTATTATCCAATTATCATCAGTTGCTTTTGCAAGGGTAAGGCCTTTTTGAAAGGTCTGCATTGCACTGGTAGTATCACCATTTTCCAGGTATGAATAACCAAGATTTTTTAATGAATTAATGATGAAACTAGTATTATTTAGCCTTTCGAAAACATCCAAAGCTTGTTGATAATATTTATAGGCGATATCATGTGAACCAGCAAAAGAGTGAATGCTGGCTATCTGGGACAATAAATTCCCAAACTCAAATTGCATATCAAGGGAATCGAGTAACCAAAGTGCCGACAGTTGGTTGGCCAGGGCATCCGAATAATTATCTTGAATGTAATGGTTGTTGCCAATACTATATAGGGCCATGGCTCTTCCATGAGGATAGTTTTCCTTAGCTGATAATCCCAATGCCTTTTCAGTAAATTCTAAGCTTTTCTCACTGTTATTTAGTGAATAGGCAAGGGCAAGTTTGTTCATGGCATCTATTAAAGTGATACCGGACAGGGTCGGGAGAATTTCGCCCAGACTATCTACATTGATGTATTCAGTTCTGTTAAATAGCTGTACTTTGTATTTTGTTTGTGGTTTGTTTATTGTTACTGTGTCCCATGATTTTGCTTCATCAGCTGATGAAGTAGCGTACCCAATGTTACCTTGAGAATAGTCATGTCCGTAATACCACATTCGGTAAATGGAATCGTGGTATACAACGGTCGGGACTCGAGCAAACCAGGTATCCCAGTTTCCCAATTTCCCAACCTGTAATACAGGGTTGGTCTCAAACTTTACCCAGTTGTTTCCATCAACAGATGTGGCGTAACCAATCTGTGTGTTGATTTTATCATACCCATCATACCACATTTCAAATAAAGAACCATTGAAGTTCACACTATAAATACCCACCGAATGATCGTCCCAGGAACCAGGCTCTCCATTATCAATTACCGGATTTGAAGAATGCTTTACCCAATGGATTCCATTGTCAGAAGTGGCATAACCAATTCTCTGGGTCCATGTGATAGTATCTCTTGCATTGTACCACATATGGAAGTTGATCCCATTATGTTGTACTGAAGCAGCATAAATACCACCACCATCCCAATCATCACCCTCACCTGACAATAAAACCGGATCCGGGTGCTTAGTCCAATTAAGTCCGTTTTCCGACCATGCCAATCCAAT
>Ga0070728_10004382_pt1 | contig 14732 bp, 14 predicted proteins | sample tdDd471_FD_66723 | JGI IMG/M metagenome (GOLD analysis project Ga0070728, IMG submission 66723) | Marine sediment microbial communities from the Atlantic coast under amendment with organic carbon and nitrate - tdDd47.1 | ecosystem: Environmental > Aquatic > Marine > Coastal > Sediment | place...
TAAGGCTGCCTTTGAAGCTTTGAGCTCGGGGACCTTTCCCGATCCCGTGACGATCACTTTGCCCAAGGGCGAAAATCCGTCGTTTTCACTGCAAAGGAAAACCCTTGAAGAAGGGCGCGCCACCGCCTCGGTGATTAAAGATGCGGGGGACGACCCTGACGTGACCCATGGGGCCGAAATCGTTGCGACGGTTAAGTGGGGTGCGCCCGGTTCGGGGATAACTTTTAAGGCGGGTGAAGGGGTTGGCAGCGCGACATTGCCGGGCCTTCCCATCGGTGTCGGCGAACCGGCGATCAATCCTTCTCCGCGCAAGATGATGGAAGCCGTGGTCGAAGGCGATGTGGAGATCACCGTCGCCATTCCCAATGGGGAAAAACTGGCGCTCAAAACCATGAACCCGAGATTGGGAATTGTTGGCGGTCTTTCTGTGCTCGGCACAACTGGGGTTGTCGTGCCCTATTCCTGTTCGGCCTGGATTCACGCCATTCAAAGCGGGGTTGATGTGGCCCGCGCTCAAGGGTTGAACCATATCGCCGCTTGTACCGGATCGACTTCGGAAGCCTTGTTGCGCAGTGAGCTGGATCTGCCCGATTATGCCTATATCGACATGGGCGATTTTGTCGGTGGTCTTTTGAAATATCTCAGGAAAAACCCCGTGCCCAGGCTCACTCTCGGGGGTGGTTTCGCCAAATTGGTCAAGCTGGCGCAAGGGGCGGCTGATCTTCACTCGAAGCGCTCGTCGGTCGATTTTCTGTTTCTCGGGATTTGCCTGGATGAACTGAACGCCCCGGCTTTGGCGGAAAAGGCGCGCGAAGCCAATACGGCGGCCCAGGTGCTGACCATGGCGCAGGAAGCCGGGGTGCCGCTTGGCGATTTCATCGCCCAAAAAGCCAAGGAATCGACGCTTTCCATGCTTGACGGTCAAACGGAAATAGAGGTCGTCGCGGTTGACCGCAAGGGTGAGGTGGCTGGGCGTGCTTAACCTACTGATCCTTGGCGGCACCGGTGAGGCGGCCGAACTGGTGCGTCGCTTGCCTGAAAACATTGCTTCCATCACCTCTTGGGCCGGGCGGACCAAAACGCCACCTGATCTGCCGGGAGGGGTTCGTATTGGCGGTTTCGACGGAGCCGATGGGCTCAAGGCCTACCTGATTGAAAACCGTATCGATGCTGTGGTCGACGCCACCCATCCGTTTGCCGCCCGCATCTCAGAGAATGCCGCTATGGCTTGTGATGAAGCCGCTGTTCCGCGACTTTTCTTTTTACGCCCTACCTGGGAAAAACAACCGGGTGACGACTGGATTGCCGTGGAAAGTTTAGAGGCCGCCGCCGAGCGGGTGGCCGCCTTGGGACAACGTCCTTTGCTGACCATAGGACGACAGCATTTGAACGCCTTTTCAGGTCTTCATGATGTCGATTTCCTGGTTCGTGTGCTGGAGGAGCCAGAAGCCCCTCTTCCCTTGAAGGCTTATCAAACGGTAGTTGGCGAGCCGCCCTTTTCTATCGAGGCCGAGAGGGCGCTTATTCGCCGCCATGGCATCGATTTGCTGATCACCAAGGAAAGCGGTGGAGAGGCGACCTATGCCAAGGTCGAGGCCGCCCGGCTCGAAAAAATCCCAGTCCTGATGATCAAGCGTCCCGCACCGCCGCCCGGCGATTCGGTGTCCACCATTGAAGGGGCGTTGAATTGGCTCAGTCGGCTTTCGGCCTGAGAACGTGATGGAAACCCGCATCGTAGAGGTGGCTGTCCGTGAAGTCTTCGTTGCCGAAAACTTTGCCGACCAGAATAAGCGCGGTGCGCGTGATGCCGCTGTCTTTCACCTTTTCCCGAATATCGGCGAGCGTGCCTGAAATAAACTGCTGATCGGGCCAGCTGACGCGATAGGCGACCACCACCGGGCAATCGCTTCCATAGTGGGGAGTCAGATTATCGACCACGTTCTTGAGGTTGTTGACCGAAAGATGAATGGCGAGCGTCGCCCGTGAACGGCCCAACTCGGCAAGGCTCTCGCCCTCTGGCATGCCCGAAGAACGCACCGAGGTGCGGGTCAGGATAACGGTCTGGGCGACATCGGGCAGGGTCAGCTCTGCGCCGAGTGCGGCGGCGGCGGCGGAATAGGCCGAGACGCCGGGGGTGACGGTATAGGGAATGCCGAGATCGTCCAAGCGGCGCATCTGTTCGGCGATAGCGCCATAGAGCGCCGGGTCGCCCGAATGGACGCGGGCGATGTCCTTGCCGTCTTTATGGGCGGTTTCGATTTCAGCGATGATTTCATCGAGGTTCATCGGCGCGGTATCGAGCACATGCGCATCTTTTGGCGCGGCCTCGACCACCTCTTTGGGCACGAGAGACCCTGCATAGAGGACAACGGGGGATTTCTGAATGAGGCCGAGGCCCCGAACCGTGATGAGGTCCGGGGCCCCGGGGCCAGCGCCAATAAAATGAACGGTCATGGAATTATTTTTGTCCTTTGGTAATCACGTCGCGCAGGATGTCGAGCACCATGCCCGTGCCTTTTTCAATCAAGACCACGTCGTTGCCCACCACTTGACGTTCGGTGCCGTCTTCCTCTTCAGGCAACTGGTCTTCGAGATTGTCGGGCAGATCGCGTTTGGCCAGTCCCGGCGGCAGGGAGCCGTGTTTTTCAAGACGATTCTTCAGGCCTGGGGGCAGTTCGTTTTTCTTGGCCAGTCCCGGCGGCATGCCTTTGTTTTTGCCCTTGCCCTTATGCTTCTTATCTTTCTTGCGATCTTTGTCTTTCCACTTTTTGCTGCGGTCCTTGTCGTCATCATCGTCGTCGCGGTCGCCGTCCTTGTCGTCTTCTTCCTTTTCTTCATCATCCTCTTTTGCGGCGGTCGCGCCTTTACCGAAATAGTCGCGAATAACCCGTTTTTCCACTTCGCTGAAAACGATGTCGCGAACCGTTTGGCCGGTCGATGAGCCGGTATCTTGGGCGAGGGCCGGTCCCGCCAGGAATGCGAACAAAGAGCTTAAAAGAATGAGCGTTTTTTTCATTTTCGCCTCCGGAAGAGTTGTTCTTGCTTGGGCTATGTCTTTTTAGTGTCGCCTGATCGGGTTCAGGTTTCCATCTTTTTTGCGTAGCCGCGTGGCGTATAGACCCAGGTGTTGACGCCCCGATCAATTTGCCGGGTCTGATCGTTGCCGACCAAGACCAGAGTTAGCATATCCACATCGTCCACCGACAATGCACCGAGCGTGGTGGTGCGGATATTCTCATCGGCGCAGCCCAGGTTGCGCGCTAACACCACCGGTGTTTCGGGCGGGCGTTTGGTCAAAAGGATGCGTTTCGCCTCGGGGAGTTGGGTGCGGCGGCGCTTGGAGACCGGATTGTAAAAGGCGACGATGAAGTTGCCTTCGGCCACGGCATGGAGGCGTTTGACGATGTCTTCCCAAGGAGTCAGCAGATCGGAAAGGGAGACCGTGCAGAAGTCGTGGCCGATGGGCGCGCCGATCCGGGCGGCGGCGGCCTGAATGGCCGAAATGCCGGGCACCACATCGATGGCCAGCCGGTTCCAGGCGGGGTCGTTTTCCCGGTCGAGAAGCTCGAAGGCCAGGGCGGCCAGGGCGTAAATTCCCGCATCGCCCGAACAGATAAGAGCGACTTCCTTGCCCTCGGCCGCCAAATCGAGAGCGACGCGCACCCGATGTTCTTCCTTGGCGAGCGCGCTTTCGTGCTGGTTCTTGCCCTTGACCAAGGGGGCGACCAGATCGAGGTAGAGTTGATAGCCCACCACGTCGGAGGCGCGGGCGATGGCTTCGGTGGCGGCCGGAGCGCGCCAGTTGGGTGTGCCGGGGCCGATGCCGACGATGGAGAGGCGGCCTTGCGGCTTGCCGACGGCCTGCGGGTCGATATCGGTTTCGGATAGGCCCACTGCGCAGGTGGCCCGTTTGGATTTGGCTTTCGGCGCCGCTAAGGAACTCTCGGAGCCTGCGGCGACCAGGGCTGCGCCTTCCGAAACGCCATGACAGCCTACTTCGGCAAAGACCACATCGGATGGGTTGGCGAGATCGTTACTGCGGGTCTCCAACTCTTCGGCTGTGAAGAACCGTGCCGGAACCCCCAATTCGGCGGCCAGGGCATGAACGGCGGCTTCGTCGGCCTTCACGTCGATGGAGGCCACGCAGGCAACCGCTTCTTTCGCCAAGCTCGCTTCGGCAAGGACTTTGAGCGCCAGATCACGGAGTTCGTCGGCGCTGCACCCGCGCTCACAGCCGACGCCAAGGGCCAGGCGGGGGGGATGCAAGACCAGGTCTTCATTTGGCGCATCGACCGTCTTAACGGAAACGGCAATGGCTTTTTCGGAACCGTCGGTAAAGGAGAGATCGGAAGCCTGCAACCACTCGGCCTCGCCGTTTAACGCTACCGGTTTTCCGGCCAGTAGATCGGCGGCGATGCCTTTGGCGTTTTCCGGATTGGCGACGGTCCAGCCTTGAGGCGGTTCGTCGAGGGCGACGCCCAGTTTCACATCGCCTGCCGTGGTCACGGCTGCGGTTCCGTTTAAAGCTTCGGCAATTTGGCGGGCCAGCTTGTTGGCTCCGTGATGGCCGCCGAGCAAGGGCACCGCTACGGAGCCGTCTTCGGCGACTGAAATCAGCGGCGGGTCCGAGCGCTTGTCGGCGAGCAAAGGCGCAACGGCGCGGATGAGAATACCCGCAGCGCAGACCCCGATGATGGTTCGCCCGTCGATAAACAGGCCCTTTAAGTGCGGCAGAGTTTCGGCAAAGGCAAGGTCGGCCCCTTTGGCGCGGCCTTCGAGACCGTGAACTTCGCAGACGGGGATTGCCGTGGCGATTTTGCGGGCCGTCTCCAGGCCTCCGGCGGTCAGGGCGACAACGATGGTCTTCATTTCCAGGCTTCTCCCCGTTTATGAACTAAAATCATCGAAAAATAGGGCGCTTTGCCTTGGTCGATTTCCGACAACATGTGAACTTTGGCTTGCTCCGTGCTGGCCCGCTCGATGTAGCGGGCCTGATCGGTCAGGCCGAGTTTTTGTAGGACGCGGACGATCTTGTCCCGATGGCGACCGACTTTCATGATGGCCGCCGCGTCGGTGTCCCGGAGTCTTCTTTCCAACTCGTCTTCCGGCAAGGGGCCGGGCAGAACGGTGAGGATGTCGTTACGCGAGGTCAGCGGCAAGGCGGCTTCCGCTGCACAGGCGGTCAGTGAGGTGACGCCGGGCACCACCTGAACCGGGAACCGTCCGGCCAGACGACCGAAAAGATACATGAACGAGCCGAAAAAAAACGGATCGCCCTCGCAAAGGACCGCCACGTCGCGGCCTGCGCCCAAATGTCCGGCGATCTCTTCGGCATAGCGGTCGTAGGTTTCGTTGGCCGGGTCGCTTTCGGCGACCATGGTTGTGCGGATACAGATTTCGGTTTGCCCGCCGGGCAAGTGGCTCTCAACGATGGAGCGGGCGAGGCTCTCGCCGGTATCGGGCGCGGGATAGGCGATCACAGGGACGCATTTTAGGATGTTGAGCGCTTTTAAGGTGATCAGTTCCGGATCGCCCGGACCGATGCCCAGCCCAAAAAGTTTGCCGCTCATTTTTTTATCGCCGTCAGTTGGGTCACGGTCATCATGGGCTTGAACCCATGGAGCCGCCCCACTGTTTCGAGCCGCTCGGCGGTCAGCCGGATGAGGGCGCCGCCGGTTTGTTCGGCAAATACCATTAAGGCCCGTTCGGCTTCCAGGGTCACGCCATTGGCGACCAGTCGTCCTCCGGGTGAGAGTTTTTCCCAGCAGGCGTCGAGAAGGCCGGGCGTTGATACGCCGCCGCCGAGAAAGATGGTGTCGGGTCGTTGATCGATTTCACCGAAAACCTCCGGCGCTTCGCCATCGACGATTTCAAGCGATGGGGTTCCCAGGGCCATGGCGTTTCGACCAATGAAGGCGCGGCGCTTGGCGTTCTGCTCAATCGCTATGGCGCGCCCCCGTCCTTCAAGGGCGCGCAGCCACTCAATGGCGATGGAGCCGCAGCCCGCTCCCAAATCCCAAAGGGTTTGGCCGGGTAGGGGCTGTAGGGCCGAGAGGGTGACGGCGCGCGCTTCACGCTTGGTCAATTGGCCGTCGTTTTCGAAGCAGGCGTCGGGGAGGCCGGGCATCAGGCTCAACGGTTTGGCGGCCGGGCCTGAAATCACCTCGACAGCGACAACGTTCAAATCTTCGGCTTCCTTGCGCCCCCAGGACTCGGCGGTGTTTTCCAGGCGGTTTTCTTTTTCGCCGCCCATATGTTCGAGCACCGTTATGCGACTCGGGCCGAACCCGTTTTGGGTCAGTAGGGCTGCGATTTCTCGGGGGCTTCTGCCGTCGCGGCTTAAGGCGATGAACCGTTGTCCCGGCATCATGTGAAGTTTGAGGGCTTCGACCGGTCGTCCGTGGACGGTCAGGCAGGCCGTATCGGGGAGCGACCACTTGAGCCGGGCGCAGGCCAGACTGAAGGCGCTGGGAGCCGGGTAGGCGGTAAGATCGGCGGGGTCGAAGAATTTCAGCAAGGTGGTCGCCACGCCGAAACAGAAGGGGTCGCCGCTGGCTAAGACGGTCACCCGTTGCCCCCGATGGTCTTCAATGTCGGCGAAGGTTTCGCGCATCCCCTTGGCCCAGGTGATTTGTTTAACGCCTTCGCGGGGCACCAGACCGTGATGGCGTTCGCCGCCGACCAGTACCTCGGCATTTTCGACCATGGCTTTGGCTGCCGGAGTAAGGTCTTGTGCGCCGCCTTCGCCGATGCCGATCACGGTAATCCAGGCGCTCATGGGTTGCCCCCGTTGTCGGCGACCAGCGCATTGACCGCCGCAGCGGCGCAGGAACTTCCGCCGACCCGACCCGTCAGGGTCATGAAGGGGATGTCCTGAGCATGGTCGATCAACGCTTGTTTGGATTCCACTGCGCCGATGAAGCCGACCGGCATGCCGACGATCAGCGCGGGTTTCGGCGCGCCTGCTTCGAGCATTTCAAGAAGCCGAAAAAGAGCGGTTGGGGCGTTGCCGATGGCGACCACTGCGCCGTCGAGCCGCCCGACCCAATGATCGAGAGCGGCGGCTGTGCGGGTTGTGCCGTATTGTTTGGCAAGCGTGGGCACGTCCGGTTCGTTGAGGGCGCAGTAAACTTGGTTATTGTTGGGCAGAAAACGCCGGGTGATTCCGGCCGCGGCCATTTCGACGTCGGCCAATACCGGCGCGCCGTTTTTAAGGGCGGCGCGACCTGCCGTGGCGGCGTCGTCGGAATAGGCGAACCAATTGAGAAGCTCGGGCAGGCCCGTCGTGTGGATCAGCCGCCGCGCGACGGGGCGTAGGCTTTCGGGCACGTCCGCGAGGGCCGCCACCTCTTCGATGGCGGCAAAAGACCGGCGGTATATTTCCTGCGGATCACGGACGTACTCGAACATTCATTCCCTTTGCTTATTCGAACTCCGGCTCTTCGTGGTAGTCGTGAGACATGGGATCGGCCAGATGACCGTCTGTTTCCATGACGGCACAGTTAAGAACCTTATATTCCGGGTCGGGGCCCTTGAAATCGAACTGAGCCCAGAAGCTCTGAACGGCCTGCTTGATTGCGCCGTCTTCGTCGTCGGCGGGGACCTGGGTGGCCCAGTGCAGTTTGCCGTCGTTTACCATAAACTCCAGGTCGACCGACCAGAATTTGTTGTCAGCAGTCATACTCATCTCAGACGTTCCCCATTGCTTATTTAATCAGTGAGCGGATTTTGCTATCTTCGGGTTTACCGTGGCAGCCCCATGAAGGCAATCGGCCCGCCTGATTTTTACTTTTCTTTACTCTCCGTCGTCTGAGCCGTGGCTGTGATGGTGATGATGACCGTGGTGATGATGGTGGTGGCCATGGTCGTGGTCGCCGTCGACCCCGATGCCGCGCACATGATGATGATGGCCGACCTGGGGTGCGCCGACCTCGTCTTCGAAACCGACGATTTGTTCGCGGTATTTGCACAGTAGGCAGTTCATCTCATTGCCGCCTTCCAGGGTCTCTTCGAGCCTTGATAGAAAGGTGTCGATCACTAGGTCGTGGTCGTTGAGATAGCCCGCCTTGACGAATTCGATATCGGGATGCTTCGCCGCCACTTCGTCGGTCTGGTCGTAAATGCGCTGCACCAGAATGCCGGTGAACAAAAAGTAGGGAAAAACGACGATCCGCTTGTAGCCGAGCTTCGCTGCCTGCTCCAGGCCGCTATCGACTCTGGGGAAGGCGACGCCCGAATAGCAGACCTCGGCCCAGCCGACGCTCATGCCTTCCCAGAGCATCCGGGCGACCTTGGAAACGTTGGAGTTGGCGTCCGGGTCGTTGGTGCCGCGCCCGACGACCATTAGAAGCGTATCTTCGCGCGCCACATCGCCGCCCGCGCTCTCCAGGGCTTCTTCGATGCGCTGGACCGAGGCCTTAAGCAGGCGTTGGTCGATGGCCAGCTCTCGGGCGAAGCGGACGTCCAGGTCGGGATTTTGATGGGCGAATTCGTTGACTTCGCTGGGCAGGTCGTTTTTGACGTGACCGGCAGCGAACAGCATGCCGGGCAGACAGAGAATTCGCTCGCAGCCTTGGTCTTTCAACTTATCGAGACCGGTGCGCAAAACTGGCGTGGCGAATTCGAGAAAGCCGCTTTCGACAGGATACTGGGGCAGGCGTTCTTTCAGCCGCACAGCCAGTTGATTAAACTGAGAAACGGCGTTTTTGTCGCGGCTGCCATGGCCGCAGATCATCACGCCTGTTTTAGGGGAATCGGTCATTCGCTTGGTCCTTGCCTCCGAGCGTTTAAATACGGGGCCATCCGCCTGGTCCTTGCCTCCGGACGAACGCCCTAATCAACAGTGGGCGGACTATAGGGAGTCGCTGAGAGGTTGTCAGCCTCAAAATCACTTGCTCCGCCGACTCTCTCCGCCCATTCTTGCCGCCATGTTTCTTTTCGGGCTTTCAAACGGCGAAGGCGGGTTCGACCCGCTGATCTTCATGGTGGTGGCGCTGATCATCGACGCCTATGTAGGCGATATGTCGGTGGTCTTTTCGCGCATCAAGCATCCGGTTGTCTGGATCGGTGATCTCGTTGGTTTTCTCGATCGCAAGCTGAACCGCGAAAACCGGGGTCAGATGGACCGCGCCTTTCGCGGTCTTATCGTTGTGCTCTTCGTTGTCTCGCTCTGCGCCGCCGTGGGATGGTGCGTCGCCTGGGTGGGGCAAAACTATCCCTTCGGCTGGACGCTAGAGCTGATCCTGCTGGTCGCTCTGATTGCGCAACGCGGGCTCTACGATCATGTGCGGCGGGTCGGTTTGGGGGCCAAGGAAAGTCTGGAGAGCGGGCGCGAGGCGGTATCCCATATCGTCGGGCGCGATCCCAGCCAGTTGGACGAACACGGGGTTTGTCGCGCCGGGATCGAATCGCTCGCCGAAAATTTCTCAGACGGCGTGGTCGCGCCGGTGTTCTGGTATGTGCTGTTCGGCTTTCCCGGCATTCTGGTCTACAAGGCGGTCAACACCATGGATTCGATGATCGGCTACAAGAATGAGACCTATAAAGCCTTTGGTATGACGGCCGCGCGACTCGATGACATTTTGAACATCATTCCGGCGCGGCTGGCCGGTTTGTTCATCTCTCTGGCGGCCATGGTTGCGCCGACGGCCAATCCCTGGAAGGCGGTCAAGACCATGCTGCGCGATGCGGGCAAACACCGTTCGCCCAATGCGGGCTGGCCGGAAGGGGCCATGGCGGGGGCGCTGGGATTGGCCTTGGCCGGGCCGCGTAAATACCGCGAAAATCAGGTCAACGACCCCTGGATCGGCGATGGCGACGCCCGGGCGCGCCCCAAGGACATCAAGCGCGCCCTTTATATTTTCGTCGTCGCCTGCCTGATCAACGGACTCGTCGTCGCGGCCCTGGCGCTGGTGCGAATGGGGTGATACCCCTCCAGCTCCCCCTAAAAGGGGGAGGGTAAACAAGGCGCAAAGTCCCTCCCCTTTTAGGGGAGGTTAGGTGGGATATTTTCCCGCCGTCTTCAGCATTCCATCAAGATCAGCATGTTCTTCCAAATGAGCCGCCAGGGCGTCCAGGGTTTCTTCGATCTGTTCTTCGAAGCTGACGCCCTGGGCGCGGCCTTCTTTGAGGCGGTCGAGGAAGGTGTGGCGGAAGCCGTCTTGGTTGAATAGTCCGTGGAGGTAGCTGCCCATGACCCGTCCGTTGCGCGATACGGCTCCCTCGACGCAGCCTTTAAGCGCCAGCCAGGGCCTTTCGCGGTCGGGGCCTTCGGTTTCCCCCATATGCATGTGGTAGCCTTTGACGGGGGCTTGACTGTCCATTTCCGTGCCCTCGGTTTCCCAGAGCACTTTTTCGGTTTCCATGGTGGTTTCCACATCGAGCAGACCGAGGCCGGGCGCTTCGCCCGCCGGACCTTCGAGGCCTTGAGGATCGCGGACTACCCGGCCCAACATCTGATAGCCGCCGCAGATGCCGACGATCATGCCGCCGCGCCGGTAGTGGGCGGTGATGTCGATGTCCCAGCCCTGTTTGCGGATGTAGCGCAGCTCGGCCAGCGTCGCCTTGGTGCCGGGCAGGACGATGACATCTGCGTCACCGGGAATGGCGGTTCCGGCGGCGATGAACCGAACGTCCACATCCGGTTCGGCAATCAGCGGGTCGAGGTCGTCGAAATTGGCGATGCGCGAAAGCCGGGGCACGGCGACGACGATGCGTCCGTCGCCCTCCGGGTCCGGCTCGCCTATACCCTGTGAAGAGCCGTGTAGACTGGCAGCGTCCTCTTCGGGTAGGCGGATGGCTTGACTGAACCAGGGTACAACCCCGAATGAGGCCATGCCGGTTTTCTCGGTAATCAGCTTGAGCCCGTCGTCGAACAGGGAAACGTCGCCGCGAAATTTGTTGATCAGGTATCCGGCCAGACGGGTCCGTTCCGCATCGGGGAGTAAATGATGGGTGCCGACCAGCGAGGCGATGACGCCGCCCCGGTCGATATCTCCAATCAGCACTACCGGAAGATCGGCGGCTTCGGCAAATCCCATATTGGCGATGTCGTTGGCGCGGAGGTTCACTTCGGCGGCGCTGCCCGCACCTTCTACCAGAACCAGATCGCAGCCCTGTCCGACGATCTCGAAACTTTCGAGCACCTTGGCCATGAGGGAGCGCTTGAAAATCGAATAGTCCTTGGCGCTTTTATTGCCCAAGACCTTGCCCTGGACGACGACTTGCGCGCCCACGTCGGTTTGAGGCTTGAGCAGGACCGGGTTCATATGGACCGAAAGCGGCAGGCCGCAGGCCCGCGCCTGAAGGGCTTGGGCGCGGCCGATTTCGCCACCGTCTTCCGTCACGGCGGCGTTGTTGGACATGTTTTGCGGCTTGAAGGGCGCGACCTTGAGTCCGCGCTTTTTAAAAGCCCGGCAGAGACCGGCGACCATGAGCGACTTTCCCACGTTGGAGCCGGTTCCCTGAAACATCAGGGCGGCGGGCTTTCCCTTGTCTTGGGCCATTTCTAGTATTTCGCCAAGGCTTCCCTGAGCGTTGCGGAGCCTGGGTTGGCCGTCATGCTGGGCTGCAAGATGGCGCGCGGCTCGACCTCTTCTCCGTAATAGGCCTTGTTGTAGTCGCTGCGCTTGCCGATTACCGCGCCTTCGAAAGCGCCGCCCCCAAATACGCCGCGGGCCAGTGAGTAGCTGACGATATCCGCTCCGACGTTGGTGGTGGTTGCGCCGCCCATGCCGGCACCCAATGTGCCAACCGCGATGCTGGCGTCAGCCCCCAGTTTCACCTGGTCGTCGAGGACTGAGATCAACCCTTTTTCAGTGCGGATGATCAACACGACCTGGGCATCTTGCACGCCGAATTGCACACCAATGCTTCCCGCGCCCATGGTGTAAAAGGCGGGTTGGCTCCATTGGCCCTCGAGGTTTTTGGCGAGCAGTACGCCATTGCCGCCAGCACCGCCAACGAAAAACCCGGCCTTGAAGAACTGAGGGATGATCAAGACGCCCTTGGCGGTTTTCATCAACTCACGGGCTGATTCAAAATTTTTCTCGCTCAACACTGCGTCCACCGACATGCGGGCGCGGTCCACCAAGTCCTGAGCGTCTTGCTTGGATACATCATCTGCATAGGCCGGAACGGCTGGTAAGGCCGACACAAGAAACATCGCAACGGCAGCAAAAAGAGTCCGAACGTTCATAATTCCCCCCAAACGGGTCAATATTCCACACCGGGTTGGGCCTTGACGCCCGATTTGAAGGGATGCTTAAGCAACTTCATCTCGGTAACAAGGTCCGCCTGCTCGATCAGGGCGTCGGCGGCGTTGCGCCCGGTCACGACTACATGGGTGCCTTCGGGCCGGTTGGCGATGGTTTCCAGCACGTCGGCCAAAGGCACATAGTCGTAGCGCAGCGCCACGTTCAACTCGTCGAGCACCACCATTTTGTAGGATGGATCGTTAATCATCTCTTTCGCTGCGTCCCATGCTTTCATTGCAGCGGCGACGTCGCGGTCCCGATCCTGGGTTTCCCAGGTGAATCCTTCGCCCATCGCCTTGAAGGTGACGAGATCGGGGAACCCTTCGAAAACCCGGCGTTCGGCGGTGTCCCAAGCCCCTTTGATGAACTGAATGACACCCACTTTCATCTCATGGCCGACGCAGCGCAGGACCATGCCGAAAGCAGCCGAAGATTTGCCTTTGCCCGGCCCCGTATGGACGATGCAAAGCCCCTTATCGGCGGTTTTGCCGTCCATGATTTTGTCCCGCGCCGCTTTTTTGCGGGCCATTTTACTCTTATGCCGGTCTTCCTCGGACATGCCGCCCCCTTTAAAATCTGCTCCTTCTTTAAGGGCTTATATAGGCCTGTTATGACCCTTTAACAATCGCTTTGGCGGCAGCGCGGGCGGTGAGGATGCAGCCGCCGAGGAAGGTGCCTTCGAGGGCGCGGAGGCCATGCATCCCGCCGCCGCCGAACCCGGCGGCCTCGCCGACGGCGAACAGGTTGGCGATGGGCGACCCGTTTTCCGCCAGGACCCGACTTTCAAGGTCGGTTTCGATGCCGCCCAAGCTTTTTCGGCTGATGATGAACTCGCGAATGGCGATGAGCGGCGCGGCTTTGGGGTCGAGGATTTTCTGGAACTTGCAGGTTCTTAAGCGGTCGCCCCGGTATTCGCGAAGGTGGGCGAGTTTCTGTAACTGCTCGTCCCGCCAGGGCGCGCCCCGACTGATTTCGGCGTCATAGGCTCTAATATCGGCCTCCATGGCGTCGGCCTCCACATCGACGGGATTGCCCAGTGCGTTCATTTTGTGGGCCAGTTCCGGCACCGTATGGGCGACGACCACGTCTTCGAAATTCTCGGTCATGTCGCGGTAGAGCGCTTTGTTGCCGAACAATACACCCATCAGGAAGGAGAATTTTTTGTTGTCGCGGATCGCCGTATTGAACTCGGCCCCGGAGATGGCGAATTCCTTGAGGGCGATTTTCCGGTTTAAGACTTGCCAGGAATATTTTTGTTCTCTGGTGCAGATTTGAGTGATCAGGTCGCGGGTGTCGAAGGCCGACACCAGAGGGCGTGGGTCTTTGAACCGGCGGCCCGTCGCATCGAGCCAGAGGGCCGATTTGCTGGGCACCAGGCTGAGGCCGTGATTGGGTTTGCGCGGCCTCGGGTGGCGGACGCCCGCCGCATAGTTCCACATGCGGTTGAGGTTGGTCACCCGTCCGCCTATCTCCATGGCGGCGTCATGTAATGTGCCGTCGGCGAATTTATGGGAGCCGTTGAGAATAACTTCGGGCGGCTTTTCGCCCCAATCGGGATGCCAGTTCGTGCGTACCCGTTCCATGGAGCCGTTGATGCCTCCCGCGGCGATCACCGTCACTTCGCCTAAGGCTCGAAATGAGTCATGGGTGCCGCCGATGGAACCCGAGCAGCCGACGATCTGTCCGCCATCGCTCTCCAGTCGTTCGACCTTGTGGCCGAACAATCGCGTCAATTTGTCGTGTGCCGGATGGGTGTCGAGCGCGTGGGTCAGGGCGACGATTAGGCCATGACCGGTTCCCCAGGTAATGTGAAAGCGCGGCAGGGAATTGCCTTGAACGTCTTCTCCCCGCTCAACCCACTGGACGACCGGGAGAAAGGAAACGCCCCTGGCGACCAGCCAGTCGCGGACGTCCGGCGTAGAGCGCTCGACCATTCGCTTGGCCCAGGCGCGCGGCCAGTGATCGTTTTCTTCGAATTGGCCGAACGATTGCCAGTCGGCCCAGGCTTTTTCGGGACTGTCCGCAATCCCGCCCTTGCGCTGTTCCGGGCTATCGACGAAGAACATGCCGCCGAAGGATTCCTTGGCGAGACCTCCGAAATGTTCCTGTTGGTCGCGGTCGATCAGCAGGACTGATTTTCCGCCGTTCAAGCATTCCAAGGCAACCGTGATGCCTGCGATGCCGCCGCCAATGACGACGATGTCGGCTCGATAGTCGGCCATGTTTCACCTCCCCGGTGAATGGATTTTTCTTTCAATTCCTCCGATGATTGGCGATATGGAGGGACAATTCAACGGTCCCGTCCCTTCGTAAGGAGTCGCGAGTGCCCAAAGGGTCAAATAACAAGCGTAGCGAACTGCTGCTTCCGGCGGGCGATCTGGCGCGTCTTAAAACCGCCATTCTCTATGGCGCGGACGCCGTCTATGCGGGAACGCCCGACCTGTCGTTGCGCACCCAGTCGGGCTTTACCCTGGAGGA
>Ga0070728_10004384_pt1 | contig 14726 bp, 9 predicted proteins | sample tdDd471_FD_66723 | JGI IMG/M metagenome (GOLD analysis project Ga0070728, IMG submission 66723) | Marine sediment microbial communities from the Atlantic coast under amendment with organic carbon and nitrate - tdDd47.1 | ecosystem: Environmental > Aquatic > Marine > Coastal > Sediment | place...
ACAATATTGCGTGTGAAATCTATTCAAGCACCCCTTCTCCAGCCTGGAGAGGGGTCGTGAAGCGAACCACAGAGCTATTTTTTGAAAAGCGCCTTGAGAATATCGTCCTTTTATACAATCACTCCATATACGATGTCACCCTGCCTTTATTGCAGGAATTGGCGTGCCCGAAGGTCCTCTATTTCCATAATATCACCCCCCCGGAGCACTACGCAGCCTACGACGCGGAATACGCTCGAAGTTGTAAACATGGATTGGATCAGCTCAGAAAACTCAGAGGGTTCTCGCATTTTCTCGCCAATTCGGCATACTCCGCACGGGCATTAGCTGAGGCTTTCAGGCCGGAGAGTGACGCTTGTAATGAGACTGTTTTGGAGCCTCAGGTTTCTGTCGGGGTAGCTCCGCCCATGGTGCTTCCCTCTGCGTTGTGTAATGGAACGACGATGCCTGAGAGTGACCTGCCGCTTCCCCCAGATGCCCAGACCTTGCTCTTTGTCGGCCGGATTGCGCCTCATAAACGCATTGAGGACCTGATCTCACTCTTTCATGAGTATCATAAATTACAGAAAGATGCGGTGCTGATCATTGCTGGACAGGAAGACCGTGGTCCCTACGCGCAGTATCTTAACTATCAGCTTCAGAAGGTCCCCGACAGTGTTCGAAAACATATCTACTTCTATAAGGATATAGATGATGCTGGGCTTGCCAGGCTTTACCACCACGCGTCAGCATTTATTTGTATGAGCGAGCATGAAGGGTTTTGCATTCCTTTGGTCGAAGCAATGTCATTTAACCTTCCGATCTTTGCTTATGCCCAACCGGCCGTGGCTGAAACACTCGACGGAAGTGGAGTGTTGTTCCACCACAAGGATTTTGGGGCCATAGCCAGGGCGATCCACCGAGTACTCGAAGGCGAAAAATTCCTCGAGCATGTCCTCGCCAGTCAACGCCTGCGGTTGGACCATCTTAGGGAAGAGGCAACAGGCGCATTGATCATTCAGACTCTGGAAGAGGCTCATCGACATCATGCGAGTCGTTTATAATACATATCCCGTCGCCTTCGACTGTCCAGGAGGCGGGGAAGTACAACTTCGACACAATGCGGCAGAACTTGCCAGGTTGGGCGTCGAGATACAAATGTTTAACCCTTGGGACCCACAGCTGCAAGGAGCTGACCTGGTGCACTACTTCAGTGTTCAGGGCGGCTCCATGAACTTCTGTTCCTACGTAAAAAACCAACGGAGCCTGCCACTACTGATTTCTCCCGTGCTCTGGCTGACTCCGGAGAATCGCCCCCTGTTACCACTCGAAGAGATCAGGGACCTGCTGCACTTGTGTGACCAGGTCCTCCCCAACTCCCAGCTTGAAGCAAGTCAACTCTGCGAGGAGTTCGGGCTGGATCCAAAGCATGTCACAGTTGTACATAATGGTGTTGATGAGAGCTTTGGACAGCCTGTTCCCCCCGACATTTTCAGGGAACACTATGGCATCAAGGGGCCCTTTCTGCTGAACGTTGCCAATGTCGAACCGCGCAAGAACCAGCTGCGCCTTGCCCAGGCAGCCAAATTGATCGGTATCGACCTGGTCATCCTCGGCAACGTCCGTGACGACGATTATCATCAGGCCTGCCAGGCCGCCGCCGGCAACCATTGGCGCTGGCTCGGCAGCGTTGACCATGCAAGCGACATCCTCAAATCTGCATATGCTGCCTGCGATCTTTTTGTTATGCCAAGCCTGCTGGAAACACCCGGATTAGCCGCATTGGAAGCCGCGGCAGCAGGGGCAAAAGTTCTTGTGACGCAGGAAGGTTCGACGAAGGAATACTTTGATGAATACGTAACCTATGTCGATCCGCTCAGCACCTCGGAGATTCAGGCGGGAGTGGCAACAAGCCTGGAGAAGGTACGGCAGACCGGTCTGGCAGAACATGTCCTGAGCAAGTTTACCTGGCAGAACGCGGGCCAACAGCTGCTTGACGCTTATCAGAAGGTCCTGCTTAAAGATAAGAAGAGGGCCTGATGCTTCGAGTGCTTGATGCTTATCTGGCCCGTGTCCTTTATCCCATTGCAGAGCGCATGGAGAAACGCAACATCTCTGCGACATGGAAATCCTTGCAAGCGAGCATGGCACTTTCCCCTGAAGCGCGGCAACATCAGCAGCGGCAACAACTGATCACAATCCTGCAGTCAGCGAAAGCCCATGTCCCCTACTACAGAGAGCTGTTTCGGAAACTTGGCTTTTATCCGGAACGGCTCAAGCGAGATATCGATTATCTGCAAAAACTGCCCTTGCTCACGAAAGAAGTGATCCGGGAGCAGGGCCATCGCATGTGCGATGAACGCCTCGATCCGGCACATCTTCATCTACGAAAGACCGGTGGTTCAACGGGGTCCTCCGTATCAATCTACTATTCAACGCAAGCCCTGGATGCGACCGCCGCCGTAAATCGTTTTGTCCTGGGGTGGGCCGGCAGGACACTGGAGAAAAGAGAAGTCCATCTCGCCAGCAATTTCCCGGAGAAATTCCCCTGGAGAGATCGTGTCAAGGAAGCGCTCAAATGCGCGGCATTGAACCGAAAAAATATCTATACCGCGTCGTTTGACGACGACGCTCTAAAGAACCTTTGGCGACAACTGCAACGGCTCAAACCTTTTCTTGTCCAGGGCCATCCTTCCACACTCTATGCATTGGCACACTACACGGAGCGCAAGGGCATTGATGCGACCAAAGTGATGGCGGTGTTTGAGTCTACGGGCGAAGTGCTTGGACCCGCGCAACGCGAACTGATTACGATAAGCTTCGACTGTCGTGTGATAAATCGATACGGCAACGCTGAATTTGGCGTGGTTGCGTACGAATCTCCAGACAGTCCATCTGGCAGAATGAAGCTCCTGGAGCCGATCGTCTATCCCGAGAACCGGGTTGAGGATCAAAGCGCTCCTGAAATTATCCTGACGGGACTGACCAATTCAGCAATGCCTCTGATTCGTTATCGAACCGGGGATCTCGGTAAGATCGAGCATGATGAGTACGGGCAGTCATGGTTACAGGATGTGGAGGGGCGGATTCACGATGTCATAACGATCGGCAACAGATCCTACCCAACTCATTACATCCAAGACCTGCTCGATCGTATCGGGGGGATTCTGGAGTTCCAGGTGGAGACTATTCCAGGTCAACCCGTACCTGTCCTTCGCATCGTCACCGAGCCCAACGTGGATCAGGAGGCCATAAAGCATCGGCTGGGCGAGTGGTGGGGCAAAAACATTATCGTTGAGTTTATCGCTTTTGAGCAAATCAAGCGGATCGGTCGCCGCGGCAAGTTTCGCTACCTGATCACGCCAGACATCCAGTGACTTCACCCGAGCAACAGAGCCAATGATCCTACTGAGTGACATTGAAGGCACGTACGAACTGGAGCGGGACTCCCTGGGGCCCTTCGTTTGGGCGCGTGCGAATTTTTCCTTCCCCAAAGGCAATGGCGCTTACCTTGTCCTTCATGCCTGTTACCACGGGCACGACGGCGAAATACTGCTGCAATTGAAAAATGGCAGGCGGCATCAAATCGCCATGATTTATGGCTGGAGCGATTACGTTTTCCCGCTGGCAGAGGCTCCCGAGCGTCTCGAATTCGAAGTGGCTCCCGTGCTGCCCCACGAAACAGACTCGCGAGAATTGGCCGTGATGATTCGTACAGCCACCTGCACCGACGATACTGATGATGCCCGAATAAAAGAACGCCGGCATGAAAACTATCGTCTCAACACCAGAGAGTTTCAACGCGGTGCAATAACCCTGAATACTGTGCCGCCGCTGCTGCGGCTAAGTCTTGCTCGCGACTGCAACGTCAAACCGAGGTGTGTATATTGCCACTGGACATACTATAAAAAGCTGGAAAAAACCGCCGCTATTGATAGTGTCTCGGTTGAGTTTCTCCAGGGCCTGGGTGATTACCTGACTCTGGCAAGGGAATGTGTGGATTGCAGCATAGGGGAACCTTTTCTGATACCTGAATTCTCTCAGGTCGCCCGGCAGTTGGTCGCTACCGGCGCACGAATCGCCCTCACCACCAACGCCCTCCTGATGACAGAAGAAAAATACCGGCCCCTGCTCGATAGCAATGCCCACATCTGTGTCTCCCTGGACGCGCCAGACGCGGAAACCTACGGCTGGTACCGGAATCAGGATTTCGACCAACTTGAAGTCAATGTACGTCGCCTCTGTGAGCTCAAACAGGCACGCCATGGCAGACTGGAAGTCTACATCAGCAGCCTCGGGATGCGTTCAAACTATGATAAGATCGAAAAAGTCATGGAACTCTCTGCTGATATGGGTGCCGATGGTTTTATCCTGCGTTCACTGGATGTGGAGAATTTATCCGGCCTTGAACCAACTGAGCGCAACGGCCATCACTTCAATTATCTTGAAGAACGACTCGACAAGGAACAGACCCTGACCCTTGCGGAAAAACTCAGACCTCGGGCCCTGGAATTGGGTCTGGAATTTATCGTTGACCAACTGCATTACACTGGTCAGGTTGACGAGCCGACCGGAGACCCTCTTTGCATGGAACCATGGCGGACAGCGTACCTGATGTCGCGCGGCATTATGCCCTGCTGCTTTGGTCGCAGGCCTATCGCAACGTGGAACGACCAAGGGAGTCGCCCGTTGGAGACTTTTGTCCGTGACACGCTGAACTCTCCGGCCATGCAGGAGATCAGGCGAGCGCTGGCAAGCCATGAATTGAGCGAATACTGCAGGTCCTGCCCGAGCTGCCCGATCGTTAAACGGGTCACTTCCGGGGAGACCGCCTGAGAGCAAGATTTTATGAGCAGCTCTGTAATTCATCTATGGACAACTTCTCACGAGCTGGAACAGGTCGTCGGCAAGGCTATGCATCGATCCTTCAGCGATTCACAGGTTTGTCTGAGCGATCCCAAAATACTATCTGCTGTTCCTGACCGCTTGGTGGTGGCGGTGGATACCAGCTCGACAGATCTTTTCTCTCAGGCCCTGGCAGATGATGGTCGATCACGGAAGTTGCTGGCATTCGGCCCTCTTGACGAGACCGCCGCCGAGAAGATCGGGATCTCTTCCGTTCCCGTTTTCCCGTTTGCAGCTTCAGGGGCTATTGCCAAAGTTGCCCAGAGTTTACCGGAAGCGCCGATTACCTCCTCTGCCGATGAAAGTCCTTTGGCCATCAGCTACGATCGATCTCATCCTTTAGGTGCTGCATCACCGTATCTGCAACGTCACTTCTGCAGGTACGATTTTTATAACGAATGGAACAACCTGGGCTACGGGCGAATTGGATTGAACGGTGACATATGGGATCTTGCCTGCCCTGCAAAAGCGGACGGGGCGACCGTTCTGGCCGAGGTCACATGCCGGGGTGAGGCGACCGGCATCGTCTACGCGGCGATTTTCGATCAACCCGGACTGTCCGTACTATGGTTTAACAGGCCAGTGGGACCGGTAGATGGCCTCGACTGGGCCATGGCAGAGGCCTTTTTCTCGGCCTGGCGTTGTGATGAGTTGCCCTGCAGCCCATACCTGCTGGATATCCCGTACGGATACTCCGGCGCAGTGACAATGCGACTGGACTGCGATCAGGAGGTCGCCTCTGCCCTGTCGCTGCTGGAACTCTACCAGGACCTGGGGGTCCCCTTATCACTGGCAGTCACAACGTCTCTGCCGATGAAACAAGAAGATTTTGCGATGATCGAGAAAGTCCTTGCAACACAAGGCTCGGTTGTCTCCCATTCGCACAGGCACCCTGAGGACTGGGGTGGTTCGGCTTTGGCCGCGAAAGAAGAGTATCGAGTCTCTGCAGAGTGGCTGCAGAAAAACGTGACAATCGCTCGTCCCGATCTGGCGGTCAGCCCGTTTCACAAGAACCCTGCCTATGTGATCAAGGCCATTGCTGAGACAGGATGCAAAGCCTTCGTCTCAGGTGTGATCCATAATGACCCGGAGTACCTTATTGCAAGAGCCGGGCAGGTCCCATTCGTTGACACGCCGTTCGTCTCCATGAGCCAGCAGTGCATGTTGCATGGCGACTGCTACCATCGACGACCGGGAGATGGCCTTGAAATCTATAAGACCTGCTTTGCAAACTATCACGCGGCAAAAGGTTTCTTCGGCTACCTGGATCATCCCCTTTCGGCAACATATCAATACGGCTGGACCGATGAAACCGAACAGCGAGAGGGACATGAAGCGTTTCTTGGTCACATGCAGGCATACGAAGGAATCTGGTGGGCGAACCTGGCCGAAGCTCTGGACTTTGTCAGGCGCAAGGCCTTGACGGAGTTGTCTCTGGACAGTTATGACAAGGTGCAGACCATCAGTCCGGAGGTCAACGACGTGCCTTGCCCCGCAATCGCATATAAACAACAGCTTTTTCAGGCCAACAGGGAGTAAGGTAGAGATATGGCCGTTTCACGCGATATCCTTTTGATCTCAACCGCGGACTGGGACAACCCTTCCTGGACCAACAAGCAACATATGGCCGTCCATTTTGCGAAGCGGGGATATCGAGTTCTCTACGTGGAGTCCTTAGGCCTTCGACGCGCCACTGCTACGGGTCAGGACTTCTCAAGGATCACGCGACGGGTTCGGAAAACCTTTAGAGCCTTGCGCCAGGTCAGGGAAAATATCTGGGTTCATTCCCCTTCTGCCTTGCCGGGTGGAAGTGTTTGTGCAAAGCTCCTAAATCAGTACCTGGTGACTTACCGTATCAAGCGTTGCCTTGGCAAACTGGGCATGAATCGCCCGATGGTCTGGACCTACAATCCGATGGTGTGGCCATGGGTGAATAAGCTGAAGCGCGATTTACTGGTATACCATTGCGTCGATGATCTCTCCGCACAACCGGGCATGCCCGCTGAAGCTCTACAGGAAGCTGATAAAAAGATGGCGGGAATAACCGATATTGTGTTTACAACGGGACCCCGTATCGATCTTCGATTTAAGGAATGGGTACCGGATAAGACTTATTGTTTTCCGAATGTAGCTGACTACGAGCACTTCAGACAAGCTCGGACAGACTTGCCAATCCCTGAGGCAATGGCTTCAATCCCCTCGCCCAGGATTGGTTTTATAGGTGCAATTGCCGAGTACAAAGTAGACTTCGACCTTATCTCCCAAGTGGCAAGAAGTCGTCCGGAGTGGCATTGGGTCATGATCGGTAAGGTCGGCGAGGGCCAACCGAACACGAGAGTGGATAAACTCAAGGCTCCCAACATACACCTCCTGGGGCCGCGTGCCTACGCCGAGTTACCCCAATACCTAGCCCATATGGATGTTGTGGCCATCCCTTGCTGTCTGAACGATTACACGCGCAGCATGTTCCCGATGAAATTTTTCGAATACCTCGCCGCCGGAAAGGTAATCGTAGCAACCCAATTGGAGGCACTGCAAGAGTATTCCCATGTGTGCCTGCTTGCAGATGATGCGGAGGGGTTAGAAGAACATATTGCGACGGCCCTGGCTGATCTGGGGCCCTGCCTTGCTACAGGCGATGCCCTGGCAAAAGAAAATACCTGGGATATCCGCATGGATGCCATGTTGCGGATTCTTCAAGAATATCAATAACACAGGAGAGAACCATTTCGATTCAATTTACATCCGGATTTTACAAAGAAGAGCATGATGGCATCCGCCCTTTTCGGTGGATGAGTAAATCAGCATCTTTGTCTCTCGGTGATTACGATCCGGATGACTGGCTGATTTTTTCGTTAGGATATCCTGGAGGGGCTCCTGTCAGACTGGTCATTGCCGGAAGCACTGAGGAAAACGTCAACCTGCTTACTGGGTGGCAAACCCTGGCTTTTCAGCTGAAAAGCCTCCGCCCACGGGACGGCATGATCACCCTGCAGAGCGACTACGAACATCCGGCCCCGGGTGACAGCAGAAACCTCTGCCTCATGATCGGCAATCCGGTTCTGGGTGAGCCTGACGCATACATCCGTAATTTTACCACTATATGCAAGGCTCTTTCTCGTGAGACGGTTGTCGATGCGTACCCGGTAAATACAACATATGAGACCTCCTCGCTGTGCAACATGCGATGCATAATGTGCATCACCAAGAGCGACCTTGGCGTCTTCCTTCCCGGTCGCGCAAGCGGTCTCAAGCAAATAGAGCCGGTCTGCAGGGAACTACTCCCGTATACATCGAAGGTCCAATGGCACGCTACCGGCGAAATGTTCACAACCGACGAGATCTGGCGGGCATTGAAACTCACCGAAGAATACAGGCCCCCACACAATCGTCTGGTTGAAATCCTTACCAATGGACAGCTCCTGGATGCAGGCAAGCGTCGAGCCCTGATTGATAGCCCGGTGACCAACGTGATCTTCTCCGTCGATGCAGCCACACCTGAAACCTATGCTCGGCTACGTGGCGGCGATTTTGTTTGCCTGACCGACAACATCCGTGCTCTGAGTAAAGAAGACACTGACCACTCTCTGACCCTTTCCATGTTTATGGTGATTATGCGCGAGAACATCCATGAGCTCCCAGCCTTTGTCCGGTTTGCCAGAGACCTGGGAGTCTCCAATGTCATCTACTCGCCGCTCTTTCCAATGGGAACCACTATGCCCATTCAGGTCGGCTCCGATGGCTTTACCTTCTATTACAAACAGCAACTGCTGATGTATTACCCCCGCCTGGCCAAGGCCATGATTCGGGAAGCGGAGCAAGCGGCCGCAGAGTGTGGTGTCTACATCACCGAAACACCCTGCGTTGTAAAGGATTACGAACAGTTCACCCGGGAAGACCTGGAATATCCATTATCGCCCGAGGATTTCGACCTTGTCTGCGACACCAAAGCCGGAAAACCGGACCTTATCGACTCATTGCCGACAGACCGGGAACGATACAGTGCCTGCCCTTTCCCATGGACGAATGCTTTTGTAACTGCCGACGGAATGTTCTCTCCCTGTCATTACATCATGTACAGCGGGGGGCTGGAATCTCTGGAAGGCAAATCTTTTCAGGACGTCTGGAACAGTCCGATCATGCAGGACATCAGGAAGGGCATCAAGACCGGAGAGGTCCATCCGAAATGTCGCCAGGCGATGTGTCAATTCGTCACCCGCATCATTTGAATGCAACATCAACCCAGGTGAACTGTAATAGCGAGAAGGGGTCAGGGCCTGTACGCGAGAATGGCGTTAACGATCCGCCCGGAAGCCTGGCCATCACCAAAAGGATTGGCGATGTCGGTCATGGCCGCGAGCGCCTGTGGCGATTCCAGCAAGGATGAAACCTCTTTTTCTATCTGCACTGCATTAACGCCCACCAGTTTTGTCACCCCGGCTTCCACTCCTTCCGGGCGCTCCGTACACTCACGCATAAGCAAAACCGGCTTACCAAAGGTAGGAGCTTCTTCCTGCACACCGCCGGAATCTGTCAGGACCAGGGTGCAGCCTTTCATCAGACTGATGAAGGCTTTATACGAGAGGGGTTCGAGCAGAAGAATCCGTTCATGGCCGGCCAGCATCTCCTCAACAGGTTTTCGGACATTGGGGTTGAGGTGAACAGGATAAACGAACGCCGTATCAACATGCTTATCGGCCAATTTCCTTATGGCTGTGCATATGGCCTTGAATCCCTCACCAAAACTTTCCCGACGATGCCCAGTCACCAATACGATGCGTTTACCTGATTGTAATAGCTCCTGAATAGTCGGCAGCGCATGCGTAGCATCAATGCTTTTCTCAATCCATCGAAGGGCGTCAATGACAGTATTGCCCGTGATTATAATACGCTCAGGATACGTTCCCTCTTGCAGTAGATTCTCTCGGGCTTTTGGAGTCGGAGCGAAGTGCAGGTCGGCGACCATGCTGGCGACTCTCCGATTAAGTTCTTCAGGGAAGGGTGCGTCCAGATTATGGCTCCGAAGTCCAGCTTCTACATGGGCGAGCTTGATCTTTTTGTAAAAGGCGCAAAGCGCACCCGTCATTGTTGTCGTGGTATCGCCTTGCACCACGATCCAGTCTGGCTGAACGTCATCCAAAAGGGTGTCAAAGGCATGGAATAGCCGACCGGAAAGGCCTGCAAGTGATTGTCCGGGCTGCATGACATCCAGACGATAATCAGGAATCACGGCAAAATCTCTAAAAGCCTGGTCCAGCAGCTCTCGGTGTTGTTCGGCGGCACAAAACTCAACGCGCACCCCTTTTTTGAGTTCAAACGCCTTGAAAACAGGGGCAAGCTTGATCACCTCGGGTCGAGTCCCGGCGATAAACAGAATATGTAAAGGATGCGATAGTGACATAGCTGCTGGTGAAAGAAATCTCCAGTTCAATACGCAAGCTAAACAAATGGTCTGTCGAAGGATAACCCATTACAGGTCAGGCAAACAAGGATGCCCCGACAAAGGCTCTCTTGTGTTAAGCATTGAAGGGAGTTGACCTGTCATTCACGTTCCGTCCTCTTTCTGACGAGAGGACAACTCAGAGACTGCTTGCACAAATCAGGAAGCACGCCTGCCGACAGTTTCTCACGGATCTCTCTATACTTATCACCGTTCCAGACATCCATCAGGAACTGTTCCACTGTACGATCCCCTCTCTCGGACCAGTCGGCAACTGGAGTGGTTCTCGAAAACAGGCAGGCAACTATGCCTCTTTCGAGCACATGAATATTCTTCCATGGATCGCTGCAAATAGGTCCACCGCACGCGGCTTCTTCCTCACCGAAATCCATGCGGGTTATCACTGTGACACCTTTTTCGCGGGCAAGCTCTCTGGCTCGGGGCCTTAAAGCTTCCAGCTCAGGCCAACTCAGCAACTCTGCGTTGTAGTCAAAGGAGAATCCGTCCCTATCCACAACTTGCTGCCGCAGGTACGGATCAGGATCGAGATAGATTACCTTTGTACCATCAACCCCCACGTCCTTCATGAGATCCAGAAAAGGCCCCAGATCATCAACAGTGGACTTCATGGCAACAAAGGACATGATTACCTTGGGTAGCTCATGATGGGCTTTTCTCTCCCGGCAAAGATCGCGAAGAGAGTCGATAAGCTGCTGAAAATCGGCTCTTCTGTATTTACTGAATCCTTCAGCTGTTGAGGCGTCAGCGGATACGTAAAGAAGGGTCTCTTTCCCCAAGAGCTTTTTTCGGTTCTCTGGGTTCAGGAGGAATCCATTGGTTCCAAACTCAAAACTCTTTTGCGACCGATCAAACTCATCGACGAATTCAGCGAAACCTGGATAAAGAAGAGGTTCACCATAGCTGTTATCAACAATTTCATCTGCCAGAGTATAGAACCTGCCAAGCTCATCCAGTGTCTTGAGGTTAAAGTTGAAATCTGACTTGCTTTCGTCATGTTTGGTTCTGTCCCAGTCGCAGTATGCGCAGTAGGAATCCATGGAACACTCTGTCGCTGTGTTGATTCTCAGTTTGGTGGGAAAGGAGTCCAGTGAAGTCTCACCCTGGGCAAACTCCTCTTCGTTCAGGGCTTTGTTCTGCAGAACCCTTGTCAGTTGATCACATGAGCAACCTTTCCCTTGAGGCTTAATCCATCTGATCATAAGGCCGAGTTCCCGCGAGTCCTCCGGAACATCAATCAGCCTGCTGATATCAAACAACAGATCGGGCCCTTCAAAACCGGATATGTCGACAGGGTATGTGTTCCACCCCATGTAAAGCTCAATTTCAGTCTTGCCACTTAAACTTCCACGAATCACCAAGGACTCTCCCTCTTCGTAGTAGCAGAGCTTGACCACCAGTTGCTTTACACCATCCAGCAAGCGTATCCGAAAACATTTCTTGGCCCATACAAAGGGACCCCAGATGTCTCTCTCAATTTCGTGGAAGCCTTCAATGGGCTCAACACTATGATATATAGCTGTGTTTCCCGACTGGCTACTATTCATATGGACCGGTCTAAAAAAGAGGATAATAAGACTTTAAAACAGGTGTTGTCTCTCGAATTAGCAAGGGGATTATGAACAGCGCAGGCCATCAAGCAAAATTTTCCAAAGCCCAGGCATACAGTGACATATCAAGGTCATTGACCTGCTCTATTTTGTTCCTGAGCGCCGCCGGGATTTTATCTTTTTGATATTGACCTTGGTTCAGTTGTTCCAGCTTGTCCGTTGTCATGTCTCTTCCCGGATCTAACCTTTCAAGTAAACACGGCAGGTTGTCTGTAAATCCAACCGTCAGGAATCCTGACAACATTGATTTGGCGTTTGCTAAAACGATGCCCTTCGGAATATTGTCTTCTCTTAGGGAAAAACTGGTTGCGCCACCGATAAGGATTTTCGTCGTAAGGTTTTTCAAGCCGACTAATTCGGCCACTGATTCATTTTCTTCTGTCATTAACTCATCAAGAGAATAATCACGACAGATTTTTTGCTCATACCCACCGCCTCCTGAACGATAAAAATGATACTGGGACATAACACGATCAACGGGATGTCTGAGGACGGTAAACGTTCTATGAATCAACCCCATTCTTTGCGGCAACGAGGGGTTGAAGTGCCCTGATATGTAGTCATACGGGAGGAGTTGACGATATGAAAAGTTGGCGGCACCGTCACCAACGGCACTAAATAACAGATGAACACGGATTGATTTGTTGACTCCATATCGGTTTCGGAAATATTGATCAACACTCGTACCGGCACATTTCGGGATATGCAGATAGAGCAACTTGTTCTCTGTATCCTTTAAAAAATCTGGTGGGCAGCATGTTATCTCCCCAAGGCAAATCCCTAGCTCTCTGGGATCGGAGTCAATTTGGATCGGAGGAATTATTTTGAATTTCACCAGCCCACTGGCTCCCTTTGGAATGGAAACCAAGACTCTGTTATGACCAATCTTCACCCCATAGCTTTGAACCGTTCCACATAGAAATTCAACCTCGAGGCAACCGCAGAGATTGTTTGTCAAAAACTCTAAAAAGATATAGCGAATTTCAGGAACAAGTTCAATGGAGAAGGACCTCTTAGTCCACCGCCAGTCACCCGGCCGGTCTTCTCGGGTTTCGAGGTCATGAACTGAAGAAGGCTCCAGGAAACCGATAAGCCTTTTTCCTTGATGTTTATCAACAATTCTGATCATGTCCGGTTTACGCAAAGACGGGTTATTAATAATCCATCGAATTGTTCATTATAATGATTTCCCAAGAAAAGTTAAGAAGACTTCTAGTGTCAAATTTTATAATGTTGGGGCGATTCAGTGATTCTAGGGCCACCTACTTAATTAAACCGAATCTAAATACTCAGACGTTATCCTTACCAGCAGAACCACATTGCCAAAGCGAATGCTTACTGAACCAAAAACACAAAAGGCCCCAGCACTTAATCAGTGCTGGGGCCTTTGTTTTAAATGGCGCGCCGCGGAAGATTCGAACTCCCGACCTTCTGATCCGTAGAAAAATGATCAGATTCGCTCATCTTGAACCGTGGTCTTTAATATCAGTAACTTGAGATGACTTTCTGCCCTAACCACTACTCAAGACTTTTCATGGAAAAACCCATCTAAGCCTCTGGAACCCATAGCTTTCCATATGTTCCAGCGGGATAACATAGGGGTAACGAGACAACACAGGGACAACTTCTAAAGTGTCCATTTTATCCGACTACCTCTACCAAGTTCAGACCTCTCCCTGGGACTGGATGTTTACACAATACTTTTAGTCCTTTTTCATGTCTGATATATTGCGCATATGGAAAACAGTGACAAATCTGACATGTCTAAGTCTGCCTCAGCTAAAACCACAGATGAATACCAACAATTACAGGAAGAGAATTCCCGCCTTAAAGCATTGCTGAAACGGCACGGAATCTCCTGGAAAGACGATCCAGTTGAAGAGCCTCGCTTGCAATTGTCCAGCGACGAGCCCGTGCACCTTTCTAGATATCAAAAAGTTACTCTTTTCCGACGTCTTTTTCGCGGGCGAGTGGACATTTACCCAACACGTTGGAAATCAGCAAAGGGAAGGTCCGGTTACTCTCCTGCCTGTGGCAATGAATGGAAGACAGGCCTGTGCAATAAGCCAAAAATAAAATGTGCTGATTGCAACAACCGCCTCTTTCTTCCGGTCACAGATCAAGTCATTTACGATCACTTGTCGGGAAAGCATATCATCGGAGTCTATCCTCTTCTTGAAGATGACACTTGCTATTTCCTTGCTGTTGATTTCGATAAGTCCGAATGGGAAGAGGACTCCAGGGCTTTTATACAATCGTGTCTTGAGCTAGACATCCCTGCTGCATTGGAAATTTCACGCTCAGGAAAAGGTGCTCATGCCTGGGTCTTCTTTTCCCATCCTGTGCCTGCACGTGAGGCTAGGCAGTTGGGGGCGGCCTTGATCAGCTATACATGTGATAGGACTCGTCAACTTTCCCTCGCCAGCTACGACCGGTTCTTCCCGAATCAAGACATTATGCCCAAGGGTGGCTTCGGCAACTTGATTGCTCTGCCATTGCAGAAACAACCCCGTGAAAACGGCTGTAGCGTCTTTGTTGATCACGACCTAAGCCCATACTCAGACCAATGGCAGTACCTGTCGTCACTGAAACCAATGTTACCGTCTGAGCTTGAGGGTGCGCTGCTCCGTGCAAGTGATGGCAAGCATCCCCTTGATGTGGCTTTTCTGTCTGAAGAAAATGATCACAAGCCGTGGCAAAGACCGTTAACTGCTCAGAATAAAATTTCTGACTCGCTCCCAGATGAATTAAATCTGGTTGTAGCCAATCAGGTT
>Ga0070728_10004386_pt1 | contig 14720 bp, 12 predicted proteins | sample tdDd471_FD_66723 | JGI IMG/M metagenome (GOLD analysis project Ga0070728, IMG submission 66723) | Marine sediment microbial communities from the Atlantic coast under amendment with organic carbon and nitrate - tdDd47.1 | ecosystem: Environmental > Aquatic > Marine > Coastal > Sediment | place...
CCTGGACGCCGGCGTCGACTGCCGGACCGAGGCCTCGGCCGCCAAGGTCTATTGCTGCGAGGCCTACCACCAGGTCGCCGACGAGGGCATGCAGGTCCTGGGCGGCTATTCGATGATGCCCGACTTCCCCATGGAGCGGCATTACCGCGATTCGCGGATCATGCGCATCGGCGGCGGCTCCAGCGAGGTGATGCGCACCTCCATCGCCAAGGACTTAGGGCTGTAGGGCCGGGCGGCGCCCGGCGCGGCGCACGCCGTCAGGCGGCGGCGCGGCCGTGGCGCAGGACGCGGCCGGGCAGCGCGCCCGTCGGGTCCACCGCGTCGGCGCCGTCGCGCCGGATCACGGTGCCGTTGACCATCACCAGGTCGATCCCGAAGGCGTCGGACACCAGCCGCTCGGCGCCCGCCGGCATGTCGCGGACCCGGCGCAGGCCGCCGGCGCCGACGGTGGCCGGATCGAACATCACCAGGTCGGCCGGCCGGCCGGCGGCCAGAAGCCCCCGGTCGGCGACGCCGAACAGCGCCGCCGGCCGACCGGTCAGCATATGGATGGCGCGCTCCAGTTCCAGCGTGCCCTTCTCGCGCACCCAATGGCCCAGCAGGTGGGTCGAATAGCAGGCGTCGCACAGCTGCCCGGTATGGGCGCCGGCGTCGGACAGGGCGAGCACGGTTTCGTCGGCGCGCAGCAGCTCGGCCACCTCGTCCTCGTCGGCGTTCATGACGCCGACGCGGAAGCGGGTCTTCAGATCGTCGGCAAGCGCCAGGTCGAGGGCCAGGTCTGTGGGATCGACCCCGCGCGCGGCGGCGGCCTCGTCCAAGCGAGTCTCGTTCAGCGACGGGTCCGACGGGCTGTCGGCGATCCAGGCGCGGTTCCACCATTCGCGCAGCACCTTCTTCGAGGTCGGCGCGTAGGATTCCTTGAAATGGCGGCGGAATTCGGGATCGCGATAGGCGGCGATCCGGCCCGCCTTGTCGGTCTCGAACAGCGGCTTGAACAGCGACAGGCCGATGAAGGGCGCCGGGCTGTCGAAATGGAATTCGACCATGATCGGCCGGCAGGCGACCTGCGGCACGACCTGCAGCCCCTGGGCGCGCATCTCCCGCGTCCGATCCAGATGGGCCTGGTGCGAGCCCGGCCCGCTCATCCCCGACAGGAGCGCGGTCCAGGTCACCGGGCGGCCGGTCTCGGCGGCGATCTCGGCGAACTCGTCATGGAACAGGCTCGGCCCCATGGTCGCCTGGAACAGGCCGGTGCCTTCCTCGCCCAGGACGCGGGCGAGGGCCTTGGTCTCCTCGAATTCGGCGAAACGGCTGGGAACCGGCTTGCCGTCGCCGTCGATATGGTTGCGCGAGCCCGACGTCGCGAAGCCAAGCGCCCCGGCCTTCAGTCCCGCGCGCACGATCTCGCGCATCTGGACGATTTCCTCCGGCCGCGCGGCGCGGTCGTTGGCGCCCTCGCCCATCACGAAGAGCCGGACCGGCGTATGGCCGATCAGCGACGCCACGTTGATCGCCGTCCCGGCGCCCTCGACCGCGTCCAGATACTCGCCGAAGCTCTCGAACGGCCAGTCGCGCCCGAGGCCCTCCTGCATGGCGTCGAAGCTCATATCCTCGACGGTCTGCAAGGTGCGCATCATATAGTCGCGGTCGCCCGGCCGGGTCGGCGCGACCCCGAAGCCGCAATTGCCCATGACGACCGTCGTCACCCCGTGCCAAGGCGAAATCGACAGCATCCGGTCCCAGACGACCTGGGCGTCGTAATGGGTATGGGGATCGACGAAGCCCGGCGCCACGACCCGGCCATCCGCATCGACGGTCTCGGCGGCGGCGCCCGGCGCGTCGCCCAAGGCGACGATCCGGCCGTCCTTCACGCCCAGATCGCCCCGATAGCGCTCGGCGCCGGTCCCGTCGACGATGGTGCCGCCGACGATCTTGATGTCGTAATCCATGGGTCGCGTCCTCCGGTTCTTGTTCTTGCCGCCTAATCTAGGGCGCTTGGGCCGGCGAAGCAATTTGCGCGGCGCCGGCAGATGACTATGATGCCGGCCCGAAAACAATCAAAAAGACAAACACATGGAGACGGGCATGGAGGAAGCCAAGGGACCGGCGGCGCAATTGCCGCTGGACGGGATCCGGGTCATCGAGTTCAGCAACCTGCTGCCGGGGGCTTGGTGTACCCAGATGCTGGGTGATCTGGGCGCCGACGTGATCAAGGTCGAACGTCCCGAGATCGGCGATCCCAGCCGCCACAACCCGCCGCTCTATAAGAAGGACAGCATCTATTTCAACAGCGTCAACCGCAATAAGCGAAGCGTCAGCCTGGATATGGCGCGGACCGAGGGGCGCGAGGTCGCCAAGCGGCTGATCGGCGGCGCCGACGCGATGATCGAGAATTTCCGTGCCGGCGGCGCGGCGAAGCTGGAGATCGATTACGCCGCCGCCAGCGCCCTCAATCCGAGCATCGTCTATTGCTCGCTGTCGGGCTACGGGCGCACCGGGCCGATGGCCGAGGTCGCCGGCCACGACCTGGTGATCCAATGCATGTCGGGGCTGTTGGGCGCGCGGCCGGCGGACGAGAACCCGACCGCCATGCCGACCTTCCTGGCCGGCGATTATTGCGGCGCCACCATGGCGACCATCGGCATCCTGTCCGCCCTGTTGCGGCGCAAGGAAACCGGCGCCGGCTGCTTCATCGATCTCAGCATGCTGGAATCCGTGATGTCGATGTCCACCCTGCATCTGTCGGCCGGGTTCGCCAATCTCGCCGGCCAGCCGGGCGATCTGACCATGCCGATCTGGGGCGGCAACCCCCGCTTCGAGCTTTACCGGGCCCAGGACGGGCGCACGGTCGGCGTCACCCTGTTGGAGACCGGCGCCTGGAAGCGGTTCTGCGATCTGGTCGGCCGACCCGACCTGTTCAATCCGGACGAGAAGCCGTCGGACCGGCATAGCGACCATGGCGAGAACGCCGACGCCTACCGAAAGGCGATCGCCGATTATGTGACCTCGATGCCGTTCGACGACCTGATCCGCGAGCTGGACGCCCACGACATCGCCATCTGTCCGGTGCTGACGCCCGAGGAGATTCTGACCGCGCCGGTGGTCCGCGACCGGGGCGCCGTCTTCTTCGTCGACGACCCCAACGAGGGCCGCGTCGCCCAGGTCGAGAACCCGCTGGCGCCGTCGGGGCTGACCGACAGCCGCCGGCGGCCGGTACCGGGCCTGGGCGCCGACAATGACGCGGTCCTGACCGAGCTCGGCTATGACGCCGACGCCCGCGCCCGCCTGCGCGCCGACGGGATCGCCTGACCGCGCACGAAAAAAGGGGCCCGCCCCGAAGGGCGGGCCCGGACGCGCGATGTCGCGGCGCTATTTGTCCTGGTGCTTCTCGGCCTCGGCGAGGACGAAGTCGAGCAGTTTGCGGCCCGGCAGGCCCTTGCTCTCCATGTCCTTGACCCACTCCTCCCAGATCGGCCTGCCGCCGATCTCGACGAACTTGTCGCGGTCGGCCTTCGAGAAGGTGACGAAGTCGAGGCCCTTCTCGCGGAACGCTTTCTCGCCCCGCTCCTGCTCGACATTGTAGGCCGCGATCTGCTCGGCGGTGACCTGGTCGCGCAGGTCGAACAGCAATTTGCGATACTGCGCCGGCAGCGATTCCAAGGTCTCGGTGCTGACCGCGACGAAGCCCGCCGCGGTGCCCAGCGCCAAGCCCTGGGTATACCAAGTCGACAGCTCGTACAGCCGGAACGAATAGGCGAAGTAGGCGGCGACCGTGGCGCTGTCGACCAGGCCGCGCTCCAGCGAGCCGTAAAGCTCCGACGACGGCATCGAGGTCGGCACCGCGCCGAGCTTGGCCAGCGCCCGGCCCATACCGCCGGGCGCGCGGACCCGACGTCCTTTGAGATCGCCCAACGTTTTCGGCGGCGTGCCCTTGCCCATGAGTTCGTAGGTCGGGATAATATTGGGCACCAGATAGGTGGCGTTCCACTTGCCGAAATCTTGTTCGACCTCGGGCACTCCGGCATAGGCCGACCACACGGCCTTCTGCTGGCCGAGGGTCTTGACCGGGATGAAGGGCAGCTCGAAGACCGTCCAGGTGGGGATCTTACCCGGATAATAGGCGGCGACGGCCAGCGCCATCTCGAAGGCGTTGACCTTCATGCCGTCGAGGAATTCCTTCGGCGCCGCCAAACCGCCATAGCTGACCTCGATGGTGAACTTCCCGCCGGTCGCTTTCTCGACCAGCTTGGAATAGGCTTCCATATGGGCGCTCGCCGCGCGCGGCTTGCCCCACATCGCCGCCTTCCATTCCACCTTGGGCCCGTCTATCTGGGCCGCCTCCGCCGTCCCCGCCGCGCCGGACCAGGCGAACGCCCCGGCGACGGCGAGAAGGGCGATTCCGCGTCTTGTTCGCTTGCTCATGTCGGTTTCCTCCTAGGTCGGTCCGATCGTCTTGATTGTTTTCGATTTCAAGATCGGACGTTTCGGCGCCCGGAATTCGGGCGCCGCCGGAGCCCGGTCGAGGGACCCCGGCAGAGAAGGCTGCCACTAGAAAAGAACGAGATCAATCAAAATGACCCAGCCGGCGGCGGGGTCATTACTCCGCCGCGGCGGCCTCGGCGGCGTCGGTGGCGACGATTCCGGCGGCGATCAGGGCGTCGATCGCGGCCCCATCCATGCCCATTTCCGCGAGGACCTCGCGGCTGTGCTGGCCCAGGCGGGGCGCGACACGGCGCGGATCGTCCGGCGTCAGGGGCGCCGCGCCCACCGGCCCGACGAGCGGGAACCGGCCCAGACCGGGATGGTCGTTGTCGATCAGCAACTTCATATGGGCGAGCTGCGGATGGGCGAGGAACTCGCCGTAATCCAGGACCTTGTGGTGGAGGATATCCGCCTCGGTCAGCCGCGCGCTCCATTCGGCGACGGAGCGGGTTTTGAAGATCGGGCGCAATTCGGCCTTCAGCGCGGCGTCATGCTCGAGCCGCAGCGGGATCGTCAGATAGCGCGGGTCCTCGGGCAGATCCTCGCGGCCGACGGCCTTGCACAACCGCCGCCACTGATCGTCGCGCAGGGCGACGATCGTGATCAGCCCGTCGGTGGCCTCGAAGGTCCCGACCGGCGAGACGTTCTCCATCGGCGGGTTGCCCTCGGCCAGCACATACTCGCCCAGCCGCGTTGCCTGCAACCAGGTGGCGATGTGCAGCAGCGGCGCCTCGATTCGATGCCCGCCGGTCGCGCCGCGGGCCCGCTTCAGCAGGGTCATCAGGATATTGTGGAAGGCGTACAGCCCCGCGACCAGGTCGATGAGAATGATCTGGATCTTGTGGGGGCTGCCGTCGTCGGGCCGGTTCAGATTGACCAGCCCGGTCAGGGACTGGACGATGGCGTCGGTCGCGGGCATGTCGCGATAGGGGCCGTCCTGGCCGTAGCCGGTCACCGAGACATAGGTCAGGTTCGGATTCAGCCCCAACAGCGTGTCGTAGTCGAGGCCCAGCTTGGAGACGATGCCGGGCCGATAGCTTTCGACCACGATGTCGGCGTCGGCGGCCAGCCGATGGGCGATGTCGCGCCCCTCGGGCTTGCCGACATCGAGGACGATGCCGCGCTTGCCCCGGTTATAGGTGGCGAAACTGACCGACAGCGAGCCGCGCGACAGTCCCATCGGCCGCCCCCAATCGCCGATGGGCGGCTCGACCTTGATCACATCGGCGCCGTGCTGGGCGAGCAGGCAGGCGCAGGTCGGCCCCGCGACCCCCATGCTGAAATCCAGCACCTTCAGCCCGTCCAGGGGAAACGCGTTATCGATGTCCATCGCCGAACCCTCTTCGTCGCCCGCGCGCCTAGGACGCGCCGCCCAGCGCCCCCGACCGGCCGAGGGCGGCAATCTCGTCGGCGCCGAAGCCGATCTCGTCCAGCACCTCGGCCGTGTCGGCACCCGGCGCCGGCGGCGGCCGCCGAAAGGCGCCCGCCGGCGCGCCGTTGGCATGGACCGGAAAGACCACATGGCGCTCGCCGCCATGGTCGGTGACCCGGCGGCGCGCCTTGACCTGATCGGTTTCCAACGCCTCGGCCGGCTTGAGCACCTTTTCGAGCGGCACGTCCTTGCCGGCGAAGAACGCCTCCCAATCGGCGGAAGTCTTTTGCGCGAAGATCTCGGCCAGCAGTCCGACCAGCTCCGTCCCGTTTTCGGCGCGGCTTTCCAGGGTGGCGTATTTCGGGTCCGTCACCCGCGGCTCCATCCCGGCGACGGCGTCGCGGAAATTGTCCCAGAAATGGGCCTCCACCAGCCCGATGGTGACCAGCCGCCCGTCGGCGCATTCGAACATCTCGTTGGTGGCGTGTAGATGGGCCTTGGCGTCGGGATCGACCCCGGTGCCCCGAGTCGCGGCCAGCATCAGCGCCGCCTCGGCGATGGCGACGTCCAGATAGGCGCCCTTGCCGGTGCGGTCGCGGTCGCGCAGGGCGGCGAGGATGGCGATCGCGGCCATGAACCCGCTGGCGCAATCGGCCACCGGCAGGCCCGAGCGGCGCGGCTTCTCCAGATAATGGCCCGAAAAGGAGAGCGCCCCGGCGGTGGCCAGGTAGTTGAGATCATGACCGGGGGCGAGGCGCGCCGGCCCGTCCTGGCCGTAGCCCGACACCGAGCAATAGACGATCGACGGATTGATCTTCTTCAGGGCCTCGTAGCCGATCCCCAGCCGGTCGGCGACGCCGGGGCGGAAGCTCTCGGCCGCCACGTCCGCCCATTCGGCCAGCCGCGCCACGATCGCCGCCGTGTCCGGGTTCTTCAAGTCGAGGACGACGCTGCGCTTGTTGCGGTTGGACATGGCGAAGGCCTCGCCCAGCACCCGGCGGCCGAACTCGCCGCCCGGCGGCTCGATCTTGATGACGTCGGCGCCGAGGTCGGCGAAGATCTCGGTCGCGAAGGGCCCCGGCAGCAAGGGGGTGAAATCCAGCAGCTTGACCCCGTCCAGCGGCGTCCATCCCGTCTCGTCGCCCATACCCACGCGCATCTCCCTCGGTTCGGTTGTTTTTGTTGCCCCGCCGGCGGCGCGGCGGGCCCGCGATCATGCCCGCTTCGGCGCAAGGGCGCAATCGCCGCCTCTCGTCCGCCCGCGGGTGGCCAGGCACGCGGCGCCGGCGCTACCGTGGCGCGGTCGCGTTCGCAGAGCCAACGATCAGGGGAGACCGTCATGACCGGAACCGCCGAAGCGCCGCAACGCTATTTCGAGGACTTCGCCGTCGGCGAGACGTTCTACATGCCCTCGCGGACCGTCGATGACGGCCATTTCGCCGCCCAGATGGTGGTCAGCGGCGACAATTACCGGGTCCATTACGACAAGGAGTTCTGCCGGTCTCGCGGCTATCCGGACCAGCTCGCGAGCGGCTTTCAGCTCGTCAATCTGATCTCGCCCGGGGCCGGCGATTTCGGCACCTATCTGGACGACTCGCTGATCGGGCTGTTGGAGCTGACCACCCGGTTCCGCAAGCCCGTCTTTCGCGGCGACACCCTGCGCCCCGCCTTGGAGGTCGCGGCGCTGGAACCGGGAAAGACGACCGGCGTCGTCGTTCTGCGGGCGCGCCTGACCAATCAGCGCGACGAACTTTGCCTGGAGGGCGACCCGCGCTTCCTGTTGAAGAAGCGCGCGCCCGGCCCGAACTGAGCACGCCGTTCCGCCCGGCCCGCCGGTGCCTTATACTGGATCGCGCTGGAGGGCGGAGCGATGCGGCATATCCGGCGGGCAATGGGACTCATTTTGATCGCGTTTCCGGCACTAGCCGGAATCGGCGGCGCGGTACCCGCGCGCGCCGAGGAAGCGGTCGATCTGGAGCTGGTGCTCGCCGTCGACATCTCCGGCAGCGTCGATTTCCACGAGGCGCGCCTGCAGCGCGACGGTTATGTCGCGGCGATGGCGAGCGCCGAGGTCGCCGCCGCCGTCACCAGCGGCGTTCTCAGGCGGATCGCGGTGGCCTATGTGGAATGGGCGGGCGGCGAACAGCAAAGCCGCATCCTCGATTGGCGCCTGATCGACGGCCCGGCCGCCGCCCGTGCCTTCGCCGAGGCCCTGGCGGCGGCGCCGCAAACCCGCGGGCGCTATACCTCGATCGCCGCCGCGATCCTTTTCGCCCTGCCGATGTTCGACGGCAACGGCTTCGCCGGCACCCGGCGGGTGATCGACATGTCCGGCGACGGCCCCAACAACACGGGCCCCGCCGTCACCGAGGCCCGCGACCGCGCCGTCGCCGCCGGGATCACGATCAACGGGCTGCCGATCGTCAACGACCGGCCCGAACCCTTCGGCGGCGCGAAGCTGCCGGACCTGGACGCCTATTATCGGGGCTGCGTCGTCGGCGGCCCCGGCGCCTTCATCGTCGTCGCCCGCGACTTCCCCGATTTCGCCCGCGCGGTGCGCCGCAAGCTGGTCCTCGAGATCGCCGGCGCACGCGCCAGGGATTCGGCGCCGGCCGGCCCGGTCCGCCGCGCCGCCCTGCAATTGGCGCAGACCGTCCGCCCCTGGGGCGGGACGGGCTACGCGCGGGGCTGCGACATCGGCGAGCGCATGCTGCGCGACCGCCTGCGGCTGTTTCCCATGGACATGATGCCCTAGCGGCGCGCCCGCACGCCTAGACGATGCGCGAATCGTGGCCTTGCCAATAGCGGTCGCGAAGCAGGCGCTTGTAGAGCTTGCCGGTCGGGTGACGCGGCAGGTCGTCGACGAAATCGACCGAGCGGGGACATTTGATCTTCGAGAGATGGCGGGCGCAATGGGCGATCAGGGCGCGCGCCATGTCGGGGCCGGCCTCGGCCGGGTCCAGAAGCTGGACCACCGCCTTGACCTCCTCGCCGAACTCCGCGTTGGGCACCCCGATCACCGCGACGTCGGCGATGCGCGGATGGGCGGCGAGCAGGTTCTCCGTCTCCTGGGGATAGATATTGACCCCGCCGGAGATGATCATATGCGCCTTGCGGTCGGTCAGAAAAAGATAGCCGTCGGCGTCCACATAGCCCATGTCGCCGACCGTCGACCATCCGTGGGAGTCGAAGGCGTCGCGGGTCTTGTCCGGGTCGTTCAGATACTCGAAGGCGCCGCCGCCCTCGAAATAGACGGTCCCCGCCTCGCCCGGCGGCAGTTCGGTCCCGTCCTCGTCCAGGATATGGATCCGGCCCATGACCGCGCGCCCGACCGAGCCGGGCCGGGCGCGCCATTCGTCGGCCTGGATCACCGTCATCCCGTTGCGTTCGGTGGCCCCGTAATATTCGGCCAGGATCGGCCCCCACCAGTCGATCATCCGCTTCTTGATCTGGACCGGGCAGGGCGCGGCGGCGTGAATGGCGCAGCGATGGCTGGAGAGGTCGAAGCGGGCACGATCCTCCTCGGGCAAGCCCAGCAGGCGGATGAACATGGTCGGCACCCATTGGCTGTGGGTGACGCGGTGGGTCTCGATCAAGCGCAGGGCGGCCAGCGCGTCGAACTTCTCCATGATGACGCAGGTCGCGCCCAGGCGCTGGAACCGGATGTTGAAATGAAGCGGCGCCGAATGATAGAGCGGCGCCGGCGACAGATAGACCGACTCCGCCGCGGCTCCGAACTGCTCGACGGTCAACTGGACACTCGCGTCCTGGCCCATCGGCCCCTCGGGCGGGGGCCGCAAGATTCCCTTGGGCCGCCCGGTCGTGCCCGAGGAATAGAGCAGCGACGCGCCCTCGCGCTCCACGTCCAGCCGCGAGTCGGAGAAGGGCCGGGCCGCCTCCTCGAACCCGTGATAGGGCGCTTGCGCCCCGTCCAGCATCAGCCAATGGCCGATATGGGGCACCAGGTCGGGCAGCGCGCCCGCGACCTCGGCCATCCGCCGGGTGGTGACGACCAGCCGCGCGCCCGAATCGCGCAGGATATAGGCTACCTCCTCGGCGGTCAGATGGGTGCTGATCGGGGTGTAGTAGAGGCCCGAGCGTTGCGCCGCCCAGACAATCTCGTAATAGCGGGGATGGTTTTCCATCAGGAGCGCGATCCCGTCGCCCGGCCGCAGGCCGGCCTCGCGGAAGAAGCGGGCGATGCGGTTGGACGCGGCGTCGAGCGCGCCATAGGTCACGGTCTCGCCGCTTTCGGCCATGATATAGGCGGGCTTGTCCGGCCATTTGTCGGCGAAGATCGCGGGATACATCGCGGTCCTTCCTCCCCTTCTTCCAACGAAGATCCTGGTGCGGCGCCAGAGCCCGGCCCGCCGCACCATTGTTTTTTCTTGGCCGTGTACGCAATATGGGACCGTCCTGGCAAGCCCCCCAAGAAAGCAAGGACGGCCAGGCAAGAATAACGCCGAAGCGCGAAGGGGAGGAAACCCATGTCCGCATCGAGCGACGCCTCGTTCGCCGGCCCGGGGCCGGACGTCGTCTATGAAGGCCATCTGAAAGACGGCCGGTTCATGATCCAGCGCTGCCAGGGATGCGGCGTCCATATTTTCTACCCGCGCGTCCTGTGCCCGGCATGCGGCCACCCCGAACTCGACTGGGTGGCGGCGTCGGGCGCGGGCACGGTCTACGCGGTGACCATCCCGCGCCCGCGCGGCGCCACGGGCGCGCCCCACAACGTGGTCCTGGTCGATCTGGCGGAAGGCCCCAGGATGATGAGCCGGGTCGACGGCATCGCCGCCGAGGACGTCAAGATCGGCATGAAGGTGACGGCGCGGATCGATTCCGACGACGAGGGCCCGCTCGTCGTCTTCGATCCGGCTTGAGGGAGGCGGTCATGCCAGCAGAGGGTTTGCGCGGCGCCGCCGCCATCGTGTCCTGCGCCACGGCGGGGATTCCCGTCGCGGCGGACCGGCGCCCGATCCATGTGATCGCCGAGGCCGCCTACAAGGCGCTGGACGGCGCCGGGCTGAAGACCACCGACGTCGACGGGATCGTCGGCGTCCTGCCCGAGGACATCATGGGCTCGGTGACGGTCGCCGAGTTCCTGGGCATCCAGCCGAAATTCTCGGACAACAACCGGATCGGCGGTTCGACCTTCCTGACCCATACCCAGATCGCGGCGATGGCGCTGCAGACGGGTCTGTGCGACACGGTGCTCGTTTTCTACGGATCGACCCAGCGCTCGCAGATGGGCAAGCTGAACCTGTCGATGACCACGCCGATCCTTTACGAGCACCGTTACAAGCCGATCTATCCCGGCTCGTCCTACGCGCTCGCCGCGTCGCGGCACATGCACCAGTACGGCACGACCAAGGCGCAGCTGGCCGAGGTCGCGGTGGCGGCGCGCGGTTGGGCCAAGCTGAACCCGGAGGCCTTCAAGCGCGACGACCTGACCATCGACGAGGTCGTCGACGCGCCGATGGTCTCGGACCCGCTGGGAGTGCGCGATTGCTGCCTGGTCACCGACGGCGGCGGCTGCCTGGTCATGGTCCGGGCCGAGCGGGCGAAGGACTTCCCCAAGAAGCCCGTCTACCTGCTGGGCGCGGCGGCCGAGCATTGGCACAACCAGATCAGCTGCATGCCCGACCTCACCGTCACCGCGGCGTCGCGGTCCGGCCCGCGCGCCTTCGAGATGGCCGGGGTCGGCCCCGACGATATCGACCTGCTGGAGGTCTACGACGCCTTCACCATCAACACGATCCTGTTCTTGGAGGATCTGGGATTCTGCCCGAAGGGCGAGGGCGGGCGCTTCGTCGAGGGCGGGCGCCTGGCGCCTGGCGGATCGCTGCCGGTGAACACCAACGGCGGCGGCCTGTCCTGCAACCATCCCGGCGCTTACGGCATGTTCACCCTGGTCGAGGCCACGCGCCAGCTTCAGGGCGAGGCCGGAGATCGCCAGGTCGAAGGCGCCAAGCTGGCGCTCTGTCAGGGTTCGGGCGGCGTGCTGTCCAGCCAGGTCACCAACATACTGGGAACCGAGGAGGCCCTGTAGGTCCCGTTCGAACCAAGGAAGAAAATGTCGGGCCGCGTCCGACCGAACATAGGAAGGAAACCATGATCAAACGACTCCTGATCCCCGGCCTCGCCGGGGTCCTGTTCGCCATCATGGCGACAATCGCCCCGGCCCAGGCCGAGGATGTCCGCGTCAGCCTCGGGCTCAGCCCCAAGCATCCCGTCGCCGGCTACAGCTACAACAAATATATGGAAGCGGTGAAAGCCGAGCTCGGCGACAAGATCGAGTTCAAGGTCCATTACGCCGGCGCGCTGCTCGGCCTGAAGGCCATGCTGGACGGGCTGCGCGACGACGTTGCCGATCTGGGCATCCTCGCGCTCCCCTACCACGCGGCCCAGCTTCGCAATTCCCAGACCGCCGCGAACCTGGCGATGATGGGCTTCGACATGGCGGTGATGAGCGCGGTGACGACCGAGTTCTACATGCTCGGCTGCCAGCCCTGCCTCGACGAGATGAGCCGCGGCGGCCTGGTCTACGCCGGCGGCTACGCGACTCCGCCCTATGTGCTGATCGCCAAGAAGAAGATCACCACCCTGGAGGAGATGAAAGGCACCAAGATGCGCGCCGGCGCCGGGCTGTTCGTGCGCTGGGCGCAGTCGGTCGGCGCGGTGCCGGTCAACATGCCGGTCAGCGACATGTATGACGGCTTCGCCCAAGGCGTGATCGACGCCGGCGTGCAGACGGTCGACGGGTTGCGCGGCTACGGGTTCTGGGACGTCGCCCAGCATGTCACCATGCTGGAGGTCGGCACCTTCAACTCCACCGCGCTACTGGGCTACGGCAAGCCCTTCTGGCAGCGCCAGCCGGCCGAGGTGCGCAAGGTCCTGCTGGACAAGGCGCCCATCGCCATCCGGTCGGTCATCGAGAACTATGACGAAAGGCTGGAGAGCGTGATCGGTCCGGCGAAGGAGAAGGGGGTCACGTTCTACGACCCGTCGCCCGAGCTCCTCGCCGCGACCCGCGACTTCGCCAAGAAGGACCTGCCCGAGGTCGAGAAGATCATGAAGACCCGCTACAAGGTCGCCGATCCGAAGCCGCTGATGGACAGCTTCGCCGCCCTGGTGGCGAAATGGGAGAAGCTGGTCAAGCCGGTGCGCAAGGATTACGACGCGCTTCAGGCCCTGTTCGAGAAGGAAATCTACGCCAAGATCGACCGCAAGAGCTGGGGCATGTAGGCCGACGCTCGACGCACAATAAAAGGGCCGGCACCCATCGGGCGCCGGCCCTTTTTCCTGGGTCCGCCCGGCGATGGCGCGCGGACGGATTCGGGGGTTCGTCTCCCTATTTGGGGCGGGTCATCATCATGCCCTTGCGGCGCATGCGGGCGACGATCTCGCCCTTCTGGTTCAGCCCCTCATGCAGGAACTCGACCACGCCCCGGTCGGGCTTCGATGCGCTCGGCGTCTTGGACAGGACCGTGGTCCGGCCCCACAGCGTGTCGCCCGCGAAGACCGGCTTGGGGAACTCGATATCGGTCATGGCGAGGTTGCCGAGCGTCGTGCCGAGCGTCAGCTCGGTAACGCCGACGCCGCCGATGATCGCGAGCGTCAGCATCGAATTCATCAGCGGCTTGCCATAGGCGCCGTTCTCCCGCGCCCAGTTCGAATCGATATGCAGCGGCTGGGTGTTCAGCGTCATGCAGCTGAACATGATGTTGTCATACTCGGTGACCGTGCGGCGCACCTCGTGCTCGTAGACCTTGCCGACCTCGAAGTCCTCGAAATACAAGCCCGCCATCTCTTTCCTCCCATTTTTGTTCTGGCGTTGTCGTTGTTCCGACGCTGTCATGCCGGGCGACCGCCGGGGCCAGCCGGCAATCGTCGTCGAACCGCGCGCGCGGCTTGGCGATGCGCTTGCGGATCGCGTCTTGTTCGGGGGTGACGTCGACCTCCAGGGCGTGAGTCCCGCCGCCGTTTTCGAGCGTTGATCCGGCCTCGCCGGACGCCTTCTTGGGGGCACCATAGCTCCGGCCATCGCGCTCCGGCAAGGGGAGCCGACGGAGCGGCCGGCGCGCCGATTGTGGCCCGCCGCCAAAGCCCCTACCATGCGCGGAAACGATGGCGTCATTCCCGCGGACGCGGCGGGCGGGCGCCCATAACAAGGAGGGAAACGCATCATGGCCGGACCGTTGGCGGGAATCCGCGTTCTCGACGTCAGCACCATCTTCATGGGGCCCTTCGCCTGCCAGATCATGGGCGATCTGGGGGCGGACGTGATCAAGGTCGAGGCGCCGGGCGGCGATTCGGTGCGCAATGTCGGCCCGGCGCGCCACCGCGACATGGCCGGCATGTTCCTGAACGCCAACCGGTCCAAGCGCGCCCTCCTGCTGGACATGTCCAAGCCCGAAGGCCAGGAGGCGCTGGGCCGGCTTGCAAAGAACGCCGACATCCTGGTCCACAACATCCGGCCCAAGCCGGCGGCGAAGCTGGGCCTTACCCACGAACGGCTGTCGGCGATCAACCCGGCGCTGATCTTCTGCACCGCCGTCGGCTATGGCAGCGACGGCCCCTATCGCGACCGGGCCGCCTATGACGATCTGATCCAGGGCGCGTCGGGCGTCGCCGACCTGATCGCCCGCCATCAGGGGGGCACCCCCGATTATGTGCCGATGGCAATGGCCGACAAGGTTTCGGGCCTAGTCGTCCTGTCGTCGGTCCTGGCGGCCCTGTTCCACCGGCAGCGCACCGGCGAGGGCCAGGCCATCGAGGTGCCGATGTTCGAGACCATCTCGGCCTTTTCCATCATCGACCATCTGAACGGCCTCGCCTTCGAGCCGCCGATGGGCCGGTCGGGCTA
>Ga0070728_10004389_pt1 | contig 14704 bp, 12 predicted proteins | sample tdDd471_FD_66723 | JGI IMG/M metagenome (GOLD analysis project Ga0070728, IMG submission 66723) | Marine sediment microbial communities from the Atlantic coast under amendment with organic carbon and nitrate - tdDd47.1 | ecosystem: Environmental > Aquatic > Marine > Coastal > Sediment | place...
GCCATCGTCGCGACCGTGGGCCGGATGATCGTCGCCATCACCTCGCCGCATAAAGCATCGGTGAGGACCGGCGCCGGCGAATAGGCACCCATGCCGCCGGTATTCGGCCCGGTGTCGCCCTCGCCGACCCGCTTGTGGTCCTGCGCGGTGGCGAGCGGCACCGCGTTCCTGCCGTCGGAGATGGCAAAGAAGCTCGCCTCCTCGCCGACGAGGCAATCCTCGATCACCACTTCCGCGCCCGCCTCGCCGAAGGCGCCCTCGAAACAGGCGGCGACCGCGTCGAGCGCTTCGTCAAGCGTCGCGGCGACGACCACGCCCTTGCCGGCGGCGAGCCCGTCGGCCTTGACCACCAGCGGCGCTCCGCGTTCCCGCACATAGGCTTCCGCCTCGCCCGCGTCGGTGAAATGCCGATAGGCGGCGGTCGGAATGTTCGCCTCGTCGCAGAGTTCCTTGGTGAAGGCCTTCGAGCCTTCCAGTTGCGCGGCCGCGGCGCTCGGTCCGAAGACGGAAATCGAAGCGTCTGCGAGGGCGTCGGCGATCCCGGCGACCAGCGGCGCTTCCGGGCCGACGACGACAAGGCCGATATCGGCTTCGCGGCAGAAGGCGATCACCGCGTCGTGGTTGCCTGTGTCGATGTCGGCGATCCGCGCCACGGCCGCGATTCCCGCATTGCCGGGCGCGGCATAGAGCCTGTCGAGTTTCGGGGATTGGGAGAGTTTCCAGGCCAGCGCGTGTTCGCGCCCGCCGGAGCCGATCAACAGGACATTCATGCTAGAGCATTGTCCTCTCAAATTGAGTTATTTGATGGAGCCAGATCGGCTCATATGCAAGGCGCGTCGCGCCGGTCGATGCGGTGTATCGGGCAAGCGGCGGAACGTAGCAGATGGGTCGATCTGGCCCACCGGAGGCCGGCTTTCCAGGCCTCCAGAAAATCCCCATGGGCACCATTGCGACCCGCTCATGGCCATGAAGGCCACCACGCGGTCCGCAATAGCACTCGGCAAGCCTGGAAAATCGGTCAAATGATTCAATCTGAGAGGACAATGCTCTAAACCGTCGGATGTAGGAAGCTTCCTGCTGCCGTAGCACAGAGGATCGCGCCGGCAAAACCCGCCTGTGCATATCCGCCCGCTTGACCCGGGTCCGCGTTTGCCGCAACCAATGCGCCATGAGCAAACAACTGCAACAGAGCGTCGCCGACGCGGCCAGGGACAATTGGATCGATCGCTGGGCGCCGGACTGGCTGAAGCCCTATGCCCGGCTGTCGCGTTTCGACCGGCCCATCGGCTGGTGGCTGCTGCTTCTGCCATGCTGGTGGTCCTCGGCGCTCGCGGCCATCGCCGACAACCGGCCTCTGCCGAATGTCTGGCACATCGTTCTGTTCCTGATCGGCGCCATCGCCATGCGCGGCGCCGGCTGCACTTATAACGACATCGTCGACCGCGACTATGACGGCCGCGTCGCCCGCACCGCCTTGCGCCCGATCCCCTCGGGCCAGGTGACGGTCAACCAGGCGCGGGCTTACATGTTCGCCCAGTGCCTGGTCGGTTTGGTCGTCCTGTTGCAGTTCAACTGGTTCGCGGTCGGTGTCGGCGTCAGCTCGCTTCTGATCGTCGCGGTCTATCCGTTCATGAAGCGCTTCTCCGACTGGCCGCAAAGCGTCCTCGGCCTCGCGTTTTCGTGGGGCGCGCTGATGGGTTGGGCCGGCCATTTCGGCTCTCTTGGTCTGGCGCCGGTGCTGCTCTATATGGGCGGTATCGCCTGGACCATCGGCTACGACACGATCTATGCCCATCAGGACAAGGAGGACGACGCCCTGATCGGCGTCCGTTCGACCGCACGGCTGTTCGGCGAGAACACCAAGCCGTGGCTGACGGGGCTTTACGGGCTGGCGACGATCCTGTTCGCCGCGAGCCTGTTCCTGGCCGGGGCGGGCTGGCTGTCCTATCTGGGCCTGGCGATCGGCCTCCTCCACATGGCCAACCAGATCCGGCGGCTCAATATCGACGATCCGGATCTCTGCCTTGAGCTATTCAGGTCGAACCGCACCTACGGCCTGATCCTGTTCGCCGCCATGGTCGCCGACGCCCTGATGCTGTCTCGCAGCTTTGTGTGAACTCAGCCAGCAGGCAGGCACCAAAGCGCATACTTATCGAGGGAAAACCTTAAGTTCGGCGCGTTCCGAAGGAACTGCGTCGGACGCAGGCCGCGACTGCGGCCCGGCGCCACTGCGCCGCGCCCGTGCAGGCCAGCGCGCCCTTGGCGCGCGGTACGGCCGTGAACGAAAAAACTTCAATCCCTCGCGATGATTTCCCGGCCTTCGATCACCGGCCCGACGGTGCCGCCCTTCTTGCGGCGCATCAGGATGCGTGGACGGCGCTTGCCCAGCATGCTGCGGCGCCGGCGCGGCTGGCTCGGATCGACGGGAAGCCGGCCGAGGCGCTGCGCGGGGCAGGAGATCCGCCCGTCCGGCTCGACGATCAAGAGCGGCAGGCAGAGAATCCGGCCCCAGGCCTGCCAGTCGGCGGCGAGGTCGTCGACCCGGTCGGCGACCATCAGCGGCACCCTGAGCGCCGGATCGGCGTGATAGAGCACCAGTTCGGCGCGGATCGCGCCTGCGGTGACGTCAGGCTCGATGCGGACGGCGACGCCCTTGAAGTCGGAGATCGGCATGGCGATGGTCAGCGGCTTGCAACCGCCGACGGTGCGGTCGATGACGATGCGCTCGCCGTCCATCGCCACGGTCGCCCGAACCGCCGCCCGGGCGCCGGCCATGTCGGCCTGGAAGCGCACGGGCAGCGATTGCGGATCGATTCGGAAGCCGGTTCCCGATTCGACGGGTCCGGCTTCGCTTTGTTGAGTTTGACGCCTCAATTTGCCTCTCCCCCGGAGCCCTTGATCTTGTCTTTTGGCTCGCGACCGGAGACGACACTAGCAAGGCCGGATTTGGGTCGGCTTAAGAGTTCTGGTTAAAAAAGCCTGTATTCAAAGAGGGTTAGCCGTGTGTGACCGAAACCGGTAAAAGGGGAGTGAAAGCTCCCGGATGCCGGCGCGTTCCCAAGGGCGGTTTCCCTGCGGAGCGAAACGCGTATGGTGGGGCGGTCCGGTTCACCGAAGGAGATCAGAGCGTGTCCCTGAATTGGATTGTGGCGCTGGTTTGATCAGATTTGTTCAGTTTCGTGCGCTGAGGAGGAAGGACATGCTTGGCATATTCGACGACGAAGGGGGCGAAATTGGAGAAATCTGATCAAATCCGGTCGGACAGCCCCCATTTTCCCTCTGGCTGCGTTCCGCAAGCCTTGAAGTGGCCCGCACTACGGCGGCTTGCGCGCCTTGCCAGCGAAAAAATGGGGGCTGCCAGCACCGCAATCGAATTCGGGGACACGCTCTAGATGCTCGCCGACAAGGAAACTCATGGCCTCGCGCCCGGCAATCCGTGGCTCGACGATCTGCGCCTGATCGAGGCGGCGGCGCGGCATTCCGGCGACATCGCCATGAAGACCTTCCGCGCCGATCCCAGGATCTGGACCAAGGAGAACGAATCGCCGGTGACCGAGGCGGATCTCGCCATCGACCGCTATCTCGGCGAGACCCTGCGCGCGGCCCGGCCGGACTATGGCTGGCTGTCGGAGGAGACCGAGGACGACAAGAGCCGGCTGACCCGCGAATGCGTGTTCATCGTCGACCCCATCGACGGCACAAAGGGCTATATCAAGGGCGGCGACGACTGGACGGTGAGCATCGCCGTCGCCCGCCGGGGCGAACCCGTCGCCGCGGCCCTGTTCCGGCCGGTGACCGGGGAGATGTATTGCGCGGTCAGGGACGGCGGCGCCACCCGCGACGGCGCGAAAATATCCGCCAGCCGCCACCACGAGCTGACCGGCGCGCGGGTCGCGGGTCCGTCGAAGATGGTCCGCAATCCGAAGCTCGGCCATACCGGCATCCAGACGATGAAATACGTGCATTCGCTCGCCCTGCGCGTCGCCTTCGTCGCCGACGGCCGGGTCGAGGGCGCGGCGGCCAAGGCCCGGGCCAGCGACTGGGATCTCGCCGCGGCCGACCTCTTGGTGCGCGAGTCCGGCGGCATCCTGTCGGACCTTTCCGGCGCGCCGCTCGACTACAACCGGCCGCATTCGAAGCTGCCGGCGTTTCTCGCGGCCGCGCCGCTGGTCCACGCGGCTTTGCTGCAAGTGCTTGCGGCGGCGGTTCCGGGCGCATAAAACACCCGCTGGCGCGGCGCCCGAGGGCGGGCGGCAACCATTTTTGCAGACAGGGTTTCGAATTCCAGCGAGAGAGGGACGAGAATGTCCGAACCGGACCAGCCGAAGCAATTGCTCCACTTGGTACTGGGCGGCGAATTGTCGGAACTGGAAGGCGTCGAATTCCGCGATCTCGACGCCCTCGACATCGTCGGCGTCTATCCCGATTACAAGAAGGCCCACGAAGCCTGGCGCGCCAAGGCGCAAGCCACCGTCGACAACGCCCATATGCGCTATTTCATCGTTCATCTGCATCGCCTGCTCGATCCGGAACACGACGACTAGGACCTGGGCCGAGGACCCGGGCCGAGGACAGGGGCCCCGAGCCGCCAGGCAGAAAGCGATCAGCGAATTTGGCTAAACGCGTATTCATAGACGAGCGGATCGCCGACGCGGACGCGGACTCGCTGCAGTTCGACGAACGCTCGGTGGTCGAGGTGGTCTGGCGGCTGATCCGCGACTATGTGCTGGTCCACTGGCCGCTGATGTCGCTCGCCATCGTCGCGATGGTGTTCGTCGCCGCGACCACCGGCGCGCTGCCCTTCCTGATGCAGAACGCCGCCGACGAGATCTTCATCGCCAAGAATCCGACCATGCTCTACGTGGTGCCGGCGCTCGTCGTCGCGGTAATGGCGCTGCGCGGCGTGGCCGAATACGGCTCCAAGGTCACCGAAGCCTTCATCGGCAACCGGCTGATCGCCGATATCCGCGGCGAATTGTTCGCCCGGCTGATGCAGCAGGATCTCGGCTGGCTGCAATCGACCCATACCGGCCGCTTCGTCTCGGTGTTCATGTACGACACCAACGTGGTCAACGCCGCCGCCGCCAAGACCCTGACCGCGATCTTCAAGAACCTGTTGCAGGTGCTGTTTCTCATCGGCGCCATGTTCTACATGGACTGGCTCCTGTCGCTGCTGCTGCTCGCCGCGCTGCCGTTCGGCGTGGTCCTGATGCGGCTCCAGCGCCGGCGCATGCGCCGCTCGGTCCGCCAGACCCTGCAGGAGACCGGCGATCTCGGTTCTCTCGCCACCCAGGCGCTGCAGGGCGTGCGGGTGGTCAAGTCCTACGGCCAGGAGGAGCGCGAGACCGCACGCGCCCGGCGGACCATCGACCGGACGCTGGAATACACCATGCAGACCGCCCGCACCCGCTCGGCCACCGGCCCGGTGATGGAGGCGCTGTCGGGCCTGGGGCTCGCCGCGGCGATCTTCTACGGCGGCTGGCAGGGCATCGCCGGCAGCCTGACCCTGGGCCAGTTCATGGGCTTCATGACCGCCGCGATGCTGGTCTACCAGCCGCTCAAGGCGCTTGTGAACCTCAACAACATGCTGCTCGAGGGCGTCTCCGCCGCCTCCCGCGTCTTCGGAATTCTCGACCGGGCCAACGCGGTCGCCGAGGCCGAGGGCGCCGCGCCGCTGAAACCTTCGGAAGGCGCCATCCGCTTCGACGACGTCTCCTTCGCCTACGAGGACGGCAAGCCGGTTGTCGAGAACCTGACCCTCGACGTGCCCCCCGGCAGCCGCGTCGCCCTGGTCGGACCTTCCGGCGCCGGCAAATCGACCTTGCTCAACCTCGTGCCGCGCTTCTTCGATCCCTCCGGCGGCCGCATCCTGATCGACGGCCAGGACATCCGCGAGGCGACGATTGCAAGCGTCCGCGGCGCCAGCGCGCTGCTCACCCAGGAGCCGGTGCTGTTCGACGACACTGTCTACAACAACATCGCCTACGGTTCGGCCGCGGCCACCTCCGAGGCGGTCGTCGAAGCGGCGCGCGGCGCCGCGGCGGACGAGTTCATCGAGGCGCTCGGCAAGGGCTACCAGACCCCGGTCGGCGAGGCCGGCAACCTCCTCTCCGGCGGCCAGAAGCAGCGCATCGCGCTGGCCCGGGCCATGCTGCGCGACTGCCCGATCATCCTTCTCGACGAGCCGACCAGCGCGCTCGATGCCAAGTCGGAGGCCCAGGTCCAGCGGGCGCTCGAGACGCTGCTCAAGGGCCGCACCGTGCTGATGATCGCCCACCGCCTGTCGACCATCCGGCATGCCGACCTGATCTGTGTGATGGACAAGGGACGGATCGTCGAGCGCGGCACCCACGAGGAACTGATCGCCGGCGGCGGCCTCTATGCCGACCTCAACGAGGTGCAGATGCTGTCCGACGACGAGGGAACCGCGCCGGCGCCCGAGGGCGTTCGCGACGCGGCACTGGATGGCGCCGGATGATCAAACGCATCGGCCGGTCGCGCGCGGTGCAGACGGCGCTCGGGGTCATCCTCGCCTATTATCTCCGTCTGGTCGCCTGGACCGGCCGCCCGGTCTACGAACCCGAGGATCCGATGGCGATCGCCCGCGAACACGGGCCGCTGATCGTCGCCATGTGGCACGGCCAGCATTTCCTGATGCCGGCCGTCTTCGCCGCGCGCGAAATTCAAATCCACGCGATCGTCTCCAGGAGCGGCGACGGCCACATCAACGCCGTCACCCTGAAATCCTTCGGCATCGGCGCCATCCGCGCCTCCGGCGGGCAGGCCGCCCATCACTACCGCAAGCGCGGCGGCGCCCGCGGCTTTCTCGAGGCCGTGCGGGGCCTGCGCAACGGGATCAGCGTGGCGCTGACCGCCGACGTGCCCAAAGGCCCCGCCCGGGTCTGCGGCGAGGGCATCGTGCAGATAGCCCGCGCGAGCGGCCGGCCGATCTACCCGATCGCGGTGGCGACCCGCTGGCACATCGACCTCGACACCTGGGACAAGGCCAGCATCAACCTGCCCTTCGGCCGCTGCGCGGTCATCGTCGGCGATCCGATCCGGGTCGATTCCGATGCAGACAAAGCTGCGGTCGAGGCGGCGCGCCAAGGCGTCGAGGAGGGGCTGAACAAAGTCACGGCCCGGGCCTATGTTCGCGCCGGCGGTGGCGCATGACGGCGCTCCTGCAACTCTACGCGATTGCGGGACGGCTCGCCCGCCCGGCGGTGCCGTTCTACCTCTCGCGGCGCCTGGCGCGCGGCAAGGAGGAACGCGACCGGCTCGGCGAACGCTATGGCGTGAGCACGCTCGAGCGCCCCGCGGGGCGGCTCGTCTGGGTGCACGCGGCGAGCATCGGCGAGATGAACGCGGTCGGCCCGCTTATGGAGAGGATGGCCGCGTGCGGCCTAAAGGTGCTGCTCACCACCGGCACGGTGACCAGCGGCCGGCTTGCCGCCGAACGCGCCGGGTCCGGCATCCTTCATCAATACGCGCCACTCGACATCGGCCCCTATGTCGACCGATTCCTCGATCACTGGCGGCCCGACGCCGCGATCCTGGTCGAATCGGAGGTCTGGCCGATCATCTTTCGCCGCCTGCACGACAGAAAGATCCCGCTGGCGGTGGTCAACGGCCGGATGTCGAAGACCTCGGCGCGCAACTGGTCGCTGGTCTCGGGCACCATGCGCGAACTGATGTCCGGCATCGCCGCCTGTCTCGCCCAGACCGATGAGGACGCCGAGCGTTTCCGCCGCTTCGGCGTCCGCTCGATCGAGGTCAGCGGCAATCTCAAGTTCGATCGCGCGCCGCTTCCCGTCGACGCGGACGAACTCGGCCGTTTTCGCCAGGCGCTCGCCGGCCGGCCGGTGTGGCTGGCTGCGAGCTCGCACGAAGGCGAGGAGGAACTGGCCTGGAACGTCCAGCGGGCGCTCTGCGAACGTCTCGACAATCCGCTTCTGATCGTCGTGCCGCGCCATCCCGGCCGCGGCGCGGCCATTGCCGAGAGTCTTTCGGCCCGCGGCGCGACCGTGTGCCGCCGGTCGCTCGGCCGGCTTCCGGGGCCGGACGTCTCCGTCTATGTCGCCGACACGCTCGGCGAACTGGGGCTGTTCTATACCCTGTCGCCGGTCGCCTTCATCGGCGGCTCGCTGTCGGCGCGCGGCGGCCAGAATCCGATCGAGGCGATCCAGCTCGGCTGCGCAATCCTCCACGGACCGCACGTGGCCAATTTCGCCGGGCTCTACGAGGCGCTGGAGGCTTCGTCGGGAGGGTCTGTGATCGGCGGCGAAGAGGAGTTGCGCGCCGGGGTCGAGCGGCTGCTCGGCGACGCGGACGCCCGCGCGCGCCAGGCCGAGGCGGCGCGCGAGGTGGTGCGCCGCGCCGGCGGCGCGCTCGAGGGCACCTGGGCGGTGCTGGCGCCCCTGCTCGGCGTCGAGGGGACGCGCGCGACAGGGGAGGCCGGATCATGAGGGAAGCGCCCTCCATGTGGTGGCGGCCGTTGTCGTTCTCGGCGATCCTGCTGTCGCCCTTCGCCCTGCTCTACGGCTTCATTTCCGGGCTGCAGATGTCGCGCAAGGAGCGCTACCGGTCGTCGGTGCCGGTCATCTGCGTCGGCAATTTCGTCGTCGGCGGCGCCGGCAAGACGCCGACCGCGCTGGCGATCGCGGCGCGCCTGAAACGCGAGGACAGCAAGGTCTGCTTCCTCACCCGCGGCTATGGCGGCCGGCTCTCCGGCCCGCTCTGGGTCGATCCCGAGACCCACACCGCCGCCGATGTCGGCGACGAGGCGCTGCTGCTCGCCGAGCTCGCGCCGACGATCATCTCCGGCGACCGGGTCGCCGGCGCCAAGGCCGCCGAAGCCGAGGGGATGGACTGGATCGTCATGGACGACGGCCTGCAGAATCCGGCGCTGCACAAGTCGCTGCGGCTCGCCGTCGCCGACGGCTTTCGCGGCATCGGCAACGGCCTGTGCATCCCCGCCGGGCCCCTGCGGGCGCCGCTGGCGCGCCAGTTCCACCGCACCGACGCGGTGGTCGTCGTCGGCCAGGGCGGTCCGGGCTTCGATTTCGCCCGCCTCGCCGCCCGGCGCGGCCTGCCGGTTCTCAGGGGCCGGCTCGAGCCCAGCGGCGAGGCCCTGTCGGAGATCGTCGGCGGCACCGTTCTCGCCTATGCGGGTATCGGCAATCCGGACAAGTTCTTCGCCACGCTGAGCGATTTCGGCATCGCCATCGGCGAGGGCCGCTCCTTCGCCGACCATCACGTCTATACCGAGGATGACGCCCGGCAGTTGCTGCAGGACGCGGAAACGGCGAACCAGGTGCTGGTGACCACCTCGAAGGACCGGGCGCGGCTGCCCGACGACGACACCGCGCTGGGCGATCTCAAGCGCGCCTCGAAGGTGCTGGACGTGACCCTGGAACTGGAGAATCCGGACCTGCTGGAGCGCCTGATCGCCACGGCTCGAGACCGCCACGTGAACGGTCAATAGCCGCTGGCGGCTTACTTCGAGGCCAGTTCCTGGTGGCGCTTGAGCGAGGCGGCGGCGTCGACATAGGCCTCCTGGCGGTCGACGCTCCAGTATTTCAGCTCGTCGAGCGGGATCGGCCGGCCGGTCACCGCACAGGTGACATAGGTTCCCGGCGACAGCACCTGGAAATCGGCGTCGAGATAGCGGACCTTCGCCTCGCCGGAGGATTTCGGCCCTTCGAATCTGTTCATCGGATCGGCTTCCCGCGTTTACGTACGGATGTTTTTCGTTTTCTACACAGTCCGGCGGAGATTATCCAGCGGTCGCGCCCTTGCCCGAGGTGAAGGCCGATTGGGCTGTGCGCACCGGCGGCGGCGGCGGACCGTCTGGCGGCCGGTGCGGGATGCGGTCGATCAGCCTGTAGCAGGCCCAGATCGCGGCGATGCCGAACAATACGCCGCCGAGCCCCCAGCCCGCCAGCACCCCTTCCGCGCCGAACCAAAGACTGCCCAGATAGACGAACGGGATCGTGCCCGCGGTCGCCCGCGTCCAGTTGAAGAAGGTCGACCAGAACGGCTTTCCGAGCGTGTTGTAGGCGGCGTTGGAGACGAACAGCATGCCGTTGAACAGGAAGCTCACGGCGACGAAGGTGCAGAAGAAGGCGATCAGGTCGCCCGCCCCGCCCTCGGCATGGAAGACGGTCACGATCACGTTCCTGAGCGCGAACAGGATCAGCCATGCGGTCAAGGTATAGGCGGCCATGAACTTCAACGCGTCGGTCAGGGTCTGGCGCACCCGCTCGCGGTTACCGGCGCCGAAATTCTGGCCGATGATCGGCCCCACCGATCCCGACAGCGCGAACAGGCCGCCGAAGGCGATGGGGATCAGCCGTCCGATCACCGCCCAGCCGGCGACCGCGTCGTCGCCGTAACGGCCGATGGCGTAGGTCAGATAGAAATTGCCCACCGGGGTCGCGATATTGGTCAGGATCGCCGGCAGCGCGATGGCCGCGACCTTGCCTGAATCCTCGGCGGCGTGGCGGAGATTGAACGAGGCGACCATCCTGTGGACCTTGATCGCGCCGTAGAAGCCGACGGACACGATCATGATGCGCGCGCATACGGTGGCGATTGCCGCGCCGTTGACGCCGAGGTCGAAGCCGAAGATCAGGATCGGGTCGAGCACCGCTGAGACCGCGCCGCCCGACAGCGTCACATACATCGAGCGGCGGGCGTCGCCAGTGGCTCTGAGAACCGAGGCTGCCGCCATGCCGACGCCCATCAGCGGCATCGTCGGCACCACGATCATCAGGAACACGCGGGCGATTTCGTGAGTCTCTCCGGTGGCGCCGAGCGCCGACAGCAGCGGCCGCAGGAACGGCAGCATCAGGCAGACGAACAGGATCGACACGACGGCCATGAAGGTGAGGCACGACATCGCCAGCCGCCGCGCCCGCTTCCTGTCCCCTGCGCCCAGCGCCCGGCTGACCAGCGCGGCGGCCGCGATCGAGATGCCGATGGTGATGGAGATGGTGAAGAACAGCAACGTGCCGGCATAACCGATCGCGGCGGCGAGTTCCTGCTTGCCCAGCAGCGAGATGTAGAAGAGGTTGGCGAAATCGACGACGAAGACCGCCATCAGGCCGACCGAGCCGGTCGCCGTCATCACAACCACGTGGCGCATGGTCGATCCGGTGGTGAATTTCGGCGCGTAGGCGGATCGGGCGGACAAGCCGGTTGTCACTTTCGAGCATTTGCGGGCTTCGCCTATAGCACGCCGCGTCCTTCCGACCAGTAACTTTCCGCGCGATTGTTGCAACGAAAGATGGAGGCGGCCGTCACGGCTCCGACGGCTCCATCTCGACGTCGGCGGGTTTTTTCGTTTCCGCCGCGTCGTCGTCCGTCTCCTCGGTTTTCGTTTCGGTTTCCTCGTCCTCGCTCTCGGCGATTTCCGCCGTTTCCGGCGTCAGCGCCTCGGTCCGGCGGCGCGGCTGGGTCAGCGGTTCCGGGGTCAGCTTGCGCTGCTCGCCGAGCTTGACCGGATGGTGGACGATGTCCATGCCGGAGAACCGGCCTTCGACCTGCTGCACGGCGAGGCGCATCAGGTCGCGCTCGCGCACGTCGCGTTCGATGTCGCGGGCCCGGTCCGGGTCGACGCCGACCTCCTCGAGCACGGCGCGGCCGAAGACCATGGCGGATTCGAAGGTTTCCCGGATCTGGTAGCTGACGTCGCGCGAGATCAGGTCGATGGCGTGGTTGCGGTCATAGGCGCGGACATAGAGCTTGGCGAGCGGGAAATCGGCCGCGCACAGTTCCAGGATCTTGTCGGTCGCCCGCCGGTTGCGGTTGCACACCGCGATCACCCGGGCCTGGCCGGCGCCGGCGGCGCGCAGCACCGAGAGCTGGGTGCCGTCGCCGTAATAGATGCGGAAGCCGAAGCGCCCGGCGGTGCGGATCCGGTTGGGATCGTTGTCGATGATGGTCACCGGCATGCCTTCGGCAAGCAGCATCTGCGCCGCGATCTGCCCGAACCGGCCGAAGCCGATGACCAGTACCGTGCCGGCGGCCCCGTCGTAGGTCTCCTGCATCTCCTCGACGTCCTCGGCCCTGGTCATCCGGTCGCCGAGCAGCACCAGGGCGGGCGTCAGCGCCATCGAAATGGTCACCACCGCCGTCAGCAGCGAGGCTTGCGCGGGGTCCATGACCCGGGCCGAGACCGCGGTGGTGAACAGCAGGAAGGCGAACTCGCCGCCCTGGGACAGGAGCAGCGCGCACCGGATCGCCGAGCTCGTGGTTTCCTTGAAGGCGCGGACGGCGAGGAAGATGGTGACGAATTTCAGCGCCACCAAGACTCCCACGCCGATCAACACCGCCAGCCATTCGGTCAGGACCAGGCTGAGGTCGACCGTCATGCCGACGGCCATGAAGAACAGCCCCATCAGGATGCCGCGGAACGGCTCGATATCGGCCTCGAGCTGGTGCCGGAACGAGCTTTCGGCGAGCATTACGCCTGCGAGGAAGGCGCCCATCGCCATGCTCAGGCCGGAGACCTCCATCAGCACCGCCGCGCCCAGCACCACCAGCAGCGCCGCCGCGGTCATGATCTCGCGCGCCTTGGCGAGCGCCAGGATCCGAAAGAACGGATTGAGCAGGTAGCGCCCGGCAAGCACCAGGCCCGCGATCGCCGCCACCGCGATCACCACCTTGAGCGCGAAGCCGTCGCCGCCGGTTACCGAGATCGGCGACAACAGGTTGATCAGGATCAGCAGCGGCACGATGGCGAGGTCCTGGAAAAGCAGGACCGAAAAGGCCTTCTGGCCGTGCGCGGTGTTCATCTCGCCCCGTTCGGCGAGGATCTGCAGGGCGAAGGCGGTCGAGGACAGCGCCAGCCCGAGCCCCGCGACGATCGCCACTTTGAGATCGAAGCCGAGATAGAGCCCGGCCGAAGCCAGCGCCGCCGCGGTCAGCACCACCTGCGCCAGGCCGGTGCCGAAGATGTCGCGGCGCATCGACCACAGCCGCGAGGGCTTCAGTTCGAGTCCGATGACGAACAGGAGCAGCACCACGCCGAGCTCGGCGAAGTGGAGCACCGATTGCGGATCCTTGAAGAACTTCGCGCCATGCGGCCCGATGACGAGGCCGGCGAAGAGATAGCCCAGCACCGAGCCGAGTTTGAGGCGCTTGAAGATCGGAACCGCGACCACGGCCGCGCCGAGAAAGACGAGGGAGTCGGAAAACAGGGTCGCGGATGTTGCCATCTGGATGTCGGTCTCTCGGGGGTTCGCACCTGTTTCGTCCTGCCGGCCCTGGCTCTCCTGTCGGAACGCTGCGGAATTCGCGGTCTTCCACCGTTCAGGCGCCGTCGGCCGGCCTTCGTCGCGAGTCTCGTACAGTCTGCACCGGTTGGCGCGCGGTGGCGAGACCGGTCTTGCCGGCCTCCGTGCCGCTTGTACGCCCCGGCGGCTCCGTCGTCGAACCCCTTTCGGAAACCGCTCAGGCGTCGACCGTCCTCAGCAGCGCCTCGAAATGCTGTTCGGCGGACCATTCCTGGACCTGCGCGATCTGCGAGGCGGTCTGCCTGACCATCTCGTCCGGGATCAGCTTCAGCGGCCGGTTGGTGGACATTGCCAGCACCTGCTGCTTGCAGGCCCGCTCGAGATAGTAGAGGTCGTCGAAGGCCAGCGCCACCGAGGCGCCGGACACCACCACCCCGTGATGGGCGAGGAACATCACGTCGACATGCTGCGAATTGACGGTCTTCTCCGCGATCCGTTCCCCTTCCTCCATGTCCAGCGCGACGCCGCCGAACGTGTCGTCGTAGTCGATGCGGCCGAAATAGCGGCAGGCGGTCTGGTGCGCCATTTCGAGCCGGCCGCCCTCGATCATGGTCAGGCTGGTGGCGTAGGGCATGTGGGTGTGCAGCACGCAGAGATGGCGCGGATTGGCCCGGTGCGAGGCGATGTGGATGTTGCGCGCGGTGGCCTCGACCTCGCCCCTGCCCTCGAGCACGGTACCCTCGCCGTCGATCAGCAGCAGGTTGTGGGGGCGGATTTCCGACCAGTGCAGCCCGTAGGCGTTGATCAGGTAGCGTTCGTCGTCGCCGGGGACGGCGACGGAGAAATGGTTGCAGATGCCTTCGTGGAAGCCGAATTTCTCGGCCAGCCGGAAGGCGCCGGCCAGTTCGCGGCGCAGGGTTTCGAGGGATTTGGCCATGGTCGCTCCGCCTTTTGTCGCACCGCTCGGTTGAGTCGTCGCTCCGGACGAACCGGAACGCGGGGGAATTCTGCGCTATTTGCCCGAATTCCCTTATGCCCGTCAACCGGTTGACCCGCTCCCGGCGGGTCAACCGGTTGATGAGTCCGGTGTCGCTCGCGGCTGTTTCGCGGGTTTTTTATCGCTCGCGGCCGTACCGCGCGAAGTATTATCGCTCGCGGCCGTACCGCGCGAAGTATTATCGCTCGCGGCCGTACCGCGCGAAGTATTATCGCTCGCGGCCGTACCGCGCGCCAAGGGCGCGCTGGCCTGCGCGGGCGCGGCGCAGGAGCGCCGGGCCGCAGTCGCGGCCTGCGCCCAATGCAGTTCCTTCGGAACGCATTGGACTTACGGGAGGTTCCATTCAGGCGGTAAATTTTTCTCGCTCGCGGCCGTTTCGCCCGCCAAAGGCGGGCTGGCCTGCGCGGGCGCGGCGCATAAGCGCCGGGCGACGGTCGTCGCCTGCGCCGGCCGCGGTTCCTGCGGAACG
>Ga0070728_10004390_pt1 | contig 14702 bp, 11 predicted proteins | sample tdDd471_FD_66723 | JGI IMG/M metagenome (GOLD analysis project Ga0070728, IMG submission 66723) | Marine sediment microbial communities from the Atlantic coast under amendment with organic carbon and nitrate - tdDd47.1 | ecosystem: Environmental > Aquatic > Marine > Coastal > Sediment | place...
TTTCGATCGTAAATCGATGTTCCGGTTATATCGGCCGGCAGCAAGTCGGAAGTAAACTGTACTCGTTGAAACTCCAAACCGAACACTCGAGACAATGCATGAGCAAGCGTTGTTTTGCCCATTCCCGGTAAATCTTCAATTAATAAATGCCCCTTGGCCAGCAAACAGACAATCGCCATTTCAACCTGAGGCTCTTTACCTAATAAGATACTATTAAGGGTTTTCTTAACTCGATCGATCACATTCGTCATAAATATTCCGAAGGGCTATTGGTAAAACAACAAAAGATAAGTATAGCGGATGATTTGAAGCTTAATAAGACCCCTTTCGCAAAGCGGTTCAATAAGTACTGTTTGAGAGCAAACCTTGAGTTGAGACTGTCTAAACGGTACTGTCTAAGAAAAAGGAGTGTCGAAATGGGAATGTTGAAATGTTGGTGTCAAAAAAGTACCGAGTAATAACGGTCGCATAACAAAAAGATGAAATGACCCCTACTTAGATCACGCTAGATTTGGTTAAAATATCAACAAGCAGTAAAGATCACGAACATTTTGTCGACCCCTCGGTAGCTCAATGGTCGCATTGATGGATCGCAACGCTGAATAGCTATCATAGTCGCTCAAAGCCTTTTCGGGGTCATTCATTTGCATCCAAGACGCTTGGCTCACAATCGCGCCAGCCGCCGTCGTATTACCATCGGCACCATCTGTCGCAATAGAAGCAAATAGACCTTTCTTTCCCGATTCAAATAACTTACGTGCCATTATCAATGCCAAGTGACTGTTACGCCCGCCTTTCCCAGAGTTTGACGGTACGGCCAATTCGACTTCACCGTGAAAGACCATTGCACGGTTGCCTGATGCCAAGGCTTGGTCCATGCGTTGTAGAAATTGCTCTAAGGGCTCATTGATCTCACCACTATGGAAACACAATTGAGGATAGTTAACTTTCAAAGTCTCCAAAACAGCTTGGGACATTTTTTGACTATTTCCTACTAAAATAGATTGAGGCTGTTCGAGCGATTGCTGCTTATTCGTATCACTTATTTCCTTCGAACGCCCAAGCAACTGGGTCACCTTGTTCGAGAAGTCGCCACTCTGCGATAAGTCGCTTAAAAACCTTTCTATCGAACGACTCTCTTCTTGAATTTTAGACGGAAACAATAATCCCGAACCGACAGTACTTGGATCGTCCCTAGGAACATCAGAAAGCGTAAACTGCTTTATTCTAATCTTTTTATCTGCGGTCGGTAATGCGTTATAAATCCAATGCAATAACCCTCCCCCTTTAACCTTTGATAACTTTTTTCTTAATAAGTTAATGGTCTCAATGGGCATGCCACTTAACACTAGCTTTTGATTTAGCTGATTTAACTCTTGCAGTGACACTCCCTCAATGGGCTGTTCTATCAGTGCCGATGTTCCTCCGGATATCAGAAAATAAAGAGGATGCCCTAAATAGTTCTTGATAAAGGACTTTACTTGATGGCTAGCTTGAATTGACTGAGAACTGGGATACGGATGTGTCGAGTAGACCACCTGAAATTTATCGACGGGCAGCTCCAGCTTTGTCTGCTCAGCATACGCCTGAGGAACCACTGATATAGCCGCTGCAAAATCAGTATCTAAAAAAGCGTTGAGCATCGCATTAGCGGCTTTTCCTATTGCAATAATGGCAGGTAAGTTTGTTTGCGGCCGAGGAGCGATTTTGTTGCGCTTTTGATCATCCTTGCCTTTTTGATCATCGTTGCGTTTTTGATCGTCGTTGCGAGTGCCGGTTGTAGAAGATAACGCATTAACGTCTCGATTCTCATGGCTCGATTGAAGAGCATTTGAGCCATTATTTAAAATACATTGATTAAAAACACATTGACGCGTCCACTCTGTCGCAGTGTTCGCCGCGAGGGTCCTTGAAATGATTCGTCGTAAACGTTGCTCAGGCGTCAAAGAGGTCCTAACCATTGAGTATTAAAAACAATAGACGCAATCGTAACCAGAACGCCAAAAATGATCCAGTTAAAGGTAGAAAAGAACAGCGTCAACAAATAATACTTTTTATCGATGCGGGCCAACTGGCTTCCTACAAACATTAATAGAAACGTTAATACTAACGTCAGTGATAATAAACTCCACCAAAAAGCAGGCTTATTAAACCAAGTAATCAGCAAATAAGTGAGCGCACTCACGTGAATTACCGAAACACTCCAGAAAGCTACTCTTTTCCTTGGGTGAGATCGTACCATTTCACACCTCTTAAACTATTCTCACATAGCGCAGTAATTAACTCTGGCCATGTTTCTTTATTCCCTAAATCGCTTATCACCATTCTCGAACAAGTTTGTTATCGCAAAACGAATAGGTTCTAAAGAAGCTATTAAACTGAAGTTACTTAAACGAAGCTACTTAGTCGAAACTACTTATCGATAAATAAGCGGATAACTTCTTTTAGAACTTATAGTAAAGCAACTAAATGTTTAAACCTGATTTTACGACGAAGGATTTTAACGAATCCAGAGTCTGTTAGGGGTTTCATCTCAAATAATCGCAAAATTTTGAGATAAATATCGAGTAATGATATTGCGATATGCCCTATTGTTTATAGCTCTCAATCAGATAAAAGGACTGCTTTAACGAAGCGAATAAACAAACTATTAGGCTACAACGTCAATGAGCTACGGTTGGTTGACAAAAAATCCATATCAAATATAAAAATACTAAAGAGATACTCTCGAATGACCAATATTAAATGACCCATAACTAAATGATCAATAATCAAAAGCAACCCTTTCCTTTCGGCAGAGAATATACACTATCTCGAATATCGAACCAATAACAAAAGCGCCCCAACATCCTTTTGGGGCGCTTTTTATCAAGAAAACCTATCGGCTACTTGAAAGACTTTTGATATTCGCATTAGTTATAAAACGCTTTCCCTTCTTTTTTCTTTTCGATCAAGGTATCTGCAGGAGTAAAGCGCTCACCTTTTGCCTTCGCATAATGTTCTAACCGATCGACCACTTGCGCGATACCCAGTGATTCCATATGGCGGAAGGGTCCACCTAAGAAGGGAGGAAAGCCAATACCGAAAATAGCACCAATATCGCCATCACGTGGGCTACGAATGATCCCTTCGTCTAGGCAACGTGCCGCTTCGTTTAACATCATCAACATACAGCGTTCGACAATTTCTGTATCAGAAATTGACGTCGTTGGGTTGACTCCGAGTACTTTGTAAATGGATGGGTCAACAGATTTACCCGATTTTTTCTTGTCTCCGTAAAGATAAAAACCTCGACCATTCTTTTTGCCTTTTCGATCGTCCGCTTTTACTTTCTCAAAAACTTCTGGGGGCTCCATTCTCTCGCCGAACGCTTGTTGTAATATTGGAGCCACCTTGGTTGCAACATCAATTCCAACTTCGTCTAACAAGGTCATCGGCCCCACTGGGAATCCTGCCTTGACTAACGCTTTATCGATTTGATCGACGGCAACCCCTTCAGCCACTAAACGAGCCGCTTCGTTCATGTAAGGCGCAAGAATACGATTCACATAAAAACCCGCACCGTCGTTAACAACAATGACCGTTTTACCCTGTTTCTTTCCAAACTCAACCGCCGTCGCAATGACTTCCGCGGAGGTTTGTTCCGTTTTAATAATTTCTAATAAAGGCATTTTCTCAACGGGTGAAAAATAATGTAAACCAACGACTTGCTCTGGACGCTTACTCGCGGTAGCAATTTCAGCAATCGGAATTGACGACGTATTGGTCGCGAAAATGACTTTCTCATTTTGCAACGCCTCAACCTCTTTCACCATCTTATGCTTCAATTCCAAATCTTCAAACACCGCTTCGATCACCATATCGGCATGTTGAAAGCCTTGATAGTCGGTACCACCGGTTAAGCGCGCTTGAACGGCTTTGGCTTCTATTTCTGAATACTGGCGACGTTGCAGTTTTTTGCTGATCAATTTCCAATTGTACCCGAGTGCATGATTGACACCTTCAATGCTCACGTCTTTTACACGTACCGGAATTTTCGCTTTTTCGACGGTGACAGAAGCAATACCCGCTCCCATTAAACCACCACCTAGCACGCCTACTTTATGGATCGTTTTCGGTGTGACATCGCCATCCACTCCGCTGTCTTTTTTCAGCTCAGTCACGGCAAAGAAAATATTCATTAATTGACGGGCTTCGGGTGACATCACAAGTTCGCCGAAATATTTGGCCTCTACTTCTAGGCCTTTAACGAACCCATGCTCCATGCCCATTTCGACGCACTCAATTATTTTCAACGGCGCAGGATAATTACCCTTCGTTTTGGCTCCCACCGTTTTTCGCGCTTGGTCAAAAATGACCTTACGACCAAAACTGTTGCTTTCAAGCGCTAACTTTTGAGCGCCCGCAGCAGAGAAAACTTTCCCCCACTCATTCGCAGGTTCATCGCATGACTTTTTCCAACGTCCCTTTTTAGCCATGTTTTCAATTCGTTTTTTTGCCGCCACCATCAAGTTAGCCGTCGGAACAACTTCATCGACTAAACCCGCTTTTAACGCTCGGCGAGCGTTTAACTGCTTTCCGGTGAGCATCATGTCTAAAGAAGTAGCAATGCCAACGAGTCGAGGTAAACGTTGCGTTCCCCCACTTCCAGGTAGAACCCCTAGTTGCACTTCCGGCAGACCCAATTTGGTTTTACTTTCTTGCGTTGCAACGCGTTGATGGCAAGCCATAGCAAGCTCTAAACCACCGCCTAAACAGGCACCATTGATTGCAGCAACCGTCGGAATATTTAAATTTTCTAAACGATTAAAAATCTGCTGACCAGCCGCCGACAACTGAGTAGCTTGGCTCGCTTCTGTCACGGCTTTGAGCATGCTGATATCAGCACCCGCAACAAAACTATCGTCTTTGCCACTGGTGATGATTAACCCTTTGACATCCGAATTGTTCTCTAAATCATCCAAAATTGCGCTGATGTCATCAACAAACGCTTCTTTCAAGGTGTTTTGTGACTCATTGGGAACATCGATGACAATAACGGCTATGCCTTGGTCATCGACACTCGTTGCAAATGCTTGCTGTTGATCAGTCATTATTCAACCTCCAAAATCATTGCAGCACCTAAACCACCTGCCGCGCAGGCAGTTGTTAATGCTGTTCCACCACCTCGACGTTTCAATTCGTTTAGCATTTGCGTGATTAGTCGAGCGCCCGTTGCCGCAAATGGGTGTCCATAAGCCAATGAACCGCCTAAGACATTAAATTTATCCATATCGATTTCACCTATCGCAGAGCTTCGGTTCAATTTATCTTTTGCAAATTCTTTTGATGCAAAAGCTTTTACATTACACAATGCCTGAGCAGCGAAGGCTTCGTGCATTTCGATCAAATCGAGGTCATTTAAGGTCATTCCGGCTCTATCTAACGCTAATGGTGTCGCATATGACGGCCCCATCAACATGTCGCAGGTTGCATCAATTGCCGCGAAAGCATAACTCTTGATGAAACCTTTAATTTCTAGGCCCAACTCTTTTGCTCGACTTTCACTCATTAACATCAAAGCCGCTGCACCATCGGTTAACGGCGTACTATTAGCTGCGGTTAATGTACCGTGTTTACGATCAAATGCTGGACGAAGTTTTGCGTAACCTTCTAGCGTTGAGTTAAAACGAATGTTGTTATCAATGCGCAAGGCTTCTTTGAACGGTTGTACATACGCCGTCATAACTTCATCATCGAGCTTACCATCATTCCACGCTTGTGCCGCGAGTGTGTGCGAGCGATGTGCCAATGCATCTTGTTCTTCACGGCTAATCCCATGATCTCGTGCCATTTGTTCAGCATTCTCCCCCATGGTCAGGCCGGTTGAATACTCTTTCACTGCCGGTGGGACGGGTGCAAGGTCTTTTGGGCGAATTTTTGCAATCAACTTTAAACGCTGACCCATGGTTCTCGCTTTGCTTAAGTCCATCAAAATCGCGGCGAGTTTCTTTGAAATTCCGATTGGAACAACAGATGAGCTATCTGCTCCACCCGCAATACCTACCGATACACTGCCTGCCATAATTGATTCTGCGACACTGACCGCTGACTGAAAACTGGTTGCACAGGCTCGCGACACCGAATAGGCATCGGTGTGGACGTTCATGCCCGTTCCTAAGACAATTTCTCGAGCAATATTGGGTGCGTCCGTCATTGCGAGCACCTGACCAAAAACCACTTGGTCAATCAGACTGGGATCTATCTCGGTACGCGCAAGCATTTCATTAACCACTAATTTCCCCAAATCGACCGGATTTTGAGTGCGGTAATGAGTCAGTTGACGGGCGAAAGGCGTTCTTAATCCTGCCACAATGGCCACCCGCTCTGGCTTAGAGCCTAGTACAGCGCCACCTTTCTGAGTGGAATTAGATTCAGTTTGCTTTGACATTTTTAGTAGTCTCAAGTTGAAATTAGGAGGAAAGTGTAGACTCTACTGCATTTCGGCGACACTTTCAAACAAGTGTTTTAAATAATCGTTTACCAAATAACTCAAGCTGCGAAGTCGGTGAAATGTTGTAATTTGTTGCAATTTGAAATCAATAACCCCATAAAAACACTAGCATTTTGTCAGTCATTTCGTTAAAACTGTGCGCACTACTGGACTCACTCGTTTAAAAGGGCTTATGGACGTAAGAACTGCAATCATTCAGCTGCAAAAATTCCTTCAACAGCGCATCGTCGGGCAAGAAGCACTGATAGAAAAGATCATCATCGCATTGTTAGCCGATGGTCACCTATTGGTTGAAGGCGCTCCTGGACTCGCAAAGACCCGGGCAATTAAAGAACTCGCTCGCGGCATCGAGGGGGAATTTCACCGCATTCAGTTTACCCCAGACCTACTTCCAGCGGATCTTACGGGCACCGATATTTTCCGGCCACAAACCGGCACCTTCGAGTTTCAAAAAGGTCCTATTTTCCATAACCTAGTACTTGCCGATGAAATCAATCGCGCGCCCGCTAAAGTACAGTCAGCGCTTCTGGAAGCAATGGCTGAGCGACAAATTACGGTTGGCGGCAGTTCGTATCCATTACCTCCGCTATTTATGGTTATGGCGACTCAGAATCCAATCGAACAAGAAGGCACCTACCCTTTACCCGAAGCGCAGCTTGATCGGTTCCTAATGCATATTTTGGTTGATTACCCCGACGCTAAAGCCGAATCAGAGATTTTAAAGCTCTCTCGAGCTGAGTCGCATCATCAAGCAAAATTAAAACAACCCGATGAGGAATTGACCACGGAAGCTTTGTTCGCCGCTCGCGATCAAGTATTAGATATCTACATGGCTGAAGAGGTTGAGCAATACATCGTTCAATTGGTTATTGCCACACGACAACCAGAAAAATTCGATGCGCAGTTAGCTCGCTGGATTGATTTTGGAGGAAGTCCTCGAGCAACTATTTCCTTAGACCGATGTGCTCGCGCCTATGCTTGGTTAAAAGAAAGTGAGTTTGTGACGCCGGAACATGTACAAGCCATCGCGCATGAAGTGCTTCGGCATCGAATATTACTCAGCTACGAAGCTGAGGCAGAGGGAGTGACTAGCGATCAAATCATTGAGCGCTTGTTATCGGTTGTTTCCGTTGCATAACCCTAGCCAACTTGTGACTCGCTCATGAACCAGCACTGGCGAAAAAGTAATCCTGCGAAGCACTTCAGTGACCGTCCACATCAAATGGGCGTAGAGCTGTCTTTAGCTGAACTTCTCGAATGTAAGCGAATGGCCGACAATTTGAAGCTTCCCACCATGCAAAAAGTTAAAACGCATTTGCTCGGTGGGTTCATCTCTTATTATAAAGGTCGCGGAATGGATTTTGACGAAGCTCGACCTTATCAACAAGGCGACGATATTCGCTCTATCGATTGGCGGGTGACCGCTCGGACGGGAGACGCTCACACAAAAATATTTCGCGAAGAACGTGAGCGACCTGTTTTTGTATTGCTCGACCAAACTCACAGCATGATGTTTGGTTCTAAAGTTCAATTCAAGAGCGTTCAAGCAGCCAAACTCGCAGCCACCATTATGTGGAAAACCTTAGGCGATGGTAACCGCTTTGGGGCGCTATTGTTTAATGATTTTCGTCACCAAGAGTTTAAGCCGGCGAGTTCGCGAAAAAACACCTTACGAATTTTAAATGACATTGTCTTAAGCCATGCTGAGCAGCTCAAAGTGGATGAGAATAAAGCATCATCCTCTTCAGCGTCGCCAATTGCAGTGACACTCAAACGAGCAAGACACCTCATTAAGCCAGGCAGTCTCGTTTTTGTGCTCAGTGACTTTTTACAATTTAACGACGAAAGCGAACATCATCTCGTTCGCTTAGCTCAACACAACGACATCAACTTAATTACTCTGTTTGATCCTCTCGAGCAGCAATTACCTCCTGCAGGTCTGTATCCGATCACCAACGGATCAAAAAGAGCCATTTTAAACACGGAGTCTTCACAAACACGTGAGGAGTACCAACGTCTTTTTAGTGAAAAAGTACAACACATGGATGCTATCGCACTTAAACACCGAATGAAGCATCATCAATTAGCGACCAACGAAAACCTAACCCAACGATTGAGCCTTAGCGATGGCCAAGGATTGCGACGATGAGCAATACGACTCCATCTTCTAATGATCTCATGTCACAGCTTAGAGATATTCACACGCCTGATCCTGTCTCTTGGTGGCCACTCGCTCCCGGATGGTGGATTTTGATGCTGTTGGTTATTGGTGCAATCGTCACCCTCTTCATTCTTTTTAAACGATCCAGGCAACCGTCACCATCCTTAGCGTATGCTGAGCAGCAGCTTCAATTGTTGCAGTCAAAGTCCAGCAACAAAGAAAACCTGGTCGAGGCTTTGCATCTATTACGACGCTTTGCGATGAGTCATTTCCCAAAAGAACTGACCGCTCGAATGCCATTGCTCACTCTGGCTAAAACCATCGCGGCAACCAACCAAATCACGCTGAATTCATCTTCGTTAAAGTTACTCAACAACGCTCACTATGCCCCTAATGTTTCGGTTAGCAATGAGCAATGGCTAGATCTTTTAAACGATCTAAAACAGCTTATTCAATCTCTGAATCGAGTGACTCAACAGCCAGCCACTCAAGTGGCTATGGTCAACGCACTAAAACAAGCGGGTAAAGCTAATGTATGAATTTGCCTGGCCTTACTTGCTTGTTTTAATCATTGTTCCTTTGTTAGTGACTTTGCTATCGGCACGGCGCTCCTCTGTCGCTGGCCCGGCATTACGATCGGGCTTGTTTGATTACTGGCAGCACATCCAACAAGACCAACCCACTCATTCATCAAAAGGGTTACTCTCACTACTATTACAGTGGTTGGTATGGACTCTGTTAGTCGTCGCCTTGGCACGACCTCAATGGGTAGGAGAACCTGTTGAACTGCCAGCTTCAGGACGCGACCTGATGGTCAGTATCGACATTTCAGGCAGTATGGAGACGCCCGACTTACAACTTAACGGCCGACCGGTTTCTCGTTTATGGGTGGTCAAGCATCTGCTTGCAGACTTTATTAAAGAGCGCGAAGGCGATCGGATTGGGCTCGTTCTGTTTGGCGAAAAAGCGTATTTACAAACGCCATTAACGTTTGATTTAAAAACCATTAGTCATATGTTGCTCGAAACTGAAATTGGTCTAGCGGGCTCTTCCAGTACGGCAATCGGTGACGGAATCGGTCTCGCAGTAAAACGTCTAAAAGAACGTCCGGCAGAAAATCGAGTTTTAATATTACTCACCGATGGCCAAAACAAGTCGGGAGCGTTAACGCCGATCGAAGCTGCTAAACTGGCAAAGCATGCGGGCATTACTATCTACACCATCGGTGTGGGTGCTGATGAAATGATTATTCGAGACACCCTCTTTCGCACTGAGCGAAAAGTTAATCCATCAGAAGAGCTGGATGAAGAAACACTCACCGCCATCGCTGACATGACCGGCGGACAATACTTCCGTGCGCGCGATGAACAAGAATTTCGTAAAATCTACGCAGAGCTCGACAAACTTGAGCCGATAGAAAAAGAACGTGAAGTCTATCGTCCTACCAGCGAGCTGTACTACCTTCCGGCGTCATTGGCAGCTCTGCTGTTCTTGTTGTTTATTCTTTTCACATCGGCTAAACGCTATTTGATCAACCGCAAGGAAAGCCAATGGATATGATAACCGACCTGGCAAACCTAACGTTTATTCGACCCAACCTATTGTGGTTTCTGCTATTACTGGTCCCCATCGTTTTTCTTTTAACTTATGAGTGGAAAAGTCAAAGCAGTTGGCAAAAAGTTATCGATCAACATCTATTGAAATATATGCTTCAGGGAGACCAAAGCAACCAACGTTCTAGCTTTAAAATCTTTCTACTTATAGCAACCTTAGGGCTATTAATTATCGCCATTGCAGGGCCAAGCTTTGCCAAAGAAAATATTCCTATTTATCGAAGTGCAGAAGCTAGAGTGGTACTTTTAGACTTATCATTATCAATGGACTCAGTCGATATAAAACCTTCTCGACTTACCCGAGCAAAACACAAATTGAAAGACTTACTCAGTGAAAGCAAAGAAGGTGAAACCGGTTTAATTGTTTACGCCGGTGATGCTTTCGTGGTGAGTCCTTTAACCTCTGACGCCAATACAATTTCTACTATGGTCAATGACTTAAGCACGGGAATTATGCCTATATTAGGTAGTGAGCCAGCGTTTGCCTTTAATAAGGCCATTGAGCTGTTAAAAAATGCAGGAAAACCGACCGGTCATATCGTATGGATCACCGATGGCATCGAAGAAGAAGATGTCGATTACATCATCGATGAAATCAAAGGTCACGATTATCCATTGTCGATACTGGTAACCGCTACCGAACAAGGGGCGCCGATTCCACTACCAAACAACCAAGGATTTTTAAAAGATTCCATGGGGCAAATTGTAATGCCCGCACTGCGACTTTATCCTCTGCAACAAATAGCCAACCAGTATCCAACTCAAATTGTTCGTTTAAGTGCAGATAGCAGTGACATTAACAAAATTTTATCCGTCGAAACCCAAAGCATTGATAAAAACGAGCAAGGCGAAGGTAATCGTAAACGAGATCAGCTGGATCAAGGTTACTGGGTATTGATACCAGTACTGTTACTGTTTTTACTGAGCTTTAAGCGTTCGGCAAGAAGCTTCGGCTTACCTGCGATATGTGTTTGCTTAATGCTTCCTGGCTACTCGCACGCTGGCTTTTGGGAAGATCTCTGGATGACCAAAGATCAACAAGCTCAAAAGGAGTTAAACAATAACCAGCCACAGATCGCTGCGGAACTGTTTAAGAATCCTGATTGGAAAGCCGCTGCACATTATAAATCTGGTGACTTTAACCAAGCACAAGAGTATTACGCCAATCAAACAGGTATTGATGCCAAATATAATCTCGGCAATGCATTGGCTCAGCAAGGTGAACTTGATCAAGCCATTGCAGCCTATGAAGATGTACTTAAACAAGATCCAGATCATGAAGATGCAAAATTCAATAAAGAGTTACTTGAGAAGTTAAAACAGCAGCAGCAACAACAACAAGACGAAAACGAACAAAATAAAGATTCTCAAGAACAGCAAGATCAGAAAGACAGTGAACAAAACAAAGATCAACAAGATCAGCAAGAAAATAAAGAAGATCAACAGCAGAAAGAACAACAAGAATCTAAAGAGCAAGAAAACAAAGAGCCTAAAGAGCTGAGCCCAGAAGAGCTTAAAGATGAGCGTAGCGAACAAGAAAAGCAACAAGCGCTAGAACAATGGTTAAAGAAAATTCCTGATGACCCAGGTGGTCTTTTGCGAGAAAAGATGAGAAGAGAATTTAAACGTCGCGGGCGAGAAAACCGAAACATTAAGGAAGTTTGGTAATGAGAAAGTTATTTCATTTATTAGCTATCGTTGTTATTTCAATGATCAGTTTGAATGCTTCGGCTGGCGTAAAGGCGTTTCTTGACCGCAAAGACGTACGAACTCAAGAAACCTTCACCTTAACCATTGAAGCCGATTTTAATGCAACTGAAACACCTGATTTATCAACGTTACCTGATGGAATCAAACTCCTTGGCAGTACTAAATTTCATCAATCGTCTAACTACAATGGCAGGGTGCAAATCCAATTAGGTTGGAAAGTTATTTTGTTGGCCGAAGAGCCAGGCATTTTTACGATTCCGTCGTTCACCTTAGATAATCAATCATCACAGCCCATTCAAGTAACGGTAGAAGAACCGACCAATAATTTTAGTACCGATGATAAACTCGAAGCAATCATGCTAAAAAGTGAATTGTCGACCGAGAGAGTCTATGTACAAGAACAACTGGTTCTTACCTTAAAGTTATACCGCGCAGTTCAAACTCAATACAGTAAACTGACCGAAAACCTAATGATTGAAGATGCTATTGTTGAGAGAGTCGGCGAAGACACTCAATACGAAACAATCATCAATAATACCCGTTTTCTGGTACTCGAAAGACGGTTTGCGATTTTTCCACAAAAAAGTGGGAACTTAACGATTCCTAAACTGGTTTACAGTGCCGATGTGTTACAACCCGGAAGTTCCGGATACGGCCGAATTTTGGGTCGAACTCGCCCAGTAACCATTACGACTGAAGAGCAGTCTATTCCGGTAAAACCTTATCCTCAAGGTCACACTGGTCTGTGGCTACCCAGTCAAGCGCTAACCATCAATTCCCGTTGGTCAAGTATTGGTGAAAAAATTGTTGGCGAGCCAAGTACTTGGACGATCACTTTACAAGGCGTTGGCGTTCATGAAAATCAACTTCCAGAATTAGTTCTGCCAGAAGTCGACGGTATTAAGTGGTACCCTGATACGGCCGAAAAGGAAAGAAAAATTAACAGCGAAGGTATCGTCGGGCAACGCGTTGAGCGAATTGCTGTCGTGCCGACTAAGGCAGGTAACATTCAACTACCCGAAATTTCCGTGCGCTGGTTTAACGTCAAGACAGAGCAATATGAAACCGCGACTTTGCCGAGTCAATCAATTTCGGTTAAGCCTAATCCTAATCAGACCAGCAATACAAGCACAGCAACAACAACCAGTACTATTCCTCAAACCAATACCGGAACAAACGACTCGCCGCAGGTTATTACCCGAGGTGTAAAGGAGTATTGGCAATGGTTGACGTTCTTATTCGCTGGCCTTTGGTTTGTAACCTTAATCTATGCTTTATTGAAGAAAACCTCTTCAGTGACCAGCAATCAAGCTAGCTCATCTGCGACTTTAGTGTCGAGTCCATTGAAAGAACAAATTAAAAAATCTTTAATGGATAAAAATGCATCACTAACCTACCAGTTATTAATTCGATGGTTTAATCAGTTGCAAGGCACCCAGAGCTTTAACGATCACCTGCAAGCTATCAAGCATTCTGAGACGCGCGACAGCTTGCTTCAACTCGAAGTTTCCCTATTCTCTCAATCGGCTAAAAGTTGGCAAGATTATGAATTGCTGAGAAAGCAACTTAACGTCATTGAAAACGACCTTCGATTACGCAAACCTAGCGCAAAGAAAAAACCATTACCTGAACTCTACCCTTCTTAGTTGGTGCTCCGAGCAACTAGATGGGTTTTGTTGGAGGTTTATTCTGGGGTAAAATACACCATCTAACAGAAACACTGGAGTGATTATGAACTTTGCGAATGCAAAAGCCGTCGTCAGTGGCGGCGCCTCAGGTCTCGGAGCTGGTATTGCGAAAGCGATCGTTGCAGCTGGCGGACAGGTTGCCCTTCTCGATATTAATGAAGAACAAGGCCAAGCCTATGCAAACTCACTGGGAGAACGAGCCCTATTTGTTCGAACAGATATCAGCAATGAAGCTGATGTGGTAGCCGCCTGCGATACAGCTGCGAAAGCCTTCGGTGGAATAAACCTTGCTGTCGGATGCGCGGGCGTTCTTGGTAATGGTCGAGTTATCAGTAAAAAAGGCCCGATGCCAGTCGAGTTCTTCCAAAAAGTGGTTGATATTAATCTAGTTGGTTCATTCTTATTGACTCGTGAAGCCGCAAAGCATATGCAAGAAAATGAGGCCGCTGAAACTGGCGAGCGTGGCGTGATCATTCATACGGCGTCAATTGCGGCATTCGAAGGTCAATTTGGTCAAGTTGCCTATTCTGCAACGAAATCGGCGCTGGTAGGAATGATCTTACCTCTGGCAAGAGAGTTCGCGAAGTCAGGCATTCGCGCTATGGCCATCGCACCTGGAATATTCGAAACTCCGATGATGGATGGAGTTACCGATGAGATTCGTCAAGCACTGTACGACAGTGTCCCCTTCCCATCACGATTTGGAACACCGCAAGAGTTTGCAGCTACCGTTCAGCATATCTTTGAAAACCCCATGCTAAATGGCAGTGTTATTCGACTCGATGGCGCATGCCGCTTACAGTAAATCAAGGGTACGATCGTTAAGTGTTACCGTTTAATTCATAGCGGATCAATAAAAACGGTTAATTGTTTCTATCTTAACGAAGACCGCTAAATACAGTCGACTAGTCATCACTTGCTAGTCGACTGTCATTCAATCAAAGTGCTAACGCTTCAATCAATTTTTTCAGCCCTCAGGTCAATCATCAGGTCAATAACCAAAACTATCGCGCCCCATCTTATGCCATACATCTTCC
>Ga0070728_10004392_pt1 | contig 14701 bp, 12 predicted proteins | sample tdDd471_FD_66723 | JGI IMG/M metagenome (GOLD analysis project Ga0070728, IMG submission 66723) | Marine sediment microbial communities from the Atlantic coast under amendment with organic carbon and nitrate - tdDd47.1 | ecosystem: Environmental > Aquatic > Marine > Coastal > Sediment | place...
CCGTGGACTGCCGGTGCTGTTCCGGGATGCCTTGCGCCACGATCCCTTTAATGTGGTGGCCGATGGCGTGCTGCGCTCCCTGCTGCAACTGCGAACCACCAGCGGGTCTACGGGAACGCCTCTGCGCTATTATCATCATCCCGAAACCCTGGCCCACAATACCGCTGCCTGGCAGGCGGTGCTGCGGTGGTACGGCTGGCGACCTGCGGAACCCCATGCTCACTTCGGGGGGCTGCCGTTGGTGTCCGCCGGGGTAACCGTGCCGCCCTGGTGGATCTATGTTGATCTGTGGCGGCAGTTGCGTTGCAGCGCCTATCATCTGTCGCCCCGGAGTTTCCGCCATTATATTGATGAAATGAAACGCCGGAAGGTGCGCTTTGGTGTTGGCTATGCCTCAAGCTGGTATCAGCTTGCGGTGATGGTCCGGGACAGTGACGTGACGCCGCCGAAACTCCGGGCCATTGTGACTGACAGCGATGGCCTGACCGATGATCAGAAAGAGTTGGTGGAAGAGGCCTTTGGGTGTCCGGTGTTTCGCACCTACGGCTGCGGTGAAACCGGCATGGCCATGATGGAATGTTCCCGGGGCCATTATCACGAGGTGTCGCCCTCCAAACTGGTGGAGGTGGTGGACGATCTGGGTGAGCCGGTAACGCCGGGCAAAAGCGGCAGGCTGCTGGTAACAGATCTGCTGAGCCGCAAGACGCCCTATATCCGTTACGACACCGGGGATCTTGCCACCACGGTGCAGTGCGACTGCGGGTGGAACAGCCCGGCGGTGAGGCATATCGAAGGCCGCGCCGATGAGGTTATTGAAACCCCTTCGGGACGGCGGCTGGGACGTCTGAGCCATATTATCAAGCCCGCCGCCGGGGTGGTGGAAAGTCAGATCGTGCAATGCGCCCCGGACTGTATGGAAATCCGGGTGGTGGGCACCGACGCCCTGGATGCCGCGTCCATGGACCGGGTATGCGCCCGGGCCCGGCGGTATGTGGGCGATGACATGCGGATCTCCTGGAAACAGGTGCCCTTCCTGCCCCGGCTGCCCAACGGCAAACTCCGGCATGTTATCCGCGAGGGGTAGGCCCGGTTTCTGTCGTCATTTCAATGAGTTGCAAAATGTTGTGATTTTTTATGTTTTTTTCCTCTGTGATGCAATCGTTTTCCCATCGGTGTCGACAAAGGGGTAGAGGTAGATATGAACGCTGAACGCGACACCACCGACATTGAAAACATCCTGGCCTGGTACCCCAACCTGGTCAGCCGGGCGCGGCGCATCATGCGCAGCGGCGAGGACGCCGAGGATGTGGTGCAGGATGTCATGGAAACCCTGCTGACCGCCCCTCATATGCTGGACGGGGTGGAGCGGCTGGGCGCGTGGCTGACCACCATGGTGTTCCGCCGCTGTGTGGATACCATCCGTTCCCGCACCCGGCGGTTGCGCCGGGAAGAAGAAAGCGGCGAAGACCTTGTTGGGTCTGTGGGGTATTCTGCCGAAGATGTTGAGGAAAACGAACTTATGGCAGCGCTGGCAACGGCCATTACCGACCTGCCAAAAGAACAGCGCTTTGTCGTTGAGGAGCATGCACTTGGCGGCAGAACCTTTAGCGAGCTGGCGGAATCCACCGGGATTCCCAAAGGCACCCTGCTGGCCCGCAAGCGCCGGGCCATGGGGAACATTAAAGCAACATTGCAGCGGCAGGGGATACTGGAGCCCGACGCCGCCGCCGGAAAGGAGACTAATCATGAAAACCCATAAAACCTTCCGTATTATCGGCTTTGCCATTCTTGGCGTAATTATTGCTCTGGTGCTGGGCCTGGTGCTGGGTCTGGTGGTGATGGCCCTGTGGAACTGGCTGATGCCCGCCCTGTTCGGACTGCCGGTCATTGGCTACTGGCAGGCGGTGGGCCTGTATCTGCTGTGTCATATTCTGTTCAAGGGTCATTCCGGCCACGACCACGATGCGCATCATAAAACCATGCACCGCAAACCCGGGCACAAGGATGTCGGGGAAATGAAAAAGAATCTGCGGGACTGGCTCCATGACGAGGAATGCTGCCCCGCAGAACCCAAGGCCAAAGAACCTGACCCGGAGTCCTGATACTATAGATGATTGCCGAGCCTTTGGGCCGGGGCCCGGCGGCATGCGCCGCTGTGTCCCGGCCTTTTCTATATGTGTGCTGTGTGATGTGTGTGTGAATTTCTCGGATGGGTAACTGCACATCTCCCCTGTTTGTTGTGATGGATATTCGGTTGTCAAAGAGCAGTCATGTGCGACCGGTGGCCACAGTTTGAGCGCTAACACATGTTGGGGTATTATGTAAGCGGATTTAAATATTTCTGTGTACAGGTTTTATGACGACCCACGGGCCGCAAGGGCCTGAATATGCCTGTTTTTGGCCGTTTTTGCAGGCGGAAAACCCCAGTGATTACCCCGTGATTACGGAATATCGCCCCGAGGCGGGATGACTGTGTATTTTTTGACCCAAAATCAGGGGTGATTTTTTTGGTTTTAGGGGGTGCCTGGCGTCATGGAAACCTTATTTCCGTTCGTCCCGAGTAAGGCCATCGGCCTGTATCGAGGGATGTGGATACCCCCGTCCAGCCTTCGATACAACCCTTCGGGTCACTCAGGCCGAACGGGGAGAGAGAGCGTAAAACCCGTTATAAAGCGCCGCCGCCCTAGTCCCCGGCTACACCGGTGATATGGGCCGGGATGCCGGTAAAGGTCAGGCCGATGGAAACGGCGTCGTTTTCTTCGCCGCCCATAATATTGAGGTCTGGCCGCAGGGTCATGGTGGAGATGTTACAGAAGCCGTAGAGGTTATCGCAGCGCTGCTCAATGTCGGTGCCACCGGCGCATTCATTATTTCCATCCTGGGTACAGGTGAAATCATCCAAATCGATAAGGGGCGTGTCACCAAGATTGAGGCAATCGCAGTTTTCCACCACAAAGGCGTTGTACGCGGCAAAGATATCCCGCATAAAGATTGCGCCGCCAATCCTGCCGTTTTCAATGGTCACCAGTGTGTTGTCGCCTTCGGTGGCATGCACAAGGGTGCCGGTCATGGAGGCATGGGTGATGGGGAGATACCCGCCGGATGCGGGGAACATGCCAAAGGAGGCCATGAAGCCCGGTATCAGCACCGTGGCGTTGTGAATCTCAAACGCGCCTTGCTCTATGGTTCCGCCGGGGGTAAAGAGCAGCGGGCTGTTGCCATCCACGCTTTGGGGATCAACCAGAAAATCCGCAAAAATATCCGGGTTCAGGTTGTCGGCAAAATCCGCGTCCGCGTCCTGGCCCCCATAGCAGGCAAGGCCAACGCCGTTGGCGTCCTGCCAGTCGGTGACACCGTGGAACTCCAGCAGTTGAATATACTGGCCGTCGGCAATGGCGGCGGCGATTTCCGCGTTCATGTCAAACTCCGGCAAAAGACCGGCAAAGGCGTCCAGCAGCGCCCCGTATTTATTGTCCGGCTCTGCATCGGGACCGCCCAGATCAAAGCAGCAGGGATCTTCGGGAATCGTAAGGCTGTTGATGAACACCCCGGGGCCGTCGCCCACTGCGGGAGGTTCCGGCTCCTGCTCCTGTTCCTGCTCAATGGCTTCTTCCTCGGGCAGTTCCGCTTCCGGTTCCTCGTCCTCAGGGGATTCGATGCTGTCGGACTCCGCCGTGTCGCCGTCAATGTCGGGCTCAAGGTCGCCGTCCACGGTCCCGTCGCCGTCGCCATCGGGTTCAATATCTCCCTCAGCGGGCTCGTCTTCGTCGCCGGAGATATCACCGTCCCCGGTGTCGCCGTCAACAATGAGGTCGCCGTCGATCTGGTCGTTGTTCAGGGGGTCGGAGTCGTCGCAGGCCACAAAGGCCATGCAGCCCATAATACAGCATACAAGTATCAGGGTGTGTTTTAACATGCGCTTTTCTCACAGTATAAAATGGTTGCCGTGGTCGTATTTTACGGATATTCCCCACTGGAATCAGCTATATAGTCGCCGCCCCAACTAAATCATATGCCCCGGTGTGTGTCAAGGATGGGGGGGAGTCAGAGCCTGGGAGTAGGTCGGCTTCAGTGAAAGCGACATGGAAACCGGATGTCATATAATTTGAAAAGATTTGCAAATTATTCCTGCGAGTAATATTATAGCTGAAAATGTGGTGTATGCTATTCAAATAGGTGGCTTTAAGTTTATTGCGATCCTGTTTTCTTAGGAGTGTTAAATGGGTAATTGTGGAGAATCTACAATAGAGGTAGGGCAACTAGCCCTTGAAGAATTGGTAAAGAAAATTAAAAATGAAAATTTAGACTGGAATGAAGCGGATACTAGATTCCAGTTTATTGATCCATTCCTTACCGATTGCTTGGGGTGGCCGAAGGAGCAAATAAAAGTCGAAAAGCATGAACAGGGGAAACGCTCAGATTATGAACTTGGAAATCCGAGAGTAGCAATATGGGAAGCCAAACGAACCGGCATCTATTTTGAACTTCCTGCTAATCCAAGCGCCAAGATATTGATGGCACTAAAGGATGTAATATTGCTTGATTCTCAAGTTAAATCTGCAGTTGAGCAGGTCCAGGGGTATTGTTCTTCACGAGGAACCCCTATAGCAGTGGTATGTAATGGTCACCAGTTCATAGTATTCCTCGCAGTACGGACGGATGGGGTAGCACCATTAGATGGGGTCTGCATTGTAATTGATGGATATGAAAAATTATGTGAGAATTTTCCTTATATTTGGCAACATTTATCACCTCAAGGATTCCAAGAGAATAAAATTTATAGATTATTAACCACTGGTGTGGAACATGGTATTCCTAAAAAATTATCTACACGTCTAATGCAGTACCCCTCATATCGATATAAAAGTGAATTACAGAGTGGACTGCGGGTTTTGGCAGAGCTTTTAATTGAGGATGTCGTGAGATCACCAGAGGTTGAGTCACAGTTTTATGAAAAGTGTTACTGTGAAAGCGGTTCATTGGCACACGACGCTCTTATAAGTAAGAAAATTCTATCTGCGAGATATGCTTCGTTGTTTAGCACGACTGCACCTTTTCCAAGCACAAAAAATATTAAACCCAATAAAAAAGTTAATGCTATAACAGATGAAGTAATGGCAGAAGCCTTGGCGAGGCGGCCAATTGTTTTGCTCGGGGATGTGGGTGTTGGAAAAACTTCATTTTTAAAACATCTTATGCATGTAAGGGCGGTAGATGAATTTAAAAATGCGCATCATGTTTATGTGGATCTCGCATCACAAGGTGCATTTGTTAATGATTTAAATAAATTCATTTTGGAGGAGATCGAAAAGCAACTACTAGAACGTTATGACCTTGATTTGTTTGAGGATGGCTTTGTTAGGGGTGTTTTGAACTCAGAAATTTCAAGGCATAGGAACAGCGTCCATAAAAGTTTATATGAAAATGATAAGGAAAAATATGAAGAAACGCTAAGGGGATTTTTAATTAACCAAATTAGTGATAAGGCAAATTATTACAGAAAGGCCATACATCATATCGTGACAGGGCGGAAGCGGCAGGTTGTTATTATGATAGACAATAGTGACCAACGGGATATGAAGACGCAGCAAGAGGCTTTTATTTTATCACAAAATTTAGCACAAGAATGGGATTGTGTCGTTTTCATAGCTGTTAGACCACAAACATACCATCAATCAAGACAAGCTGGAGCCTTTACGGCATATGCACAAAAAGTATTTCTCATTTCGCCACCTAGGGCAGATGTCGTAATAGAGAGGAGATTAGCATTTGCCTTGGATATGGCAGAAGGACGAATTCCCGTTGAGCGAATAGCGGGACTAAAGCTAGAACTAGAGAGTTTAAGCTTGTTTTTAAAGGCCTTGCTTTTTTCTTTGGCAAACAACAGGCATTTAAACGAACTTCTGAGTAATATCACTGGCGGGAATATAAGGCAAGTTGTAGAACTAATAATCAAGTTCATTGGTTGCCCAAATGTTAATGCACGAAAGATTGTAAATATAATGAAAGAATCTGGGGAGTACAATATTCCCGTACACGAATTTTCGAAATCGGCGATTTTGGGTGATTATTCGCATTTTTGTGATACATCAACTCTAGCATTGAATATTTTTGATGTCAGGCATGCTGACCACAAAGAGCATTTTTTAATACCTATGGTCCTTGGTTTTCTAGATTATAATAATGATCACCGGAATCGTGAGGGTTTTGTTTTAACTCCTGATATAATTAAAGAAATGCAGAGCTGGGGTTTCATGCCAAAGCAAATAGAGGCAGCTCTTAGAAGGATGAATAACAAGCGTTTGCTAGATACCCCTGAGCGGATTACATTTGATGAGGACATAACAGGCCTAATTGGTGATTTGCCAACTGCATTTAGACTAACACCAACAGGTGCCTACCATTTGCATAGATGGGCAACAGACTTTGCCTACTTGGATGCTATGCTTTTTGACACACCTATTTTTGATACATCGGTTTTAACTGAGTTGGCAAAGGATGTTGAGTCATTTGATATTGAGGTCCGTTATAAAAGGGCGAAATTATTCAGATCATACTTAACTAAAGTATGGAACAGCTTATCTTTACAGCCACAATACTTTAATTGGGATGACCAAATTCCAGTTGGGAAGATTTCATTCGAGAAAGTAGAACGCTTTATAGGCAGGGGAAATTCTCCTAGAGCGAAATGCTAATTGCTATGGGGAAACGACTTCCCCCCTCATCTCCCCTTTGACCTTTTCCCCCTACCTGTGCTAGGGTGGCGCAGGTTATCTGTATGATGATATACGGCACAAGGATGTAGATTCCATGATAGGAAAACTTACCGGCAGCCTGGACTGGATGGGGGCGGATCAGGTGCTTCTGGACGTTGCGGGGGTTGGCTACGAGGTTACGGTGCCCCTTTCCGTGGTGGCGCGACTGCCCCAAACCGGCGAGGCCCTGACCCTCTATATTCATACCCATGTGCGGGAAGACACCCTGCAGTTGTTTGGCTTTGGCTCCATGGACGAGCGGGTGCTGTTCAAGGTGCTTATCAGCGCAAGCGGCGTGGGCCCCAAGCTGGCCCTTGCCATGCTCAGCCGCTTTTCCCCGGCAGATCTGGTCACCGCCTTAATCACCGAAGACACCGCCGCTCTGGTGTCCATCCCCGGGGTGGGCAAAAAAATGGCGGAAAAACTCACGGTGGAACTGCGGGACAAAATGAAAAAATTGTTTCCCGACACCGGCAGCCTGCCCGGGGTGGAAGGCGGAGCGCAAGGCAGCGGCTTTGCCGCAGAGGAAGACCTGCGCATGGCCCTTATTTCCCTTGGCTACAAGCGTCCCACCGCGGACAAGGTCATTGGCGAACTGGCACAAACCATGGCTCCCAGCGCCCCGGTGGAAGAACTGGTGCGGGGGGCTCTGGCCCTGATACGACGGGGATAAGCGATCATGACCACCAATCGCAACGACGGCCCGCCGGGGGTATTGACCCGGGGCAAAACCGCTGAAGACACTGTGCAGGAAACCGGGCTGCGGCCACGGCTGTTACAGGATTACGTTGGCCAGAAGGTGGCGGTGGAAAACCTGGAGGTGTTTATCGGCGCGGCCCGCAAGCGGGAAGAAGTGCTGGACCATGTGCTGTTTCACAGCCCTCCGGGTCTTGGCAAAACCACGCTGGCCCACATCATCGCCAACGAGCTGGGGGTGGGCATTCACATCACCTCGGGTCCGGCGCTGGAACGCAAGGGCGATCTGGCCGGGATTTTATCCAACCTCAAGCGGGGCGACGTGCTGTTTATCGACGAAATCCACCGCCTTAATCCGGTGATCGAGGAAAACCTCTATCCCGCCATGGAGGATTTTGAGTTTGATATCGTGCTGGGGGAAGGCCCCCACGCCCGCAGCATCAAAATGCCCCTGGAACCCTTTACCCTTATCGGCGCCACCACCCGGCAGGGTTTGCTCACCAGTCCAATGCGGGACCGCTTCGGCATTGTGGTGCATCTGCAGTTTTATCCCCCCGAAGAGTTGCAGGCCATTGTGCATCGCAGCGCCGGGATTCTGGACATCGGTATTCTGGATGACGCGGCTTTGGAGATTGCCTCCCGCTCTCGCGGCACCCCCCGGATATCCAACCGGCTTTTGCGCCGGGTGCGGGATTTCGCGGATTACAAAGAAATGGAAACCGTTGACCGCGACCTTGCGGACTGGGCCCTTACCCGCCTGGAGGTGGACAACGTGGGGCTTAACCGCACGGACCGGGCTATTCTGGCGGCGATTATCGATAAGTTTGACGGCGGCCCCGTGGGGCTGAGCAACTTAAGCGCCACGATTTCCGAGGAAATGGACACCATCGAGGAAGTCTACGAACCCTTTTTGATTCAGCAGGGCTACATGAAGCGTACGCCCCAGGGCCGGGTTGCCACCCACAAGGCCTATACTCATCTGGGGGTCAAGGCCCGCCGCCGCGAAGCCAAACCCGGCGATCTGTTTGCCGCTCCCACCGACAGCAACAAGGACAAAGAATGAAAGCATACCGTATTGCGGCCCTCTGTGTGGTCGCTGTGCTGCTGAGCGTATCCATGGCTTTTGCCGCAGACCCCGAAGCCGCCGGCGCGGCACCGGATAACGAAGCCGCTGCGGAAGCTCCCGGCACCCAGGTGCTGGTGACGGTGACCTGCGGCCCCAAAAGCCCCTGCAACGCCAAAAAACTGATACTCATCGCCACCAAAGCCATCAGCAGTCATCACGGGTTTATTCCGGTGACGGCGGGTGATCTGAAACAAATGACCAAACCCGGCGACAAGCGCAGTGCGGTTGAGCAGGCCCGGGCCATGGGCATTGTGAATCATCTGCATATCAAAGTGATGGCGGGCAAAAAAGGGCTGGCTGCCCTCAGCGTGACGCTGGACACCGGTGTGGACGGTGGCATCCCCCGGCTGATGCACGACGGGGCAGTGCGGGCGCGGGGCGGCGATGGTTCCTTTGTAAAGAAAGCCATTGATGCCCTTTTAAAGGATTACGCCGATCTTACAGGCCGGAGGTTTCCGCTGAAGCTCTACGGCGCGGTGGATATGTCCGGTGCAGCCAAAAAACTGCAGGCCTCCCTGACAAATCTGGCGGGGCAGGCCATACAGGAAGCCGCCGGAATCGAAGTGTTGACCCTGACGGACCTGCGGACCAAATTACCCGCAAAATTTCAGGGCGAACTGGCAACCTGCGAGGTGTATCCCTGCCAGGTTGTTCTGGCGGCATCCTTTGGGGTGACAGATATACTTGATATTTCCGTGAAAAAAGGTACAAGGCGGGGGATGGTGTCGGTAGAGGCATCATATCGAAGTGGCTCGCAGATTACCGCCCGGGTGCGGATACCGGCGGGCAAGAAGACCAAAAACATGACAAAGGCCATCTACCGGGCACTGGAGATCATGTTCACAAAGCAATGACAAATGCGGATGCAGCGTCCCGGCGTGAACATCCATGACCGTATGTTGAAAGGAGACAGTGTGATGTCGATGAAAACCATGGTAGCGATTTTGACCGGTGTGATGCTTGCCACAGTAATGACCATGTCCCTGGCGTCTGCCAAGGATGTCAACTGTAAAGCCATGTGCGAAAGCTCCCTGAAATGCCCCAATGCCGAAAAAGGCACCACGGTCAAGGAATGCGTCAAGGGCTGCAAAGCCATGAAGGAAAACCTGAGAAAAGAACTGTCGGAAGCCATTCTGGGTTGCGCCGAAGCCAACATGTGTAAAGGCCCGGATGCCTCTGACGAGTGCATGAAAAAAGCCATGGCCGCCGCCATGATGAAGCAGAGCGCCCCGGTTCCCGGCGCGGATACGCTTCCTAAAATCTATTGCGACAAGATGATGGAATGCATGAGCAAATCCGGCGCCGTGCCCCCGGCACAGCTTGCCACCGTGAAGGGTCAGTGCTTGCAGAACATGGCCATGAGCGGCATGGATAAAATGCTGTCCAAAAAAGGCGTAAAACGCTTCAAAGCCTGCCTCACAAAATCCACCTGTGAAAATCTGGGTGCCTGCATGGCAGATGTCTTTGGCGCTTCCCCGGAGAAAAAATAACACATCCGGTTGCACCAGCTATACGGGCGAGGCGGTTGCCTCGCCCTTTTTTATGGCAAATCAGCCCGCAACGGGTCTAATATTTTGCAATCAGGCCCTGCCTCCGCTATAACTTTCTGATATGGATGCGGTTGATGGTGGTTGACGGGCGTGTATGCGTGGTTATTTTACACGGGAAACGAGGTTGTTAATGCTGTTACACCGGGTTATTACCGCCGTTGTTGCGGTGCCGATTTTGCTGGGTATTCTTTTCTTTGGCGGCCTGTACGGCGTTGTGAGTCTGCTGACGGTGGCCTTTGTCATCGGCATGTGGGAATACGCCAGCATGTCCCATACCCAAACCAAAGACCGGGTGGTCTCCCTTGTGGCGGGCCTGTGGTTCTTTATCCTGGTGGGGGTTCTGCCCTCCCTGAACCTTGATGCCCTGCTGCCGGTTGGCGCGTTAACCCTGGCGGGCGTCGGTTCCTTTGGGCTGGCGGGCCTCTACGGGCTGTTTCGGGCCGGAAGCATTGACGGCGGCGCCCAGCGGGTGGGCAAAATCACCCTTGGTGTTGTGTATGTGGGCGGCCTGTTCGCCTTTTTGCCTCGTATCTTCGCCCTTGGCGGCGACAGCCTGGGCCCCAAAGTGCTGCTGCTTTTGCTGGCTTTGGTATGGATGGGCGACACCGGCGCGTACTTTGCCGGTCGCTTTTTGGGCAAGCGGAAACTCTATGCCAAGGTAAGCCCCAAAAAAACCTGGGCCGGAGCCATTGGCGGCACTGCTTCCAGCGTGCTGGGCGCGGTGTTGTTCTGGTGGATGCTTGGTCTTGACGCCCATTTTTCCGCGCCTGCGGTGGCCATTATGGCCTTTTTCGCAGCGGTTGCGGAGCAGGTGGGCGATTTGTTTGAATCGTTGATTAAACGCAGCTACGGAGCCAAGGATTCCGGCAACTTACTGCCGGGCCACGGCGGTATTCTGGACCGTCTGGATGGCGTTATCGCCGCAGCGCCGGTGCTGTTCTTTTTCCTGCGGGTGGTTTTATAGGGAATCATTTTCCGCCCCGGATTGTTTAAAGGAATCGTCGGATATAGCGTGTGACGATGACTGTATGACCGTGACAACACTAAGGTAAGACATGAATCTTCTTGCAGGTCTGATATTACTGGGAGTACTCATCTTTGTGCATGAAGGCGGGCATTTTTTCTTTGCCAAGCTTTTTGGCGTCAAGGTGGAAACCTTTTCTTTGGGCTTTGGCCCCAAAATCCTCGGATTCAAATACGGTGAAACCGAATACCGCCTCAGCGCCGTGCCCTTGGGCGGCTATGTGAAGCTTTTGGGCGAAGACCCCGACGACTACGGTTTGCCCCTGCCGCCGGATGAACAGGCCCGTACCTTAAACGCAAAGCCCCTGTGGCAGCGGGCATTGATCCTTATCGGCGGTCCCGCCGTCAATCTGCTGTTCCCCCTGGTGCTGTACTTTATCGTGGGCATGAGCGTGCTGTTCAACCCGGTGTTTCCGCCGGTGGTGGGCGAAGTCTACGGCGATCCCTCGGTGCAGGCAGGGCTGCAGTCCGGCGATGAAATCCTCAGCGTTGACGGCGTGGCCATTGACGAGTGGACCGATATGCAGAAGCTGGTGTCCACCCGGCCCGGCGAAGACATTAAACTGAAGGTCCGCCGCGACGGCACAGAGATCGAGCTGACCCTGACCCCGGAAGCCGTGCCCGCCAAAAACGCCTTGCAGGAAGACATTAAACTGGGCTTTATCGGCGTGGTGCCGGATATGGACCCGCCGGTGGTGGGCGTGCCCTCGGATGCCATTGCCGCCATCCGGGCGGGACTGCGCACCGGCGACCGTATTGTGTCGGTAAATGGCACCAAAATGGACACCTGGCATCAGTTTGCCGCCCTGGTCACATCCAGCAGCGGAAAGGAACTGAAGCTGGAAATCAGCCGCCCCCTGTCGGTGACGGAGCGGGAAGGCGGGGGCGAGGCCATGACCCTGGCCTACAAAGTGCCTCAGGTGAATCCCATGGGCGGTATGCTGCCGCCATCCACCTATGTGGGCCGTGTGGAAGATGACACCGACGTGGGTCGGGTGTTGCAACCCGGAGACCGTATCGCCGCCTTTAACGGCCGTCCCATTCGTCATTATTACCAGCTTTCCACCATGCTTGCCGGGGTTGAGGAAGAAACCTTTGTGCTGACCTATTACCGGGACACGGCAAAACATAACACCGTTACCCGGCTGACCCGGCAGGACCGTGAAGGCCCGTACAAGGATCTTGGTCCCATGTACCGCTTTGGTGCATTCTGGATGGTGAACGGCGACGAAACCCATACCACCACCATTACCCCCAGCCGCAGCCTGGGCGAAATACTGGCGTTTCCCTTTGAAAAAACCTGGGACGTGGCCACCCTTGGCGTCAAAAGCATCTGGATGCTGTTCTCGGGGCAGGTCGCCTTTAAACAGCTTGGCGGCCCCATCATGATTATGGACGTGGCGGGCAAGGCCTACAATGCAAGCTGGACCTCCTACCTGCATACCATGGCCCTGATTTCCATTTCCCTGGGTCTGTTGAATCTGTTCCCCATTCCCTTGCTGGATGGCGGGCAGTTGACCATGTACGCCATAGAAGGCATTCGCCGCAAACCCCTGTCGGAAAAATTCCGGGAGCGGGTCAACTATGTGGGACTCTTTTTGCTGCTCAGCCTGATGGTGCTGGTATTCAAAAACGATTTTGAGCGCTACTGGTCCTCCATTGTGGGATTTTTCACCGGAGCGTAATGAGGCGACAATGAACTCTCAGCATCGTATGCTGTGTATTGAGGCATGCACCGACATCGCGTCGGTGGCCCTGTTTGAAGGACATGACCTGCTGGTGGAAACGGTGTTACGCAACCCGGACCGCAAGCATTCTGAATCCCTGCTGCCTGCCATCGATCTTATGATGAGCGCAGCCAAGTGGACGCCGTCGGATCTTGACGCCGTGGCCGCCACCCGTGGACCCGGAGCCTTTACCTCCATCCGTATCTGTCTGGCCACTGCCTGGGGCATTGCCCGGGCGCAGGATATTCCCCTGTACACCGCAAGCACCCTGGATGCTCTGGCCCAAAGTACGGCCAAAAATCATCAGGACATGACGGATGCAAAGGATATCAAGGTGCTGTGCCTTTTGGATGCCCGGCGCAATCAGGTCTATGGATCAGTCTATGATCTGACCCATACGGATTTTCCCGAGCCCCCCTTTAATATCATCATGGAGCCGGAGGTGGGCGACGTGGCGGACATCGCCCGCCGTGCCATGGATACGGCAGATGGTGATCTGTGGGCCGTGGGCAAAGGAGCCCGGGAATACCGGGAGATTCTTGAAGCCGCCGGGGTAAAGGTGCCGGAGGTTATGGCCCTGCACCGGCTGCGGGCCGCCAGTCTTGGGCGTTACCTTATGGGATTAAGCCCCGACCAGCGGGAAGCCAACCGCCGGATGTCCCCCATGTACCTGCGCAAAAGCCAGGCAGAACGGGAAGCCGAAGCCCGATAGTAGCTTTCGTCTGAAGTCACCGACAATTAATGGGGAAGGAGATCCGTTGCGGCGTTGGTATAAAAATGCGTGAAATGGCTCATGTGCATTTTTAATAGTAAGCATCTTCGATACCATTGCGGGCACTTTGATTAGCAGGGGTAATTTCAATCACTGCCTTGAATGATTGAATGTTTAGGTATAACCGGTGCTTAGGCGGTTTTCGCCATGGACAAGCCCTGGGGAATATGAGATAGTTTATGCCGGTGTATTAATGCCGCTTACCGTGTCAATAAGCTTAATTGCATAAACTGTCTTGACATTACCTTTTAAAAGAGTATCACAAAATGAGTCGTTACGGATGGTACGAAATGCGTAACCCTTGGAATATCATATCTATAGCCACTGTGGCTATCTGTTCATTAGCATGCAACCCGTTGCATTTCTCAAGGACATAACGATGGACTATGTATTTGTTGTAGCGTTCGTCGGTCTCTCAGCGGCCTTTGTTGCCGGCGGCCTTGGATTCTCATACCTGATCGCACCACATAAACCCGGAGGGATTAAAAACACCCCCTACGAGTGTGGCGAGGTGCCCATTGGTCAGGCATGGATTCAGTTTAACGTCGGCTACTATCTTTTTGGCCTGCTGTTTCTGATCTTCGACGTCGAAGCCGCCTTTTTGTATCCCTGGGCCGTGGTCTTCCGCGAAGTCGGGCTGGTGGGACTGATCGAGGCGGGCATCTTTATCTTTGTGCTCATCGTGGGTCTTGCCTACGCATGGCGGAAAGGGGCGCTGGAATGGGTATAGCCACCGACCGGCTGCCGGGTATTGTGGAACATCTTCCCGGCGGACAGATTATCGTTTCATCCATTGACGCCGTCATCAACTGGTCGCGGTCCAACAGCCTGTGGCCCTTAAGTTTTGGCACCAAGTGCTGCGCCATCGAAATGCTCATGGCCACCGGTGCCGCCCATCACGACCTCAGCCGTTTTGGTGCAGAGGTTGCGCGGCCTTCTCCCCGGCAGGCGGATATGATGGTGATTGCCGGAGCTATTACCAAAAAGATGGCCCCCCGGATGCGCACCCTGTACGAGCAGATGGCGGAACCCCGCTATGTGATCGCCACGGG
>Ga0070728_10004395_pt1 | contig 14696 bp, 14 predicted proteins | sample tdDd471_FD_66723 | JGI IMG/M metagenome (GOLD analysis project Ga0070728, IMG submission 66723) | Marine sediment microbial communities from the Atlantic coast under amendment with organic carbon and nitrate - tdDd47.1 | ecosystem: Environmental > Aquatic > Marine > Coastal > Sediment | place...
TCTGGAGTCCCTGCGTGTGGGCATGATTCTGGAAGCTGCGGATGCCAACCAGGCTCTGCGGCGCATGAAGCAGGCGGTGCCCGACATCATGCTGCTGGACCATCGCATGGACGGCATGTCGGGCATCGAACTGGTCCACTACTTGCGGAACGACGAGAAGAGCCCCCACCCCTTCTTGCCGATCATCATGATCTCGGGCGCTGGTGACCATGATGGCGTGATCGGGGCCCGCGACGCCGGTGTCACCGAGTATCTGGCCAAACCCCTGTCAGTTGCGGTGCTTGCCCAGCGCCTGACCACCGTGATCGAGAATGCCCGTCCCTTTATCCGAACCAATGATTTCTTCGGACCCGACCGTCGTCGACGCGCAGTCCCGCCTGACGACGCCCCCCGCCGTCGTGCCGATGACATGGAATTCGATGAGTTTGATAGCGAATTCGCTGCCTGACCTGTATCCCTGACCCTGCATGGCCCGTGACACGGCTCCTTGATCAATCCGGATCGATCAAGGGACCACAGGCCCCGCGTGCCACGCTGGTGGCTTCACCCGTGCCCTCGAACCAGATCGCGTCGACCTGGCGGAAGCGCCGGACGGTCTCAGGGACGCATGAAGGCGTGCTCGGCTTCCGGATCCAGATTGTCGATCTCGTGGCGCAGTTCCGCCGCGATCTCGTCCGGGGAGCGGTTTTCCTTGTAGATGTTGGTCACGAAGGACAGCATCGAACGGGCCACTTCCTCCCGCGAGTAACCTGTTTCAGCCGCTTCCGCGACGGCGGCATCGACATGTTTGCGAACGATGGACGAGATGGAGGCCATGGCAATTTCCTGCGTGGTGGTGAATGCAGAGACGAATGATGCACACAATTGCCACTGCCGAATTGATCCAGCGCAAGTCATGCATCAAAGGCTTGGCGGGATGTTGGCTGGGGCGCCAGGATTCGAACCTGGGAATGACGGGATCAAAACCCGTTGCCTTACCACTTGGCGACGCCCCAGCAACGGCGGAGTTCTACCCTCGGAAAAGGCCCGACTGCAATACCGATCCGGTCAGGACGGTTCGTCCGACAGCATGGCATCCACGTGATCGTTGGCCCGCTGCAGATAACTGATCAGCTGCGCGAATTCCTCTTCGGAGAAGATACTGCGGATCGAGTTCGCGATCTCCGACACCTGCGGCAGCATCTCCCGCGCCAGACGGGTGCCCTCCGCCGTCAGATCGACGATGATCTGGCGCTTGTCATTCGGGTTCTCGTGGAGCGTGACGATACCGCGCTTCTTCAGCTGATGGATCGTGCGGCTGACATGTGCCGGATCCAGCGCTGTCTGCTCCGAGATCTGCCGCGCCATGCTGGGGCCGAAGACGAACATGATCGCGATGACCCGCCATTCCCGGATCGACAGGTTGTTGGGGGCCAGCGCGCGCCGCAGGATGGAAAGACCAAGCTTGTTGCCCAGCATCACCACCTGAACCTGGAGAATGTCGTCGAAATCGACACCCTGATTGCCCTCGGTGGCAACTGGCCGACGCCCTGACGCAGACATGACATTCATGCCACTCACTCCATTCCCGCTGCTACAGGAACACTAGGCACATAATTGCTCTGGCAAGGGAAGTGCTTTTCTGCTGCAGGCGCGGGCGAAGGTCAGCGTCCCGGCTGCATTCTCGCCTGCTGGTACTGGTTCGCGACCTCCCGGACCAGGTCCGCGACGGGCTGAACCCTGCGCACGCCCTCGACCGAATGTCCGCCGGACCAGATGTCCTTCCATCGCCGCGGCGCATCGGGGTTGATGTCCTTCGATATCTCGATGCTGTCGCGCGCGGGCAGATTCTTCGGATCCAGCCCCGCCGCGATCAGGGACGGGCGCAGGATGCTGGTGTCCAGTCCGGTGATCGCGTCGGTCAGTTGCACGTCATCCAGGCTGGCAGCGACCAGCATGTCCTTGTAGCGCTGCACCGCCATGCTCTCCTCCGTCGCGATGAAGTGCGTGCCCATGTAGCAATAGTCGAAACCCAGGACTTCCGCCGCCGCGATGGCCCGACCGTCGGAAACACCCCCGGCCAGCACCATCGGCCCGTCATGGATCGCGCGTACACCGCGTGCAAAGGCGAAGGGATTGGCCCAGCCGGTCTGGCCGCCCGCACCGCCCGTCAGCAGGATCAGGCCGTCCGCCCCTGCGGCGATGGCCTTCTCCGCATGTCGCATGGAGGCCACATCGGCCCAGACCTGCCCGCCATAGCCACGGATACGGTCGATGATCGGTTCCGGACTGCCCACGCTGGCAATCACGATTTCCGGCCTGTGGCGGCAGATGACCTCCAGATCATCGGCGAGTCGGCTGTTCGTGCGATGAACGATCAGGTTCGGCACGACCGGCGCGGTCGCCGGACCCGAGGCGGCCATCATCTGCGACATCCAGTCATCCAGTTGCTCCACGGTCCGGCAATTGGCCGTCGGAAACGATCCCATGACACCTGCGCGAACAGCCGCAATCACCAGCTCCGGCCCGGAAACCAGGAACATCGGGGCCGCGATCACCGGTACGCTCAACCGATCCCGCAAGCGCGCCAGTTCAACCATATTTCCCACCTCCCCATGAATTGTTCATCACAGGTGACCTAGCGGCAGGCTTGCCCCCGGGCCTCACTATGACTTGAATGCGCCGATGAACAGGTCGCGCCAGAATTACCTCTCCGTCAATACCCGCTGCTGGCCGGCCAGCTGGCTCGTGCTGGTCATGGCCATGATCGTGATCCTGCATGCCGCACCGGCGCGGGCGGCGGAGGTCAGTCTGCCGACCATTCTCGGCACCGCCGATCAGGACCGCTATCGCCAGATCTTCGTGCTGCAGCAGACCGGGCGCTGGAATGCGGCGAGCAAGCTGATACGGCAACTGGATGATCCGTTGCTGATGGGCCATGTCACCTATCAGCGCCTGATGCATCCCACCGCCTGGCGCTCCAGCTATCGCGAACTGCATGAGTGGATGCGCGACTACGCCGATCACCCGCTGGCTGACAAGGTCTACCGTCTGGCCGAGCGCCGACGTCCGGCCAGCGGCTGGAAGGCGCTGCAACCGCCCAGCCCGAGACCGCTGCGGCTCACCGGAGAGGTCGCGGCGGCGGGGCAGTTCGACACGGTACGACAGCACGCGCCCAACCTGTCGCGCCACGACCGGCTGATGCTGCGGAAGATCCGTCGGCTGGTCTACCGCAATGCCCCGACGCGGGCGCTGAAGACCATGGAGATGCGCGACGGGCGGCGCATGGGTTCGGACGCGCGGGCGCTGGCCCATGCGCTGATCGCGCGCGGCTATCTGACGGCCGAATATGTCGGCAAGGCGATCAATGCCGCCAACCTGGCCATGCAGGGTACGGGCCCGGGCAAGATGCGGGGCGCGTTCCTCGCTGGCATCGGATACTGGGCCGAGGGTCACAAGGAAGAGGCGCATGAGGCGTTCGGCCTGGCGCTGGGCAAGGATGGCGATCCCCTGACCGGGCTCGAATCCGCCGCCGGCGTCTGGCGGGCACGATCTGCGCTGGCCACCGGCGACTTCCTGAACGTGCTGCCGGCCCTGCGCCGGGCCAGTGCCTCCCCCCGCGACATGTATGGCCAGATCGCCAACCGCCTGCTGGCGCGGCAGCCCGGCTTCGACTGGAAGCCGCCCAGCCTGTCGAAGGAACAGTTGAAGGCAATGCTGGCCTTCTCGGGTGTGCGTCGGGCGCTGGCGCTGGCGGAGGTCGGACAGATCGTTCGCGCCGACATGGAACTGCGCCTGATGGCGGACCGCGCGAACCGCGCCGGACTGGACGCCGTTCTGCGCCTGGCCGCGCACATCGATGCCCCCGCCACGGCCCTGCGCTTTGCCCGCCGACGCCTGAACAGCCACGGGGAGCGACATGATCCCGCGCTCTACCCCGCCCCGGCATGGCCCCTGTCGCCGGAGGTGCATGTGGACCGGGCGCTGGTCTATGCCATCGCGCGCCGGGAATCGGGCTTCGACCCGCTCGCCCGTTCCAGTGCGGGCGCGCGCGGTGTGATGCAGCTGATGCCCACCACGGCGCGCTATGTCGCCCGCATCGCCGGGCAGCCGCGCCCGACCAACAGTGCGCTGCATGATCCGCACCTCAATATCCGGCTGGGACAGGCCTACATCCGCTACGTCCTGAAGGCGGTGAAGCCACAGGACAACCTGCTGCTGGCCATCGCCGCCTACAATGCCGGACCGGGCAATGCCGCCCGCTGGTCGGCCAATACAAGCGTGCAGCAGGATCCGTTGCTGTTCCTGGAGATGATGGGCTCCGCCGAGACGCGGACCTTCGCCCGTGACGTGCTGTCCGCACTCTGGATCTACCGCGACCGGCTGGGCCAGCCCGCCCCGTCGCTGGATGCGATGGCCGCAGGACGCTGGCCGTTGTACCAGTCACTGGATGACGGCTGATGCGCGTCCTGCTTGCTGCCGCCTGCCTGTTGCTGACCGCGACCAGCGCGCACGCCGGATGGCGATATGCCGAATGGGGCATGACCGACAGGCAGATCATCGCCGCAGCGAATGGCACGGCGGCACGGCACTACGAACACAACCGCGCGCGCTGGGGCGAGTACCCGTCGGTCAAGGCCAGGGCGCACGAGATGGGTCAGGATTTCGAGGTCTGGTTCTTCACTGATCCCTTTGACGGCCTTTACGCCATCCGCCTGGTCCCGACCGGCATCTACTGGTGCATCGACATTCGCGAAAGCGCCATGGCCCGCTGGGGATACAAGGTGCAGTTTGCCGACGGCGACCCCTTCTGGGACGACCCGCGCAGCGGCAACCGCGCCTCCGTCATCGGTTTCAGGGGCTGCACCGTGAAACTGGAACCGCTGCAGGAATAGCATGGCGGACGGCGGGTCTGAGTGGTTTGTGGTCCCCGGCCTGCCCACTCCCATCATCTGATGGATCGACCTACAGCCAGCGGCGTACCCGGCTGCGGTATTCGGCATAGGCCTCGCCAAGCGCGTTTTCCGCCGCCCGTTCCTCGTATGGAATGTACCACCAGTTGGCGGCGGCGAAGAACGCGGCGACCGGGAGCAGGGCCGCCGCAGCGTCATAGACAATGGCGGCACCGAACAGGATCAGGAAGAATCCGAGGTACATCGGGTTGCGGGTGAAGCGGAAAGGTCCGCCCGTGACGAGCACGTCCGGATCACGGAAGGTGTTGATATTGGTCCTGACCTTCCTGAAATGCCCCGCACCCCAGAAAATCAGCAGTATCCCGGCCACGATCAGCAGGTAGCCGATCTCGCTCGCACCGGGGCCGAACATCCCCGGCACAGGCATGAGCACGGACAGCAGCACCTGCGCGATCAGCAGGATCAGTGTCAGCAGCGGCGGCAGCAGCCATTTCATGTTTCATCTCCCCGATGTACTGGAGGTTCATCTGGCCATGGGAGCCTGTAACAGGATAGTCGGGTTTCGTTTCCGTTTGTATCCCCGCGCGGGAGGTGTCTATCGGGCGCTGGGGAAGAAGAGCTGCTGTCCGTTCACGCGAAACGCGGCGATTGCGGCCTGACCTGCGGGCGACAGCAGCCAGTCGATGAAGATCTGGCCGTCCCCGGCCCTGACGCCTGGATGCACTTCAGGATTCACCAGGATGACGCCATAGGGGTTCTGCAGCGCCGGACCACCCTCTACCAGGATGGCGTGATGGCCCTTGTTGCCGAAACTGACCCAGGTGGCGCGGTCGGTCAGGGTATGGGCGTCCATGCCGATGGCGATATTCAGGGTTGCCCCCATGCCGGAGCCGCTTTCCCGGTACCACGCGCCATCGTCCCCGGTCGGATCCAGCCCGGCGGCGCGCCAGAGCGCCAGTTCCTTCTTGTGGGTGCCGGAGTCATCCCCGCGCGAGACGAATATCGCGCCGGTTTCCGCAATGCGTTTCAGCGCCCCTGTCACATTCGATGATTCCTTCAGACCGGCGGGGTCTGCCCGGGGCCCCACGATGACAAAGTCATTCACCATCAGATCGTGGCGTTTCACGCCGTGCCCGTCCGCCACGAAGGCATCCTCCGCCGCCCGGGCGTGGACGATCAGGACATCACCATCGCCATTGCGGGCATTGCGCAACGCCTGACCTGTACCGACAGCCACCACCCGCACCTCGATCCCGCTCTCCGCGGTGAACTGCGGCAGCAACCAGCCGTAGAGGCCGGAGTTCTCGGTCGACGTGGTGGATTGCACGACGATGAAACGGTCACTCGCCTGCGCCAGCGGGGCCAGAACGACGAGGGTCAGCAGCACAAGGATGCGAAGGATCACAGCAATAGTCTCCCGGCAAGATAGGCGGTGGCTTCCGCCGTTTGTGGTTCATCGAAGAAACTGTCCGCAGGGGTCTGTTCCGTGACCCGGCCCCGGTTCAGGAAGATGACATCGTCGGCCAGCCGCCGCGCCTGCCCGACATCATGCGTGACCAGAACCACGGTCACGCCCCGTGCCTCTGCCTGTCGGATCAGCGTCTCGATCATGCGGGTGGCATAGGGGTCCAGGTTGGCGGTGGGCTCATCGAGCAGCAGCAGGTCAGGATCGGCCGCCAGCGCACGCACGATGGACAGCCGTTGCTGTTCACCCGATGAAAGCACGCGTGCGGACCGGTGGGCCAGCGCGCGCAGTCCCGCGAGGTCGAGCAGCTCCACCAGCATGGCCGCGCGCTCCGCCCTCGGCACACCATAGGTCTTGAGCGCATGGCGCAGGTTGGCGGCGACGGAACGGCGCAGCAGCACCGGGCGCTGGAACACGGTGGCGATACGGCGGCGACCGGTCGGCGTCACCGGTCCCGAAGCATGGCTGAGCGTACCCACGGTCGGGTGCAGCAGCCCCTGGATCAGACGCAGGCAAAGCGTCTTGCCCGCTCCGTTCGCGCCCATGATGCCCGTCAGCCTTCCCTGGCGGATGCGCAGTGAGACATCGTCCAGCAGGGTGACGCCATTGATGGTGTAGCCAACCCTGTCCATGGTCACGGGCAGCACTGAATCCGGTCCCCGTGCCGGGGTCAGCGTGCGGCGGCTGGCGGTGACAAGCGCGTCAGACATGCCGTGCCGCCCCCTGTGTACCGCGCAGGGCCATCAGCGCGCCATTGACGGTCAGCGCGATCAGCATCAGCACCAGACCCAGCCCGACGGCGATCGCCAGATTGCCCTTCGATGTTTCCAGCGCGATGGTCGTGGTCATGACGCGGGTGACATGGTTGATGTTGCCGCCGACCATCATCACCGCGCCCACCTCCGCCGCCGCGCGACCGAACCCGGCCAGCGCCACGGTCAGCAGCGACAGCCGCGCGTCATAGAGCAGGGTCAGTACCGCCCCCATGGTGGTAATGCCCATGCTGCGCAACTGCTCGTCATATTCCTGGTGCATGTCGGCGATCACCTGCCGCGACAGGGCGGCAATGATCGGGGTCACCAGCACGGTCTGGGCAATGATCATGGCCGTGGGCGTGTAGAGCAGTTCCAGCGGGCCCAGCGGACCGGCCCGTGACAGCAGCAGATAGACCATCAGTCCCGCCAGTACCGGCGGCAGGCCCATCAGCGAGTTGGTGGCCACGATCAGCGCGCCGCGCCCCGGAAACCGCGCAATGGCCAGCAGGGCCCCCAGCGGCAGGCCGATCAGGCAGGCGAGCGCCACCGCCGTCAGGCTGACCCGCAGGGACAGGGAGACGATCTCCCACAATGCGGCGTCACCGACGGCGATCAGGCGGAAGGCTTCTGCAATTGCGTCACCCATCTTCTCGTCCGCTGCCTGTTCATTCGTGATGTTCCCCTGTTTCTCTCACATTTCCGCATGGTCGGCCACGCTTCCGAAAGCGTCGGCATCGGTCCCCTGTGCGACGGACATGCCTGTTCACCTGTGGACAGAGAAGTCCGCGCGGCCTTCAATGTCGGCTGCTGATGCCGGGGAGGATGGATCATGGCGCTCGTGACACGACAGGATGACAATGGACTTGCGATACTCAGTCTCAACAGGCCGGAGGCGCTGAACGCGCTGTCACCCAGCCTGTTCGTGGAACTGGACGCCCATGTGCAGGCCCTCAACGAACAGTCGGACGAGATCGGTGTCGTGATCTTGCGCGGGGAGGGACGGTCGTTCTCCGCCGGCAATGACCTGAAGGCGATCCAGAGCGGCGACGTGCCGCCGGTGCCGACGTTCCAGTCCTCCACCATCGACCTGATCGAGAACCTGCCGCAGCCGGTGATCTGTGCCGTGCAGGGCCATTGCTACACAGGGGCGCTGGAACTGGCGCTGTCCGCAGACCTGATCGTCGCCGGGGAATCGGCGAAGTTCTGCGATACCCACGGCAAGTGGGGCATGTCGCCGAAGTGGGGCATGAGCCGCCGCCTGCCGCAGCGGGTCGGTGTGCAGCGGGCCAAGCAGATGATGTATTCCGGCGCGCCAGTGTCAGGCGCCGAGGCCGTGGCCATCGGGCTGGCGCTGGAATGCGTGGCCGACGCGGAGCTGCTGGCGCATGTCACGGCGATGGCCAGGTCATTCCTGGAGAATTCGTGGTTCACGCTGCGTGCCGACAAGATGCTGGTCAACCAGGGGCAGAACCACGGCCATTGGGGCGCCCTGGAATTCGAGCGCCGCAACAGCCCTGGCCGCAGCGCCGAGGTCGAGGAACGGCTGAAGGCCTTCGGGAAGGGCTGAACTGCTGCCGCCTGAATGGCGGCGGCGGTCCATTGCTTGATCGCATCACCGGCCCACTCCATCAATTGATGGACCGATCCGACTCAGCCAGACTCAGCCCTGTGCGGCGTTGATGGCGCGCCAGATGGCCTGCGGCGTTGCGGGCATGTCGATGGTCGTGACGCCCATATCGGAGAGCGCGTCGATGATGCCGTTGATCACCACTGGCGGCCCGGCGACGCAGCCGGCCTCACCACAGCCCTTGGTGCCCAGCATGTTGGACTGGCACGGGATCTCTTCGCGGTTGAAGGTGAAGTAGGGCACGTCGTCGGCGCGCGGCATGCCGTAGTCCATGAAGGAACCGGCAACAAGCTGCCCGTCCTCGTCATAGACCGCGTGTTCCAGCAGCGCCTGGCCAACACCCTGCACGATGCCGCCGTGGACCTGGCTCTCGACGAACAGCGGGTTCACCACGCGTCCGAAGTCATCCACCACCGACCAGCGGTCGATATTGACGCGGCCCGTCGCCGGATCGACCTCGATCTCGGCGACATGGCAACCGTTCGGATAGGTGATCGGGTTCAGTGCCGTGGTCTCGCGCGTATCCAGGGTCTCGATCTGCCCGGCCAGCGCCATTTCCTTCGCCTTCTCCGCCAGATCGACAATGTCGATGGCCCGGTCGGTGCCGACGACGCGGAAGTTGCCCTCGCCGAACTCGATGTCCACCGCGCTGGTCTCGAACAGTTCCGCCGCGGCGGCCTTGCCCTTGTCGATCACCGTGTCGGACATCTTGTTGATCGCCGTGCCGGTGGAGACCAGCGAACGGGAGCCGCCGGTGCCGCCACCGGTCGGGATCGCGTCCGTGTCGCCCATGACGATGCGGATCCGCTCCGCATCCAGGCCCAGCCGGTCGCTGACGATCTGGGTGAAGGCGGTTTCGTGTCCCTGACCGTTGGACTGGGTGCCGACGAAGATCGAGACCATGCCGTCATCCTCGAACCGGATGGCGGCTGATTCCTCGGGCATGCCTGCCGTGGCCTCGACGTAATAGGCGATGCCGCGTCCGCGCTTCCAGCCACGGGCCTCGGACTCGGCCCGGCGGGCGGCGAAGCCGTCCCAGTCGGCTTCCTTCAGCGCCCGCTCCATGATGCGCGGGAAGTCGCCGGAGTCGTATTTCTCGCCCGTCGCGGTGGTGTAGGGCATCTGCTCCGGCTGCACGAAGTTGCGGCGGCGCACTTCCTCCGGCCCGATGCCGGTCTCCGCCGCGATCCGGTTCACCAGCCGCTCGATCAGGTAGATCGCCTCCGGCCGTCCGGCACCGCGATAGGCATCCACGGGCGTCGTGTTGGTCATGACGCCATGCACATCCAGATACATTGTCGGCACGTCATAGACACCAGGCAGCACCTTGGCATGGGCCGCCGTCGGGATCAGGCAGGACATGGTGGACAGGTAGCCACCCAGATTGGCGGTGGTATGGACGCGCAGCCCCAGGAACTTCGCGTTCGCGTCGATCGCCATCTCGGCATAGGACCAGTGGTCGCGTCCCTGCGTGTCGGTCAGGAAGGCTTCCTGCCGCTCGGAGGTCCAGCGCACGGTCCGCTTCAGCTTCCGTGCGGCAAAGGCCGACAGGATATGCTCGGGATAGAAGAACAGCTTCATGCCGAAGCCGCCGCCCACATCGGGGGTCACGACGCGCACCTGATCCGCCTCGATCCCCAGGCACCCGGCGAGCTGGCGCTTGATGCCCCAGCCACCCTGCGTCGGGGTATAGACGGTGACGCGATCGCCCTCCGCGTCCCAGGTGGCAATGGCCACGCGGGCTTCCATCGAATTGGCGACTACGCGCTGGTTGATGACCTCCACCCGCACGACCTTGTCCGCCTTGGCAAACGCGGCTTCGGTCTTTGCCTTGTCGCCATGCTCGAAGTCGAAGCAGAGATTGCCGGGCGCGGATTCGTGCAGCTGCGGCGCACCGGGTTCCTTCGCGGCGCGCGCGTCGGAAACGGCGGGCAGCGGATCATAGTCGACCATCACCGCGTCGGCGGCATCCCGCGCGGCAGCCATGCTCTCCGCCACCACGAAGGCCACGCCATCACCCACATGCCGGGCCTTGTCCACAGCCAGCGCCAGATGCGGCGGCTCGGCGCGGCCGGACCCGTCCTTGTTCTTCACCGGCCAGAGACTCGGCAGTCCGCTGACACCGGCATCGACCAGCTCCTGACCGGTGATGATGTCCACCACACCGGGCATCTGCTTTGCGTCTTCAACGTCCACCGACAGGATGGTCGCATGGGCATGGGGGGAGCGGACGACGACCGAATAGAGCTGGTCGGGGAACTGGTGATCGTCGGAGTAGTTGCCGTGCCCGGTGATGAAACGCACATCCTCAACGCGGCGCACGGCCTGCGCGATACCGAACTTGGTCATGTCTTGATCCCCTCAGAGCAGAAACAGGTGCGGCCCCGATGACTCAGCCAGCGGGGCCGTTGGTACAGATGTTAGATATGCCGCACGCTTTGGCAAGCCCACAGAGACAGACGCGCAGGATCAGCGGCGCCGGGTGGTCAGGAACACGCCGGTCAGGATCAGGGCGATGCCGACACCGTGAAACGCCTGCGGATGCTCGTCCAGCAGGAAGACCGAGCCCACTGCCACGAACGCCGGCACCAGGTGGATGAAGACACCGGCACGGTTGGCACCCAGCAGTTCGATGCCCCGGTTCCAGAACATGTAGGCGAGGACGGAGGCAAACAGGCTGACGTAGAGCACCGAAGCGACCGCCACACCGTTCAGCGGCACGAAGCGCCCGATCACCGCCATCTCGTGCACATAGAATGGCAGCAGCACCAGATCGCCGATAATGAAGGTCATGGCCAGGAAACCAAGCGGTCCGACCGCGGGACGGCGGCGCAGCAGTGCCGAATAGCCGCCATAGCAGATCACGGCGGCCAGCACCCAGAGGTCGCCCGGATTGAAACGCAGTTCGGACAGGTTGCCCGGGTCACCCCGGACGATGATCGTCGCCACGCCTGTCAGGGAAACCAGGATGCCCGCAATCTGCCACGTCCCCGGTCGGTCCCTGAACAGCAGGAACGAGAGCACCGCGATCCAGACCGGCATGGTCGACTGGATCAGGGAACCGTTGAAGGCCTCCGTCCGTGCCACCCCGACATAGAGCATCGTGTTGAAACAGCTGACCCCCAGGATCGACAGGATCAGGATGATCGGCCAGTTGGCACGATAGACCGGCAGGTCACGACGCAACTGCGTCCAGGCGAAGGGCAGGATCATCAGCAGGCCGACCGCCCAGCGCCAGAACGCCAGTCCGACCGGTGGCACGGTTTCATGCACCATGCGTCCGACGAGAAAGTTCCCGGCCCAGAACAGCGGTGTCAGCACCAGCAACAGGTACGGCAGGTCGAACAGGCGGCGCATGGACCCGGTCCTCCCCTGGCGGTCAATTTCGCGACAGGACTGATCGCAGTTTTTCAGTCCTGCCGCAACGCTGTGTCCCGAATGTCAGACCAGCATGGAGAACAGTGCCGTGGCGATGCCGAGGAAGGAGAAGAAGCCGACGATGTCCGTCACCGTGGTCAGGATGATCGACGAAGCCACCGCCGGATCCTGTTTCAGCTTGGCCAGGATGATCGGCACCAGCGCACCCGAGGTTCCGGCCGCCACCATGGAAATGATCATCGATATGACGATGACCAGCATCAGCCCGGGACTGCCGCTCCAGATCAGCACCCCGACACCGCAGGTCAATGCGATGCCGATACCGTTCATCAGCCCGGCCTGAACCTCCTTGCGGGTGACACGCACCCAGTCGGCAACACGAATCTCCCGCAGGGCCAGCCCGCGCATGGTGACCGCCAGCGCCTGCGCCCCGGCATTGCCGGACTGACCGGCGACCACCGGCAGCAGGATGGCAAGGGCCGTGACCTGGGCGATGGTATTCTCGAACACGCCAACGACGGATGCGGCCAGAAACGCGGTCAGCAGGTTGATCTGCAGCCAAGGCTGGCGCTTGCGCACCGCGAACAGACTGGTCGAGAGCGCATTCTCGTCGCGTCCGCCACCGACCATCATCTGGGCCGTTGCCGTGGCATCCGCCCGCACCGCCTCGATCATCGCCTGGTTGCCCACCAGTCCGATGGGGCGCCCGTCGGGGCCGATCACCGGCAGTTCACCGATATGCAGCTTCTCGAAGGTCTCGGCGATGGTCGTTTGCGGGTCCATCGGACTGAGGGCCGCGGGCACGCCCACGGTCAGTTCCGAGAGTTCCTGTGCCGGATCGGCAAGCAGCAGCGCCTTGCACTGGACACGTCCGGCAAGCACGCCGTCATCATTGGTGACGAGGATGGAAACCGGCGCATAGTCCGGCGTCTGGCGCAGCAGACGGATTGCGGCATCGACACTGGCGGAACTGCGCAGGATGATGACACCGGTCTGCATCAGATTGCCCGCTGTGCCGTGCGGATAGCTCAGGATCTCGTCGATCTCCCGCCGGATGCCCTCACTCAGCCCGCCGAGGATGCTATCCCGGCGCGACTTCTCGAATGATGCAAGCAGACGGGCCGCGTCACCCCGGTCAATGTGCTGGATCAGCAGGGCCACTGTCGCATCGTCCAGCAGAGGGGCCACGGCGGATGCCTGACCGGAAGATATGTGCCGCCAGCTTGCGACCAGACTTTCCGGTGGAAGCGTCCCGAGAGCCGTGGCCACCTGCTCGGCGTCAAGTTCATCCAGGCCAGCCGCCGCTTCACGCGGGAAGCTGCGGGCATAGGCCCCGACCAGGTGCAGCAGGTCTGAGTCCGGTGCGAAGGTCCTGGCGATGGTCGCGTTCATGCCCGGTCCTCCCGTCCGCTTGCCGCCGCCCGCCCGGCAAGCAGCGCCGTCATCGTTCCGGTCAGACCGGTTTCCAGCAACACCATCGTATCCAGTGCAGAGCGATCACCGGAGCTGCTGGCGCTGGCATCTGTGCCAGCCATCAGGGCCCGGCGCAGGTCGCCATAGCCGATGCAGCCCACCAGACGCCCACGCCGGTCCACGGCGGGGCGAACCTCATGCTCCAGCCAGTCCTCGTCCTCTGCCGCCATGTGGACCGCCGCGGCAGCGGGGATCGCGGCAACGTCCGTGACGGGCAGGTCACCGATCAGCGCGTCCGGGGTGGCGCGCATCAGGTCCAGCGGCGACAGCGCCCCGGTCGGGCGGTTCGCGCCATCGACCAGATAGATCGGTGCCCAGCCGACCGGGCGGGCACGCCGCACGCGGGCCGTCACGGTCTCCACCGTTTCCGCCCCGCGCGCCCTGGCGACTTCCGTCGCCATCAGGGCACCGACAGACGACTTTGGCTGGCTCATGACCAGCGCCACCCGTGCGCGCAGGGTCTTCGGCAGGCTTTCCAGCAGCGCCGCCGCATCTTCGGCGCTCGCCTGTCGCAGCATGCGCCCGATGTCAGACGGGGCCATGCCCCGGATCAGGCTGGCGCGATCCTCCTCCGACATGCCGAGCAGCACGGGAACAGCGCGGAGCGGGTCGAGATGATCGAGCAGCTTGCGCGCGCTTTCCCGGTCCAGCCGGCCCATGGTTGCACCGATACGCTGTGGCTCCCATTCCGCGACGGCGCGGGCCGCAGCGCTGGGATGTTCGATGATGAACTGCCGGACGACATGGGTGAGCGTGTCACTCATGATCGACCTCCTGCCCCAGGATGGTACTCGACTGTTCCAGGAACGCCTTGGCCGGAACCGAGACCCGGCCTTCCACAGTCTCGATGACGATGGCCGTGGCTGTCAGGGCGAGGATCGTGCCCTCGTGCTCACCGACGCGGATACGCTCACCCACCCGGTAATCGGCACCCAGATGGCGGGCGCCTATCAGGTTGGCGACAAGGGTCCGGGCACCGAGCGCGAACGCCAGCGCCGCGCCACCGAGTATGGCTGCCAGCACGATACCCACCACCGTGATGACGATGGTGACGTCGATGCCGACCTGATCGACACCGACGATCAGCAGCATGCCGACTGTCACGG
>Ga0070728_10004396_pt1 | contig 14694 bp, 10 predicted proteins | sample tdDd471_FD_66723 | JGI IMG/M metagenome (GOLD analysis project Ga0070728, IMG submission 66723) | Marine sediment microbial communities from the Atlantic coast under amendment with organic carbon and nitrate - tdDd47.1 | ecosystem: Environmental > Aquatic > Marine > Coastal > Sediment | place...
CCAGAAGCGCGCCTTGCCGGTGATCGCCTGGCTTGCCGATATCGCCAAACGCGACGGGCGACGCTTCATGGTCCGGCTGGTCAAAGGAGCCTATTGGGATAGTGAGATAAAACGGGCGCAGATCGCGGGGCTGGCCGACTACCCGGTTTTCACACGCAAGGTCAATACGGACGTCAGCTTCATGGCTTGCGCCAAGGCGCTGGCTGCCGATGCCGAGGCCTTCTACCCGGCCTTCGCCACCCACAACGCGCATACCCTGGCCTTCGTCCTCGAACTGATGAGTGGGCGGACCGACTTTGAATTGCAGCGCCTCCATGGCATGGGCGACGACCTTTACGAACCCATGATGGCCGCCCGCGCCAAACCGCCCCGGGTGCGCATCTACGCCCCGGTCGGAAATCATAACGAGCTTTTGGCCTATCTGGTTCGACGGCTGCTGGAGAATGGGGCGAACACATCCTTCGTCAATCGCCTCTCCGACCGTGACGCCCCTATCGAAAGTCTGATCGCCGATCCGGTCGAGCAAGCCGAAACCAACGCCCCGGCGCGCCACCCGAAAATTCCGGCGCCGCCCGATTTGTTCGGGTCCGAGCGGCGCAACTCGAAAGGCCTCGACCTCACCGACCCCATGGCGCTCGAAGCCTTGGAAATCGATCTGACCAACGCCGTTATGCCCAACCAAGCACCGCCACAATGCGACGCCGCAGATATGGAAAACTCTTTGGAAACGGCGCGCGGCAGCCAACCGGAATGGGACGCCCTGGGCGGGACCGAACGGGCGGCAATCCTGCATAGGGCCGCCGATCTTTTCGAACGAGAACGCGGCCTGCTGCTGAAACTGTTGATCGCCGAAGGCGGAAAAGTTCTCGCCGACGCCCAGGCCGAACTGCGCGAAGCCGTCGATTTTCTCATCTACTACGGCAACCTCGCCAAGCAAGACTTCACCCACCCACAGGACCTGCCGGGACCGACGGGGGAAACCAACCAAATCAGCCTGCACGGGCGCGGCGTGTTCGCCTGCATCAGCCCATGGAATTTCCCGCTGGCGATTTTCACCGGTCAGGTCGCCGCCGCCCTGGCCGCAGGCAATGGCGTTCTCGCCAAACCGGCCAGCGCCACGCCGCTGATCGCCCAAGAAGCCGTCAGGCTATTGCACGAAGCCGGAGCGCCTCAAACCGTTCTTCACTTCACCCCAACAAGCGGCGGAGTCTTCTCCCAGGCCGTTCTTTCTCATCCCCATTTAGCGGGCGTCGCCTTCACCGGCTCCACCGAAACGGCTCAGTCGATCAACCGGACACTGGCGGGCCGAGAGGGCGCGCTTGCTCCGCTGATCGCCGAAACCGGGGGACAGAACGCCATGATCGTCGATTCATCGGCGCTGCCCGAACAGGTCACCCGCGATGTCTTGATCTCGGCTTTCCAAAGCGCCGGGCAACGATGCTCGGCCCTGCGCGTGCTCTATCTGCAAGAAGACATCGCCGAGCGCCAGATCGAGATGATCGCCGGAGCCATGGCCGAATTGACGGTGGGCGACCCCTCCCTGCTCTCAACCGACATCGGCCCGATGATCGACGACGCGGCGGTCGAAACCATGCGCGCTCATGCTGCTGAGTTGGAGCTGGTCGGTCAGGCGCTGGCTGAAACCCCCTTACCGGAAACGCTTCCCGAAGGAGCCTTCTTCGCCCCTGTCGCCTATGAGATCGACCGCATCGACCGACTGGAAAAAGAAATCTTCGGGCCAATCCTTCATATCATCCGCTATCCCGCCAACCGCCTGGATGCGGTGGTCGATGCGATCAACGGCACCGGGTTCGGCCTAACGCTCTCCATCCATAGTCGTCTGGAATCGACCATTGAGAAAATCGCCAAGCGCGCCCGCGTCGGCAACCTCTACGTCAACCGCAACCAGATCGGCGCGGTGGTCGGCGTTCAACCGTTCGGCGGCGAAGGGCTTTCGGGCACCGGTCCCAAGGCGGGCGGCCCGCGTTATCTCCACCGCTTCGCCACTGAGCGCACGGTCTCGACCGACATCACCGCCAGCGGCGGCAACCCGGTTCTGCTGTCACTCGACTAAAGGATAGGGTCTAGATGGCGGATTTGCCCAGATGGGCGGTGTGCTTGGAATAGAAGCCGCTTTTGATCAGGGCGCGCACATCGCCCGGCATATTGTCGGCCTCGATGGCTTCGGAAATCTGTTTGACGATCCCGCGGATCGCCTTGATGCCTTTTTTCTCGTCGTTGACTGCGCTTTCCATGAAGCTGCGTCCCAAGGTATCCCATAGACCATCAAGAATACCGACCTGCAGCTTAAAGGGAATGGGATCGAGAGTGTCCATGACTTCCGGCGTGATGTAGCTGAGGTAGAACTTAATCTGATCCACCTCATCGTCGCGCCAGGTGCCGAGCCGTTCGATCATGCGCGCATTGCCATGGAGAAGCTTGTCGAAGTCTTCACCGAGCAGAGAGCGGATTTGACCGATACGGGTGATGAAACGTTTCTTCTTCTCGCCCGTCTTATTTTCCGCAACCACTTCCTTGATTTGCCAAGTGCCCAAGGCGCGAACGATGTCCGGGTCTTCGATGAACAGCAGGGTCGAGCCCAGCGCGGTGATTTTGGCTGAATGGTCGAGCCCTTCGGCCACAGCGCGGAGGAAGTCCGGCTTCCAATCGAGGATCGCCGGAAACTCTTCGCCCAGGGATTTACGCAACGCGCGGAGGAAGACCACCGGTTTGCATTCGCGCAAGGTTTCCAGATAGAGCTCGTCCTTAGCCAACAGCTTATCGAGCCGCCCTTTCAGGCCGATCTGCAATTCGGAAACGCTTAAGGGATCGAAACGAACGAGAATGGTCAGGCCCGCCAGATGGTCGACCTTCTTCAGCTCATTCTCGGAGAAATACTCGGTCAAACGTTTCATCTTGTGCCCGGCATTTTGGAGCAGGGCATGGGCCGCCTTACGCAGGTAGAAATTCTTGATATCCTGAACAGTCATGCCGCAGGAGCCGACCGGCCCTTTTTTACCGCGTTTTGCGCCCTTTTTACCCTCGAACTCCACCAAGCCTTCCTGCTGGGCCAGTTCAAAAAGATAAAGACCGCCCTCAATGGCGCGGGGGTCCTCTTCGATTTCCTTGAATGTCTTGCCCAAGGTATAGGGCTCATACTGGCCAGGATAAAGGGCCTCGAGTTCCTGCAATAAGGGAAGAACGTATTCTTCCAGACCGGCGCGCATGCGGGATTCCTGCAAAGACGGCACCTTACGCCACAGGGAATCGGGGACCTGCCACCATTTCTTCCCGGCGTTTTTCGGAATTTTGACCTTTTCGACCTTTGGTTTCGCCATCCGCCTTCAAAGCCTTGCCCCGGCAAACGGAGCATCACCCCTATGTTTGCCCAAGACACCATATCTTGAGCAGGAAATAACCGGCGAGCTTATATTTTGTTTTATGTCGTCGGTTGGTCTTTCTATGATGCCTCCAAGAATCATTTCTATTCGGAGGCGCCAACCGGTCTAAATCCAGAGGGAAAATCCCGGCATATCAACCGCATTTTGCGGCAATTTATTATCTAACAATCTAAAATATTACAACTTATTGAAATCATTGCAATATTTAAAAATTTACTACAATTTTATCTAAATTTTACAGGATGTAATCAGACGTGTCGACAGGGGCAATGAATACACCGGCCATGGTGGCCGGAGCGGCAGGTGCGGTTTGGGTGTCGGCGGATGGCGAGGTGGAAACCCTTCGCCCCGGAGCCGCCTTACAAAAAATCCGCCACGGCGCCATGCCGCTGATCTGTCACGCCCCGGCCACCTGGCGCAAGCTGGGTGGCGGACCTTACAACGCCTTTGATATTCTTGAGCTTTTCGCCTTTACCCGGCCGGCGCGGTTTTGTGTTCCCACACCACGCGGACTGGCCCAGGCGCTGGGCCTCCCCCTGCCGGAAAGCCTCGAACAACAAGCCCTGACCCTGTTCGAGGCCGCCAATGCCCTGCTCGCCGAATTGAAGCAAAGCGGCCCCAAAGACCGTCAGGCCGAGGGTGTCGCCTGGGCCATGAGCCGCAGCAACTGGCCCTGGGCGCTGCCCGTTTTGACCGCTCTCGGCGTAGCCTCCGAAGCGCCGCACTCGCGCAATCTGTCGCAAGCCTTGCGCCCCTGGGCCAAGATGACCGAGTGGTCGGAATACGCCCCCGAACCGCCAGCCGGTCATGAGCCGGTGGAAGAGGAAGAAGCCGCCCAGCGCCTCACCGAATTATTGGGAGAGGGCTCGGAAGAACGCCCCGAACAGAAGACCTACGCCCGCGAAGCGGCCTTCGCCTTCACCCCGCGCGATAAGGAGGCCGAACCGCGTCTCCATCTGGCCGAAGCGGGCACCGGGGTCGGCAAGACGCTCGGCTACATCGCCCCCGCCAGCCTCTGGTCGGAGAAAAATCACGGCCCGGTCTGGATCAGCACCTATACCCGCAACCTCCAGCGTCAGCTGGACGGCGAGTTGGATCGTCTCTATCCCGATCCGGGCGAAAAGCGGCGCAAGGTGGTGGTCCGCAAGGGCCGCGAAAACTACCTCTGCTTTCTCAATATGGAAGAGGCGGTCAACCGGCTGGGCGGTCAGGAAGCGGACGCCCGGGCGCTCGGCCTGATGGCCCGCTGGGCAATGGCGACGCGCGACGGAGACATGGTGGGCGGCGACTTTCCCGGCTGGCTGGCCGAATTGCTGGGCTACCGCTTAACTGTCGACATGACAGACACCCGCGGTGAATGCATCTATTCGGCCTGCGCCCACTATCAGAAATGTTTCGTCGAACGCAACATCCGCCGGGCGCGGCGCGCCCGCATCGTCGTCGCCAATCATGCCCTGGTGATGATCCAGGCGGCGCTGGGCGGCGCGGAAGACGGCACCCTGCCGACCCGCTATGTCTTCGACGAGGGCCACCACGTTTTCGAGGCCGCCGACAGCGCTTTCTCGGCCGACCTGACCGGCTTTGAAACCTCCGAACTACGCCGCTGGCTGTTGGGGGCCGAAGACCGCCAGCGCTCCCGGGCGCGGGGTCTGCGCGCCCGCATTGAAGACCTGATCACCGAAGGCGACGCCGAAGAGGCGGTGGCCGATATCATGCGTCGCGCCCAAGCCCTTCCCGGTCCCGGTTGGGGGCAACGGCTGGCTGGCGGCGCGCCCAAAGGAGCGGGCGAAACCTTCTTGGGTCTCGTGCGTCAACAGGTCTATGCGCGGGAAAAAGACACCCGCTCACCCTATAATCTCGAGGCCGATGCCCGGCCGCCGGTGCCGGGACTGGTCGAAACGGCGCTGGAGTTCGAAAGCGCCCTGGCCGCCCTGGTTAAACCGCTCAACACCTTGATGAAGCTATTGATCGAACGACTGGACGAAGAAGCCGACGAGTTGGAAAGCTCGGTGCGCATCAGGATCGAGTCCGTCTGCCGCAGCCTGGAGCGCCGGGCGCTCATGCCGCTTCAAGCCTGGCGGGCCATGCTCAAGAACCTGCCGGAAGACGCGCCGGAAGAATTCGTCGATTGGCTGGGCGTCGAACGCCGCGAAGGCCGCGACATCGACGTGGGGATGCACCGTCACTGGATCGATCCGACCTTGCCTTTTTACAAAAGCGTTTTGACCCCGACCCACGGCGCAGTGATCACCTCGGCCACCCTCTGCGACAGCACCGGCGACCGTGACAAAGACTGGACCGCAGCGGCGGCGCGCACCGGCGCGGCCCATATGACCGTCCCACCGAGCCTCAGCCGCGTCGCCTCACCGTTCGACTATGCGGCCAATACCAAGGTTCTGGTCATCGACGATATCGGCCGCGGCGACATGGACGCCACGGCGGCGGCCTTCCGTGAACTGTTCATTGCCGCGGGCGGCGGCGCGCTCGGCCTGTTCACCGCCATCACCCGGCTGCGCGCCATCCACCAGCGCATCGCCCAGCCCTTGGAGCGCTCGGGCCTCACCTTGCTTTCACAGCATGTGGACGCCATGGATACCGGCACCCTGATCGATATCTTCAAGGCCGAAGAAAATAGCTGTCTTTTGGGCACCGATGCGGTGCGCGACGGGGTCGACGTGCCGGGCCGCTCGCTGCGCCTGATGGTTTACGACAAAGTCCCCTGGCCGCGCCCGACCCTGCTCCATAAGGCGCGCAAAACCAGTTTCCCCGGTGGCGGCTACGACGACATGCTGACCCGCCTCAAGCTCAAGCAGGCCTTCGGCCGTCTGGTCCGTCGGGCCGACGACAAAGGCGTCTTCGTCATGCTCGACAAAGCCCTCCCCAGCCGCCTCAAAACCGCCTTCCCCGAAGGCGTCGAAGTCGAGCGCGTCGGCCTCGCCGAAGCCATCGACATCGCGGGAAATTTTCTCGCCCGTTAGCCCGGCTGGCCGTCAACCCGCGGGGTGGTGAGCTTGGGCCAGAAAGCCCAGAGGTAAAAAGCGAACCCTCCGACCCAGAAAACCGTCGCCGCCTCGATCCCGAGACTGACGTAGCCATCGGGGTAGATCAGGGGAGCGAAGACCCTCAAAATCCCCGAGAGCGAAAGGCAAACGATTGCTGCGACGGCCCGCTTGGGAAAAATCAGTTCATGCCCCGTATGGCGCAACCCGGCAATCGTCAAAACGCCGAGGATCGCCGTTCCTACCGCCCCGATCCCCAGGGCGTGACGCGCCGCCCCTCCAACGTCATAGTCCGAGAGAATGTCCAACCCCAGACCGGCCAGACCGATAGCAATCCATAAATGCGTTGCATAAAGAGCCGCCACATAGGGTTTGACCAACACACGCCCCATATGGAAATCGGCAAGGCAATCCAGTTGGGCGAAGGCGGCGGCAAAAGCCAACCACCCCACGGCCGGATGCCCCGGAACGATCAAATCGGCAACCCCATAAACGGCAAGAGCGGCGATAGCCAGATTGCGACGCGGCGGTCTGGGCAGAAACATCCGGTCGTCTCCTTGCTCTTCCAGGGCATGGTTGACCACCACCATGGAAATACGGGTGATCGCCAAAATGATCAGAATCATCAGGAGCACCAGAGCGGCGTTCTGCCCGGCCTCAATCAGCCGGTCCATTTCAAGCAACCACCCCGAAAACATAACCCCTTGAGTTAACCAAAGAAGCAGAATCGCCCAGAGAAAACTCAAGTGTCGGGTCGATCGTCCCCTAACCATCGAACGACCGATCCAAAAAGCCAGAACCGGCAAAAACGGAAGATTGATCGACACGACCAGGAAATCGGGCAAATAGTCGGCGAAAAGCATGGCCATGCGCCCCGCGAGCCAAAGAATGAAAAGCCCCTGAAGAGGGCGTCCTTCTACCGCTGGGGTATCGGTCCAGCTGGGCGTCGCGGTGAGGATAAAGCCTGCCAGCGCCGCACCGACAAAGCCGAAAATCATTTCATGCGCATGCCAGGCCGAGGGGTTGGAAAAAACCTCGGGCACCCGGCCGAGCAGCAACAGCGCAACCCAGAGGACGACGAAACCGCCGCCATAGAGAGCCGCAGCGAGAAAGAAAGGGCGAAAGCCGTAGGCCCAAAGAATGTTTTTATTCATCGGAGTTTTACCGTGGAGGTCTCATCATCGATACGGTGGAAGGCTCGCGAAACGGCATCGACCGAGAGCAGTTCGGCGACCGTCTGATAAACGAAAGGATCGTCCCGGTCGACAAAAGGCTGCTCGATCCCGTGGCTATGGACTTTGCCGAGGGGAAACCGGTCCATGACAATGATCCGCTGACTGATCCGAACCGCCTCGGCCAGATCGTGGGTGACGAAAACCGCCGTCATCCGCGAGGTGTCGATCAGCGAAACCAGAAGGTTTTGCAACTCTCTTTTCAGCCCAATGTCGAGCGCGCTGAACGGCTCGTCGAGCAATAAAAGATCGGGCTCCACGGCCAGGGCGCGGGCAAGAGAAACTCTTTGACGCATCCCGCCCGAAAGCTCGTGGGGATACTTGTCGAGATCGTCTTCGGCAAGTTCCAACCGAGCAGCCAGCCGCCTGGCTGCAAGATGTCGGTCCCGCTTATTGCGGCCCAGAGCCTTGAGCCCGAAAGCAATGTTGTCGATAGCGCGCCGCCAGGGTAGGAGACGGGGCTCCTGAAACACGTAAGACGTATGGCTGAAGCCGTTATCAACCCGCCCTTCGGTCGGCTCCAAAAGGGCAGCCGCCATTTGCAGCGCCGTCGTCTTGCCGCACCCCGACGGGCCGACAATGGAGATAATTTGTCCCGGCGCAACCGTCAGAGAGAAGTCGCTCAGCACCTCCGTGGGGCCGAAGCTGTGGGAAACCGACTGCCAGCAAAGCATGATCAGAACCCGCCCATCTTCCGCATGCGGCCCTGACCGGTCCGACGCCAGGGCTCGATTTTCCGCTTAATCGGCTCCAGAACCAAATATTCAGCCGCCAACAAGAGACCGACTACGGCGATGACCCAGGCCATGGCCTCGCCGGTTTCCAGGTTGACCCGCGCAAGCGCCATCTCCGCCCCAATCCCGCTATCGGACGCCATCAACTCGGCCATTACCGCAACTTTCCAGGCCATGCCCAGGGCGGTAATCCAGGCGGGAAAGAGATAAGAAAGGATATGCGGCAGGTGAACTTCCCAAAGGACCATCAGGAAAGGCGCATTAAACACCCGCGCCATGTCCTCAAGCCCCTGATCAAGCGTTCGGCTGCCCTCAACCGCGGCGGCGAATGTGATGGGCAGGGCGGTTACGACGACAGTGAAAACGGGCGTCATTCCCCCCGGCCCAAACCATAGCAAGGCCAAAACGATCCAGGCGATGGGTGGAACGCCCAAAAGCACAGTCACAATCGGGCGAACGGCGCGGGCCGAGGTCATGGAGAGACCGGCCACGATACCGAAAAGACTGCCTACCAGCCCGGCCGCCAGGAAGCCGCCGATAGCGCGAAGCGCTGTGGTCCAGGCCGCGGGCCCCAGCTTGCCCGCCTCCTGGAGCGAGGCGAGGCTTTCCACCGTTTCGATGGGAGCGGGCAAAACAAAAGAGCCGTAGACGGTATGTCCCAGCTCCCAAAGTGCGATCAGCATCAATAGGCCAACCGCCGCTCCCCAGCCATCCCAAAGGTAGGCGAGAGCATCTTTCAACGCCGTTTTCATAAATGTATTTCCAATCGCACTCAAACTCTGACCCCCGGACGGTTTTGCCCGCTAACCGTCCGGGGAATGCCCTCCCTAAACGGCTAGATAGAACCGTTGTTCGGGCATCTTTCCACCGATAATCGCCGGTGACTGCTCAGCCAGTATCGAGAAAAAGAACTCCAATTCTTCCCGGGTATCGGCCGCCGACTTGGTTTCCAGGTTCGAATAAGGGATCGACTTTTCAATCACCGGCGCGCCCAGACCGAGATAATCCTGGGCCAGCCGCCCCGCACTGGCGGGATTGTTATTGACCCACTCCGTGGACGCCATCGAACCGGTCTGAATGGCTTTCACCAAATCGGGCTTATGCTCCAGCAGATCTTCATGGACCAAGGCCCCGGCCTGCGGGATGCGCGGCGGCCGTCCCGTCGCCTTGCCCCATTCGTCCTGGAGACTAAAAGCGCGGCTCACGCCAACGGCGTTCTTAAGCCCTTTCAATTGAGCCGCCGTCGCCGCCGGTTCGGGAATAATCGCCAGTGTGGCCCGCTTGGTCAGCAGGAACTGAACGGCTTCCAGAGGGGTCGAGACATACTGAATCTTGAAGTCCCTGCCCTGAACGAGGCCCGCCTTTTGGGTGATATGCTTGAAAACCAAGTCCGGCATATCGTTCTTGAACGGCATGACAACGGTGTGTCCGGCAATCTTGTCGAGCGAGGTGACGCTCTCATCCCGGCTCATCATATAGAGCAGACCGAAGGTCATGATGTTGAGCATACGGAGCGGCAGGCCCCGGTTATACAGGTTGGCCCCGGTATAGCTGGGCACGACGCTGATTTTCATTTTGCCCGACGTCATACCCGCTCGGAGTTGATCCGGCGTCCGCCACGTCTTGAAGGTCGCCCCCGGCGCAAAGTTCTGAATTTCAGAATTTTCCACCAAATGGGCCAGCGCAATGGAGGGTCCGACGGGCGGCCCCCAAATGACCAGGTCGTCGGCACTCCCCGCCGCCAACGCCCAGCCCGGCAGGCCGCCCGCCATTGCCCCCCCGAGAAGACCGAAAGCACCCATACGGGCTAAAAGATCACGGCGGGACAGAGGTTTCATATCGCTAATAGACATAGGCTTTTCCCTTTTCATCACGCTTAGAAATTGCCGACGAGTCGCAGATAGGCCGTGCGTCCCGGCATATAGACGGTCGATTTGGTCGGGTCTTCGACGTGGTCGCCCTTGAGAAACTCGCGGTAGCTCTTGTCGAAAACGTTATCGACGCTGAGCGTCAAAGCGATGCGATCATGGAGCTGAACGCCGCTGTAAAGATCTAGTACGCCAAAGCCGCCGGTCGATTCATCGAAACCGATGGCCTGCGAGCTGTCGTCATCCAGGCGGTTCTGGTCAGCGACAAGCCGCAGGCGGGAACCGATATTCCAGGTCCCGATAGTGCCCAGGCGATCCGTGTAATCGACCAGCAGATTGGCCTCAAACGGAGCGATCTGGTAAACTGCGCGATTGTCCGTATCGTTTTCCGCCCAGGTGTAGGCGAGGTTCAAACGGGTCGCCCACTTGCGCGTAACATTCCATTGAAAATCGGCTTCGGCCCCAAAGAAAGTCGCATCGACGTTACGGTAAATAATCGCCCTGTCGGACTCCAAGACTCCGTCTTGCCCCAAGGCCCGGTCGAGGGAAATGAAGTCATAGACCTTGTCGTAGTAGAGCTTACCGGCGATGCGCACCGACTCGCCCAAGCCGCTGCCCGGCTTTTTCCGCCCATAGCCCAGATAACCGTCTCCCTCATGGGTAAACCCGATTTCAGTCTTTGCGTGCTTTTCCGGGTCGATCTGCGGGTTGCCGATCCAGCGGTTTGCATAAGGACCGGAAACACCATGGTATTTTTCGAGGTTGTCGCCCGAACGGGTGATGTAGCTGAGATCGCCATAGAGCGACGTCCCGCTCCCCGCCAGAGCCTGCTCATAGCGCAGGCGGCCGCTCACATTATGGTCCGTCGCCTCAAGCTCCGTCACACCGTAGTATGTGCTGTAAAGAGTGGCCGGATTGACATTGTGCAGTCCCGCCGGACCGCCGCTAACCGTGCTGTATGCCCGGTTTGGCGAGCTGTGGACTATATCGTAGCGCAAACCTCCGGAAAACTCTCCGCCTTCCGTCAGCATGGTCTTGCTATCGAACGACAGCCCCGCCTCAGTCCGGTCGATGTCGGGCAGGCGCTCGGCATTGACGGCATCACCGTTTGATACGTTGTAGCGGCGCGCTTTGTGGTTTGAGTATTCGCCGCTCAAGGTCAGCATGTTTTCAAATCCACCGGCGGTGAAACCGGCTTTTGCGGCGCCGTTGAACGCAGTTTTATCGACCGCTACACGGAGCTTCGTGCTTGAATTACCCCGTAACGAATAGTTGTCGGCCCGCCGATTGAAGTCCATGACCCCTAGATCGAGATCGAATACGGTCCCCTCGCCAAACAGGTTCTTCTTGGCGACCATCAACTTCGAGACTTTCCGGTCGCTTGTTTTGAGATCGAGACTGTAATGGGGATTTTTTTCGTCTTGAATATCGTCGTGCAAACCGACCAGCCTTACCGAGGTTTCGGCATCCGGCGTATAGCCGAGCACCACTTGCTCGGTATCGCGGTTGTAACCGAAATGAGTTTCGGCGCCGTTGGCGTCGTCAAACGTGCCGGCCGTATCATAGCGCCCCGCACCCAACATCATAAATTGAGGCGTTTTGACGGCCCCCAAAATGGCATAAGTATGGATATCGGCGGTTCCGTCGTAGCCGGTCGCCATTTTTACCGACCGTTTAGCCGTGGCGACCGTCTCCGCTACGCCTTTGGTCTTTTCGACATTGCCCCGCCGGAACTGAAAGTCCGGCGCCGCCAGCATCATGTCGGGAGCGGTGATAACCGGCGGCGGGCTGGCTTTGGCGTGGCGCCCGTAAACGCCTGGATCGACAAAAACGTCACCAGCCAGTGCGCTGGAAGCCGAAAGCATCAGGCCAAGAAGGGCGAGCGCCCCGCTTGACGAATGACGCCGGTGAATTGGTAAAAGCTTGGTGGCAAGCATGCTCGTCCCTTCTCAAAAACATATGCTGCGGTAAGACGCCGGTTCTGCGTCTTGAGCTTGCTGGCTGCCGCAGTTCGTTTAAGAACGGGTTGCTTGCTGACTCTTGGGGGATTTGACGGTGGGGAGCCTCAACTCCCCGGCTATGGTTATTTGTTGAGGATCAGTTTGTTCTGGCGCGTAATCCTAAGAACATACTCAGCTCCCAAATGGGTGATAACGATCTCTGTCGCTTTGCCGAACAATTCCGCACTGTCATACCGGGGGCGCGGCGCGGCATTTTCAGACAGGCCAGAATCACCTGCATTTTCCGAAAAAGAAGAGGAGAAATTGTTTCCCATTGGAAGTGAATAAATCCATTGTTGCGATTGATTATTATTTGCTTCTGTAGAGGCGACCTTACCAAATCGCCTTGACGTCGGTCAAGCATCCTAAATTTTATGCAAGAAAGACGCATTCTCATTTTCCTAACGGCCCACGCCTTTTGATCGCTTATAAATGGAAACATAAGCCCCTCTCGCCAACATATCCCACGACAAGAGCAGCCTCACTCCAGGCAGCTTAATGGTGCTCGCCGACGTCTAAGATGCGCTGATCTCGGAGCAAATCTACAAACCGGCCTTCCCCCACGAAACCGTTTAGCCCCCGTGCTCTTCCCGGCTATCTTTGGGCGCTTCGTCGCGGTCGTTTTTTCCATAGTCGCGGATGACGCTGGCGACGCGAAGTCTGTAGTTTTCAAAAATCCCGCCACGGCCTTTAGCCTGGGCGATGCGATGGGCCGTCAGGTTGCGCCATTCCTCAACCGCTTTTTCGTCCCTAAAAATGGAAAGCGACAACAGCTTGTCGGGATCGGTGAGGCTCTGGAAACGCTCGACCGAGATAAAACCGTCGATCGCTTCGGCCAAAGGACGCATTTCGGCGGCGATATCCAGATATTCGTCCATGCGCCCGTTTGCCGGATAAACCTCGAAAATCACTGCTATCATCGCTTTATCTCCCCGTCATCAATGGCCCCATAAATAGGGTCCCCACCCTACCCGTACCAGGTAAACAGCACCGAGAGGGTGACCACCGAGAGCACCGTCGAAACCACCGTGGCGGCCGAGGTGCGCTCGACGTAGATGTTGAAGCGTTGGGCGACGACGAAAGCGCCGGTGCCGGTGGGGAGCGCGGCCATGATCATCGCGGTGGCGGCCCAGATGTGGTCGAGTTCAAACACATAGGCGATCAGCACCCAGGCGATGGCCGGTTGGACGAATAGCTTCAAGATCACCATGATCGAGACCTCGGCCATATCGCTCTTGAGGCTCTTGCCGACGAGGAATAGGCCGAGCGAAAACAGCGCACAGGGTCCGGCGGCGGCCCCCAGAATGTCGCAGAAGGCTTCGATGGGACTGGGGAGTTTAAGCTCGAGAACGGAAGCCAGCACCCCGGCGATGGGAGCCAGGAATAGCGGATTCTTGACCACGCCCCAAAAGATATCCTTAGCGATGCCGCCCGCGCCTTCTTCAGCCGACAGGTCGGCCTCGATCATTGCGCCGGCCAGTCCGAAAATCAGCGCCGCGTTGACCACGGTGGCGATCACCGCCGGAACGGTGGCCTCCATACCGAACGCGATGGTCACCAGCGGGATGCCCATATAGCCGGTGTTGCCGTAGATCGAACTCATGCCGTTGAGACTCAACTCGGCCAAACGCCGGGCCGGAAAGAAAACCTTCACGAGCGCCATGGCCACGGCCATGGTAACCAGAAGCGAGACGGCGTAGACCCCGATGAAATCCCAATTGAAGATTTTTTCGGCTTCGACCCGGGCCATGGAAATGAATAGGAGGACCGGCAGGGAGACGTAGAAGACGAACCCGTTCAGGGCCGCGCTGGCGTCTTCACCCAGGATGCCCCGCCGCCCCGTGGCATAGCCCGCGAGAACGATGGCGAAGACCGGCAAAACAACGTTGATGACAGCTTCCATGAAGACCCCTTCGGCACTGATTTGAGGCTTTCTTAAAACAGTTTCAACCCAATCGCCAGAACTCTGATATTTCTCTCTCGCCAGTTCCGGAGGAATAGATTAATGTTGCAACGCAACAAAAAGCAGATTGCGGTGGGAGCACACGGCATGGATACTCTTGAGAACCGAACTTTTGATGAAATCTCGATCGGTGAAATAGCTTCGATCACCCGAACCCTGACCCAGGAAGACATCAAGTTGTTTGCAGTCATGTCGGGCGACGTCAATCCGGCCCACCTGGACGAAGAATACGCCAACAACGAAATCTTCCACAAGGTGATCGCCCACGGCATGTGGGGCGGGGCATTGATTTCGGCGGTACTCGGCACCACCCTGCCCGGCCCCGGCACCATCTATATGGGACAAACGCTGAAATTCAAACGACCGGTCGGCATCGGCGACACGGTCACGGTGAGCGTTACGGCGGCCAGCAAAGACGACGAACGCAAAAGCATCGTCTTCGACTGCCTCTGCGCCAATCAGGACGGCAAGCCGGTGATCGAAGGCACGGCGACGGT
>Ga0070728_10004399_pt1 | contig 14685 bp, 9 predicted proteins | sample tdDd471_FD_66723 | JGI IMG/M metagenome (GOLD analysis project Ga0070728, IMG submission 66723) | Marine sediment microbial communities from the Atlantic coast under amendment with organic carbon and nitrate - tdDd47.1 | ecosystem: Environmental > Aquatic > Marine > Coastal > Sediment | place...
TCACCCTGGCCGAGCCGGGCGCGGTGATCGGTTTTGCCGGTGCGCGGGTGATCGAACAGACCATCCGCCAGACCTTGCCGGAAGGATTCCAGCGCTCCGAATATCTGCTGGAGCACGGTATGGTCGATATGGTGGTCCAGCGCTCGGAACTGCGCGGCACACTCTCTCGTATCGTGCGTCTTCTTAAGCATCCGACCCCGCCGGGCGATCTGGTCGCTTTGCCGCCCATCGAAGAGCCGGTGAAGCCGGAAATGCCCGAAACCGAAAAGAAAGCGGCCAAGGCCAAGGCAGATAAAACCGAGATTGCGCCGCCCGATATCGCCGGGCCGAAAAAGGATGTCGCCGAGGTAACCGAGCCGCCCCAAGGGGATGTTCCGCCGCCGCCCGATATTGCCGGGCCGAAAACCGCCAAGGCGGATAAAGATGACAAGGACGAGCCTCAAAAGTGATGCGGTGTTGGAGCGGCTTATGCGGCTCCATCCCGAAACCATCGATCTGTCCTTAGGACGGATCGAGCGGCTGCTCGACAAGCTCGGCAATCCGCATCTTTCCCTGCCGCCGGTCGTCCATGTGGCGGGCACCAATGGCAAGGGCTCGGTGCTGGCGTTTCTACGCGCTTTCCTCGAAGCCGCCGGATATCGCGTTCATGTCTATACCTCGCCCCATCTGGTTTCCTTTCATGAGAGAATACGGCTGGCGGGAGAGCCGGTTTCCGAAGAGGAACTGACCGCTCTGCTTGAGGAATGCGAAAGGGCGAACAATGGCGACCCGATCACCTTTTTTGAGGCGACCACGGCGGCGGCTTTCCTGGCGTTTTCGCGCCATGACGCCGATGTGGTGCTGCTTGAAACCGGGCTTGGCGGGCGGCTCGACGCGACCAACGTTGTCGCCCGGCCTTTGGTGACGGCGATTACCCCGGTTTCCATGGATCATCAGGATTATCTCGGCAACACGCCCGAAGCCATCGCCAAGGAAAAGGCCGGTATTTTAAAGCCGGGCGTCCCCTGCATTCTGGCGGCCCAGCCACGCCCGGCGCAAAAACCCTTTACCCAAAGAGCCGCCGATTTGAGTGTTGTCTTGCTGCATGAAGGCAAAGACTGGTCGGCCCGTGTGGCGGGCGGGCATATGGCGGTGACCAGTGGTGGGCGGGTGCGTGAAGATTTGCCGCTTCCCGGCTTGGCGGGCAAGCACCAGCATACCAATGCCGCCCAGGCCATCGCCTGCCTCGACGTTTTGCGGGCCAACGGCTTCGATGTGTCCGATACGGCCATCGCACAGGGCCTTCAGTCGGTCGATTGGCCGGCGCGGCTGCAACACTTGACCGAAGGGCGGTTGGTCGCCTTGCTGCCCGAGGGCTGGGAGCTTTGGCTCGACGGCGGCCACAATCCGGCGGCGGGCAAGGCCATCGCCAGCCAGACCCGCAAATGGCGCGATAAGCCGCTGCATCTGATTTGCGGCATGCTGAAAACAAAAAATCCGGCAGGCTTCATGAAGCCGCTGCTGGGCCGCGCCAAGAGCTTGCAGGCGGTCAGCATCCCCGGCGAACCCAACACCTTAAGCGCTGAAAGAACCGCCGAAACCGCCCGCGCCGTCGGCTTCGAGGCCCGCGAGGCCGAAAACGTCGAAGCCGCGATCCGCCATCTTGTCGAAGCCGATCCGACGCCCAAACGCATCCTCATCTGCGGTTCCCTCTATCTGGCCGGCTCTGTGCTGGCGCAGACATAAGAAAACCCCCACCGTTTCCGGCGGGGGTTAAATCATTAAGCCGCAAATGCGTCGTCGCAAACGATGCCGTTTGCTCGGGATTTGCTATTAGATCGACTGCTCGACCCACTCGAAGAGTTTGTTCTTCGGTAGGGCGCCGATTTTGGTTGCCGCCACTTCGCCGCCTTTGAAGATCATTAGGGTCGGAATGCCGCGCACGCCGTACTTGGAGGGCGTGTTGGGGTTTTCGTCGATGTTGATCTTGGCGACGGTGACTTTGTCACCCATTTGAGCGGACAATTCGTCCAGCGCCGGGGCGATCTGCTTGCAGGGTCCGCACCATTCAGCCCAGAAATCCACCAGAACGGGGCCTTCGGCGTTCAGAACGTCGGACTCGAAGCTGTCGTCGGAAACTTGTTTACTCATCGTTTTTCCTTTGTCTCTCCACCCAGGCGCTTGCGATGCATCGCCTAATTTTCATAGCTGGAACGAATCTATGGAGGCGGCGGCCTCCCGTCAAGGAATCACAGTGTCCAAAACGTTCTCGGGCAGTTCCATCAGGCGCGGCCCGTCGGTCCAGAGCAGGGCGCAACGGACGGTTTTATCGGGGTAGAGTTGCGACAAAAGGGCCCGGTAGGCGGCCATCTGTTTAAAGTAAACCTTTGGAACCGCTTCCACTTTTTCCGGTGGCGGGCGATTGGTCTTGTAGTCGATGACTAGAACTTCCTGCGCTGTAACGACCAGACGGTCGACCTGACCGGCGATCACCGTTCCGTCGATTTCTCCGGCCAGGGGAGCCTCGGCCAGGGCGTCGGGGCGGAAAATTTCGGCGAATCGGGAGTCTTTGAGCACGTTAAGTGTCTCATTGAGCAATTCGGCCTGGGTTTCCGGTGGCAGATCGTGGGCCGGACGGGTCAGCCAGTTTTTGGCTGCCGCCTCACGCAGTTCGGGTGCGAGGTTGGGCAGAGTTTCTAAAAGTCGGTGAATCAAACGGCCCCGCTTGAACCTTGCGCCGTCGTCGGTCCCAAGCGGCGACCGGGCAGGCGGTTCCTCGTCGGGTTTTGACGGGCTCAATGGGCGGACCGGCTGTTCTTCGGGGAGTGGATCGGATTTAGCCCAGGAAGGCAGGGCGTTATCCAGTCCGGTTTCCTGGCTTTGGTGATCGGCGGCTTTCGATTCGACGCTTCCCTCGTTTGCCAGCACCAGGATTTCACTGCTTTCCGTTTCGCCCATTTCGCCAAGGAAAGGATCGTCCAACACTGCGGCGCGGTCCGAAAGGCCGTTTTTGATGTCGTTGTGCCAGCAGTCTTCGGAAGGCTCGCGGCTCATTTGCCAACCGCAGACGATCAGCCAATCTTCGGCCCGGGTCAGTGCAACGTAGAGCAAGCGGCGGTATTCTTTCAGCGCATCGGCCTTGTTGCGTTCGGTGATTTGCTCGGCCGTTTCGTCCCGATAGGCGGCGCGAGGCGGCCAGAGCAGGGTGGATTCGCCTGCGCTCCAAACGGGCCAGAGAAGCGCATCGCTCTGGGTGGGAACCTGCAAGGTGTCGGGTAGAAAGACGATAGGAGCCTGCAGACCCTTGGCCCCGTGAACGGTCATCACCCGGACGGTCTGGCCGCCGTGTTCCAGGTCGCGTTTGATCTCTACTTCCGCCGAGGCCAGCCAATGAAGGAAGCCTTCGAGCGATGGGACGTGCTTCTGCTCGAAGGCCATGGCGAGCTCCATGAATTCGTTCAATGGATCCTCCGCCTCGGGCCCCAAACGGGTGAAAATTTTCCGCTGTCCGCCTTTGGCGCTCAAGACGTGGGAATAAAGCTCAAAAGGCGGCATCCGGTCGGCGAGGGAGAGAAGGTCGGTCAGATACGCGTAGGCTTGGGAATAGGCCGGGGTCGCCCGGGCCTTGTGGGCTAAGGCGTCAAACAGGGTGCCGGGCCGCTCGAAGGCGAGATCGAACAACTGCTCTTCGGTCAGGCCGACAAGCGGGCTTTTCAAGACTGTCGCCAGGGTCAGATCGTCCTCGGGCAATAGCAAGAACCGGCCTAAGGCAATCAGGTCCATGACCGCCAGTTGTTCGCTTAGAACCATGCGGTCCACCCCGGCGACGGGAACCTTGAGGCGCTTCAGTTCGCGCACCAGTTCTTCGACGAAGGCCCCGCGGCGGCGGACCAGCACCATGATGTCTCCCGGTGCAATAGGGCGGTTTTGCGATTCCAGGCGCTCACCCCCGATCAGGCGCTCGATTCGTTTGGCGACCAGTGAGGCGAGGCGTTGACGGGATGAATCCGGGGTCAGCGGCTCGACCGGCGGTTTCCAGGGTTCGCGCTCGGGCTTGCCTCTGGGGATGACCGGCGGCCAAACCTCGACCCGGCCCGGACCCAAACGCCAGGCATCGTGACGAACATCGAGTCCATCGAGCGCAACGCCCGACGCGGCCGGCTTTTCGTGTGAAAAGATGGCGTCGACGGCGGCCAGCACGGCCTTGGTGGAACGAAAAGAGACGGTCATATTGACCGGCCGCCAAACCTGGCCCGATTCAGGAATTCGTTCGGCGAACAGATCGCGCATATATTCGAAGGCTTGCGGATCGGCCCCCTGAAAGCTGTAAATAGATTGTTTGACGTCGCCCACGGCGAACACCGTTCGGGCTGCTTCCGTCGCTCCGAGCCCGGCGAAAAACTCATCGGCCAGAGCCTCGATGACTTGCCACTGGTCCGGGTTGGTGTCCTGGGCCTCATCGACCAAAATATGCTCAAGCCCGCCATCGAGCTTAAACAGCACCCAGGGGGCAACGCCCGGTGCGCGCAGAAGATCGCGGGTTTTTAAAATCAGGTCGTCATAATCGAGTTGAGCCCGGCTTTCTTTAATTTGCCTATATATGCCAATCAGCGCTTCGGCCAAGACGAGCAAAGCCTCTGTGGCTTCGAGGGTGATCAGGCTGCGCCTGCGCTGAGAAAGAGCGAAAATCCGTTCGGCTTCGGCGAAAAGTGCATCCAACGCCCAGGGGGATTTTTCCAGGTTGGCCTTTGAAATCAACGACCGCTGGGCCTTTATTTTTTCATCTGCCTTGCCGAGACCGGCGAGGAAAACCTTGGCGTAGTCGTCGAGTCCGATTATCCGTTCTTCGCGCGATGCGGCCAGCCATTGTGTGAGGCCCGCCGAAACTTTCTGCTCTGTTGCGTTGCCCGACGTAAAGAGATCGGCGATGCGGCGTAGGGTTTCGCCGTCGAAGGACTCTTCTTCACAGGCCTTGGCAAGGGCGGTTTCCAGCGTTTCGTTCTGGGGGATTTCAAGATGATTGCGTAGTTCAGCGATTATGGCTTCCACCGATCCCGCCCGGTCGAACAGCCTTTGAAGCTTTCCCCGTTGATAGGCCAGTGAGGCCATCAGGTCGCCAAAGGCGGACTCGTGAATGTGGCTGGTGACCACGGCCAGGGCTTTGGCCAGCCGTTCGTCCTGACCGGCGCGGGCCCGCATCAAAACCGTTTCTTCGGCGCCGGCCAGAGCTTCCAGCGCATCCCGGTCGTCCATCACCGAGAAATGAGGAGCGATCCCGGCTTCCAGCGGGAAACGGCCAAGCAAAGACTGGCAGAAGGAATGGATGGTCTGGATATGCATGCCGCCGGGCGTATCGAGCACCTTGGTGAACAGGCGTCGCGCCCGGATCATCTGCTCGGCGCTGGGAGCCGTTCCGGTCAGTTTGGTGAGCGTTTCCTTGAGATCTTGATCGGTCTGGGTGCTCCAGCCGGAAAGCTGCCCGGCGATGCGGTTGGCCATTTCGGCCGCCGCCGCTTTGGTGAAGGTGAGGCAGAGGATACGCTCCGGGTTCAGCCCTGTGAGCAACAGGTTGAGCACCCGATCAGTCAGCACCTTGGTCTTGCCGGTGCCCGCGCTCGCCCCCACCCAGACCGATGCGGCCGGATCGGCGGCGAGGCGTTGAGCTTCTTCGGCGCGCTGGAGAATCGGGTCCGCCATCAGCCGTCCTCCCCGTCCGCCGTGCCCGCCGACCATTCCTTGATCCGCGCCAGGTGTTCGTAGTCGCTGTACTTGGGGGCCATTTCGGGTGCAGGGCGCGATTCGTAAGGCGTGTCGGGATCGTCGAACCGGTCGATCAGGCCCTGGATGCCCTTGAGCGCCGTATCGATCACCTCGCGTGGCGCATCGGCGGCATCGCGAATTATCCCCGCCGGGGCCGAGCCCTTGAGCTGCCAGTAGGCCATCTGGGAGGCCGTTCCATTGGCGATGCCATTAAAACCGCCCGCCTCGAGGATGGCTGCTTCGAGGGGGAGTTGCGGGGCAAACCCGGCGGCGACTTCCTTCTTGGTCGGCGGCGCGCCGGTTTTGTAGTCGATGATCAGGTAGCCGCCGTCGGCTAATCGGTCGATCCGGTCGGCCTTGGCCTTGATCTTAAACGGCCCGCCTTTGGCGGACAGAATGGTCTCGCCCCAGATTTCCGTATGGACGGCATCAAGCGTCGGGCGGCGGTTGATTTCGGTATCGATGAACCATTGGGCGATGCGCTCGAAGCGCGGCCACCAGAAGGCCCAGACGCCGGGCTTGGCGAGCAGGGGCGCAAAAGTCTCCCGGCCGAGAGCCAGTAGTTGATCCAGCGCGTCGGCGGGCAGGTCTTTGGGAAATTTTTGGCAGAAGGCGTCGAGCGCATTGTGGATCAGGTTGCCGTAGTCCGCCGCGCCGGGATCGGCATCCAGCGGGTCCAGAGCCTCAAGACCGAGAATTTTTCGTGCATAGAGGGCGTAGGGGTCGCGCATCCAGGTTTCCACCTGGGTCACCGCCAATTCTCGGGGCCGAGCGACGAGTGGTGGCCGGGGTGCCGGACGGTCGATGGGGCGGGCTGGACCCGTGTCGTCCAGTTTCTCGAGCCAATGCAGCCATTGCCGGTCGCGAGGCACGGCTTCCTTAAACCCTGCGCCGTTTAGCAGGGTGTCGAGCCGCATGAGCCAGCGCGAGGGAACGGTGGGTGCGCCATCGGCCCGCTCTGAACGGGTGATCACCACTCCCGGCCCACAGATGGCCTGGACGAAATCGTGGGCCGTCAGACCGATGCGCCGCTCCGGCGTGGGTAGGCCGAAGGCGGTCATCATGGGACGACTCATCCAAGGGCTGGCCTGGGTTTCGGGCGGCCAGGTTCCTTCATTCAGGCCACCGAGAATGATTAGGTCGGCCGATTGTAAGCGGGCTTCCAGCAGACCCCAGATGGCGAGCCGGGGATGGCCGCCATAGCGGGGGCGAACCACCTGGCCCTCCATCAGGCTTTCCAGCATGTCCGGATAATGTCGTCCGGCTATGGGGGGCAGCCCCTCGAAGGCTTCGAGCAAAGACCCCATGAACTGACCGGCCTGCTCGCCATCCTCGCCGGTCCACAGGCGGTCGGCCCCTTTGTCGGTGTTGCTGGCGGCCAGGGCTTCGGTAAAAGCGATGTGGCGGGAGACGAGATCGCGAGGGTCGACTTCTTGCTTGCCGGTTAAGGTTTCAAAATCGGTGGCGGCCTTTTCAAGCCGGGCGGCCAGACCGATTAACCCACTGTCGCCCACGGGCAGGGCGCTTTTAAGGCCTGTCAGTCCAGCCGCCGGGCGGGGGCCGCGCAAAACGCTGATTTCAAGATGGCGCACCAAGCGGCGCAGTTCGGCCGGAGCGTAGCCGAGAGCGGCCTTGGGGTGCTTGAGGGTGGCCAGCAGATCGAGAGGAGTGAAGTGATTGGCCGCCAGATGGGCGGTCAACCGCAAGAAAGCGCCCGCCGGGGATTTGGAAAGAGGTTGCCCGGCGGAATCGTCGATTTCGATGTTCCAGCGTTTCAACTCGGTGGCAACCCGGCGGGCGAGGCTGCGGTCCGGGGTGATCAGCGCCGCCGTTCGGCCTTTTTCTTCGAGGGTTTGCCGGGCCATCAGGGCAATCACTCCGGCTTCTTCCTTGGGCGTTGGGCAATCGATGCGTAGCAATCCTTTGAGCGTCGTTTCGTCCAATTGAACCTTGCGCCACTCTTCGCCGGTTTCGGTAGGGCGCATGGTCTCGCTCATCAACCGGGCCCGTTCTATCTGGGTGTCAGAATCCTGTGTTGCGGGCCAGGGACGCACCTCGGCGGGACTGATCTTGATGGTTTCCAAAAGCCGGTTCATACCGAACTGGGGATGGGTCGGGGCCAGGGCGGCGCGGCTTTTTTCATCGAGTGAAATGTCGAAGCCGGGCAAGACCAAAGCGCCGCGCGGCAGTCGCGCCACCGCACCCAGAAGATCGGCGGTCGCCGGGATGGAGCCGGTGGACCCCGCGGCGATCACCGGGGTTTCCGGCGGGGCTTTACGCCAAAGGTTGACCTGGGCGGCGAGCAGACGGTTGCGCCGGTCGGCCGGGTCGATGGCTCCTTCGGCTTCCAGAATGTTGGGCCATTGTTCGACCAGGATCTTGAGGAAATCCAGCGTGATCTGCCAATGATGGGCGTAGGCCTCGGGAACCAGAGTCCCGAGATCGGCCATATCGAGGCGCTCGGTATGGATTTGATCGAGCAGACGGGCCAGCTCGGCGGCCAGTCGCAAGGCTTGATCGGGCGTATGGGCTTCGCCCGGCATGGCGATGATCAGGCGGGCCAGAAGCATCTGGCGGCGCAACGACCCAATGGCGGGCGGGATGGAGAGCGCGGCTTCCGAAACCGGTTCTTCGAAGGCTGAAAGTGCGAGTTCGTCTTCGTCCACGTCGCCCATGGGGGTCATGCGCGGCAGCAGCATGGGTTTTCCGTCGCCGAGCCGCAAGAAAGCCTCGCGCAGGGTCCGGCAGGCGCGTCGGGTGGGTAAAAGGACGGTGACGGCGGAAAGGGCTTCCGGTGTATCGCCGACGGTTTTGATGATTCCACGGGCCAGAACCTCGGCGAAGGGAGCGCCGGGTGCAATGGTATAGACCTTCGGTTCCCTTCCCCCGCTCAAGCTGATCCCCTTCCCTAACGTCTCTGAACGCCAGCGTATCTCTCGCCCATGAAAGCCTCGGCCTGATCCAGGCCATCCGGCGTCCCCACATGGAACCACTCGCCGTCGTGCACCACCGCATAGAGGCGTTCCTGCTCGATCAGGCGGTCAAAGACTTTGTTGAGCGAGAAAGGTCCGTCCGGCGTGTCGTCAAATGCCCTCGGATGGATGATCTGGGTTCCGGTGAACAGGTAGGGGGCGATTTCCCCTTCCGCACGGCGCGCCACCTTGCCGTTCGGGTCGAGGGTGAAGTCACCCTTGCCGGTATAGCCGTAGGCATCGACGGTGAAGGAAACCAGCAAAAGGGCGTCCATCTTGTCGGGGTCCCATTGTTCGGCCAGCCGGTCGAGGGCGATCTCGGGGCCGTTTAACACCATGGCGTCGGAATTCATCACCAAGAAAGGTTCGTTCTTGAAATGCGGCAGGGCTTTCTTGACCCCGCCGCCGGTTTCCAACAACTGCTCGGTTTCGTCTGAAATGATGATTTGCGGGGCTTGGCGGTTCTTTTTCAGGTGCCGCTGAACCCGGTCGCCCAAGTAGTGGACGTTGACCACCGCCTCTTCCATGGCGATTTCTTCCATGCGGTCGAGCGCCCGGTCGAGCAAGGTACGGCCCGATACTTCGATCAAGGGCTTGGGCAGGTTGAGCGTGATGGGACGCATGCGTTTGCCGAGCCCGGCGGCCAGAACCATGCCGCGTTTCAATCGAATACCGGGCGGTGCGCCTTTGGGCTTCTTGGGGGCCATCTTACGGTGCTCTCCTCATGTCGCTCGGTATGTTGCGGTCCAGCCAGCCTTTAATCGAGGATAACGCCGGATATTCGCAAGCTCTCTCGAGAAGTCGCCAGACTCTCGGGATGTGTTCAAGATAAACAGGTTTTTTGTCGCGCACCATCAAGCGGGTGAAAATACCGATCACCTTGGCGTGGCGTTGAGCGCCCAATATGGCGTAGGCCGCCTCGAAAGCGTCGCGGTCGAGGTCGGGGAAGGCTGCGAAATACCGCTCTTTCATCGCCGTAATTAAGGCGGGATCGATATCGCGTCGGGCGTCTTCCAGCAGAGAAACCAGATCGTAGGCCGGGTGGCCCGCCAAGGCGTCCTGAAAATCGAGCAGTCCGCAAGCCGCCGTTCCCTCGCGGCCTTCGAGAACCATCAAGTTATCGACATGATAGTCGCGTAAGACCAGGGTGCGCGGCGCTTGGGTGACGAAGGGGAACAGCGCCATCCAGAGATAGTCGTATTCTTCGGCCACCACGTAGGGCGTATCGCGCCCCAGTATGGCGGGCATGAACCAGTCGGTCAGCAGCCGGGCCTCTTCCAGAAGTTTTCCCGCGTCGTAACGGGGCAGGGCCTTGGGCAATACTTTTGCTTGGTCGCACTTGTGCAGCTTGATCAGCAGATCGGTCGCCAGTCCGTAGAGGGTCTCTTCGTCGCCGCCGTTTTCCAAAATTTGGGTAAAGGTTCCATCGCCGAAATCTTCGAGCATCAGAAAACCCTGGGTCGGGTCTTCGGCGAGAATTTTCGGGGCGCTGAAGCCAAGAGTGTCGAGGTGGCGGGCGATGGTGATAAAGGGGGCGACATCTTCCTTGTCGGGCGGCGCATCCATCAGCATGGCGGTCTTGCCACTCGATTCAATGCGGGCATAACGACGGAACGAGGCGTCGCCTTTTAGCGGGTTGATTGTCGCGTCGGACCAACCCGCTTGGTCGAGAAAAGAGGTCGCGAGGTCAGTGCGCACAACCACACCCCCGGGTCAGACGTTCGGCCCAGGAGCCTTCGGCGCTGAGCGTCAGAAGGCGAGCGCCGTCTTTTTCACCATGGCGAATGTCCACATCCAGACGATCACGCGGCAAGAGAGCCTCCATGCGATCAGGCCATTCAATGAGAGAAACGCCTTCGGAAAAAGCGTCTTCAATATCAAGCTCGTAAACCTCGTCCGGGTCTTCGATGCGGTAAAGATCGAAGTGATAAACCGGCGCAACGTCGGATTCGTAAGTCTGAACCAGGGTAAAGGTCGGGCTCGGCACTTCTTCTCCGGCCTCGGTCAGACGGCGGATAAAGGCGCGAGCGAATACCGTCTTGCCCACGCCGAGCGTCCCGCGCAGGGCGATCACGTCGCCCGGCTCGGCCAGCTTGGCGAGTGAGATGGCGAAGGCAACCGTCGCCGCTTCGTCGGCGAGGACCAGTTCCTGAGAAAATTTCTGCGATCCGGGTTCATTCATACCGTCTCTTTTACCCGTCCCGGATGGACGGGGCAACTGCTGTTGAAACCTTGTATCGAAGCGGTTCGATCCCAACCTGTTGGGTGGATGAAACGGTCGTGAGGAAACGCTATGGCGGGCCAAAAAGCGAAGACGGATGTGGCGGTTATCGGTGCGGGGCCGACGGGTCTTTTCGCCGTGTTCGAATGCGGCATGCTCAAGGCGTCCTGTCATGTAATCGATGTGCTCGACATGCCGGGTGGGCAGCTTTCGGCGCTCTATCCCGAAAAACCGATCTACGATATTCCGGGGTTCCCGGAGATTCGCGCCGACGAACTGGTGCAGCGCCTGACCGATCAGGCGTCGCCGTTCAATCCAGTCTATCATTTTGGGCAGCGGGTCGAGACGCTGGACGAGACGCCGGAAGGGAGCTGGCGGTTGGTGACCTCGGCGGGCACCGAGATCACGGCTAAGGCGGTGGTGATCGCTGGCGGCGTCGGGGCGTTTGGACCCAATCGCCCGCCCATTGAAGGGATTGAAGATTTCGAGGGCGAAAGCGTTCACTACATGGTCGCCCGGCGGGACGATTTCGCCGGGAAAAACGTGGTGATCGCAGGCGGTGGCGACTCGGCGGTCGACTGGGTCAATTCCCTGGCCGAGGTGGCGAAGAAAGTGACCGTTTTGCATCGACGCAAGAAGTTCCGCGCCGCGCCGAAAAGCGTTGAGATCATGGAGGGACTGGTGGCCGACGGGGTGGTTGATTTGATGATTCCCTTCCAGCCGGTCGACCTTGAGGGGCGGGGCGGTCGGATTGATGCGGTGATCGCGGCCGATCTGGACGGTAACCGGCAAAGGGTGGAGGCCGACGCCTTTTTGCCCTTTTATGGTCTGTCGATGAACTTAGGCCCCATCGCTCAATGGGGGCTCAATCTGGACCAGAATCGTATTGCCGTTTCGCCCGAGACCATGGCGACTTCGACGCACGGTATTTTCGCCATTGGCGATATCGCCACCTATGAAGGTAAGCTGAAGCTGATTTTGCAGGGGTTTTCCGAAGCGGCCGTGGCGGCGCACGCCATCTATCCTTTGGTTCATCCTGGGGAGGCCCTGCATTTCAATTACTCAACGACAACCGGTGTGCCGGGGGCGGAAAAAACGGCCTAATCCGCTCTAGCTGGGCAGGGGTGGAAGGTCGATGGTGATTGTTTCTTCTTCGTCGATGTCTTCGCCCTTGTTTTGAAGTTTCTGCACCAGCAGGCCCGACAGTTTGAGGCAGGAATCCGAAGTCCAGGTGATCTGTTTGACGGCCGCTTCGTTTTCATCGGCTGCGGCTTCGGGCAAAATCTTGTCGACCAGCAGGGCGGTCACCCCGGCGAGGCCGCGCGCGGCAAGGGGGACGTCTTTGGCCTTGACCGCAATGGGCTTGCCTTCCTTGACCTGATCGGCCATGGCGCGCAGATGGTGAATCATCTCGCCGACGTTCTCGTCCACCGCCGGGGTGCGGTCGGCGACGAACATCAGCATGTTGGCGAAAAAAGCATATTCAATATTCATGTTACCCTCCGGGGAGATAGCAGGTCACGGTGGTGCCCTGGCCCGGTTTCGTTTCAATGCTGACTCTGCCGCCATGCAGCTCGATAAAGCGCCGGACCAGAGTCAGCCCCATCCCGGCGGCAGCATCCGCATCGCCGCTTCCGGTGGTTTTCTCAAATAGATCGGCCTGATCGGACCTGACGAGACGGCTGCCGGAATCGGAAACCGAAATGGCGACCATCTCTTCGACCCGCTTGGCGGTTAGGGCGACCTTGCCCCCCGCACTACCGCCCTTGGTGGCGTTGGAGAGCAGTTGGAAGAGCACCTGCTTGAGGCGTTTTTCATCCGCCACCACCCAGCCGATGTCGGCGGGGCAATCGAAATCCAGATCGAGCTTCTGCTTGCGCGAACGCTCCTTGACCAGCCCGAGGACCCCGGCCAGTAGGGTATGCACATCCACCGTATCGAGCTCAAGAGAAAGCTGACCGGCTTCGATGTTGGCGAGATCCATGATGTCGCTGAACAGAGTCAGGAGAGTCTGTGAACTGTCCTGAATGCCGCGTGCGTATTCGCCCTGGCGTTTGTTGAGCTTGCCGAAGTATTGATCGACCAGAATATCGGCGAACCCGACGATGCTGTTTAGCGGTGTGCGCACTTCGTAGGACAGGTTGGCGATGAATTCCGATTTGAGCTTGTCGGCGGCCTGCATGGCTTCGGCCCGCTCGCGCAGCGCTTTTTCCACTACGGCGCTATCCGATACGTCAAGATAGCTGAGCAACACCGCGCCATCGGGAAGCGGTACGGCGGCATAATCGAGAACGCTGCCGTCGGAGCGGTCGAGACGGCCCGATTTCGGTTCCCGGTTCATCAGCCAGGTGATCAGCGAGTCCTTGAACAGGTCCCAGTCTTCGTAACCCATATAGAATGGACGGGTTTTTTCGACGAAGTCGGCCAGATGGGGCTGCTCTCCCAAATCGACATCTTTGAGCAACCATATATTGATGAAGGCCGGATTGGACAGCTGAAGCCGCCCGTCCGGCCCAAACACGGCGACGCCTTCGTAAAGATTGTCGAGGGTTTCGCGCTGAACGGCCAGCAGGGTTTTATAAGAGCTTTCCAATTCCAGACGGTCGGTGACGTCCTCATAGGTGAAGATCAGTCCGCCGTTCCGGTGGGGTGAAATGACGGCGCGGAGCGAGGTGTTGTTGGGCAGATGAAGCAGGGCTTCTTCGCGCTCGTCCTGATCTTTGAAGCGTTTCAGCTCTTCTTCTTTGAACGAACGGAAATCGGCGACTTCGGGGAGTAGACGGGCTTCGCGGAGCTGTTCGAGGACATCGCTATAGCTGGGTCCGCTGCCTGCCCAGTCGGTGTCCATGTCCCAGAGGTCCGTATAGGCCTTGTTGTAGTAGGTCAGCCTTTCGCGCTTGTCGTAGATCGCGACAGCGGTGGTGAGGTTGTCGAGAACGGCGGCCTCTTCGGCTTCGTCGAGGCCCGTCGAAAGGGGGGCGGCGAGGGTGTTTTCCGGCTCCGGCTGGAAAGCGTCGACGGCGAACCCCAAGGTTCCCGCGCCATCGGGAAGAGGGATTTCGGTGACCTCCATGCGCTGGGGCAGCCCGCCGATTTTAAAGGTGGTGAGCTCGCTTATGGCAATGTCACCCGCTACCGCTTTGTTGGCGAGGTGGCGTGAAACATCTTCGCGCGGCGCATTGGGGTTGGCGTAAGTAATGTTGAGCGCCGAATCGCGAAACCACAGCGGATGGGGGAACGATTCGGCGATGCTGCGCAGGATTGCCGTAGCGGCCGCCACCGGATCGGCGGTTTCTTCGGGTGCGCCGATGGCTCGGCTGTCGCTGACATCGCGCATCCAGAGGCAATGGGCCAACTCGCTGCCGTCTTCGGTCAGTGAGCGGACTCCGACGGCCTGGACCGTGCGGCTGCCGTCTTTTAACGGAAGCAGAAGATCGAACGGCTTGCCGTCGCGCTTGAGCGCGGCGACGGCGCGGTCCAACTGTTGAGAAATGTCGCTCTCGAACCGGCTTAAAATGTCGCTATAACGCGAGGCCGGGCCTTTCTCCAGGCCGAGCAAAACGGCAAGCCGCGCATCGCAGGTTTCAACATCGTTTTTGGCGTTCCAGCGATAAAGGCCATCCGGGGCGCCAAGCAGAGTCTCTTCGGCGGCGAAACGGCGCTTTTCTTCCTTTTGCCGAGCTTTGTCCGATTGTTCCGACTTTTTCCTGAAATGCCATGCGGCGGCCCCCGCCGGAACTCCGGCGGCGATCA
>Ga0070728_10004400_pt1 | contig 14683 bp, 11 predicted proteins | sample tdDd471_FD_66723 | JGI IMG/M metagenome (GOLD analysis project Ga0070728, IMG submission 66723) | Marine sediment microbial communities from the Atlantic coast under amendment with organic carbon and nitrate - tdDd47.1 | ecosystem: Environmental > Aquatic > Marine > Coastal > Sediment | place...
CAGCGTCGAGCAGTTTGCGGGGTTCTGCATCATCCTGTTTATCGATAGAGATAAAAATATGCAGCATGGCGCCTAAACGTGGTTCGCACGCGATATTGATGTCCTTGATATTCGGAAACTGCTCGCGCAAATTAGCGGCAATAATTTTTTGCATGCCATACGTTGAGATGGCGCCAAGCGTATTGTGCTCGGGGTTGCGCCCGGCCATGATTGAGTAATACATGGCATCCTTACGGTGCGTTATCGCCGTAACGCGCGTAGTAGGTGCTGTTTCCGGCCCATACTGCCCGGCAAACTCGCCCAGTGTGTTTTCAACCTTGTTCGAGAAATCGACGACACCCTCGACAACTATCTCGGCCAGGGCCGGCACAAGCAGATCACTGGTCTCGCATTTCACCAGTTCTACAGGTTGCCGCATGAGCCCGCCGGCAAGATCCAGTTCAGAAAGTCCTGGGGGTGTTTTGCCCGAGGCTGCCATCAGCAATGCCGGCGGCACGCCAATTGCCAGCGCTATGGGCATCGGTTCGCCGGTTTCTTCCGCCGCTGCATAAATGCGCCGCAGATCGCTCATGGAGCTGGCATTAATCACCAGTGTATCTTTACCGGTGATTAGCGAACGGTAGAAACCCATGTTAAGGCGCCCGTCCACTTTATCCTGGCTAATTCCTACCGCACCGGTGATAAAGGCCCCACTATCGAGCTCAAAAAATGTAGGCACGGGTAAATCGGCCAGGTTGATGTCTTCACCCGTTATCACCACATCTTTGACAGGGCCGCTTTCGATTACCTTATGTGTGACCGGAGCGGCGACCGCCGCCAGGAAAGCCTCCGCATGATGACGATGATCATACAGGTCGCTGGTGTCGTTACCGATGGCCTGGCCCAAGCGCTCTGTGCTGTTCAGCAGGCCACCGATCAGAGGGAAACGCGCACCTTTAACATTTTCAAAAATGAAGGCTTTTCGATTTTGCTCGAGTTGCTGCAGCAAGGCCGGCAATTCAAACCTGGGCTCGACCTCTCTGCTGATGCGCACGAGTTCGCCTTGCTCCTCAAGCTGAGCCGCGAACGATCTCAAATCCTGTGATTTTCTCGAACTGTTCATAAGTACCCGCGCTACTAGTGATCGAAGTTGCGCATTCTACCTGCGCACTCACGCCTCTGAATAACCCTTGCCCAGCGTGTCCAAACAGCGGCGACCATCAGTCAGCACAGGTTTCCGTTCGATAGAGTTGCAGGAGGGTAAGAAAGTCAGACTCGCTAATCACCGGACCCTGCGACTCTGTTTCGGGCCCGACAGAACATCCAGCGACGGGTGGGGACAACATCGCGTGGCCCTCCGACAGTTTCTCCACCCGATACCATTTATACCAGCGGGGCACAGGCAGCGTATTCCCGCCATTCTCGTCGGTAAATTTTCTATACATGTCATAGCGGCTTGAGACCGACTTTACTTCCTGCGGATCCAGGCCGAGTTCGACGCATCGCTGGCGCCATGCAAGAGAATTGTCATTCATGCGCGCAGGCTAACGCCCGCGCGTGCGGCTTACAATAGATGTGTGAAAGAATTAGGCAGGCAGCGTGGCCAGAATGACTGTGCCGGTCCCGGTTTCATCCGTTACATCGGCGATATCTGCGGTATCAATGATGGTTTCATCATTAAATAGTTCGGTGAGCCTTACCGGTTCGCCGATATGGTAGCCCTGTGCCCAGTCAACTCCTATATCACGAAGTTCTGCTACGGTTTCTTCATCCTGCACATACTCGGCTACTGTTTCGATCTTCATCACACGAGCAATTTCCGCAATGGCCGATACCATTGAGCGGGACACTTCGTTCTGACATATATCCTGAACAAAGCCACCGTCTATCTTCAGTTTGTCTACTGCAAACAATTTAAGGTAGGCAAACGAACTCAGGCCGGTCCCAAAATCGTCCAGTGAGAACATGCAGCCTATCTTTTTCATTTCGCTGATAAACAGCTGAGCTTTTTGCAGATTCGATACGGCAACAGTTTCAGTGATCTCAAAGCAAAGTCGATCCGGTGAGACTGCGGTCCTTGCCAGTTCAGAACGAACGAAGTCCAGGAACTGATCATTACCAAGGCTCTGCCCAGAGAGGTTAACGGCGAAACGCATTCCATGCCCCTCAAGGGTGTCCCCTTGGGCAGCAAGTGTTTCGATAGCTTTAGCCACAACCCAACGGTCAATTTCCTGCACCAGATGGTAGCGTTCAGCAGCACCCAGAAATTCCGCGGGCTCGACCGGATTCCCGGAGGTGTCTAGCAACCGCACCAGCAGTTCGTGGTAGGCACCATGCGGCTTCCTGTCTACCCGGACTATAGGCTGTGCAAAAAGTATCAGGCGTCCGGCATCTATTGCACTGCGTATCGAACCAACCTGATTGATTTCATCCATGCGGCGGATAATGCTGATATCGGTGGACTGATAAACCTCAACCCTCCCACGCCCTCGGTCTTTAGCCGCCTGGCAGGCCACCTGTGCTGGCACGAGCACACTACGCAGGTCCTTTTCATTGGGCATTAGCGAAGCGACGCCGATACTCACCGAAGGCTTATAGTTATGCGCGCCACTCGCATAGTCGAGTTCACGCAATTGCGTACAAATTTCCCCCGCTAGTGTTTCAGCTTCCTCTATATCGCAGTTGCGCAGCAGTGCGGCAAAGCTATCACTCGTCACACGAGTAAGGATATGCGGAGACAGCACCTCCCGGAGGATGCCTGCAAAGCTGCGCAGTATTTCGTCCCCGGTGTCACGACCGAATGTATCGTTGACCACATCCAGCTGGTCTATATCCAGATACATCAGACTGTAATCGCTCTCCACGTCAATGCATGCTGTTTCCAGAGATGATTCGAAGCCCGGCCAGTTGATCAGGCCAGTTAACGAATCGAAGCCGCGTTCCATTACGTACTCAATGGTCGATACGACAAAGCCAACCATGCTGGTGTCCTGCGCGTTTGACTTCGCCGCAGTTGCCGCCTGGGACAAGACCAGGATGCCTACCAGAGTTTTACCATCCTCCAGGATGGGCCAGGCATGAGACCGATCCCGCGGATCGGGTGCCGGGCGATTAGCCAGCGCTTCAGCCACGTTGCCGTCCGCGTCTGCGACCAGATCCAGCATCGATTCATAAAGCAAATCGACATCAATCAGATCAAGCGGGTTGGGTCCGATGGAGATGCTTAAGTTTCTTTCCGGGGCCAGAAATACGGCCCCATCAAGCAGCAGGTGTTCACGGCAGAGTTCCAGCGTTTCGTGCAATGCCTCGTAACAACCATTATGTTGCCGGGCGCGATCTCCTAATTGTTTTAGAAAATCGTACTCACCACCATGCTGATTCAGTTTCTCGTTAACGTCGAGTAAATGAACACGCAGGCTTAGCTCGCGCCGCAAACTACGGAGGGCGGGCTGCAAAAGATCGGAACAGAATTTCCATGGCATGGTCCCCGCGTCGCGATCAACCAGCGCTGTAAGGACACCCAGAATCCGACCCTGATCACTAACCAGTCGCATGAAATAAGCCGTACTGTCACGCAACTGAATCCTGCCTTCCTCTTGTTTAAGCTCGGCAGATTCAAGGGTGTGGTTCAGTGCGCTGTGATAAGCATCGTTCAGCTGGCTGGTATCCGGTGCAATGTCGTGCCAGAAAAGGCCACCATGGCGATCATGAAACAAAAACCCCTGCGCATTTGGCAGGAGTGCATGAAGGAATGCGGCGTAATCCCCGAAGACTTCGTTTTTCTCTGTACTCGTTTTCATCTGCATCTTTGACTGGGCGACCGGACATATTCTTGACTAATCCAGTGAAAATGACCGTGATGAGGCTCGCAGTTCGACGCGTGCTATGGCCCTAAAACCGTTGGCTCAGGTTGATATTTAACTTAATACTGACGGTAAGTAGCCGGATTCAGGCTAACTCCGCAAGGCGCGTTGCAGATAGGGCAGGCTGACATCCATGCGGCCGTCGATGCCCGAGTGAGTGCCATCAAACTCTTCGTATCTGTGCTGAATACCGTAGTGAGACAGCTGCCGGGCTATGAGTCGACTGCCATACTGAATATGGTACTGATCCCGCCAGCCACAATCCATATAGATGGCTTGCAGCTTGCCGAGGTTACGATGATATCGGCTGATCATATTTACCGGGTCATGCCGCAACCAGTTTCGCCAGCGTTTCGGAAGCAGTTCACCGGTATCGAGATCGAAGGGTACGCGAAAACCGTTGGGCGCCTGCGGATCCGCATCATAGGTAGCCGCCATGCACAGATTCATCAGACAGTGCATTTCGTTGTGGTTCAGGCGGGGGCGCTTCCAGGCATAGTCCAGAAAGTTTTTCACCCGACCATCGTCGATACCTGCGTCGGGTCCATCTGCACTGCGTGTGGACGGCAGCTGCCATTCGCCTTCGCGTTGTTTTTCGTCGCGAAACCTGGCGAGCTGGGTGAGGGTATTGGGCCAGTCTGATCTGTAAATAAAATCGAAATAGCTATCACCAGAATGATTAGCGATGGCACCCCAGTATTTCGTGTATTTCATGCCATGAATCATCGCGCCGTAACCACCGGAAGACTTGCCAAAACACCCGCGGTGTTCCCGTGCTGCAAGGGTGCGAAATTCAGCGTCAACGAACGGAATGATTTCACGCGTCAGATAATCCGCGTAATTTCCGATCGCGGGTGAATTAACGTACTGGTTGCCCCCCAGGGCGGTAAAACAATCCGGAAACACGATAATGCAGCCGGTCATTTTGTGTTGGTGGATTAAGCGGGCAGCGCGCTCCGGAACATTCTCAGCGAAGCCCTGCCAGTTGGTATGGGATTGCCCTGAACCGGTATAGCCAACCAGATCAAACAGTACCGGGAAGCGTTTACCGCGGTCGCGTCCGGCATCGCGGTTATAGCCGGGTGGTAACCAGACATCGAACTGCCGTGTATGTGGATCGCCCAGCGGGTTGTCAGCGAGTATGGCTGATGTGTGCTCGACCGTAACAATCTCTCCCGGATCACCGCTAAATCGCTTGATGGCCAACCGACAACTCCTTTACCGATGCCAGAATCTATTACGATAGATACCAGCGGTTACAAAAAGCTGGAATCATCCTGTTCCGCATTGGGATCGCCAAACACAAAACCCGCATCCTTGATCTTCTGATTAGACAGACTTTTCGGCCCGGTACCTGCACCAACCCAGTTTATGGACTCCTTGCCGGCAGCCTCGATCATGCGGCCGAAGAACACTTCCTTCGTGTCCGTAACATCGTTTATCAGGTTGTAAAGCCCGGAAAAATGATTGTCGATTGCGAATTCGAGGGCGCGTACCACATCATCGCGATGCACGATGGCTGCTGGTGCATTACCGTCGAACGGCACAGTTTGCCCGGCCATCGGTAACGTCTGTGCTGCCAGGCCGCGAGGCACGAAGCCGACCTGAGGGCCGTAAATGGTACCGGTACGATAGACGCACACTTCTAGTTTATCGTTTGCGGCACCGAACAGCAGATCCTCCGTGTCGATATAAACCTGGGCAAATGGCGAGGCCGGGGTTGCCGGTGTATCTTCGTTCACATCGTCTGCACCGCCGGCGTTGCCATAGGCACTCCATGACCCCGTGAAGATAATCTGGCTGAGCCCGGGGGCCGCATCCAGTGATTCAACCAATGATTCTGCGGTACCTACATAGGCATCGCGATACAATTCAAGATCCATCACATACTTGCCGTCTCGCTCGACCATTCCACCGGCAACCGTCATCAATACAACGTCCTGATCGGCAATAAGTTCGCGCATTTTGCCGCGATCGCTGCCTTTCATGACAACTACGCGATCGGCTACGGCACTTAACTGCTCTACGCGGGCCTCATTGGTGGTTGTAACACTAATTGTGTGGCCCTTGTTTTTCAGGTATTCGGCAGCGGCGAGCCCGGTGTATGCGGCACCTATAATCGCAATCTTCAATTGTTTATCTCCTTGTTAAATTATTAGCTGAGAAAATAGTATTGGCGGGTGGTTACTGCGCAGGCGAGTCGTCCGGTTTACCCAGCGGGGTTACAAATAATGCCTTTACCGCACGACCCTTATCTTCGCCAATAATGCGATACACGCCGTTCCACGCGCGCGGATCCATTTCGTCATCAAAGAATAGCTTGAGGTGACGGCGATCGCGCTCGGCCAGGGCTGCACCGTCCGGCTCATCCCAGCCAGCATCATTTGCCAGACGCAGATAGTGCTCAAGATATTCGTCGATGCAGGGTGTAACTTTGGCTAACTCCGCCTGATCTGCCCGGCCGCTCGCTATTCCCCATGGCGACATATAGACCGCCAGCGCCGGATTAGCGGGTGCCTGTGCACAGGAATTCTCGCTATCCGCGGTAGCTTTTCGATAGGGTCGACGTAACGCGCCGAAAACCCTTTCAAACCAGTCGGGTCGATTGACAGGGTCAAGTCGCGGCAGGTAGTCCATGTTGTAGACACACCCGTCAGGCGGAAACTGCACGACCTGGGCATGCAGATGCGGCATCGATGTTTCCGGCCTCCCAAAGATGAACAACAGCTGCGTTTCTACCGGGCCGGCAACCAGACGCATGTGGACCATACGGTCCAGGGGCGATTGCCTTCCGCCGCGCCAGAGGCGCACGTAACCAGCAGGCTGCTTATCTTCGAGCATTTCCAAAGCGATAAAAGGGCCGCCTTCTGGCGCTGCAAGCTCGTCCCATTGTGTCTCGGCAAGCACACGATCAATCATCTGGCTGATGTAAACGAATGAAAAAGGTTGTTCAGGCATAAATATTTTTCTTGATTATTAAGTCACTATTCTAGTGCGCATTAACAAATGACTGGTTCCTTATTCCAGGCGTGGCTGACAGATGGTTGCCAATAACCATCAGGGCTCTTCCTGCAGGTCGCTGAAAAGGCGTTCCAGCAAATCGGTCATCTGCTTGCTCTCGGCATCACTCAAGGTGCGCAGCATACGAGCCACAAACGCTTTTGCCTCGGGCATTAATTCGGTATAGATTTCTCGCCCGCGCTGCGTAATCCAAACCTCGACAGCGCGACTGTCGTTGAGTGAAGGGCGCCGTTTAACCAACCCATCACGTTCCATCTGATCGATAACGCGACTAACTGCCGGCTGTTCGCCGCCACTTAGATCAGCGATCGTACCGATACGGCTACCATCATAGGTGCAGAGCACGTTCAGGACCTGCCAGCGGCCGATCGTGAGGCCATGATCGCGCAGCTGCCTTACCCATAGCTGATTAGTGCGTGCAGATACTCTGCTCAGCAAATAGGGAAGCATTTCATAGGCCATAGTGTGGCGATTTCCTTCTAAAACGCCGTCTGCGACGCTATAGCTTAGTAGGCGCCAGAAGGTAAGTATATATTGTAGATGTCAGGACGGTATTTGCCTTCAGCAAAGAGACTAGTGGAAGCTGAGAGCCGGCGCCGTGCAGCACATCTAATGCTAGATATCCCCGGCTTCTTTTAGCCTGCCAATTTCTTCGGCGGACATGCCGAGGATCTCGCCCAGTATTTCTTCGTTGTGCGCCCCCAGTGCAGGACCTGGCCAGCGAGTTTCGCCGGGCGTGTCACTGAGTTTAGGAATCATCGCTGGAATTTTTAGCGGCTTGCCATTCGACTCCACGGTTTCGAACAAGCCCCGGGCATTGTAATGCTCATCCTCCAGCATATCGGCGACGCTGTATATTGGTCCGGAGGGCACTTCGGCGTTTTCCAGAACCTGCAGCGCTTCGTCACCTGTCATCGTAGCCATCCAGGCAGCAATCGCCGCGTCAATTTCGGGCTCATGGATTACGCGACCCGCGTTGTCAGCAAAGCGTGGGTCATCACCCATTTCGGGTTGCCCCATGGCAACGGTCAGGCGTTTGAAGATTGAGTCGCCATTGGCACCAATAATGACATCCTTGCCATCCTTACAGCGATAAGTATTGGTGGGGACGATGCCCGTAAGGGTGGAACCTGAACACTCCCGTATTTCGCCGCCGCGATCATATTCGGGCACTACAGATTCCAGGAGGTTAAATACCGCCTCGTAAATCGCCACGTCGACAACCTGACCTTTATGCTCGGGATCGCTTAGTTTACGTACGCAGGCCATAACAATACCAAGTGCTGTGTGCAGCGCCGCGAGGGTATCGCCCATGCTGAGGTTGGGGCGCACAGGCGGCCGATCCGGAAAACCATTCAAATACCTGAAACCACCGAAGCCTTCGCAAACCGAAGCGAAGCCCAGGCGACTGGAGTAGGGGCCGGTCTGGCCATAACCCGAGACGCGCGCATAAATCAGCCCGGGATTATTTGCGCGCAGTACATCGGGACCAAGTCCCCATCTTTCCATCGCGCCGGGGCGAAAATTTTCGATCAATACGTCGGTTTCGGCGGCCAGTTTCCGCACAATTTCCCTGCCAGCTTCCGTACGCAGGTTGGCCGTGATGCATTTTTTGTTGCGGGCCATGCTCGCCCACCAAACCGAGGTATCGCCGTCCATCATGCGCCATTTACGCAATGGGTCGCCGACGCCCGGCTGCTCAACCTTAATGACCTCGGCGCCAAAATACCCAAGGAAAGACCCCGTGAACGGACCAGCAATAAGCTGCCCGAGTTCAAGGACTTTAATTCCCTGCAGAGGACCGTACGGTTTTTGATCGTTTGCCATTCTTAAAATTTTCTAATCCAGCGCTGTGGACCAAGTCTAATATACGGGCACTGCGGATTGCATACGTAAATATCTATATTCGTCCTGATTCGTGCCTGCCACCAAAATACCGGCGAACGTTAGCACCAGGCTTTCTCAGTGTCCGTGCGAAACTCACAAAACAGGGACAAAAACCCGCGCTCATGGTCCATACGGGGCTGGGCTCAGCAGTAATCCAACCCGCCTGAGGCTATCGCAGCCGCCGCTCAGATGGCGCCTTTAAGATTCAGGTTCCTCAGAAACCAACGGTGTCACCGCGGAAATGTCAGCCTGAATAATAGAATCGAGTTTGTTTTCTACCTGATAGAAACGCAGTGCCCGTTTGGGGCTGATAATGGCACTAAATTTGCTGACATGAGCCTTTCGTACCGCCAGGATCTTTTGCTCCAGTTCGAAATAAGACAGCAGGAGGTCATTGGCACGCTCGTCCGTAAGGTTATCGAAGTGATCGCGAAACTCTGCGAGCAGGCTGAACCCCTGTGCCTCCAAATCCGCGATTTCCAAGCGATAGGTATCGTAGAGTTCCCAGAAAGCAGGCATTTTGGCCGCCACCGTCATATTCTCGGCTACCACCAGCCGGCGATTGGCCTCCAGTTCCTCGAGAATGGCCAGCGCTTCCGGATCGTTATGCGCGCTATGCGAGATGGCGGGTAACAGGCACAGACCCGCCGCGGCTATCACAAGAAGGTTACTGATGAATGCTTTTATCATGGGTAGTCCTCAAAACATAAAACAGTTTAGTTTGGGCTGGCCTGACCAATATAGTGGTAGGAAATCAGTTTGGGGCCATCCATATAGCCTTTATCCATGCTGAGTATATTGAAACCCGACCCTGCTATAAGCTCATCCATGGCTCGATTAAGCCTACAGCCGAGCAGGGGCGCCGACAAAGGTTCCAAACGATCCTGCCAACTGCTTATACCCGGTTCAGGTGCACGCCCGTGTTCTATAAAAATAAATTTGCCGCCGGGGCGCAGAACCCGCCGAATTTCCGCCAGCGCCGTTTCTATGCCTGGAATAGAGCACAGCGTCCAGGAACTGACCACAGTATCGATATCGCCACGCCCTAGTGGAATAGTTTCGGCAGATGCCTGCAATATTTCAACCGCAAATGGCGCCGCATCCGCCAGTTCGCCGGCTTTTTCACACAAGACTCCCGAGGGCTCCAGACCAAACAAGTGTTCAACCTTGTCTGTGTACAAGGGAATATTCAGACCGGAGCCGAAACCAATCTCCAGCACTCTTCCGGAAGCCAGCGGCGCCGCACGATCGCGGTGCTGGGCCATAAACTCGTTACGCATACCACGATCTATAATTCTCGGCAGTACAGTGTCACTCCAGAAGGCCATTGTGATTGCTCAGGAATCGCCCGCGCGGTCAATCGCCAGTTCAACGAGATCGAGAAAATCCTGTTCGCTTTGAACCTGTTCGGCTTCCTTCGCGGTTATGGTGTAGCCGTATTTGTCAGCCAGCCCCTGGTAGAGCGGACGGCGGTGCTTGACCAGTTCAGGAAAAATCCAGCGGGCAAACTTTTTGGGGTCAAGCTCATCGACCCCACGCAAATTTTCCTGCTCCAGGTAGAGCTCGAGCTGATTTTTCAAAAAGTTCTCGTTGTAGTACATCGGCTTCGGGTTGCTGGAGGCCCGCCGTATTAATTCCTGCTCCATACTCTGGTCGGCGCGTATGTAGAGCACAACCGTATTGTCAGCCAGAACCTTTTCGGCTTCACGGCTATCCAGCTCGCAGACACTGCCGCCGGTATCGTTCACGAAGTGCTGATAACCGTAAATTTCACGAGCTTTGGCCATGAAACTTGCCACATCAATCATGGAGTTATTTTCAGCCTCGCGGTGCAGGTGTTGTCGGCGCAAAAATTCGTTCAGGGGCAAGCCACCCAGTTTCTCCGCGCCCAGCTGCCCCAGAAACGACGAAATGGGCTCCAGGTTATGGATGGTGATGTTATTGGATATGAATATGGAATCGCTGCGCAGCAGATCGCGCAAAAAATCGACCTTCATGGCCTGCCGCTTGATGTTATCCATGATCGGTTCATCCATGTAACGAGTACCGATCCGATAGTCACCAGAATAATGGAACCAACTGCTTTGCGGCAGGTTGTCGGCCAGGGTGGTCTTGCCCACCCCCGACATCCCCAGCAAGGTGATGGCCTTGTGGTCCCAGTTACGAAATTCTTTGGCGCTCATGTGCATGGCGGCATTGTTGCTGGCTAAATCTTCCCTTGCAAGGGGGATTACACTGATTCCTGTCAGAGCGCAGCGGCCTGGACCACCACGCAAAAACTGCGCAAACGCACTATTTTGTGCCCGGATGCGGTTATCATACGCGCCGGATGTCGCATGAGGGCGACATTAATCATTGCTAGCGAATTTCTTAAGGAAAACAAATAGTGGGCTCAGAAGCCGACAATCACGGTTGGGCAGTACATAAGTTTGGCGGCACCAGTGTCGCCGACGCAGATTGCTTTCGCCGCGTATCCGCCTTGCTGCACTCCCAGGAAAGCCCGCGTCTGGCGGTGGTTGTGTCGGCCATGGGCGGTATGACCAATGCGTTACTTGAACTGATCGGCCAGGCAGAACGGTCAAACAGTGCTATCGGCGCCGGCATTGATGCTATCCGGCAACGCTATAGCAGCACTGTTGACGAACTGATTAGCTCGGCGACCGACCGTGCGCCGTTGCTCGAAGCATTCGAGAGAGAACTGGGCGAAACCAGCGACATATTGAACGCTATCGCGCTGGTCCGGTCGGCGGCACAGCGCAGCCGCGACGTTGTAGCCGGTTACGGCGAACTCTGGTCAACCCGCTTGCTGGCAGCTTATTTGACGCAGGAGGCGGGCGATGACCCCGGGAAACGCGCGGTGTCCTGGATAGATGCGCGCAAAGTTCTCGTGGTTGAACCCGGGGAACTCGGGCCTGCGGTGCTGTGGGAGCGTTCCACCGCACTGGCCGACGAGCACTTTCCGGCAACTGATAAATGCATCGTGGTCATCACCGGGTTCATAGCCAGCGATGCCGACGGACTGCAAACTACCCTGGGACGTAACGGCAGCGATTACAGCGCGTCGATAATGGGTGCCTTGCTCAATGCGTCCGACATCACCATATGGACCGATGTCGGTGGGGTAATGAGCGCCGACCCGAACCGCGTGAGTGAAGCCGCCGTCATTGAGCAACTCACCTACAACGAAGCCATGGAACTGGCCTATTTTGGTGCCAAAGTCATCCATCCGCAGACGATGTCGCCAGCAGTAGAGCGCGGTATACCGATATTTATTAAGAACACCTTCGAACCCGGCGCACCCGGGTCAAAGGTCAGTGCCATTGCCTCGAACGGCCACGCAATTAAAGGCATCACTACGGTAGAGAACGTAGCGCTGGTAAACCTGGAAGGCACCGGCATGATCGGTGTGCCCGGCACCGCCGATCGCCTTTTCGGTGCGTTACGCAGCGCTAATATTTCCGTCATCCTGATTTCACAGGCCAGTTCCGAACATTCGATCTGTTTTGCCGTGCCGGGCAGGATGGCCGACGAAGTAGAGACCGTGGTACGCAGGGCATTCGCGATGGAACTGGATCAAAACCAGATTCAGCGTGTAGAGATACGAAGAGACTGCAGCATTATCGCCGTAGTCGGCGATGGCATGGCGGGCATGCCGGGCATCGCATCGCGTTTTCTGGGCACGCTCGGTAATGCCGGTATCAATGTAAGAGCGATTGCGCAGGGATCGTCGGAGCGCAATATCTCGGCCGTCATCGACGGCGATGCAGCCACTCGCGCGTTACGTGCCGCACACGCCGGCTTTTACCTGTCGACCGAAACCGTGTCCCTCGGCCTGATCGGCCCCGGCAACGTAGGGTCAACGCTGCTTGCACAAATGGCGACCCAGGTAGCTCGTCTCAAGGACACCTTTAATCTCGATTTTCGGGTGCGCGGCATCGCCACTTCGAGTCGCATGGTACTAGCCGACAAATCGATAGATTTACAGAATTGGGGCAGTGAATTAGAGGCGAACGGTGAACCATTGGACTGGGACCGATTCAATGCCCATGTGAATGCCGAGCATTTACCGCACGCCGCGATCGTCGATTGCACCGCCAGCAACGAGGTTTCCGATCGCTATGCAGACTGGTTTACCCAGGGCATGCATGTGGTCACTGCTAATAAGAAGGCCCAAAGCGGTTCACTGGATTATTACGATGAACTTCTGCGCACCCGGCGCTCGAACAACACGCACTTCCTGTATGAGACTAGTGTTGGCGCAGGCCTACCCATTATTCAGACCCTGCGTGATCTGAAAGAAACAGGCGATGATATTCTCGCCATCGAGGGCATATTCTCCGGCACTCTGGCGTACCTGTTTAATGTGTTCGATGGCTCCACACCATTTTCCTCCATTGTTCGCGAGGCACGCGACAGCGGCTACACTGAGCCCGACCCTCGCGATGACCTGTCAGGCATGGATGTCGCGCGCAAGCTGATTATCCTCGCGCGCGAACTGGGCTTGCGCCTTGAACTGGACGATATAGAAATCGAAAGCCTGGTGCCAAAAGAACTGCATGCGAGTTCGATAGACGAGTTCCTCGGCGAACTCAGCAATTATGATGACGCGATGCTAAACCGGTACAAAAAGGCACGCGATTCGAACGAGGTATTGCGCTACGTAGGCAGCCTTAACAAGGATGGTAAAGCGACAGTGCGACTGGAGTCGTTACCAGCCGAGCACTCGTTCGCTCACATTAACCTCACCGACAACATTGTCCGCTTTGTGTCAGGCCGTTACAGCGATAATCCGCTGGTCGTGCAGGGACCGGGGGCGGGGCCCGCAGTGACCGCCGCGGGTGTCTTCGCTGATCTGCTCAGGCTTGCGCGCTACCTTGGGGCTCCGGGGTAACCACATGCGATACCTGAGCACCCGGGGAGGCGAATCGGTCGCACTGGAAGATGCCATCATGTCGGGCACAGCACCCGACGGCGGGCTGTACGTGCCGGAACAGCTGCCTCACTTCAACCCGGTCGAACTGCCGGTCGCGGCGCCCCTGGCCGAATTTGCCGAAATAGTTCTAAAGCCATTTTTTGCGGGTTCCAGTCTTGAGGGCGAGTTGCACGATATCTGCGCAGAAGCTTTTAATTTTCCTGCGCCACTCAGGACGATAGCGCAGGGCAGTGAAAAGCTGTCAGTGCTGGAACTGTTTCATGGCCCGACGGCTGCCTTTAAGGACTTCGGGGCGCGTTTTCTTGCGGCCTGCATGTCGCGCATCATCCGGCAGCGTGGTGCTGAATCATCGGCGACTATCCTGGTGGCGACTTCAGGCGATACGGGGGGTGCAGTAGCGGCGGCATTTCACCAGCAGCCCGGAACACGCGTCGTCGTTTTGTTTCCGGACGGGCGGGTGTCTCCGCGCCAGCAACATCAACTAACCTGCTGGGGTGACAATATTATTTCCCTCGCCGTTAAAGGTGAGTTCGATGATTGCCAGCGGCTGGTCAAACAGTTGTTTGCAGATGAGGATGCAAGCCGCCGTTTCAACCTGTGCTCGGCCAACAGCATTAACGTTGGTCGGCTAATGCCCCAGTCTGTTTACTACGCCAAGAGCAGTCGCGACTATTTTGATGAATATGCTGAACTCAGCAACTACATCGTGCCGACCGGCAACCTGGGGAACGCCTTTGCCTGCGCCTGGGCCAAGCAAATGGGCTTCCCGATCGGTGAGATGGTCCTTGCCACCAATGCCAATCGCACGATTCCTGATTTTCTCGATAGCGGCACCTGGGAGCCGCGCGCCAGTATAGCCACGCTCGCATCGGCAATGGATGTTGGCAACCCCAGCAATATGGAACGTCTGCGCGCTCTATGGGGCGATGCAGAACGAGTACGTAAACGGGTGCGATCATTTTCTGTCGATGACGCTGAAATACGGGCGCAGATTCGGGCT
>Ga0070728_10004401_pt1 | contig 14680 bp, 14 predicted proteins | sample tdDd471_FD_66723 | JGI IMG/M metagenome (GOLD analysis project Ga0070728, IMG submission 66723) | Marine sediment microbial communities from the Atlantic coast under amendment with organic carbon and nitrate - tdDd47.1 | ecosystem: Environmental > Aquatic > Marine > Coastal > Sediment | place...
TCCATACCCTGCGCCACAGCTTTGCGACCCACCTACTTGAACAGGGAACCCGGACATATGTGCTGCAGCAAATGCTCGGGCATAAATCCATCAGGACAACCGCCAAGTATCTTCACATCAGCAATGAAGCCATATCTCAAGTTGTCAGCCCGGCTGACACGGTGGTTCAATGAATACCGTCTGCTGCATTCAAGGCAGCAGACCCGAACATGACATTGCAGATATTTTCAGACACGCAGGACAACGCTTTTTGGCAACCTTTGGCGCTTCCCACGAGCAGATAAAGGTAATGAATAAAATCATTACCTGCCGGACAGCAGCTTTAGGTGGCCACATCGACGACTGTCCCGACTGCGGTTACCAGAAGAACGCCTACAATTCCTGCAGGAACCGTCACTGTCCCAAATGCCAGACCATGACCAAGGAGAAATGGCTGGACAATAGGATCTCCGAACTTTTACCGGCAACCTATTATCATCTTGTGTTCACTTTGCCCCACGACCTGAACCCGGTCATCCTCTGTAATATGAAACCCTTACTGGACCTGTTGTTCTTTTCGGTCAATCAAACCATCAAACTATTTGCTGCCGATCCCCAATGGCGGCTTCAGGGAAAGCCGGGATTTATTGCCGTACTGCATACATGGAACCAGACCATCCTGGACCATTTTCATCTGCACTGCCTTGTCCCCGGAGGGGTGCTCTCAGAGGACAACACCCAATGGACCCCTTCCAAAAAGAATTATCTTTTCAGGACAAGCTCCTTGGTCAAGGTATTTAAGGGCATCTACATCAATGGCCTCGAACAACTATACAATGACAGAGATCTCAAGTTCCCGGGCAATGCGGCAAAGCACGGCACGCCCTCGGGTTTCAACCGCCTGATCAAGACCATCCAAAAAAAGAAATGGTCTGGTTATGCCAAGGCCCCCTGTTCCGGTCCTGAAAAAGTCCTGGAATACTTGGGGCGCTATACCCACCGCGTGGCCATTTCAAATTACAGGATCAAATCCTTTGAAAACGGCAAAGTGGTGTTCACATGGAAAGACCGGGCACAGAATGATGCTGTCAAAGAGATGACCCTTGGTGCTGTGGAATTTATCCGAAGATTCCTGCTCCATGTACTGCCCAGAGGGTTCAAAAAAATCCGCCACTTTGGTTTTTTGTCTCCCAGATACAAAACTCGGAACATCAAATTGATCCGGAAATTGACTGGTGATAAGTTCAAAGAACCGAGACATCCCGAGAATGAGTCAGTGGAAGAAATGATGCACCGACTGACCGGCATTGACATTAAAGCATGCCCCAAATGCGGCAAAGGCCGCCTAACAAGGCTGTACGAACTGATGCCGGTATATACAAGCTATATTGTTCCAAATGAAAAGGAGGCTGCCTGGAATACTTCTTGACCCATAATTTTGATTTAAAACAACCTGTGGCAACGGCAATGGCCCCAGGCCATACCTGTGAGGTGCGTCTTAAACCCGGCACAATGAACCTTGGAGTTTCTTGCAACCATAGGGCAAAAGATATGCAATAGATAAAAACCGAATCATCGAGCATTTATCATAAAAATTACACCAATTTATCCTTGCACAGCCAGCCAGCAATCGATATAAATCCCATAGTCAAAATAATTGTTACCGGCCCTGATCAGCGGCACTGTTCAACAACGTTGTATCAATAATCCCGCTCGTCGAAACAACCGGTTTAGCAGTATCAAAGAGTTTTGGTAAATCCAATAGTCTTGGCTTCTCTATGGGCGGGACTATCTGATAAAACGCTTTTAGTTATGGCGGACAGGCGAAGAAAAACTTCAGCAGCAGTCGAAGTGAATTTACCACCCCACTCCCCGGGCCGTTGAACAAACCAATACACATGAACAAGTCAGTGATCTAAACATTATGGTTTAAAAAATGATAAATTTAAGCAATAAAGCTGCAACACGTTTTAAGGTTAAATGGAAGGATCTTGAGGAACGTTCAGGAGATTTCTGGAAAGTTGATATTATGATGATTGGGCGCGTCCCGATGCTGCTGATTGTTCATGAATACACACTTTTTACTATAATTCGCCGAAAATCAACTTTTCAAAATCTGGAAAGCATTACAAACGACATTTTAAAATCGTGTCCTTGGTATCACGGCTCGAAATCGCTTTCTCTTGGTAAAAACGGAAATAGACAATTAAACGGTAGCATTAATGAGATAAAACGGATGACCGTGGGTTTATACTCTCCAGAACAGATAAACGCTATGGAAATGTCAATAAACCAATGCATTTTTTCTTATCTTTCAGCAGAAAAAAATGGATATTCAAATCCGTTTGAAGTTGTTGAAAGTTATGTTAACGGAAAAACACATTGGCTATAGATGCTGAAAAAATCACCTATTCCGATTGGTCTTTCACAAATGAAATCGAAATTGACTATTCGAAAAAAGACGTTTGTCAATTGTGTGGTCACAAGGGGTTAAAATATAAATATTATATCCGACATAAAGCTAACCATGATTTAATGATTGTTGGTTCAAGTTGTATCCTGAAATTCTCGGATATAAAAATTTATTCAAAAGATGGTAAATTAATTTCAGATGAAAAATTGAGAGAAAAGGCGTTGAAGAATTCTCTTAATGAACATTTACGAGAAGCGGCATTAAGTTCATTGCGCGAATTATACAAAATTAAAGAACTCGAAATTCGGCATCTTAAGGACTATTTTACCGATTATGAAAATAGACTTAACATTCCAAGGCCTTCTCGGGAAGAAAGAGAAAAATATCAATTTTTTGAGAATTTTGAATCCTCGATAGTTTCAGCTAAAGAAAATAAAAAATTATCTTTCGAACCCCTATTTTTAACTCAAGTTTTCAAGGCATTTCATAAGCATGGCGTATTATATGAATCCCTGGCCTTTCATATAAGTTTAAGAACGCTATCAGCACAGATTGATTTAAAAGGGATAATCAAAAATGGTGCCTCTGATTTTGAATTGATTAAGCCATGTTTAAGCCCTTCACAGTATAAAAAGTATGTTATTGATTCATCCTGTCATTCTATAACACGGAACTGAATTTCAACATCCAAAAGGTACTCGGGCATTCGGTTAATTGGAAAGCTAAAAAACAAAAAGGAATAAGAGTTCCCAAAACACAAGAAAATTTATTGTTCCCTTTTTGGGAACTTTTCTATTGACATCAATCAGGGAACGTATTAATAATTAAGTTATGCATGTAATAGCCAGGCCTCAATTGATAAAATTTTACCAACGGGAAGGATGCAAAGATGCAAAAGGACCTATTGATGCATGGTGGCATGAGGCCAAAAAAGCAAATTGGCAATCCTGGCCGGAAATAAAAGCACAATATGGCTCAGCCAGTATTTTAAAAAACAACCGAATTGTTTTTAACTTAGGAGGAAACAAATACCGCTTGGTGGTAAAAATCAATTTTCCGACAAAGACAGTATTTATTCGGTTTGTGGGGACCCATAAGGAGTATGATAAAATTAATGCGGAGGAAATATAATGATTAACAGACTTATAAAAACAGAAGAAGACTATAGTTTAGTTCTATCCCGCATTGATGATCTAATGGATGCCGAAGCTAACACACCTGAAGCAGAAGAGCTTGAGCTGCTTGCTACACTGGTTGAACTTTATGAAGATGAACATTATGCGATGGACACACCAGAACCGATAGATGCAATAAAGTTTAGAATGGATCAATTGGGACTTAACCAGCAAGGTTTGGTACCATTTATTGGCAGCAAGAGTAAAGTTTCGGAAATTCTACATAAAAAAAGGCCCTTAACCCTCTCAATGATGCGATCTCTTCATCAAAATTTGGGAATACCGGCTGAAATTTTTTTACAAAAAAAAGGTGAGAGTTTTCCCAAAAAAATACCCCATATTGAATGGCATCTCTTTCCATTGAAAGAAATGTCAAAACGAGGGTGGATTCATCCGATAAAGAATTTGAAAGATTCGGCTGAAGAAGCCATGCGGCTTTTTATTAGTAATTGTTGCCCAAATGGGGAAACGATTGAGGCTTGTTTTAGAGAAAATTCTGGAAATCGAACTAATGCAAAAACAGATAGTTATGCGCTCAACTCATGGTGTATGAGGATCATGGCACTTGCCCAAAAAAAATCTCTACAAAAACAATTTAGTCATGCCAGTTTTACACCAAACAACCTTAGAGAGATCGCTAAATTAAGTTTTTTTGATGAGGGTCCCCTACTTGCTCGGGAGTTTCTGGAGAAACATGGAATCCACCTAATCATCGAAAGGCACTTGCCAAAAACATATTTAGATGGTGCTGCGTTATTACTTGAAGATTCAACACCTGTTGTTGGATTAACACTGAGATATGATAGAATCGATAATTTTTGGTTTTGTCTACTTCACGAATTAGCCCATATTGTATTGCATCTTGGCAAAGAAAATCAAAATTTATTTGTGGATGACATGGATGTCAGAACCTCTGGGAAACAAAAACAAAACGATATTGAAGATGAAGCTGATTCTCTTGCTATTGAATCTTTAATTCCGAATGAGGTTTGGACAACAGCTGCTGCAAAATCAAATCCTACAAAAAAAAATGTGCTTGAATTAGCTGAATATCTAAAAATTCACCCGGCTTGTATTGCCGGTAAAGTCCGATTTGAGCAGAACAATTTTAGATTGTTATCCAAATTAGTTGGATCAGGTAAAATAAGAGCCCTTTTTGAAATCTGATTTTTACTGAAACTACCCCAAAATCACCCCAAAATCTGATATCGAAACCAAGCTATCTTTTAGAAACGTAAAACAAGAAAAATGAACCGGATTTCAACGGTTATTTTCAGCGTTAACGGAAACACGGTAAATCCGAATTTGAATTGATAAGTAGAATGAATTGAAAAATGTCGTGAGGAAAAAGTCAGATGGATAATTGGTTTACAATAGACGAAGTTGACAAGGAAACGTACATAATCAGCGAATATAGACATTGGGAGGAATCGCATAGCTATCTCTTAAATGGCTCTGATTACAGCTTGTTGATCGATACCGGACTTGGAATTTGCAACATTTATGACCAAATTGAAAAATTGACAGACAAACCGATTATAGCAATAGCCACCCACATCCACTGGGATCATGTCGGGGGTCATAGATACTTCCCCAACTTCTATGCACATGAAAATGAATTGAATTGGCTTAGTGGGGAGTTTCCTTTGACGATTGACCAAATCCGAGACATGGTTGTTGATCGTTGTGACTTACCCGATGGTTTTGATGTGAAAAATTATGAATTTTTCCAGGGTACACCTACAAAGGTTCTTCGAAATAATGAAATGATCAATATTGGAGATCGTATTATTCAAATAGTACATACCCCGGGACATTCGCCAGGACACATGTGCTTTTGGGAAAAAGAGACAGGGTATCTTTTTACTGGTGATTTAGTTTATAAAGACACCTTGTTTGCGTATTTCCCTTCCACCTCTCCAGAAGAGTATCTTCGTTCTCTTGAAAAGGTGTCGAGGTTACCGGTGAAACGAGTTTTTCCAGGCCATCATACTTTGAATATTCAACCTGAAATTTTAGTAGGAATGCGCGATGCGTTTCGGCAGTTGAAGGCCAACGGAAGTTTGTGTCATGGAAGTGGGACTTTCGAATACGGAGACTGGGCTGTGTGGTTATAAAATCTGAAAAATCCGCTAACAAACGCTTCCAGGGTACAACGGCCCCGTCCGCTTCCGCGGTCGCAACCGTCGCCCCTGAAGCGGGGCGTTAAAGTGCGACACGAAGTCGCTGTATTGGCTGTTTGGCGCAGATTTGAAGAGCGTGACCAAACCCGGTATTCTCATACCGGTACCCTAGGAGGCATGCTGCTCCGGTGCATCCGGCGGTGGTGTGAAACCCTTCCGACAAAGTACCAAATCCTGCGAGAGCAGGAGGAGTAAAAATCGTGAGACGGACACCTTCCGGGAAGCCTCATCCGGGTAAGGGCAAGGGTTCGAATGATAGGGTCAGCAAAGGCAAATGTCTGCAGCACCGTTAAGTAGAACAAGCGAAAGAGGCTGTCAAGCTTGAACCAAAGGGTGAGCGGCCAGGATATGGGTCTTTTAACTGCCCATACTGAGATGCAGCGCCGCCGGTGTAGAGGACAGGCCTAAGTCATTCACAAATCGGCAATACCGTGGAACGTGGAAACCCCGTATCTTCGCCTGAAGTTACCAGGCAGGTGAAACCGCAAGGCACGCTGTTGGAGTTGCGGGAGTAAGATGCAGGAGAAAGCGAATGCCGCCCTGTAACTGGGTGGATACGGATTGATGTCGCTCGCAAAAGAGACTACATTATCCGGTCTGAAAGGAAGCTGACGTCCGGCGGATTTGTTACAGCCACATCCGGGCAGGTGTTTCTTTGTGAAAGAATTTGAAGAATCTTTTTAGGGGGGAAAGCAAATGACAGCGGTCACATGGCCAGCTGGTGCACCAACCGGCAAATATACAGTTTGGGCTTCCATTAACTGGAGAGCCATAAGTATGTTTGTGAAAAGACTACAGATGCGCGTATTGCAAAGGCTGTTAAAGAGAAGAGATACGGCAGGGTAAAAGCCTTGCAGTGGCTTCTCACAAAATCGTATTATGCCAAATTGTTAGCAATAAAACGCGTGACCTCGAATAAAGGAAAACGTACCGCTGGTGTGGACAAGGTTATCTGGACCACAGCAAAGCAGAAAACAAAAGCAGTGAGAACCCTCAGCCGGAAAGGATACCGGCCCCAGCCTCTCAGGCGAATCTATATTCCAAAGAAAAACGGCAAGAAACGGCCGCTCAGTATTCCTACCATGACCGACAGAGCCATGCAGGCATTGTATAAATTTGCACTTGAACCGGTTGCGGAAACATTGGCTGACCCGAACTCTTATGGGTTCAGATTGTACAGACGGTGTGCAGATGCAATTGCTCAGTGCTTTAATACACTGGCCAAAAGCTACTCGCGGTCTGGATACTTGAAACCGACATAAAAGCCTGTTTTGACGAAATCAGCCACCCATGGATGCTTGATCATATTCCAATGGATAAAGAAGTTCTGGAAAAGGTACGCCGCAAGGCGGCATTGCTTCTCCGACACTGGCCAACATGGTTCTGGATGGTCTGGAAGTGATGGTAAAAGCCTCACACTCCACCAAGATTCAGGGCGTAAGACCAAAAATTAATGTGATCAGATATCATTTTCTGTATGCTGCAGTTGAATCCTGCCTTCTTGATGCACTGAAAATCCCTTGTTCGAGGGATGACCTGATTAACACGCTGGGGGTTAAAAACCTGGACATTCTGGATGCCTTTCTTAAAGTGGGCATTTCTATAAAAGAGCTGAATTGCAAAAACGACCTTTATGGTATCAGGGGGAAAAGATCGCAAGCCATGGTCGGAGCTCATGGGGATACCCTTTCTGCGGTTATTCAGGCAAATGTCACCTATTACAACAATTCATACCGATATGCCGCCGCCCGAATGAAAGGCGCCGACCTGGGTGATGACCTGAAACGGGCCGGGGATATTATCGCCAGGTTTTCCAAACTGCCAGATCCTTTGATCAAAACCTTTCTGCAGGACATCGTGCCACAGGGCCATGGGTTGCAGGTCTTAGACATCGGATGCGGATCAGGCCTTCTGTTGAAACGCATGATACATATCAATCCGGATCTGTCCGGTCTGGGGATTTCAGACCGGATGCCGGGCAGTTCGTTCGTCGGCATGCAGGCAATTTAAGACTCTGGAGTTCGGTGTCCGGTCCAGCCACAAAAAGATATGACAACATTTAATCTTATTCGGTATAATAGAAATGCAAAAAAGACACTGGTTGACCGGTATCTGCCCCAATACACATTCAATGAATACCATGAAACAGTGGTACACAAGATAGAGATGAAAGGCATGAATTTGATAGAAAGTGAAAGTTTAACAAAAAAACATTCCAAAACACTTTGGTTGCAAAAAGGTAAAGGCGACAATGAATGAACAGGCAAGTAAGGCCTTTGACAAGGCAATACGCTTGGAAAAGGAGGCACAATTCGAAAAGGCCAAAACCATTTATGAAGACATCTTTCGTCATGTCACCGACGAAACGGTCCTGAGAAAAGTTCGATTTCGGATGGAGGACATCGACGATTTGGTCGCAGAGAAAGCGATTTACCACCGCATAGACGAAAACGCAAAACGGGTACTTACGGAAATCGGTATAAATATCAGCGAGAACCAACCCCTTATGGATCTCCTTATGGAAGCCGATGCGGTGGATTTCAACAACGAAACGGCGCTGTTCATTCCTTTGAAGCGGAATTATATCGATCACTGCCTGGAGCAGGTGCCCCGTGAAATGCCTGGAGACCCGGGGATGAACACTTTTGGTACCGGTGCGACATCACCCTTTCTAAAACGGACCGACGACGAAGAACTGCGTCCGGCCAACCGCGAAGAGTACAAAAATATAATCCTTGAGGTGGGTTCACAACAGGATATTGTAGGGATTTTCAGTCTGCCGGTGGCCTGCGATAAGAGCATTTCCCTCTGTGAGGTCGCCCAACTGATGGAGCAAAGCTATCAAGGGCTCAAGATGACCACCACCAATACGATGAGCGATGACGAAGCAACCTTTTTGAAAGGAAAAGAGCACTGGATCGACGGGACCAGCCTGATCACCTCCTTAGCGCCAATGAACAACATGGTTGAACCTTTTTTGCGTAGCGCCCGCACAGGCAACAACCTATTATTGATCAACCAGAGCATTGCCGGCATCTCTGGCCCCGTCAGCCCGGAATCTTTCCTAACGCAGAACCATGCCGAGGTGATTTTCATGATGGTTATTGCCCAGACCGTCAACCCGGGTGTAACATGCGTGCATTCTGGTATACCCGGCGTTATCGAGGCAGGCGGCAATCTTTCATACAGCTCTCCCCACCAAACGTTCATCAACGCAGCCTTGGCGCGAATCAATATTTGGATTACAGGTTTTCCTTCCGCTCAGACCGGTGGCAGTACCAGTCTTCCCGATGTGACTGCCCGGGCGTTGACCGATTCAGAATTGAGCCGAAATGCACTGCGCAAGTGCGGAGTTCATATCATACGACACGCCATGGGTGCTTTAGGCAGCCTCAACTTTTTCAGCCTGGAGAAATTTTTAAAAGACTGCGAGCGTGAAAGACATTCCAAGATGGTATTTGATGCAATTCCAAAGGATAAAGGTGTGATACCCATGTACTTTCCAGGCGACAATCAGGCTCTTGCAGGAATACGCGAAATTGCTGAAAAGGGTAACCCAAAAAATGCCGACCACACATTGAGAAATGTAAATTCGTTTCGCCAGTGGGAGGAAACCATTAACCAAGCTGCCAAAAAGAAAAGCTATTACCTGCAGCTCAACGATACTGCAATAGATTCAATCAAATCCGATGTGTAGTTTTATTATTCCAATATCGACTTTGGAAAATTGAAAGATGAAATTTATAAAGGATAAACGCCACACAACAAAGCTTGTGCAACGGACGAAAAAAAACTCGCCGCTGAAAAGCAGGTTAGTCGTCCCAAACCTTCCGTTTACATACAGAGGTATTTATGCCATCGATACAAGAACTCGTCCCCGCTTTTAAGAATCACGCGAAATCAATGGAGATCCGCATCCGCGGTTCAGAACTTCAATCTGCATTGGTGGCCTTCATTGATTTCACCCTAACCGTGCCCATCAAGTCCGCACTGCCTACTGATGCTGATGGCAGCACACTCCTATTCAAATCAGGAATAGAAACAAACCGACCAGACAACTACAATGAGTTGCAAACTAACGGCAAATGGACCCCCGATGAAGAAGCGAATTGCACAAGGGCCTATCTCAGCATCACAAGACACCTCACAAACAAGTGGAACCAGAAGCACGGGCTGGAGCTCAAGTACATATATAAAAAAGGCGTTATAATCCCAGAATCCACATTTTGGATAGAGGGTACAGACCCAGAGGATCTACTCCAACAGATTGTTGACTCTGATGCATTCAGGATTGCAATCCAGTCCAAAGTTGCGAAAGTGACGACTCAAGTCCATGCCCCAGAATAGATAAATATAGGATAGCCAAACAAGCCATACATTCGGATGCCGCTTCGCGGCGCCTATGATTAGAAGGTTATCTGGAAAAACCCATAGTACCTGGAGTGTACATACACCAACGAAATGACTGAGATTGAATACGAAATAGGTGAATCTGAACGACTCGATTCAATTGAATCTCTTTGGGTCAAATTGAATATTCACCATGCTGAAGTATCCCCTCATTTTTCAGACCAGTTTCGCTTAAACAGGTTTGAAAAAAGGAAACTGGATCTTGTACAAAAATCGGCAAGAGGAAAACTTCGGGTTGAGATTGCCAAGGCAAAGGCTGACAGCAGAATTGTTGGTTATTGTATCGGCACAGTCTGTAGTGACAGGGTGGGGGAGATTGATTCAATATATGTCGATTCCCCATTTAGGGGGCAAGGGATCGCTGAACAGCTTATGTCAAATATTATGTGTTGGTTGGACAGCCATGATGTAATACAAAAAATCGTTACAGTTGCTACAGGCAATGAAAGTATTTTGCCACTATATCAGAAATACGGTTTTTTTCCGCGAATCTCGACTTTAGTGTACAAGGACTGAATAAATATGCTTAGCTTTGTTACCTGGCACCTAAGAGTTCCATAAGACACAATATAAGTATACAACTCCCTGTAATTTCATTTGTATTTTACTTTTAAAGCCAAAGAAAGATTGGAGAGTATGAACAAAAAAGTTAGGTTAGGATTAATTATCCCATTCATCATCTTTCTTCAATTTATAGTCGGTATTATTTTGATAAAACCCTATATTTCTACATGGGGATCAACTGAAAGTGAAGTTTCAATGCCTATGCCAGGCGACCATCTGGCGCCGTCCATTAGTTCAACACGCAGTATTACAATCAATGCTCCAATATCCAAGGTTTGGGATTGGCTTATTCAAATAGGGTCAGATCGAGGCGGTTTTTACAGTTACTGGTTTATTGAAAAACCCCTGGGCTACAAGTATCGGGCTCAACATCGGATTGAGCCGGAATTTAAAGACATGGAAGTCGGCCGCATTATCAGCGCATCGGTCGATCCGTCTATGAGTGTAATCAAATACAACTTTCCAGTTATCGCAGTGGACCCAGGAAAATATTTTGTATTGAAAAACTGGGGATGTTTCTTGCTCAACCCAATCAATTCTAAACAAACACGATTGGTTGTTAGAACACATGGAAAGACTCTGCCAAACTGGACGGATCAATTGGAGATGCCACTGCATTATCTCATGGAACGGCGGATGTTGATAGGTATTAAAGCTCGTGCAGAAGCTGGACCAGGCAGGCCGTTCTCTTCAACTAAAGATGTAATGTGGTTTTTAGGAATTTGTTTGTCATTTCTTAGCATCATTGTCCTGTTAACATTCAACAATAGTATTAAAGTTGAATCGCTTACCATTTTATATGCCATTCTCTGGCTGTTGACGCTTTTTGTATTTGATCCAATTCCAATGTACAGTATGATCCTGCTTATAATATTAATATTTAATCTTGCATGGTTCTATAAGAAAAAACAATTACACAAAAAATAGCGTTCATTGTTACTGAATGAATTCAAAGAATTAAAGCGGTCAAAAACGCTGGATTTAAAGAAATTGCCGGACAAGAGAGCGATGGTTGACTATGGAAAATTCAACAATCAACATGCACCGGATTTCACCGGTGAAGTTAGTGTTCTCGGCGGCTGACTTCGTCAAGCTTCTGGTCCCGAACACTACACAACCAAACTAACGTTTGCTTGCACAGCACACGGTGCCATTAGATAATTTATAGATAACGAATAAATACCTATTCGTGTTAAAGAAAGGAGAACGTCTTATGAGAGGAGTTCAACTGGATGTAGGTCATTTAACTTGGGGTATGGAAGTTTTTGCATATCCTGAAAGAAAGAAACATGAACCAGAAAATATTACCGCCGCAATCGATATCTGTAATTGCTTATTGCTATATGATGTTATTCATTATGATGGAAGTATTCATTCTCCAATGGGACGCAACTTACGTGATTTAATTAGTAAAGCATCTGATTTATTAGGAGATACCGAGTTATCTCAGAAATTGCATGACCGGATTAAACCATTTAAAATTGAAGATAAATCTTTAGAGAGACCAATGATTTTGGATGCTGGTAGTAGTACTTTAGGCAACCTTTCAGAAATAATTGAAAATAAATCAGTGTTTTATAATAAACTAAAAATTTATGACAAAACAGGCTCTCTATCTCCTCCATCTGTGCATTTATATCCATATTTGGATAAAACAAAGTATACCTACGATGATTTGAAAAGTTTGATCGGTACAGATGTAGTTGGTCATCGCTTTTACAGGGCATTGATAAGCTTAGAAGATCCAAAAAAGAAAGATGAATTATGTAAATTGTACGATTTAGGATTACTCTCGATCGAATTACTTAAGGTTTTCTTTACTCGATTCAGGACAGAGTTTGGCATTAAGCGTGCAACATATATTGCAGAGAAAGAGGGATATGATGTTCATTATTTACCAACGCAGGTTAGACGCGACATCGCCTACACTCTTGGAGAGAATATAAGACAAAAAGATTGTTCCCTAGCGGATGACTTTTGCTTGGGTTTCTCAAAAATTTGGAAAGATGACTCGACATGCTATATGGAAACTCCATGGATCATGCCATTAGCTGTGAATTTACTATTAACAAATAATGCCCCTGACACACCAACCGACTTATTAAGAAATACACTTGAATATTATTATAATGAAACTTTGAAAAAATTGAAGGAAGGCCTTTCACATTATTGTAAATTAAAAACCGAAAAAGAAAGAGAGGATTTTTTAATCTATTTCCAAAATGTTATTTCTTCTTCGGTCAAATACGAAGACCCAGACAGGAATGAGTCAACGGAATTTTTAAAAAATATTGTAAAAGATAATGTTAACCTCTTAGCACTAAGTTTTCATATCAAAGAATATCATGAACTAAAAAATAGTGAAAAAAGGACTGCTGCTTTGGCACTTGTGGAACCCTTTTTGTTATTTTCTAATTACACCCCAACGTTTTAAAAAATCGTTGGAAAAGTTCTTAGTTTTCAGGCTGCTTTTTGCATAGCCTCAAGAAAATGTAGTAAATCCTTTTTCACAGCCTGGTTTGAATTCATTGTCAGTGTGAGTTTTCCTCCTGGCCTGGTAAAACGACCAGCCCGTTTTATGATCCGATGCCGGAGCGTATCCAATTTCTGGAATTTCCATGCTGAAGGGCGTTTGGGCTTTGCCCTGCCGGAGGCCGAAGATGCAAGCATTTGCATCTCTTGAGAAAAATTGTGCGCCATCATTGAAGACAGGGTGAACACCTGATTGGCAACAAGCCGCTTACATGGAATTACGCTCAGAGCAGTATCATTTTTGGCACTACCGAAGATTGCCTCCTGAGACCCACGGCCATTATGAAACAACACAACAGCTTGTGCAGATTCTGGTTTGTTGGTCACGACCACTTTGTATTGATATTCCCGGTCAACCGGCTCAAATAAGTCCAATTGGAGAGGGCCTTTGATTGCCTTTTTGTACTTCTTCCTTGTGAATACAAATCGAAATTCCGTATCCCAGGACTTTGGTTTCCACTGGGTCTCAAAAAAAGACCATTGATCATCAATGTCCGTCCAGGAATCACAGTTTTCTATCAGCTTTTTGAGTGCTGTGAATCTTGCAAAGGGAACGGATGCCGTAAACCGTACCTTTTTCGCAGCCATCAGTGAGATGATATCCTTATTGAAAAAGGCCCCGTCCATGCGGGCCTCAAGGATGCTGCCTGGAACTTGAGATCGCATAGCATGAAAGCATCTTTTCATGAAATCATCGGCCCCATTGGAATCATGGACATTCCCCGGTCTGTGATGAATATCAAAAAATTGACCGGTCTGTGCGATAGTACAGAAAAGGGGATAGTAGCTTCGGGCTCCTTTCTTCTGCTTATTGAACCCAATTGCCGAACCTTCAGCATGGCCTTTTGTAGAGAGAACGGAACCATCAAAATCCATGGTCAGCCTTGGAAATAACTCCCGTTGAAGGCCGTTGATCACAAAGGACCTGGATAATCTGCGAACATTTTCAACGCTTCTGTCATCCAACAGGGCCAGACTCCGGGAAATAGTGGATGCATCTGGCAACCTTTTTAAACCCATCAAACGAAGGATCATTGGATCTTCCCGGTAGTAATCAATTTCTCTGATTCTTCTGAAACCCAGGATCAGATGGACGATTAGCAGCATGACAATGACATGATGACCAAAAATCGGAGACAGCTTTAAATGGGAGAAACATCTTTTCAGTTTGTTTTTCAGCCCCAGACGCTTGAACAACAGCTGAAATATAAGAATACCTGCGAATGATGTCAGCTGTCTTTCCTCAAAATTGATCTCGGGAATTTTATGGAATTTAGCATAAATCTGTGCTTTACTGGACTTCACTTGAGGTGGCCTCCTGAATTCGGTTATTTTTTGTCTCGACAACTTAATATAACCTTTATTCATGGGGCTCCTCAACTTCTATAACACTTTAATTCCAATCTTTTTTGCAATCTTAGGGT
>Ga0070728_10004402_pt1 | contig 14675 bp, 8 predicted proteins | sample tdDd471_FD_66723 | JGI IMG/M metagenome (GOLD analysis project Ga0070728, IMG submission 66723) | Marine sediment microbial communities from the Atlantic coast under amendment with organic carbon and nitrate - tdDd47.1 | ecosystem: Environmental > Aquatic > Marine > Coastal > Sediment | place...
CGGTTCCGGGCCACGAGAATATCCGCTTCAAGGGTGCCGTAAATGCAATGAAGTTTCGAGGCCACCGTTGAAGCATCGGAGGTGACCTCACCGGATGCAGCATCACGGCCGGGCCGACCGATGGCCTGCAGTTCATAGCCGTTGTCATGGGTGTAGCGAAGGGAGGCAAGGTCGTCCCCGGTTTTGTAGTCCCGCAGGGTATCGGTGGGGGAGAAAGGGTTGACCAGGTCCATGGGGTTGAAGAGGAGGCCTCCGCCCCAGGTCACGGCCTGACGGCCTATCCGGATATCGGCCTGCCGCAGTTCCCAGTTGAGACTGAGGCGATCGAGCCGGTGAGTGGTGGTGTGATATGAGGAGGAGTCGATCTCCGACGTCAGGTCAAACAGGCGCAACCGGTCTGCATCGCCGGCACTCGCTCCGGGAATTGAAAGGCCCGCACGTCCAAGATCGGAGTACCGTTTGGTCACCTCCCCCCCCTCCCGGATCAACTCGTAGTCGACATCCAGGCTCAGGGCGTCGGTAACCTTCGTTCGAGAGGTGAGCCGAAACCCGGCGGTGCTCTCCAGATCATCAGAGCTGTCCTGAACGGCCCGCACATCCTCCGAATCATAACGGACACCCCGTGCCGATGCCTTGACCAGGCCTCCGACATCAACGGAGATGGCCCGGGATGCCCGGGGAACGGCAACCAACAGAGCCACAGCCACCAACGCCCCCAAGCGTTTCACTGAGCCCCTCCCGGCTCCAGGCGACCGTCTTTCATGCGGACCACCTCATGGGCTGCGGCCATCACCATGGCGTCGTGGGTGGAGAAGACAAAGGTCACGCCTTTTTTCTCGTTCATCTCCCGCATCATGGCCAAGAGCCCCTCGCCGGTTGCCGAGTCGAGGTTCGCCGTGGGCTCATCCGCCAAAACGATGGCCGGGTTGGAGGCCACTGCCCGGGCGACCGCCACCCGCTGCTGCTGGCCCCCGGAGAGCTCTGCCGGCCTACGGTCATACAGCCCTGCCAGCCCGACCTCATCAAGGGCCGCCATGGCCCGCTCCCGCCTCTCCCGCTTGGGGATCCCCTGGAGCAGCATCACGTACTCGGCGTTCTCCACCGCCGTCAGGACCGGAATGAGGTTGTAGGCCTGAAACACAAACCCGATACGATGAAGGCGCATCTCCGTGAGGGCCGTGGCAGAAAGAATCCCCAGGTCCCGCCCGTCCACCTTGATGGAGCCCCCGTCCGGCACATCCAGCCCGCCAATGAGATTAAGAAGGGTTGTCTTTCCCGACCCCGACGGCCCGGCCAGGGCCAGAAAGGCCCCCGAGTCGATGTCAAGGGAGACCCCTGAAAGGGCCGGAACCGCCACATCGCCCTGCCTGTATACTTTCCTGACCTCCTGAACCTCCACCATGGCCATGGCTTTCCTCCAAAGGGGTTGTGACGCTGAAAAAAAAATGCCTCCGGCGGCCCTGCCGGGGGGCCAAACGTTTGAAACGTTTGACAAACAGGCTTTGAGCCCAATATCGATTGCATCGCCGATGTCTGCAACCCATACCGTTTAGGCTTAACGAGTCTGTGGTTCCCTGTCCCTCAGCCCCTGCGGGCTAAGGGCCAGGGAACCACAAGCGAAAAATGTTTGCGGAGCTTTTTTCAAAAAGCGACCCGCCGGAGTTATTCCGGTCAACGTCACGCCGGTTTCGAGCACCCACTGGGCTGTGTTTTGAAAAATGAAGCAAGCCTCTGTCCGAAACGGGTTGCCCTATGTCACCCTCCACGCGAATACCCCGAAACCGATTGAGACATGACTCCCTTTATGCATTCGCCATAAGGTTTCCAGGTGCTCCCACCTGGCCACCGGAGGCATGCTTTTTTAACCCAACCAGCGCCCAAGGTCCCCCGGTGGATCATAGGCCATCACGGCGAGCTGGCTGTGGCCGGTGAGGGGAATGTCCTTGGCCGATCGCCTGGGGTTGATGCAGACGCTTTTGGCCGCAATCCCCTTTCTGGGACCCGAGGTCCTGGGGATGGGGGTGTTGATGATGTAACCCAGGGGGATAAACGGCGTCCCCTTCTCGATGCACTCCCGGGCAATTTCCCGATAGGTTTTCTGATGAAGGGAAAGGGGAATCTCCGGCAGAAAGATCTGAGTGGTACCACTCCGGGTGGTGAGAAGCTCCTGAAAGACATTTTTCACCCCCGGGCTGATGCAGCTCTGGGCAATGAGCTTTTCAGAGATCTCTCCCAGACAGACCACCTCGTCCACGTTCATGCGGGCAAGGTGATCCCGGTTGATGGAGAGAATCAGCTCCTCCACGGTATGCACCTGGGGGTTCTCCCGCTCGATGGCCACGGCCGCCAGGGTGGAGCGGGCATCGGTGAGGACCCCTTGCGTGGGGTCCGCCAGGATGATGGCGGCCCGGGCGTGACGGATCGAGGCCTGTTTCAGCAGCTCCATGTCGTGGGCGCTGCCGTAGAGGGTGTAAAAACCGGCCCCACCACCCCCCTCCGGGTGCCAGTGGGGATGCGCCTCCCAGAGCTCCCGGTCGTGCACCAGCAGCACCACGTCCAGAGGCTCCCCGTTCGACCCCGTCTGAAGCTCCTCCACGATGGCCGCCACCTTCTCGTTGCAGTTCACCACCACCACGTGCCCCTTTAAGGGCGGAACCCGGTTCTCCATCTTACCTGCCTTGTTTGTTGAATGGGTGCACACCTCGCCGGCGGAGGCATTGCTGCCCCTTCCCCCTAGCGTTTAATTCCGGCACAGCTCACGGCCTCTCCAGAGGGCCTCCCGGGACACGGCCACAAAACGGGGCTGTTCATAGGCGATGACCACAAGGCAATCGCCCTCTTTAAAAACCATCTCCCCGGAGGAGAGCCCCGCTTGTCCGGCCTGGGGGCAAAGGGTGAAGCGGGTGTTGGGGCACGCCTCATCGGAACGGTCGATGCCCACGGGAATGATGGCCTCGTCATCGTCATCGAGGAAATGAAGCTGCGCGTCCCGAAAGGTTTTTCCCACAAGGTATGAAGGGACAGGCACGGTATAGAACTCGCTTGAATCGTCGGAGAAGGTCATGAGGGAGTCATAGATGGTGGTGACGCCGGGGTTTAAAACCGCCTGGCTGGCGAGGCGCTCTCCGAAGTGACGGCTCACCAGGAACTCAACGCCATCCAACACCCCGGCAGCCGCCAAGGCCTCTTCGGTCTGCAGTTCCGCCACCATGGGAACGGTGCTGTTGCGACCGTAGACGGCGATCACCTTCAGGAGGCTGCGGTTGTCGATGTCCCGAGGGTTGTCTTCCATGCGCATGGATGAGGAGAGCACGATCACCCGGCTCGCCGAATCCAGATCCATGCGCTCCAGGATGGCGGGGTCCAGGGGGTTCCCCTTCAGTGCCATCACCCTCTTGTAGACATCTTCATCCTCCTTCTCAAGGGAGTCGGCGTTCCGTGACACCACCAGAATGTAGTGGCGCCCCCCCATGGCCGCATGAACCTGCCTGACGATGTTTTTAAAGTGCTTGTTGTGACCGAGGATAATGATGTGGTGCTCAAGGCGGCTCTCTCTGGGTTTGAGGGTGATTTTACCGAGCCGCTGAATCTTTCGTACAAGAATGGAGACGATCTCTCCCGTGATCACCCCGGCAAAGCAGATCCCCATGATGAGCAGGATGGTCACTTCAATGCGGCCGGGAAGAGAGAGGGGCTCCTTGTCTTCGATGCCTGAGAAAAGCACGATGATGATGTGCCAGTAGGATTCCCAGTACCCGGTGTAGGCCCCCTCCCCCACGGTGAAATGGGTCTCCGTAAGGTAGAGGCTGTTGGCCCCGATGACCCAGGTGAGAAAGGCGTAGAGAAAGATCTTTTCCAGCTGATTGGCCTGGATTTGATCCCGCAGGGTGCTGAAACGAATGCGAAGGTGCAGGGCAAACCGGTACAGAAGGTAGCCGTACCGCAAAAATTTCAAAAACCGCAGCAACCGCAAAAAGCGCACCACCCGCAACAGGCGAACGCTTCGTGCCACAGAAAAAAGGGTGAAGTGCTCGGCCAGGACCATGAGAAGCGTAGGGGCAATGGCCAGAAGGTCGATGATGGCGTAGCGGGTAAAGGGGTAGATCAGGCGCTTCTCGGCCAGTCCCCACCGAACGACATACTCCACCACGAAAATAGCGGTGAACACCAACTCCATCCGCCAGAAAAAGAGGTGCTTTTCCGGGAACAGAATCTCCAGGGGTATCAGAACCAGGGAGAGAAAAATGCAGGCCACGATAAAAAGTTCAAGGGTGGTGGCCAATGCCGAAGAACGGGGTTGTCGGGAATCGCTGAATCGCTTCATGGCGTCCTTCCATGGATGCCGCGTTGAAGAAGGGCACAGCCAGAGGCCTTGCGACAGCAAGACAGGCCGGGAACAACATGCTGTGATTCCGAAGGTTTTGAAACGTCTCCCTATGTACCACGAGAACAGGGATGGGGACAAGATCATGGCGGATGTCCCCCGATAAAGAGGGTCGATCCGGCACCGAGCCCCTCTCCCCCCTTCCGGCAGGGCTGCCATCAAAATTATTTACAATTTTGTTATTATATTTTGATGTTTGAAAAATTTGGAAAATCGAAATATGATACGCAGGAAAAGAGAAGCTATGAATTTCAGAATGATTATCACCAGGTATCGACAAGGGCAATGAACTGTGGGGTACAAAGGGCCAAGGCCCTTCACCGGCATCGCCCCCTTGCAACCTCCCCGCATAGTGCCGGGACGATGGGCGCTGGTGATCTCGGGATATGGTATTATTATGGTGCAATCGGCAGCCGTCGAACTGAAAAAAACACGAGAAAAACTGAAAACCCAGGTCCGCAAGGGGCGCGGCAGCGAACTCCTCAAGGAGAGCTCTGTGGCCGTGGACAACTACTTTATCCGGTGCTTCGGAGAGAGCGAGGCGGGGCAGACCCTGGCCATGGGCGGCCACCCCTTCGCCATTGTGGCCCTGGGCGGGTACGGCAGGGGTGAGCACTGCCTCCACTCTGACGTGGACATCCTCTTTCTCTTCGACAAGAAGGTCCCTGACGAGGCCGGGACCCTCATCCAAGAGGTGGTCTACCCCTTGTGGGACCTGAAAATGGAGGTGGGTTATGCCACGCGCTCCATCTCGGAAACCCTGGAGATGGCCGGCAACGACCTCCATGTCCTCACCTCCATCCTGGATGCCCGGTTCCTCTGCGGCATGTCCCCCATCTACAGCGACTTCATCCAGCAGTTCCGCAACCGGTTTGTCTCAGGGAACCCCAAGCGCATCGTCTCGCAGATCAACGAGATGTGCCGGAGCCGCCATGAGACCTTCGGGGATGCCTCCTACCTGATGGAGCCCAACATCAAAAACGGGAAGGGGGGCCTTCGGGATTACCACAGCATGTACTGGCTCTCCCGGGTGCTGGTGGCCGCCCGCGAGGCACGGGACATGGAGTACTCCGGCTTCTTCTCCCGCAAAGAGTTTGAACGCCTGGAGGAGGCCCTCGCCTTTATCTGGAAAGTGAGAAACCATCTCCACCTGCTGAGTGGCCGCAAGCTGGACCAGCTGCACTTTGAACACCAGGTCGAGCTGGCAGACGCCATGCGCTTCCGGGGAGACAACCGCGGGCAAAGGCCTGTGGAGCGCTTTATGGGGGAACTCCACGGCCACATGGAGTTCATCAAGCACCACCTCACCCTGATGCTCACCCAGTGCACCCGCTCCACCAAGGGCTTTCTGGGACGCAGCTTCCTCAAGCGCTCCCGGAAACCGGGCATCACCGCCGATGGTGGCGTGGTGAATTTTGCCGCCCCTGAAGAGGTGGTGAAAACCCCCAGCCTCATCATGGACCTCTTTGAAGAGAGCGCCCGCCTTCAGTACGCCTTAGGGGCCGACGCCCTGCGGATTATCGGGGAGTTCAGCTACCTGGTGAAGGCTTTCAGGCGCGATGTCACCGTCATGAAGGCCATGGAGCGGATGCTGGCCACCGTAACGCGTGAGTTCAACGTCCTTGAGGAGATGCTCGTCTCCGGGTTCCTGGAAGCCCTGATCCCCAGCTTTGAGGGAATCGTCAACCGAATCCAGTACAACCGCTACCACATCTACCCTGTGGACCGGCACAGCCTCTACACCGTCCAGACCATCAACGAATTCTCCGACCCCAAGTCGGAGCTCTGCTCCCTGTACGGCAGGGTGTTTGGCGAGGTGCAGGGCAAAGGGAGGCTCCTCTGGGCCGCCCTTCTCCACGACATCGGCAAAGGGGAGGCAGGTGACGACCACGGCATCTCCGGAGCCCGCCTGGCCCGTGAGCTCCTGCTCTCCTGGGGCATGGGCAAGAAAAAGGTGGAGGACATTGTCTTTCTCATCCAGAACCACCTCTTCCTTGTCAACGTGGCCCGAAGGCGGGACATCGACGACGAGGAGACCGCCGTCTCCTGTGCCCGCACCATCCGGGATGCCAACCGGCTGAAGATGCTCTACCTGCTCACCGTGGCCGACTCCATCTCCACCGGCCCCAAGGCCTGGAACTCCTGGACGGAAAACCTGCTCCGGGACCTCTTTTTCAAGGTGCTGGACATCATCGAAAAAGGAGAACTCGCCACCGCCAAGAGCGAGCGCTGCATCGAAAAGAAAAAACAGGCGGTGCTGAAACAGCTGGACTCCGAAGAGATCCGGCGGCACTTAAGTACCATGCCGCCGCGCTACCTTCTCTACGCCTCCGTGGAAGAGATCTCGGAGCACCTGCGCCTCTTCTCCATGATGGGCAAAGACGGGGTCACCCTAAGCATCAGGAAAAAAGAGGAGAGCGCCACCCGAAGGGCCGAAATCTGCGGCAACGACAAACCCGGCCTCTTCTCAAAACTTGCCGGGGTCTTCACCCTGAACGACCTCGACATCCTCTACGCTCAGGTCTACACCTGGGGCCACTCAACGGCTTTGGACATCTTCTCCTTAAAGCCCTTTTTTGACCTCACCCGCGAAGAGGAGCGGTGGGAACGTGTGGAACGTGACCTGAAGGCGGCCCTTGCCGGGGAGTTGGACGTCCATGGGTCTCTCATGGAAAAGGAGTTCAACCCGGCCATCCGAAAGAAAATGACCATCTCGGACAAACCCGACCGGGTGGAACTGGACAACCTCGGATCGAGTTTTTTTTCCATCATCGAGGTCTACTCCGACGACTTTCCGGGCCTCCTGTTTGCCGTCACCGACGCCATTTTCCACCTGGACCTGAACATCCACTACGCCAAAATCACCACCCACGTGGACCAGGTGGTGGATATCTTCTACGTGCGAACCGTCTACGGGCAGAAGGTGGCGGGGGCAGAAGAGATAGCCACCATCAAAAAGACAATTCTTGAAGCTATTTTACGAATGCGAGCATAAATGAAAGGAGCGTGAACATGCGCAAAATTGAAGCGATCATTAAGCCGTTTAAGCTGGACGATGTGAAGGAAGCCCTGGGGGAAATTGGAATCCAGGGCATGACCGTTTCCGAAGTGAAAGGGTACGGTCGTCAGAAAGGCCACAAAGAGATCTACCGTGGTGCGGAATACGATGTCGACTTTGTGCCCAAACTCAAAATCGAAATCATCACGGAGGCTTCCCGTGTGGACCAGATTGTGGAGATGATCCGCAAGGTGGCCAACACCGGCAAGATCGGCGACGGCAAGATTTTTATCATCCCTGTAGAGCGTGCCATCCGCGTACGAACCGGCGAAGAGGGGTACGACGCCCTCTAAGCAGGAGCGGGTGCCCCGCCTCCACCGTATCATGGGGAGGGCGGACCTTGAGGTCCCCCCCCCTTTTTTTTAAAGGGGCGTACGCCCGCCTGATACGCAACCGCAAGCCCGCCCACGTCATGAAACCGTCCAGTGGGTGTATACCGATCCCCCTGGCGGATCAACGACCATGCCTCCCGCTTCGCTCCTTGCGAAGGCAGACGCACTGGACAGGCATGGCGTCCACAGGATCCGCGAGCATCCCACCCTCAAAATTCAAGATCACATTTATGTAACATCTCTCCTTTCAGGTGAGTTTCTTTAAAACCGAACGCTGCAGGCCGTCCCACTCGCCTCTCAAACGGCGCATAATGAGGAGGAATCCGGGATTCCGACCGCACCCCATGGCGACAATACAACAAATTTGTGACATGGCCCCCCGCTCTTTTTACAAAAATGTCATTTTACACAACCCCCCCTTGCCTTGCCCACCGAAATGAAATACTCTTAGAAATCATATCATTACCCAACCAAACCACACTTTGGCACACCCCTTGCAATATCCCAGACAGCAAACCCGTTACGGAATTATTTCCGGGCACGAGAGAGAATCCAGCGCTGTCGATCTTCAAAAAAGGGACATCGCTTCATCAATCCATAAGACGGAGAGAGCATTATGAGTGGGAACACGGTGAGAACAGAAGCCATCAGGGCCATCAACAACTACACGTTTGAGACTACCATTGACTTTAAAAACTCATCGTCCATTGATCTGTTCGGGGACAATGTGTTCAGCATCTCTGTGATGAAAAAACGCCTGCCCAAGGACATCTTCAAAAAGGTCAGCAAAACCATGGAAGAGGGCTCCCGCCTTGATGCCTCCGTGGCGGACGTCATCGCCTCGGCCATGAAGGACTGGGCCATGGACAATGGCGCCACCCACTACGCCCACGTCTTCTTCCCCCTCACCGGCCTCACGGCGGAGAAGCATGACAGCTTCCTCATGCCCGACCTTGCCGGCAACGCCATTGCCGAGTTCTCCGGTTCCACCCTGATCCAGGGCGAGCCCGACGCCTCCAGCTTTCCCAACGGCGGCCTGCGTGAAACCTTTGAAGCCCGCGGCTACACCGCCTGGGACGTCACCAGCCCCGCCTACATCATGGAGAACCCCAACGGCGCCACCTTGTGCATCCCCACCGCCTTTGTCTCCTGGACCGGAGAGGCCCTGGACAAGAAGACCCCAATCCTTCGTTCCATGCAGGCCCTGAACATCCAGGCCCAGCGTATTTTGAGGCTCTTCGGCGACGATGCGGGCAAAATGGTCAACGCCACCTGTGGCGCAGAGCAGGAGTACTTTCTCATCGACCGCAACTTTGTCTCCGCCCGCCCCGACCTCCTGGCCGCAGGCCGCTCCCTCTTCGGGGCCCCCGCACCCAAGGGGCAGGAGTTCGACGACCACTACTTCGGGGCCATCCCCGACCGGGTCCTCGCCTACATGTGTGAAGTGGAAAGGGAGCTGTGCAAGCTCGGTATTCCCATCAAGACAAGGCACAACGAGGTGGCTCCGTCCCAGTTTGAGCTCGCCCCGGTCTTTGAGACTGCCAACCTCGCCACGGACCACCAGCAGCTGGTAATGGTGACCCTGCGGAAAATTGCCCGAAAGTACGGCATGACCTGCCTGCTGCACGAGAAGCCCTTTTCGGGTATCAACGGCTCCGGCAAGCACGTCAACTACTCCTTCGGCAACGCCACCCAGGGCAACCTCCTCGATCCCGGTGAGACCCCCCACGAGAACGCCCAGTTCCTCGTCTTCACGGCAGCCATCATCCGGGCGGTCCACAAGTACGCCAAGCTGCTCCGCGCAGTCGTGGCAACAGCGGGCAACGACCATCGCCTGGGCGCCAATGAAGCGCCTCCGGCCATCCTCTCCATCTTTCTGGGGGACCAGCTCACCGACGTCTTCGAGCAGATCAAAAACGGCGGCGCCACCTCCTCCAAAGGAGGCGGTACCTTAAACATCGGCGTGGACTGCCTGCCCCGCCTGCCCAAGGACGCCGGAGACCGCAACCGAACCAGCCCCTTTGCCTTCACCGGCAACCGGTTTGAATTCCGAGCCGTGGGCTCTGCCCAGTCCGTGTCCGGTCCCCTTGTGGCCATGAACACCATCTTTGCCGAGTCCATCGACTATGTTGCCACCGAACTGGAGCAACTCACCGGCGGTGACGGCGCCAAGCTCAACGATGCGGTGCAGACCGTTATCAAGGATATCATGGAAGCCCATGGCGACGTCATCTTCAACGGCGACGGCTACACCGATGCATGGCAGGAAGAGGCGGCAAAGCGTGGTCTCCCCAACATGAAGACCACCCCGGATGCCCTGCCCTGCCTTGTGGACGAAGACATTGTGGCCATCTTCAGCAAGTACAACGTTCTCTCCAAAGAGGAGCTGGAGAGCCGCACGGAGATCTACCTGGAACAGTACAACCTGAAGCTCGCCGTGGAATCCAAGATTTCGGTCAAAATGGCCGATACCCTGATCTACCCCGCGGCTGTGGCACACCAGACCATGCTGGCCGATAACTGCCTCAAACTCCGTGAACTGGGCCTTCCCTGCGATGACGAGTCCCTGGCCCGTATCACCGCCCTGTCTGCGGAACTTCGTGCGGCATCGGCAAACCTCAAAGCCCTCATGGCCCATGACGCCGGCGACACCCTTGGCGAGGCAAAGCACTGCTGCGAAAAGATCATCCCTGCCATGGGAGAGCTCCGAGCCGTTGCCGACGCCATCGAAGAGATGGTGGCCGATGAATTCTGGCCCCTGCCCACCTACCAGGAAATGCTTTTCATGAAGTAAGCAACAGATACAAGTTACGTGCGCGTTCTTTTTATGCGGATGGATCGAACGCTTAACGCCCGCCGTCAGCCAGCTGACGGTGGGCTGCACGCACGGCATGATCCTGTGCCAAACGAAAAAGGGGAGACTCCTGTGAGTCTCCCCTTTTTCGTTGCCGTAAATAAAAACGCCATATTGATACCCTGTCGTTTCAAGGCCAGGGTCCCCTCCTTATTTTCTAATTCCCTTTCTACCCCTTGAAAAAATAAGCCGACGTGCCGATAAGTAGAGAACAATCGGGAATGCCCCTGCAACACATCCGTTGTCAGGGCTTTTCTGCCAACCCCAGGACCCTTGATACAGGATGGCAACACGTGCTGTGCTCCCCAACCGTTGAGAAAGAAACAGAGGAGACCCTCCCATCGAAAGAGAGCGGCCTGCCTGATGAGCTTCAAACCCCCTGGCAGAGAATGGTTTCCCTGCTTCGCATGACCATGGACGTCCCCATGGCCCTTGTCATGCACCACCAGAACGCCGACATGGATGTCCTTGTGGCGAGTCAGGAAGGATCGCCCCCCCTGGCCCTCCCGGAATACCTCAGCGACAAGATGAGGACCTCAGGAGCCCGGCTCCTCGTGGAGGATGCCCGAAACGAACCGGAGTGGTCCAGGCATGCCGCCATGGCCCCTGGGGTCATCGCCTGCCTGGGAGAACCCATCCGCCACACCGACGGACGCCTCTTCGGCACCCTCTGCGTGATGGACCAAAAGCCCAACGCCTTCCCCCATCACGATTTGCTGACAGAGTTCAGGTGCACCATGGAAGCCCACCTCGATCTCATGGCAACCCGCCGTGCCCTGACCCTCGAAGCCGAGAAAAATGAAGCCTTAAGCCAGCAACTTGCCCGGGAAGCCACCACCGACCCCCTGACGGGGCTTCTCAACCGAAACAGCTTTGAAGAGCGATTTTTTCAGGAGATCGCCCGGCACAAACGGGCAGAGCACCCCTTGTCCATCATCATCTGCGATCTGGACCGATTCAAAGAGCTCAACGACACCAAAGGCCGAAGCGCCGGTGACGAACTCCTGGTCACCCTGGCCACACTCTTCAAAGAGCGCCTCCGGGCCCATGACCTCATCTGGCGCTGGGGAGGAGACGAGTTCCTCCTGCTGCTTCCCGACACCCCCCTCATGGGAGCCGTGGAGGTGGTGGAATCCGTCAGGCACCTCGTGGAAGAAAAGGCCCAGCTGGAGACCACCCGCGTCACCTTGAGCGCAGGCGTCACCAACTTCAACCCCAACGAAAGCCAGGACGACTGCCTCGCCCGCTGCAACCGCCTCCTCGAAGCCGCCAAGGAGAAGGGGCGAAACTGCGTGATCCTGGGGTAAGCTTCGGGTAAAAGCGGCCTCCGGCGGCAAGGTGTGCCACCTTGAAAGCGGGTTGCGAATGCTCCCGGCCTTCGTTCCTCAGGCCTGTCACATTCGCTGACGGGCTACGCCCGTTGCACATGGCGTTGGTATAATTACGCCTGTCGAGGCCCCCCTGAGCATGACATCTTTATTCTTTGCACATCCGTGTCATACGACCATAAAGACCGATAGGCTGTCACTCGTCTCCTTCGCTGCCGGCGTTACCCAGGTAAAAATAAACCTCGAATGATATCGGGATGCACACATGAATCCCCGGTCATCCGGACCTTCAAAGGCCGAAGCGTAATCTTAATAACCAGGTAGCTCATATGGTTTCGCATGCCTGACAGCCGGGGAAGACGGCATCAACAAAAGCATCTGGAACCCCACGGGCAAAGCCCGTCAGCAAATGTGAAGGGCCCGAGGTACGAGGGCTCAGAGCATTTGCGAACCTGGGGTCCAGGGGATCATCCCCTGGCCGCCGGAGGCTTGCTTTTCACACATCATACGCCAGCTCAAGGCCCACGCCGACCTCCTCTTGGGGGGCAACAGTGGCCAGGGCTTTGCGGGAGGGAAAGTCGGTGCAGTGGCAGGCGTGAAGGGCGGTTAAGTTCAACGCTTTGATGTAATCAAGGGTCCCGGTGAGTTGAGCCTGTGTGGGGGAGAGCAGGTGAAGGCCCCCCACAATATCCAGGACCCGGTCCTCCCCGCACACCTTTTTCGCATGGGCCACGATATTGCAGATGCCGGCGTGGGAGCAGCCGGTGATCACCACCAGCCCTTCGTCCCCCATCCAAGCAAGGGCCGTGTCATCCAGTATCATGTCCGGTGCGCCATGCAGGGTCCCTATGGGATGCTGGGCCTCAAAGTCGTTCTCCCTGGGTATCTCCCCCAAAAACCAGAGACGCTCCGTCAGCTGAACAGGTCCGTTGGTGAGGGTCACGGGAAAGTGCTCATGTAACTTTTCCGCCGAAATCAGCGACCCTATCTCTCCCATGCCCGGCACCACCCTCGTCTCAAACACGTCCGGGTGCGCCGTCACCACCGGCCTCTTGTGGGGCCTTTGTTCTATGGTTGCCTCGGAAAAAGCCCGCATGAGAGGCTCCACCCCCCAGGTGTGGTCCGCATGCCCGTGGGAAAAAACCAGATGATCGAGGTGCAGAAGGTCTACCCCCATCTTGGCCGCATTTTTTAAAAAAATGTCGCTGTACCCGCAATCAAAGAGTACCCGCTGCCCCCCATCCTCAATAAATATGGAAAGCGCCGGCTCGGCCAGAAAATAGCGATCAATATACGTTGAGTTGTCAACAAGAATGGTCAGTTTCATCTATGGTCCCTTCATTATAAACAACGCCTCCGGCGGCGAGGTGTGCCACCTCGAAAGCAGGTTGCGAATGCTCCCGGCCTTCGTTCCTCAGGCCGATCACATTCGCTGACGGGCTTCGCCCGTGACAGATGGCGTTGGTAACATTACGTCTGTCGACGCCTTCGCTGAACAGGACACCTTTAATACTACGTTAAGCCGCTGTGTTATACGGCCACAGCTCTGGTGGTCTATCGACCAACCTCACAGATCATCGCCATCGTCGCCACAACGTTTCGAAATGTGTGATAACAGTTCGCACCCCACAATTTCCGCAACCGGTGAGCGACAGCGAACCGGTTGCCTTATGGGGTCCAGGGGATCATCCCCTGGCCGCCGGAGGCACGCTTTTTCCCTTCCTATAAATCAACCATGTCACACACCTCCTTGGCAATGGCAAGGGACGCGGTGAGGCCCGGGGATTCGATGCCGATGAGGTGAATATGGCCTTTCCGGGTGTCGCTGTTTATAAGAAAATCTTTGACGGGATCCCCCGGTTTCTGGCGCTTGGGGCGGATGCCGGCCATGTCGGGGCGCAACATGTCAGGGGTGACCCCTGGGAGGTAGCGGCTGACCGCCGTGTGGAAATCGGCGAGGTGGTCGGGGTCCACACGGTAGTCTTCGCGCTTTTCGCTCAGGTAGAGGGCGTTGGGGCCCAGGCGAACGGTGCCGTCAAGACCGATGGTGGTGTGGATGCCCAATCCTGCGTTGGCCTGCTCGGGAACCGGGTAGACAAGGGTGTTCAACGTCCCTGCGGGCAGATCCAGGGCGGCGTACTCCCCTTTCCACCAATGAAGGGTGGCCGCCTCGGACTCCAGTCCCATGCTTCGGGCAAGGCGGTCTGAAAACAGGCCGGCGGCGTTGATAACAATCCCGGTGGTGAGGGACTCTGTTTTGCCGTCGCGGTACCTCACGGTGAACCGACTTCCATGGGCTTCGATGTCCACGCCTATGACTTCGGTCTCAAAGGAGAAGAGGCCCCCGCCCTTTTTCGCCTGGGCGTAAAGCTTTTGCATCAGGCCGTGGGCACTGACAATACCGGTGGAGGGAGAAAAAAGGGCCGCAGCAGCACGAACCCCCGGTGCCATCGACTGGACCTGAGACGCAGAGAGGCATTTCAAATCGTGCACGCCGCACGCCTCGGCATTGGCCGCCAGACGGTCCAACTCCGATATCTCCTCATCACAGGTGGCCACAATGATCTTGCCGCAGCGACGGTGCGGCACCCGGTGCCTCTGGCAAAAGCTGTAGAGCCGGTCTCTGCCATCCACGCAGAGACGCGCCTTCAATGATCCTTGGGGGTAATAGATCCCCGCATGAATCACCTCGCTGTTGCGGCTGCTGATGCCCCGGCCG
>Ga0070728_10004403_pt1 | contig 14665 bp, 15 predicted proteins | sample tdDd471_FD_66723 | JGI IMG/M metagenome (GOLD analysis project Ga0070728, IMG submission 66723) | Marine sediment microbial communities from the Atlantic coast under amendment with organic carbon and nitrate - tdDd47.1 | ecosystem: Environmental > Aquatic > Marine > Coastal > Sediment | place...
CTGTCCGTCGCGCTCCCAGCGGATCTCGATGGGTCGATCCGGCCTGTCATTGATGATCCGGGCGATTCCGCCGAAGGATGTAACCGGTTCTCCGTCCACCGACAGGATCCGGTCGCCACGTTCGAGTCCCAGATCAGCGGCCGGTCCACCCTTCTGAACCAGACCCACTGTCGTATTCCACGGCTCCAGGCCCACCGACCAGTAACCGTCGCTGGCCAGGAACTCCGGCTGCAGGACCAGGTCCCGGGGCATTCCCTCCCGTTGGACCACCACGTCGGCCGGCGGCACTTCCCCCGTTTCCCGCAATTCCAGCGGAATCAGGGCATCCTCGACATCTCCCCAGGTCGCGACATCCAGGCCGTTGACCGTCAGGACACGATCGCCCACCTCGAAGCCTGCAGTCGCCGCCGGTGAATCGTCCCGGACCACGCCGATGGTCGTGAATGGAATGATCTGCAATCCGCTGGCCAGCACCAAGGTGGTATAGATGACGAAAGCCAGGATCAGGTTGAACAGGGGGCCCGCCACGAAAACCAGCAACCGTTGCCAGGCGGGTCGGCTGTAGAACTGGCGTTCCAACGGCACGTGATCGTCCAGCCCCGCAGCCTCGGCATTGCCCTCGATGGTGCCCAGGGGATACTTGCGCTCCTCCCAGGTACCGGTGTCCTGGATCTCCTCCATCATGCCCTCGCCGGCCATCTTGACGTAACCACCGAAGGGAATGGCAGACAGCACATACTCGGTTTCGCCGTAGCGCTTTCGCAACAGCTTGGGACCGATGCCGATGGAGAAAGTCTTGACGTAGACTCCGAAGAGCTTGCAGAACAGGAAATGACCCAGTTCGTGGACGATGACGACCAGTCCCAGGGTCAGCAGGAACGCAAACAGCGTAATGGGTAGAGTACTCGACAAAACAAACCTCACCCGCCCGTGGCCGTCAGCCGCTCGATGATCGAGGCGGCTACGTCACGGGCTTGTTGATCGACGGCCAGGGCATCCGGCAGATCGGTGACCTGCCGCTGCTCCACGACCTCCAGACTCGCAGATATGATTCGCGGAATGTCCGCGTAGGTGACACGCCCCGCCAGCAGGGCCTCCACCGCTACTTCGTTCGCACCATTGAGCACAACCGGTGCCGTACCGCCGGCTCGACCCGCCTGGCGTGCCAACTCCAGACAGGGAAATCGATTCAGATCCGGCTCTTCAAACCGGAGTGATCCTATCCGCAGCAAATCTAGCCTGCCGCTGGCAAGGGGCCAATGCTTTTCGCCACTGATGGCGTACTGCAGGGGGATTCTCATGTCCGGTGTTCCCAGTTGGGCCAGAAGAGCCCCATCGACGAATTCCACCAGGGAGTGGACGATGGATCCCGGATGCACCACCACCGATATCCGGTCGTAGTCCATGCCGAACAGATAATGGGCCTCGATGACCTCGAGTCCCTTGTTCATCAGGGTCGCCGAATCGACGGTGATCTTGGGTCCCATGCTCCAGGTCGGGTGCTTCAAGACCTGCTCCAGGGTGACCCGGGCCAGGTCCTGCGCCGGAGTCTCGCGGAACGGACCGCCGGAAGCCGTCAGAATCAGTCGCTCGATCTCTGCTTCGGTGCGCCCGGAGAGGCACTGGGCAATGGCTGCGTGCTCCGAATCCACCGGCAGGATCTCGGCGCCTCCGGCGACGACCGCAGCGCGCACCAGTTCGCCACCCACGACCAGGGACTCCTTGTTGGCCAGCGCGATGCGCATTCCGCAGGCCGCTGCCGCCAGGGTCGGAGCCAAGCCCACTGCGCCCACCAGACCGTTGACCAAACATCGGGCCCCGTTTGCAGATTCCACCGCCTCGACCAGCGCCTGCTGTCCGCCACCCAGTAATCGGTTCTGCAAGGCCGGCATTCCTGCGGCACGCTCCCGAGCTTGCGGATCGGTCACGGCCACCAGCGGCGGCGTGGTGTCCGGGCATGATGCGGCCAGCTCGGCAAGGGCCGTTGCCAGTTCCTCGACCCGACTGTGGCAGCTGACTGCGGCCAGGGTCAGGCGCCCCGGATTGCGCCGGATCAGATCGAGAGTTTGCGTGCCGATGGAACCGGTGGCACCCAGCACGACCAGGCCCAGCGGTTCAGGCAATTGCTGGAGCGGCCTGCCACAGGGATAGAGACTGGGCGTGGAATCGTCCCGGCGTTCGTGATTCGACATGGCCACAGCCCCCCTTTCCGGGTGACACCGTTCAGACGATGAAGAAGCGGAAGTAGTAATACAGCACCGGTACCGTGAACAGCATCGAGTCGAATCGATCCAGGACTCCGCCGTGGCCGGGAATGAGTTCCGCCGAATCCTTGATACCGACGTCCCGCTTCAGCATTGATTCCACGAGGTCACCCAGCTGGGCCACCAGTCCGGTAGTCAGTCCCAGCAAGAGTCCTGCCAGGGGAGTCACGATCGGCAGCAGTGACCGGGCGCACAACCAGCCCACGAGTCCAGCGGCCAGCAGACCTCCGACCCCGCCTTCGATGGTTTTCTTGGGACTGATCCGGGGCATCAGTTTGTGACGTCCGAAGGCCACTCCGAACAGGTAAGCGCCGGTGTCGGTCGCCCAGGTGACCAGGGCGGCGAAGAACACCAGCCGCGCTCCGATTCCATCATCGGCGCCGAACGTCGCCGGCAGCTGCCGAAGCAGAACGAGATGGCTGCCCAGCCATCCGATGTACATGATCCCGAAGATCGTGACGGCAATGTGCGCCAGGGACTGGGACATATCCCGCCGGAAGAGCTCGCGGACCATGATCAGCAACAGGCTCGCCGTCAAGATCAGGGGAACGACAAAGTCCTGGCGCCAAGCATAGAAACAGATGGCCATCCCCGAAAAGTAGCCCAGGGCGGTGAAGGGCTGGTAGCCCTTGGCGGCCATCAAGACATAGAATTCGCGCAGGCCCATGAAGATGATCAGCGCCACCAGCAACAGGAAGAACAGGCCGCCCCTCAACGTGATCAGGTACAGGCACGGCACACCGATCAGAATCACCGCTACCCGGGGCATGATGCCGGCATTCAGGAAACGGCGCAGGGCAGACGGGGAGACACCGACGGGCGCATTGCCATCGGGGTTCACGGGCGCACCTTCAGCAAGCGCTTCCAGCGGGCGGGATCCAGCAAGGACTGCCTGCCCTGGTCGAGAGAGCCTTCGCAGCCCTCGGGCAAGGCCCCGAATCGTCGTTCTCGGGCCTGGTAGTCGGCCACTGCCAGCAGCAGGTCGCGTTCGTTGAAATCAGGCCACAGCACGGGAGTGATGAGCAGCTCGGAGTAGGCCGACTGCCAGAGCAGGAAATTGCTGAGCCGCGCTTCGCCACTGGTTCGAATCACCAGATCGGGATCGGGCAGACCAGGCGAATAGAGTCCCCGGGAGAATTCCGCCTCGGTCACCTCGTCGGGCCGCAACTCCCCTGCCTGCAATCGCTTGGACAACTGCAACGCCGCGTGAACGATCTCCTGGCGGCCGCCGTAGGCCAGTGCCAGGTTCAGGACCAGCCCCGTATTGCCGGAGAGTGTGTCAATGACCCGAGCAAGGGCCTGCTGAGCCGTATCGGGCAACTGGGTCAGGTCGCCTGAAGCCACCAGGCGAACCTTCTTGTCCATCAGGTCGTCCAGTTCAGCGGCCAGGGTTTCCTGCAAAAAACGCCACAGGGCGCTGACCTCGGCCCGCGGCCGATTGAAATTTTCCTGACTGAACGTGTAGAGAGTCAGCACTTCGATACCCAGGCGGCCACATGCTTCCACGCAGCGCCGTACCGAATGTCGACCCGCCCGATGGCCGGCGACCCTGGGCAGATGTCGTTTACGGGCCCAACGTCCGTTCCCGTCCATGATCACGGCGATGTGCCGGGGCAAACCATCGCGCTTCCCGATTGCCGCGAACAGCTGCTCGTCGGTCAGTTTGGCGAGGGATTCGCTGTCGAGTGCGGAAGCCATGATTGCTGCTCTCCTAGAGCTCCATGATTTCGGACTGCTTGGCGCCAACGACTTCATCGACCTGCTCACAGTAGCGGTCCGTCAGCTTCTGGATCTCGTCCCGATCCTTGTGCAGATCGTCCTCGGTGATCGCGCCGTCCTTCTGTTCCTGTTTCAGGGTGTCGTTGGCTTCCTGGCGAATCTTGCGGATAGCGATCTTGCCTTCCTCGCCGATCTCCCGGGCATCCTTGCTGAGCACCTTGCGCCGGTCCTCCGTCAACTCCGGCACCTGCAGGCGGATCATCATGCCGTCACTGCTGGGATTCAAACCCAGATTACTGGCCTGAATCGCCTTCTCTATCTCCCCGATGGCCGACCGGTCGAAGGGCTTGACCGTCAGCAACCGCGGTTCCGGAGCCGCCACGCTGGCCAGCTGAATCAGCGGAGTCGGCGCTCCATAATACTCGACCTTCACCCCGTCCAGGATGGCGGGGGTCGCCTTGCCAGTGCGGATACGAGACAATCGCCCCTTCACCGTATCAATGGCCGCGTCCATGTTGAGTTCTGCGTTTTCCTTGGCTTCGGCGCTCATGGTTACGACTCCTTTGTGATCCATGTTCCCGGTTGCTCACCCGCGATGACCCTTTCCAGGTTCTCGGGGTCCGAGATGTCGAACACGAACATCGGCAGCCCCTGCTCCGCACAGAGGGTGACCGCTGTCAGATCCATGACTCCCAGACGCTGAGCGATGACCTGGTCGTAGGTCAAAGCCTCATAGCGCTGTGCGTCCTCGTGTTGATGGGGATCCTTGTCATAGACCCCGTCGACCTGGGTTCCTTTCAGTAGCGCGTCGGCGCTAATTTCCAGGGCCCGCAGAGCGGCGGCCGAATCGGTCGTGAAATAGGGATTACCGGTTCCGCCAGCAAAGAGTACCACGTGTCCGGACTGCATCAACCTCAACGCGGTGTCTCGTGCAAAACCTCCGGTCAGAGGTTGAAGTTCCCGTGGGCTCAACACCCGGGCCTTCAATCCTTCCGCCCGCAGGTAGTCGCGCATGATGGCGGCGTTCATGATGGTTCCGAGCATACCCACGTTGTCGGCGGTGACTCGATCGACGATCTGTAGGTTGGCTGACCGGGCCCGGAAGATGTTTCCGGCCCCAATGACGACACCCACCTGCACCCCGCCCGCCCGCACACGGGCGATGGCCTGGGCAATTCCAGCCAATTTGCGGTGACTGAACTGATCGCCGTCGCCCATGAGGGCTTCACCGCTGAGTTTCAGTAGAATCCTGGTGAACTTCACCCTTACGACCTTTCGCGGCGATTCCCGACTTGCTGGAGATCCGTTGGTTGCCGAGCAGAAAAAAAGCCCGGGCCACCTGAGCCCGGGCTCCCAGCGGTGTGGCCTAGTTGCCGATTTCGTAGCGAGAGAAGCGTTTGATCCCCATGTTCTCGCCAAGCTTGCCGATGATGGACTTCAGGTAGTCGTCCACCGTCATGTCGGGGTCCTTCACGTACTTCTGCTCGAGCAGTACGATCTCACTGTAGTATTTATCCACTTTCCCTTCAACAATCTTGTCGATGATGTTGTCGGGCTTGCCCTGCTCCTGCATCTGGCCGCGGTAGATCTCCTTCTCCTTGTCGATAACCGAAGGATCAACCTCTTCGCGGGTAACAGCCACGGGACTGGCAGCAGCGATGTGCATGGCGAGATTGTGGACGAAATCCTGGAAGTCATCGGTACGGGCCACGAAATCGGTTTCACAAGCGACTTCGACCAGCACGCCAACCTTGCCACCCATGTGGATGTAGCTACCGACGATGCCCTGACTCGTAGTCCGGCCTTCCTTCTTGGAAGCCGAAGCGATGCCCTTCTTGCGCAGGTACTCGCCGGCCTTCTCCATATCGCCGTCACATTCCTTCAGCGCTTTCTTGCAGTCCATCATGCCGGCGTTGGTGGCCTCGCGCAGTTCCTTGACCATCTTGGCAGTGATTTCCATGACTCCTCCAGAGTCTCCCGGCGGCGGGCCGGGATCGATTGGGAACCGGTGCCGCTGGGCAGCGATTCCGCTTGCTACGAAAAGGGGCCCGTCCCCGGACGGGGCCGGGCCCGCAAAGTAATGCTATCGTCCAGTCCCGCGATCAGGCGGGTTTCTCTTCACTTTCGGTGGTCTTGGCAGCGGGGGCCTTCTCCTCGGCGGGAGCTTCGACCTTGCTGGCGTCGCCGTCCAGCGTCGCGCTGGCAGCAGCGGCTTCGGCCTTGGGGGCAGCCATATCGACGCCCTCGGCAGCGGCCTTGTCGGCTCCCTCGGAACGCATGGTGCGACCCTCTTCGATGGACTCGCTGACGACCCGGGTGAACAACGTGATGGCGCGAATTGCGTCATCGTTGCCCGGGATCGGGTAGGTCACGAGGTTCGGGTCGCAATTGGTGTCAACGATGCCGATGACCGGGATACCCAGCTTGTTGGCTTCACGCACTGCGGTCTCTTCCTCGGCGGTATCGACAACGAAGACAGCGTCAGGCACGCCCTTCATCTTGCGAATGCCGCCCAGGTTGGTGTTCAGCTTCTCGAACTTACGGCTGAATTCCAGCTGTTCCTTCTTGGAAAAGTTCTCGATGCGGCCATCATTCATCATGGCCTCGATCTCTTCCAGCTTCTGGACGCTCTTGTAGATGGTCTGGTGGTTGGTCAGCATGCCGCCGAGCCAACGCTCGGTGATATAGGGCATGCCCGCCCGCTCCGCATGTTCGCGGATGGCGACCTTGGCCTGCTTCTTGGTGCCGACGAAGAGCACCGTGCCACCCCGCTTGCCGACTTCCTTCAGGAAAGCCGAAGCGCGGCGCAGGGCCTTGAGAGTCCGCTGGAGATCGATGATGTAAATGCCGCCCCGGGCGATGAAGATGTACGGCTTCATCTTGGGGTTCCACTTGCGGGTCTGGTGTCCGAAATGGACGCCAGCTTCGAGTAGGTCTTTCAGACCGACGTTAGCCATGTTTTCCTCCGACTAAAAGGTTGAGCCTCCCCGGCCTTCAACGAGGCGGAAAAAACACCGAAGATGAGTGCAGGGTGCCACCTGTCTCCGACTCTCCGGCCGGGTGTGTATTTTGCGGACAGCCCGAGTGTTGATGACCCGGGCCGGCCGCTTTTTTCCCAGGCGCTTCTAGCGCTTGGAGAACTGGAACCGCTTACGGGCGCCGGGCTGACCGTACTTCTTACGCTCGACCATACGCGAGTCGCGAGTCAGGTAGCCATGCTTCCGCAGGGGCTTACGATAGTCTTCGCTGGCCACGACCAGGGCGCGAGCCAGTCCGTGCCGCAGTGCACCGGCCTGGCCGGTGATGCCGCCGCCCTTGACCGTGCACCAGATATCGAATTCGCCTTCGACGCCCAGACTCGACAGGGGCATCAGGGCCTGCTGCCGAACGGCCTCGCCGAAGTAGTCCTCGACGGTCCGATTGTTGACCTTGATCTGTCCGCTGCCCTGGGTGATCCAGACCCGGGCGACGGCAGTCTTACGGCGTCCTGTGGCGTAATACCGCTCTTCCAACTTTCATACCTCCGAATAGCCCGTCAGGGCACAAACACAACGTGTGTCAAAAAACCAGCGTTTCTCTAGCCCTTGAGCTCGACGCTCGCCGGCTGCTGCGCCGTGTGCGGGTGCTCGGCACCGGCATAGACGCGCAAATTGGTCAGCATCTTGCGCCCCAGCTTGGTGCGCGGCAGCATGCCCTTGACCGCCCGGAGGATGACCTCTTCCGGACGCGTTTCCATCAACTTCTTCACGGGCGTGACCCGCTGGCCACCCATGTAACCGGTATGGTGCAGGTAGACCTTCTTGTCCAGCTTCTGGCCGGTCAGCTTCACCTTGGCGGCATTGATGACGATGACGTTGTCACCCATGTCCAGGTGCGCCGTGAAGGTCGGCTTGTGCTTGCCCCTCAGGAAGGTGGCAACGTGGGTCGCCAGGCGTCCCAAAACAATGCCCTCGGCATCGATAACCAGCCAGTCCTTGGCGATTTCGTCCTGCTTCATGCTATAAGTCTTCACGGAACCTACTCCTCATGAGCCGGCTGAACCGGCTTCACCCACGAAAACACCTAACGAGCACAGACCCACGCTACCGCGCCTGTCGCGCCCGCCAGTTTGACCTAACCTGTTGCAGTCCAACAAAAAATGCCCAAATCGCGACACGATTCGTGGCACAATTCCAAGCAAATCCTGAGCAATCAGCTACCGGAAAATCGGGAATTCCGGGTGGATGCAGGAGGGGTAAATTAGTCAAGGGAAAGAGGTTTGTCAAGGAATGGAGACAGCTACGGCTCGCGGTTTTCCGGCTACCGGAACGATCTATTTCGTGCAATGACGGTCATGCGATCCCCGAAGCGATGGGTCCATCGGGTCAGCGGATAATTCACATACTGCATGATGTACTTGGCAACGTAGCCGGCGGAACGGGTCTTGAGATTCAATTTCCCCGGCGGATTGGCCTCGTTGATGATCTCCACCGACCTGAAATGGCGGGAAAAGAGACGGTGGGCGGTGCCCGTGGTGAACTCGTAGAGATGATACGGCTTGTCCGGAAGCTGCATGCTGCGACCCAGGGCGCCCAGCAACGGCGTGGCCAGGCGGGTCGACAGCAAGTTGAACGTACCGGGCAACCGTGTCACACAGATCCCGCCCGGTGCGACAAGACCCGCCAAGCGCTCCACTGCAGCGGCCGGATCACGCAGATGCTCCAGCAGATCCCCGTTGTAGACGACATCCCACTGCTCGTGCTGGCCCGACAGGTCCAATTCCTCGAAATTCCCGGTGATCAGGTCCAGCCCGAACTTTTCCCGAGCGCGCTCGGCCGCCGTGGGCGAGAACTCGATGCCGCCGCATCGATAGCCCTCCAGCTGGGCCGCCTGGAGGAAATGGCCCATGGCCGCCCCCACTTCGAACAATCCCGTGGCCGCTGCGTGGCGAGAGCGGATGACCTGTCTGATGAAACGGCGGGTGGAATCCAGCCTGCGGTCGGCGAGGGTCTCGTAGTCGACACCGGCCTGGTCCAGGCCGTGCAACCCCGTATCGAAATAGTCGTGAGAGTAGAGCCGCTCGAGTTCGGCGTCACTGGGCAGGGGGTCCACGGCGATCAGCCCGCACCTCCTGCACTTCATGCCCTGGAAGCGCTTCTCTTCCCAGAGGTAGTGATAGGGCAGCCGACGCAATTCGTTCGATTGACAGAGATTGCAGACCACTAACGAGTCCTCCGCCCGGCAGGATTCCGACGCGTCGCCGGACTGGATATCATGTCGGTCGATACGCACACCCTCAGCCCGAACCAAGCACCGCATCAAGACTCGCACCAAACGGCGGTCGCAGAACACCCTGTTCGGTGATGAAGGCGGTGATCAACTCCGCCGGAGTCACATCGAAGGCGGGATTCCAGGCTCGCACCCTGCCCGGCGTCACCCTGACATCCTGGAAACGACTCACCTCCCGAGGATCTCGTTCCTCGATGACGATGGCGGCGCCGCATTCGGTGCCCGCATCGAAGGTCGACGACGGAGCGGCGATGTAGAACGGCACATTATGGCGATCTGCCAGAACCGCCAGCGGATAGGTGCCGATCTTGTTGGCGGCATCCCCGTTGGCAGCCACTCGATCGGCTCCCGTGATGACCGCATCGATTCTGCCCTGGCTGAGCAGCGTCGCCGCGGCGGAGTCGCAGATGACCGTCACGTCGATGCCTTGGTTGTCCAACTCCCAGGCCGTCAGCCGGGCACCCTGCAACAGGGGCCTTGTCTCGTCCGCAAAAACCCGGACGGTTTTCCCCGCCTCCGCGGCTGCGTACACCACTCCCACGGCCGTGCCGTAGCCGCCGGTGGCCAACCCACCTGCGTTGCAGTGGGTCAGTACCGTGGCCAGGTCGGGCAACAATTCGGCGCCGGCCTGGCCCAGCGCGCGGCACATGGCGATGTCATCGTCCAGAATCCCCCGGGCTTCGGCAAGCAGGGTAGCGGCGATCCGATCAGCGGATTCGCCGGCGGCGACTCCGGCTTCGGCCAGGGCACCCACCTTGTCCAGGGCCCAGAACAGGTTCACGGCCGTCGGCCGTGTGGCCGCCAGCAGATCCCGGTCATGCCTGAAGCCGGCCAACACAGCTTGAATGTCTGCGCTTCCGGCCATGCGCGAGCGCCAGGACCGTGCCAAACCGTAAGCGGCGGCCACCCCGATGGCGGGCGCACCCCTGACGGCCAGTTCGACGATGGCGGTGCACAGCGTCGGGATGTCGCCACAACGGCGCCAGACCAGATCGCCGGGCAGGCGGGTCTGATCGATCAGAACAACCTGGCCATCATCCCAGGTGACCACTGGAAAGGGAAAAGGCAGCGAGTCCATGTTGCGTCCCTTCAAAACCAACCGTCCTGTGGATCCAGCACTACTTCGTAGGCTTGGCTTCCAGCTCCGAGGGCGCGAACCAGGAGTAGATATCGGCGTCGTAGAATCCGGATTTAAAGGTCTCGGCCTTGTGCAACATATTCAGGGCCTCGGTCTTGGTCTCGATCCTGAGGATGAAGATGAACTCGATGTCCGTCTCATCGTTGACCAGACCCGCGCTGGCGACAATCCCCGTCTGTGCTCCGCGCCGGACGTTCTCGATGACTTTCATCCGGGTTTCCATCCCACCCTCTTCACCCTGGGACTTCCAGTTGGGTCCGTGCTTGACCAAGACCACGTGATACATCTCCATGGGCTGACTCTTGGGAGCCTGGGCCAACACGGCGCTGGCGATGAATGTGGACAACACGAAAGCCAGCAACAGGACCGTACACAACGAGCGTTTCATGGCAATCTCCTTGCTTCTGCAAAAGGATCGAAGCGCTTCAGTGAGCGCAGTGGGGTACGAAATTACAGATCCGCACAGTATCACATCACTGTTTCAGAACCTATCGAAAATCAGGCCAGAATCGAGCGCAGCAAGCCGCCTAGTCGGGCCAGCGGCAGACCCATGACATTGAAGTAGCAACCATTTACTCCGGCAACCATCAGGGCGCCGAATCCCTGGATACCGTAGGCGCCGGCCTTATCCATGGGTTCGCCGGTGGCGACGTACTCCTCGATCCAAGCCGGCGTCAGGGTCAGGAACTCGACCTCGGTGGACTCCGCAATGGATAGGCCCTCGCCACCGGCGGGTCCTCCGACCAGAGCCACCGCCGAGACCACCGTGTGGCGACGTCCCGAGAGGCGGCTCAGCAGGGTGACGGCATCGGCGGTGTCCACGGGTTTTTCCAGGATATCACCATCGACCACCACGATGGTGTCGGCGCCCAGCACCAGGCGCCCCGGCAGCGTGTCAGCCACATCCCGGGCCTTCGCCGCAGCCAGAGCAACCGCGTAGGCCGGTGGGTCACCGTGCAGGTCCGTCAGCTGGGTGGCCAGTTCGGATTCGATCTCCCGAGCGGGCTGAATCTCGAAGGGGATGCCTGCGGTCTCCAGCAACTCGGCCCGCCGCGGCGAGCGGGAAGCGAGCACTAGCACCAGATCGCCCGGCCAGGGCACGAATGGAGTCACGACCGTCGGCCGAATCATGAGGCATCACCTCCGGTAACAGCCGGCGCGTCACGATCGATGATCAACGTCACCGGTCCATCGTTGCGTAGACTGACCTCCATCATCGCCCCGAACTCTCCTTCGGCCACTTCGGGCCATTGACGCCGAAGCATCTGTCCGAACCGATCGTACAGATCGCGGGCCAGCTTCGGTGGTGCGGAGCCCACGAAACTCGGCCGCATCCCCTTGCGGCTGTTTCCGTAGAGGGTGAACTGAGAGACCAAGAGGATGCCGCCGCCCGAATCGGCGAGTGAGAGGTTCATCTTGCCTTCGGAATCGTTGAAGATGCGCAGGGCGGGCAGCTTACGGGCCATCCATTCCAACTCGCGATCGGTGTCCGCCGGGGCGAATGCCACCAGGACGACTAGGCCCCGGTCGATAGTGCCGGTGACCCGCCCCTCCACGGTCACCTGGGCCGGCCCGCTTCGCTGAATCACACAACGCACGTTCTCACTCCTTCACCGGCAACGCCGGGGCGTCCGGCAGCGTCGTCACGAATCACTGGGGAAGCGAACCCAACTGGTAGCGTTCGATCTTCTCCACGCCCCGAATCTTGCCAACGGCCTTGAGGATCCGCTCCAGGTTGTTCAGATTGCGCACCTGCACCACCAGGGTCACGGTGGCCACGTCGTGCTCGGTGACGAAATCGCCGCTGCTGATGTTGGTGCCGGTCACGCTCAGCACATTGCTCACGTCCATCAGCAGGTTCTTCCGGTCCCGGGCGACGATGATCAGCTTGACCATGAAGGTCTGCTCGGGAGCAGCATCCCAGATGACGTCGATGCGCCGTTCAGGGCCGAGGTTCGGATCGTTGAGATTGGAGCAGCCTGCACGGTGCACCGATACGCCGCGGCCACGGGTCACCACGCCCACGATGCCGTCGCCGGGAATGGGCTGACAGCAGCGTGCGAAGGTCACCATCATGTTGTCGACCCCGGCGACGCGCACGCCGGTGGTCGATCGGCGCAGCAGCGAGTCGTACAGCTCCTTGCCCTTGGAAATCACTCGCTCGGCGGGAGATTCGGGCTTGGGCGTCAAGCGCCCGACGACCTTGCCGTGGGACAGGTCGCCGCTGCCGACTGCGGCCAACAACTTGTCCAGCTCGCTGAAGCCCATTTCCTGAGCCACACCTTCGAGGTCGCGGTCGATCTTGATCCGCAGATGGGCCCGCGCCAGTTCACGTTCCATGATCTCCCGGCCCAGCTTGACGCTTTCCTGGAACTGGGTGGTCTTGATCCAGCGGCGCAGATGGTGCTTGGCCCGGCTGGTCTTGACGATTTCCAGCCAGCTCGCACTGGGACTGGGAGTCTTGCTGGTCAGGATCTCCACCGAGTCGCCATTGTTCAGTTCCGAACGCAGGGTGACGATACGGCCGTTGACCTTGGCGCCAATACAACGGTAACCGACTTCGGAATGAATTCGGAAAGCGAAGTCCAGAGGCGTGGCGCCGCGGGGCAGCTGGAAGACATCACCGCCGGGACTGAATACGAAGACCTCGTCCCGAAAGAAGTCGATCTTCAGTGTTTCCATGAATTCGCGTGCGTCGGCTACATCCTCCTGCCAGGCCATGATCTGCCGCAGCCACTTGACCATGTTGGCCAGATCGGCCTGATCGGCACCGCCACCTTCCTTGTAGCGCCAGTGGGCAGCGATACCCAGCTCGGCCCGCTCGTGCATGTCCCGGGTGCGGATCTGGATCTCGATGTACTTGCCACCCGGCACCCGCACGGTCGAATGGATCGACTGGTACATGTTCGGCTTGGGCGTCGCGATGTAGTCCTTGATCCGATCGGCCAAGGGCGGGAAGTGGCTATGCAACACCCCCAGGGCATGGTAGCAATCGGCCTTGGTCTCGACGAGCACACGCAGCGCCAGCAAGTCGTAGACCCGGTCCATCCCTATCTGCTGTTCCTGCATCTTGCGGTAGATGGAGTAGAAGTGCTTGGGCCTGCCGGCCAACGAACACTGCACGCCGGCCTGGTCCAGAGCCTCGCGCAGGGGGGCCGTCAACTTCTCGATGACCCGCTCACGCTCGGACCGCGTCTGACTGATGCCGCTCTCGATCTCGAAGTACCGTTCCGGCTGCAGGATCTTGAAAGATAGATCCTCCAACTCCCACTTGATGCGCGCTATACCGAAGCGGTGAGCCAGGGGCGCGTACACGTCCATGGTCTCCTGGGCTATATCCAACTGCCTGCCCCGGGCCAGAAAACTGATCGTGCGCATGTTGTGAAGGCGGTCCGCCAGCTTGATCAGAACGGTGCGGGGGTCGCGCGCGATGGAAAGTACCAGTTTGCGGTAGGTCTCGGCCTTGCGGGCATCCTTGTTCACCGCGCGGATACCGCTGATCTTGGTCACACCGTCGACCATATTGGCCACGTCGGCACCGAAGCGTTCGAGGATATCATCCATCTCGTAGACAGTGTCCTCGACAACGTCGTGGACCATGGCGGCGATCAGCGTATCGACGTCCAGGCGCAGATCCGCCAAAATGGAGGCGACAGTCAGGGCGTGGGTAAAAAACGGTTCGCCACTCTTGCGGGTCTGTCCGGCGTGGGCCGACTTGGCGAACCGGTAGCCCGACCAGAGCTTGTCACGATCGGCCTGGGGGTTGTACACTTGGACGCGCGACCAGATGTCCTCCATCATCCCACGCAGGTCCACCACCGTACCGGCTGGGCCCTGACTGGCGTTCATGACACGACCGCCGGGCGGATGTCCACCAGCAGTTGTTGTACGGGATCGTAGCCGCCGCTGCGCGGCCGGAAGGTACTACGACCGATCTGGAAGAGGATATCCCACTCCCGGTCCAACAACTCGCGATGCCGCACCCTTTCACGGTCGATCATTCTGCGCCAGGCATCACCGCTGCCAAAGGAGACGAATTCCCGGCTGAGCGCCGGCGTGTCGTCACCGTTGGAATGGGCCGGACCGCGGAAAGCGAACCGCAAGTGGGCTCCGCCGCTCAAGGAAGTAGGTGGGCGCTGGAGACGCAGGCCCTGGCACCGGAAAACGGGCTTGCGGTTGCCCGAACCGAAGGGTTCGAGGTGCTCCAGTTCCGCCACCAGCCGCGCCACATCCCCGGTTCCCAACTCGTTCAGGGGCAGGTCCAGGTCATATCCCT
>Ga0070728_10004404_pt1 | contig 14660 bp, 7 predicted proteins | sample tdDd471_FD_66723 | JGI IMG/M metagenome (GOLD analysis project Ga0070728, IMG submission 66723) | Marine sediment microbial communities from the Atlantic coast under amendment with organic carbon and nitrate - tdDd47.1 | ecosystem: Environmental > Aquatic > Marine > Coastal > Sediment | place...
AGGATCTCGGCCAGCTCCTTCAGGGTAAAGGGCTTCATGAGAATGCCCGACACATCGAGCTCGTTCAAGATAGAGCGAACCTGATCCTCCGGCCTCCCGGAGGTCACCACCAGCATCATTCCCGGAGCCTTGGCACGAATGGACTGAAGCATGGCCACACTGCTGACACCGGCAACAAACAGATCCATCACCACGGCCATGTACTTGTTCGGCCACTGAATAAACGCATCCAGGGCCTTCTGCCCATCGGTAAACGCCTCCACCTGATACCCCAGACGCCCCAGCACCTCACGGGCCAGATCGATGAAGATCTCCTCTTCATCCACCAGAAGGACAGTCCCCTTAGCCTCCAGCCGCCCCAAGGCATCCTGCCCCTCGTCCCCGCCACCGGGTTGAGAAACCGACGGAAGGTAAACGTGAAAGGTGGCCCCTTCTCCCCGCTCACTTTCCATGCTAACGGCACCCCCATGGTTCAGAACGATCCCATGAACCACGGCAAGCCCCATGCCTGTTCCCTTCCCCACCTCCTTGGTGGTGTAGTAGGGTTCAAAAATACGTGTGGCAATCTCCGGGTCCACGCCATGGCCGGTGTCCTCTACGCTCAGCCGCACATAAAGCCCTTCCGGCAGGTGTAGCTCAAGGGCCCGGGCTTCATCCACCATCACCTCGTCGGCGTGAATCCGAATCTCCCCCCCCTCTTCGCCAATGGCATGAAAGGCGTTGGTGGCCAGGTTGATGATGATCTGGTGAATCTGCACCGAATCGGCCACCACCCGTAACTTTCCTGTGCCTGCCGTAAACGTCACACCGATATTCGAGGGCAGGGAGGCGCTGAGGAAGCCTGCGGTGTCCTGCACAAGCTCCCGGAGGTAACAGGGCTCCCGCTTCTGCTCATTCTGCCTGCTGAAGGCCAGAATCTGGGCCACCAGGTCCCTGGCCCGCTGGCCCGCCTTGTCGATCTGCATGATCTTGTCCCGGGCCTTGGGGTTGTCGTCGGAGATATACATCAGGGCAAGCTGGGTGTAACCCATCACCGCCATGAGTATATTGTTGAAGTCATGGGCGATGCCCCCGGCCAGCACCCCGATGGACTCCATTTTCTGAGCCTGCCTGAGCTTGTGCTGTAGCCCCTCGCGCTCACGTTCCAGGTGCCTGCGCTCCGTGATGTCCCTGGACACCAGAAGGATCTCCCGGGCCTTCTCCTCCTTGTCCCGTAAAAAGCGTGCGGAGATTTCACTCCACACCCGGGAACCGTCCTTTCGACGGAGTTCCGTTTCGTAGATAAAGGCGTCTTTGTAGTGGCCTCGGGGTGCCGCCAGGGCATGGCTCAACAGGGAGCGAATCTCCCGCTCCGAGTACCGGGGCAACACCTTCCTTGCATCCTCACCGATGAGCTCTTTTTCTTCGTACCCCAAATGCTTCACCACCGACGGGCTCAAATAGGTAAAAACAAGGGGGTCGATGCTCAAAATACCAATGGTGTCCATCACGTTCTCAGCAAGGAACCGATAGCGAGTCTCACTCTGTTCGGCCACCTCCTGGGCCCTCTTTCGCTCGGCGGCCTCGTCCACCAGGGCATCGGTGTGCCGGGAGAGCTCCTCCTGGAGGCGGCTCAGGTTCTGATACACCGTGGAGTTGTACAGGGCGATGGAGACAAACTCCTTGATGCGGCTGATAAAACGCTCTTCCCGGAGGGTGATGCGCGAGTGGTCCCCCTTCTCGGGGAAAAGAACCAGACCGAGAAGCTCGCCGTACCGGGAGAGAGAGACAATGTAGGCACACCCGCACTGGTCAAGGAGGGCAACAACCTCCCTTCTCACCTCGCGACTCTTGGCCCGCCTCTCCACCTCGCGGCGGTCCAGGGGGACCTGCAGCAGGGAGAGCCAGCGGTGGGTCGCTTCCGACAACTCCAGCGCCCGACCGGTCTGCTCCTCCAGGAATCCCTCTCCTGTTCGGGTAAAGAACACCATGCCGCGAATACGAAGGGTCACTTCCACGGTTCGACGAAATTCGTTGATCATCTCATCGGTACGCCGCAGGAGCAGAATGTTCTCTGAAAAATGCGACTCGACCTTTTTCAAATCAAACCGCTGCCTGCTGAAGACGCGGTCGATGACCGGCTGAATGGTTCTCGAGTAGCGATAGTTGAGGTAAAACCAGCTGAGAAAAAAAAGGAAAAGGGTGGGCGCCCCAAGGGCTCTGAAGCTGGGCAGCAGGTAATAGAGCATCACCAGGTTCGGCACAAGAATCAGGGAGGAGACCACAGCCCAGACCAGGGAGAGGTGAAGAAGGGTGGCGATATTCAACATCCGATACCGGAACACGGCATAAGCCAACCCCAGCATGGGTAAAAAGATATAGTTGCCCGGAGTATAGAGGGGGACCCCTTTAAACGGAAGCACGTTCAGGGCGGCCAGAACCGCCGATGCCACCAGAGATCCGGTCACCACGTACAAGGTCCGTCGCTCATCCGCACAGAGGGCCAGCGCCATGCGCCGCATGCAGAGGCGGATCAGGTACACCGCCATCACACTGAAAAAGGCCAGGCTTGCGTAAAACAAAGGCCCAACGTCCGACACCACTCCCCAGGAATAGGTATGCACCCCTTGCACGTACCAAGGGGTTAAACTAAACGCAAAAAGCACCAGGGAGGCTCCGAGGGTCACCCGTTCCACCCGGGCATTTCTCAAGTCAAGCCACCGGTAGAGGAAATGGAGGTGCGCAAGGGGAATCCAGACATAAAGGGCATGGTGCAACCGCTCAAAGCCCACCGCCATCCCCACGGGCACCACCTGCTGGACGAAATAAAAGACGGCATTGAGGGACCAGAGAAGGCAGATCAGGGAAAAAAGGAAGTTTTCCGTCCGAAACCGACCCTTCACCAGGGAAATCACCGCCAGAAAAAGGCCGGTGAAAAGCGTCAGTGCCGCCGGTAATAAATATATCAGTTGCGCATCTCTCATGGTGGTCCTGTCCGTTGCAGTGCCGTACCCGGCACGTACCTGCCAAAAATTTCGTCGGTTGGTAACTGTTCAGCACCTGTAAATTTACAAGGGCCGACGACGTCCAATCTGCATGTTATCCCTGCCCCTGATCTCCCTGACCCACAGCGGGCTGACCGCTGCGAACCCTGTGAATGGTCTCTGCCAGCCCCTTCATGGGCACCGGCTTGAAAAGAACCTCCGAGACCCCCATGTCCTCGTGCCTTCGACCCACGAGGTCATTGCTGAAGCCCGTGCAGAGAATCACCGGCACCTCCGGGTTCATGCCCCGGACCTTCTCTGTCAGCTTCAGCCCCGACATCCGTGGCATGGTCATGTCGGTGACCACCACGTCAAAGCTTCCGGGGTTTTCCGTAAACCGCGCCAGGGCATCTTCGGGATCGTCCATGGCCACAACGTCGAAGCCCATGCGGCTCAACGCCTCACCGGCCAGCTCCACCAGCATGGTCTCGTCATCCACAAATAGAACGCGGCCGCCACAGGCCTTGTCCGCCCCGCCCGCCGCAGGCCGGGGCTCCGTCACCCCTTCGGCTTCGGGAAGGTATACCGAAAAGGTGCTTCCGTTCTCCTTGCGGGACTCCACCACCACCGCGCCGTTGTGACTTAAAATGATGCCCTGAACCACAGCCAGCCCCATGCCGGTACCCTTTCCCGCCCCCTTGGTGGTAAAATAGGGTTCAAAGATACGGGACCGGACATCGTCGTCCATCCCGCGCCCTGTATCCGACACCCGCAAGGCCACAAACGGACCGGGTTCCAAGCCGTATCGCCGGGCTTCCCCCGCATCCAGGACGGTGCGTCCCACCGACACCTGGATGGCCCCTCCCCCGCCCTCTTCCAGGGCATGAAGGGCGTTGGTGCAGAGGTTCACCACAATCTGATGAATCTGAACCGGATCGGCCACCACCATGGCCGACTCCTCAGGGAACTCGCTGTGAATCGCCACTTCAGAGAGGAGGGTGGGACGAATAAGCGCCAGGGCTTCCTGGGTAATCCCCACAAAATCCACGGCACGACGGCTCTGCTCGTTCTGACGGCTGAATGCAAGGATCTGAGAGACCAGCTCCTTGGCGCGAATGCCCGCCTTTTCAATCTGAGCCACGACCCCTGCGGCCTCACCATCGTTCTCTCCGAGATACATGGCCCCAAGCTGGGTGTACCCCAAAATGGCCATCAGAATGTTGTTGAAGTCGTGGGCAATGCCGCCGGCCAACACCCCGATGGATTCCATTTTCTGGGCCTGCCTCAGCTTCTGGTGCAGCTCTTCCTTCTCCATCTCCGCCTCCCGGCGTTCGGAGATATCCCGGGCCAGCCCAACCACTTCCATGCGGCCGTCTCCGGTGGCAATAAAATGACCGGACACCTCCACCCATGCGGTGCCTCCATCTTTTCGCTTGTGCTCCAGCTCTGCCAGAAAGCCCCCCCCTTCCTGCGGAGGTGGAACCACCCGGGCCAGCTCTCTCCTGGAACTTTCCGTCAAAAAGTCTCGAAACCCTTCACCCACGACCTCCTCGGCCTGGTACCCTGTCAGTTTCTTACACGACGGACTGGCGTACTGAACGGCTTCACTCTCCACCCCCACCACCACAAACGTATCAAGGATGTTATCGGCCAGAAGCCTGTAACGCGCTTCACTCTTCCGAAGGCTCTCCTCGGCGCGACGGCGTTCCAGAATCTCCTTGGAGAGCTCACGACGCCGGAGCTCCAGCTGATCCTTCAGGGAGGTGACAGCCTGGTAAACCCGTGAGTTGTAGAGGGCAATGGAGAGATATCGACTCACCTTTTCAAGGAAGTCAATCTCCATGGGCGTCACCGGCACACCGCCCTGCTTGTCGGCAAACACCACCAGCCCGATGAGCTGACCGTGCTGAACCAGCGGGACCCCGCACGTTCCGTCATACTCTTCAAAGAGATCCATGAGATCGCTGCGCACGCCCTTTTCAGGCGAGACCCAGTCCGAGCTGAGCAGGTAGCGATCGATAAGGCGATCCACCTCCACTAGCCAGGACATGGTCCCTTCGGTCAGGGCAAGAGCTTCTCCGTCCATGTCTGTCAGGCGCCCCGGATCCTCGGCGGGGGCGAAGAAAAATCGGATGGATCCAAACAGGAGGGTGGAGCGCACCAACTCCCCGAACTCGGCCACCAGGCTCCGGGTATCACGCAAGATAAGGAGGTCCCGTGCAAATTTACTTTCCGCTGCTTTCAGCCGGTACTGGTTTCGATTGAAACGCCGGCTCACCCCGGGGTGAATCCGCGTGACGTACAGGTGGTTCACCGAATACCAAAGAATCAATATGGGGACGAGGGAGGCAAAGGTGTTCTCCCTGAAAAGCAGGGGTTTTATCAGGAGAAAGACCATGACATTGGGAACGAGAAGCACCACGGCATAGGCCAGCCTGTAGAGAGCCAGGTGCACAATGGTGCAGAGATCGAGGATACGATGGCGCAAGGCACCGTAGGCCATGATCGCCATGGGGACAAACATGAAATTGGAGACTGGGTACATGGGGTTTCCGATAAAGGTAAGCCCCGTCACCAGAAGAAGGGACACCCCCCCCAGAAGGGAGGCGAAAATATATCGCTGCTTGAGCCGCATCTCGGCATCCTGCTGGGCTTTCATGGCCGTGAAGGTGCAGTGCAGCATGTAACCGAGGGAGACCACGGCGTAGAGAACATAGAGGGGAAACAAAGGCCCGGCCTTGCCGATGACACCCCAGGTGTACGTGTGGAGCCCCGAGAGAAACCACGGCCCGAGGGAGGCAGCTCCCATGGCCAGGCTGGCGACAAAAACCGCCTTCTCCAGCAGGGGTTTGCTCACCTTGAGAACCCCGTGAAAGAAGAGAACACCCACAAAAGGCAGAAACGCGTAGGCAACAAGGATGACCCGTTCCACCTGCATCAGAACCCCGACATCCGTAACGACGTGCTGAATGAGATACTGTGCGGGCCTTACCGAAGTCAAAAGGCAAAGGAGGGTAAAAAGAATATTTTCCTTATTATGCCGGCTCCTGGCAAAGGCGAGAAGGGAGAGGCACACACCAAAATAGACAGACAACAGCGGTGGTATCAGCCCCACATCAAACTGATCAATATGCATCCGCACCCCCTTCCTGCGACATAGCCGACATGAATCTTACCGTCGGCGCCCACCACCATCACGGTATTCTTCCACCCACCGGGCAATCACTCGTTTGACTCGTTCAAAGCGTTCATATATAATCCCTCTATCGGCAAAAGTAGCGACGGATTTAATAGAAAGAGAGAAAAAGCCCAGATACTTCTTCCATACGCTCGCCGACAACGGATTCAAGATGGTTTGAGATAGTACACTTTTGTGTGACTATCAAGAATTCTCACGATTTCAACTCAGAGGTTCCCGGGCGGATACTCTTACAGCTTCCCGTTGATGGAAAACAGGGACAGTCCCTGCCCAGAAACGCCCCCTGTAAATACCTTCGTCCCCACGACCCTGCCCGGTCCGGATACTATGCACACGATAAATGCCGTCTTAAGTGAAAACCCATCTGTTTTGGGCCTATTCGTCATCACCCCGGACGAAGTCGTGGCCCATGCCCATTCACACGCCATGGATGAGCCACCCGCCTGTCCTGCAGACCATCTCAACCGTCTGTACCATGACGCGGCCGGTTTGCTCCCCGACAGCCGTGAGGTGAGCCTCTCCTTCGGTGCCACCTGTGTCACCCTTCGGCCCCTGCGCCTGAACTGGGTCCTTGCCGTGCATCACCAACGGGAATGCGATGGCGCAATCTTTGACGTTCTCCAGGAGGCCACCCAGGGCCTGCCAAAAACCGACGAGGAGTTGGAGGACGAGGTCTTTTCCATCCTCACCCCCGATGACGTAATGAGTGGTGAACTGGCCCCCTGGCTCGTTCCGCTGATGAGGCTTCTCGAAGAGGTGTCAGGGGAACCGCCCCAGGCCATCTTCCATAAAGCCGTCAATGAGTGGATCGACCTGGAGGACCCCTCCCATGACGGATTGCACCATTTCTCCACCATCATTACCGCCACCATCGCCGATCCGTCAAAACGAAGCCTTTATGCCGAAAAAGCTAAAGGGATCCTCGCATCCGGCGAAAGGATAACAAAAGGAGGGGAGATGCCATGACCACCATACTGGACTTTATCAAGATCACCCGCATCGAGGGTGTCACCTCCTATTGTCTTGTCTCCAAAGACGGCCGCCGTATGGCGGGAAACGACGATTACACGGACGGTTTTTACAAAGATCTGGGACGCATTGCCAAGCAGAGTGCAGAGACAACAAAAGAGAGGCCCATTGCCCCTCCCACCTGCTTCTCCGTCCGTGGTGACTCGACGTCTCTTCTTGTCATTCCCGTCGGGGGGTACACCCTGGGCATCACCACCGCCCCTGAAACCCCTGAGGGTAAACTGATTGACGATGTTCTGGCCTTTCTCCACCGCATTCGTCACCAACACACCGTCAGCCAGAAGAGTTAGCCCCACTATGCCTCGATTGATCCTGTTTTTGACCGTCGTTTTTCAGCTTGTCGCCTTACGCCCTGCCGTTGCCGACCTGCCCGAACCCAGCTCCCGTGTCCTGCCCGAACTGACCGAAACCCTTCAGCGATACCGCACCGAACGCGAGAGACTCGACGCCCAACTCCAGAGTCGCCTGCGGGACATTGAGCGAGCCTACTACCTGAAGCTCAACAGCCTCAAAATGGACGCTCCGGAACCGGAAGCCCCCAAGGGGATGTTCGAGACCACAGAAGAGTACAAAAAGCGCATGGCCCGCCACCGCAAGGCCCTGGCCGATGTTCAGGAGGCAAACCGACAAGCCCTTGCCGAGATCGAGCGCCTGGGGGGCCTTCGCATTCAGGTGGCGGAAAGTGAAGTGGCCTGGCTGGAAGCTCAGGTTGAACGCCTCTCTCCCATGGCCAAGACCATCAACAAAATCCAGGCAGAGGGGTGCCTCGTATCCGGCGAATCCGCCACCGTGACCGTGCAACGGCCCAATGCCGACGCCTTCCATTTCCCCGTCACCATCAACCACAAAGGGACCCTCTACCGGGATACCTGGCCCTACCCGGACCGGGACCGGGCCGAAACCGTCTGGCAGCTTCGTCACGACCTCAAGGTGTTCCCCCACTACAGCCCGGAGCCCGCAGGGAAAGACGGAGTGCGACTGCGCCTCACCGCCTTTATTGTCACTGACCCCGAGGGCACCCCCCTCACCCGGTTCAAGGTGGGCTCTCCCGCCCCCTTTGATGCCGTGACCCGCCTTGCCCGCATCCAAGCCGAAGAGCTCCCCTCTGCCCGTATCCTCATGGCCCTGAGCAATGCGGTGGAGGGCCCCCTGCCCGGCATGCGCTTTGTCTTCATCTCGCCCAGACCCTTTGACATGGGCAGTGCCAAGGGGACACCGGGGCGACTCCCCGATGAGGTACCTCACCGGGTGAAACTCTCCCGTCCCTTTTACATGCAGACCACCGAAGTGACCCAGGCCCAGTGGGAAGCCGTCATGGGCGACAACCCATCTGCCTTCCCCTTCTGCGGCGGCGACTGCCCCGTGGAAAATATCTATTGGCAAGAGGCCATGCGTTTCATTACAAAACTCAACGCCCTGCACAAAGGCAAAGGGCGCTTCCGGCTCCCCACGGAGACTGAGTGGGAGTACACCGCCCGCACCGGCACCATCGACCCCTGGGAACAATCCGGCAACGCGGCCTCTACCTACGCATGGTACCGTGAGAATTCCGGTGGAGCCCCCCACGCCGTGGGCACACGGCACTCCAATTTGTGGAACATCTATGACATGAACGGCAACGTCTCTGAATGGTGCAGCGACTGGTACGGCCCCTACCCCGATGCCCCTGTGACCGAAGATCCCAAGGGCCCCCTGAACGGCGATTTCCGCGTCAGCCGTGGTGGCAGCTGGTTCCACGGCATAGACACCATCCGGGGAGCTCACCGCAACAGCGACAGTGCGGGCGACAAAAGCAGCTACACCGGCTTCCGACTGGTTCTGGACATCCCTTTGGATAAACTTCAGGAATAAAATAAATAATCAGGGGAAAGCTCTTCAGGGAACGGGTCCCCAAGCACTCCCGACCAAACCGGGAGGATCCCCTATAGACACCCCGCCTGCCCCAGTCCTACACTTAAACTCATCAACTGCCTGGTGGGCTCTCCCCGCCGGACTCCAAGTTCCCACCGAACGGCCCATTATCAGGACATCACACAACATGACACCGCAGCCACCGGTGCGTTCCCGCTCCGCCCCCTGCTGTCAATTTCCCCGGTGGACGGCCCACGCATGATGGGTTACCCCCCGGAACCTGTACCACTGCTGCTTTACCTCGGGTGGGATAATCCGCCCACATCATGCGTCACACAGGATACGGTATAAACCTCTAACCTGCGGGAGGCTCTCATGATCAGTAAAACAACCATCACCTCACTCCAACTTTCACCCCACACCATCCGATCCTGTCGAGACCTCTACGAAGAGATGACCCGAGGCACCCACAGCCATGAAGCCATGAGTGTGGTCCTCTCCCAATATGAGTCCGATCCCCAGGCCCTCAACAAACTCTGGTGGGTCCTGAACTACCATTCGGAAAGCTTCGACAAAAACCGCAAACTCCGCGCCTGGGTCGAGTCTCGCCTCGAAGAGCTGGCCACCGAAAAAAAACGGCGCCACCCCGCTCAAGCCTGACCCACACCTTGTATGCCACACAGCAACGGGGCGTTCCTTTATGATGAGGTCGCCCCGGTCCCCGCCTGACAGCAAGCAAGATCTCCCTTTTACCTGCACTTTTTGCTTTCTTTTCCCTCCGGCAACGACTACCTTAAATAAAACAATGATCACCAAAGCGGTGCCTGGCCTGACAGGTATCGTTCCGGTAGAGATCCCGCGTTGATAATGAAAGATGCGTTCGTAAAAAGGTTGCCCATGGTACGAGACTACTCCACAGTGCTTCAAGAGATGATCGTGAGCGCCGATGAGGCCCTGGAAGATATCGAACCCGGAATGAGTATCTTCCTCGGAACCGGAGCGGCCGAGCCCCGCACCGTGGTCCGCGCCCTCATGACCTCTTCTGCCCCCAACATCCAGGACTTGGAGCTGATCCAGATCATCAGCTTCGGAGACGCCGTGAGCCCCGAACGGTTCGCCGCCGATCGCTTTCGCCTGAAAACCTTCTTTTCCGGCTGGCTGGCCGACGAGGCCATCTCCAAAGGCCAGGTAGACTATATCCCCAGCCGCTATTCGGAGATCCCCAACCTCTTTGCCTCAGACCGCATCGACGTCCATGTGGCGGTAATCCAGGTCTCTCCCCCCAACGATTCGGGCTACTGCAGCCTCGGCACTGCCGTGGACGTGGCCCGACAGGCCATCGACAAGGCATCAATCGTCATCGGTGAGATCAACGAGAGCGTTCCCCGCACCTTCGGCGACACCTTCGTGCCCATCTCCGATTTCGACTGCTTTGTCCTCTCCGACGACCCGCCCATCGTCTTCGACCGCTGGCCCGTGGACGAAGTCTTTGACGTGGTAGCGGAAAAGGTCGCCTCGGTCATCGAAGACGGAAGCTGCCTCTCCTACTCCATCGGCCCCTTGTTCGAGGCCCTGCCCCGCCACCTTCGCGGCAAGAAAAACCTGGGCATCCACAGCCCCTTTGTCACCGACGCCCTCATGGACCTCATCAACAGTGGCGCGGTGACCAACCGAAACAAGAAAATCTACCAGGGCAAGTCCCTCACCTCATACGCATTGGGGTCCCCAGAGCTCCTGAAATGGCTCGACGGGAACCCCATGGTGGAGTTCCAGGCCATCAACCGGGTCTTCAGCCCCATGCAGATCGGCAAGAACCCCTCGGTGGTCACCATCGTCCACGCACGAAAAGTGGACTTGAAAGGCCGCTTTGTCCTGCATACCGGCAAGGGCAACATCGCCACCGGCCCCTCGGAGGTCATCGACTTTTTCAACGGCGCCGAAATCTCCCGGGGCGGTTGCACCATCTTTGCCCTGGCCAGCCGGAACCTGGAAGGCAAGGCCAACATCACCTGCAGCGTGGACAACTACCCCAACCAATTCTCCGTCCCCGAATCCGTGGACCTCGTCATCACCGAATACGGCGTGGCGAGCCTCAAGGGCCGTACCGTGCGCGAACGGGCACAGGCCCTCATAGAGATCGCCCACCCCGAGGACCGGGCCGCCCTCGTAACCTCGGCCAAGGAGAACCGGATCCTCTACCCCGACCAGATTTTCCTGGAAGATTCCGCCCACTCCTACCCGTCGGAGATCAAGCGCACCCGCACCTTCAAGGGCGGCCAGGTGATCAACTTCCGCCCCATCCGCCCCTCCGACGAAGAGGGCATGCGCAAGCTCTTCTACCGGTTCTCCGACACCGCCGTCTATTACCGCTACTTCACCCCCGTCACCGCCATGCCCCACGCGAAAATGCAGGAGTACGTCAACATCGACTACACCGACACCATCTCGATTGTGGGCCTCACGGGCAGGGCGGACAAAGAGCGTGTGGTGGCCGAAGGCCGGTTTGTAAAAGGACGAAAGGAAGGGTACGCCGAGGTGGCCTTTGTTGTGGACGAAGCGTTCCAGAATATGGGCATCGCCACCGGGATGCTGAACATGCTCACAGACATCGCCAAGGAGAGGGGGTTAAAGGGGTTTACCGCCGATGTACTCAGCTCCAACCGGCAGATGCTGACCGTCTTCAAGAAGTTGGGCACCAGCTGCACCGTCACCATGAGCGAGGGAGTGTATGAGATCACCATTACATTCTGATTTCATGGAATGCACTCGCCAAACACATTTGATAATCCAGATAGTGACTCATGACATCCGGTGTCACCACACACAGGCCTTCACTTTGACAAGATGGTTCTAAAAAGCAGGCGAGTGCATTCCACCCTGCGGGCGATCAGAGAGCTTCGATAACTGCGTTAATCAAAACTCGCTGCAGCAAGCTGCTACGTCGCTTTGATATGCCTTGTTCTCAACGCCCTCTGATCGTGAAATTAAATTAAGGATGGAGACCGTTTGATTTTTGAAATGGGCTCGCCAAAAATTCAATTAAAAAAATCCGCCGTTTCCCCATAGCACCCGGTAACACCCCGCATAAGATGTCACGTCGACCAGGTAATTAAAAAAACATGGCGAGCGCATGCCATCCTGTAGGCGACCAGACACCTCCGATCACTGCTTTGACAAAAGTTCAAAAGACCAAAACGACTGTGCCGTTTCAACATGCATTGATCGCGAAGCCCTCTTACCGTAAAATAAAACTGATTCTTGGTCCGTCGCCCGTGAAATCTCCTTAAAAATGTCATGAGCATTTATAGTCAACCGACACAGAGCCACAACCAGCCCCACCAAACGACTCAAATAACAGACAATTAAGACCAGCAAGAACAATACAGGAGATACTATGAAAAACATATACATTGGTTTCATGGTACTTATTATACTTCTTTCTGCAATTGTGGTATTTGGGGATACGTCAGATGTAATTATCAATGGAAGAAAAGTAAGCAACGCACAAATTGAGGCCATCATAAGCAAATTCGGGATGTCAGGTCAGGTCACGATCCCACCAGGGACGTATTGGTATGACGACATTTCTGGGTTGTGGGGGATGCAAGGCGGCCCTACACTGGGGCAGGTCTGGCCGGGTCTGGATTTAGGAGGCCCCTTGCAAGCAGATGCATCGGGTGGTGGCACCCAGGTATTTATTAACGGGCGTGAACTTCACCCCAAGGAAGTTGACTACCTGAGAGGTTTATTTGGGTATGTATTGGCAGGTCGATACTGGTTGAACGCCATGGGAATTGGCGGGTATGAAGGGGGGCCACCTCTTTTTAATATATATCAGGCGGCCCGGAACAACCCCAAAGGTGGCGGGTATGGTTATACCAGAAGAACGCCATTTGGAAGCACCGGCGGAGATGGCAATTGCAGCTACTACCTCCACCCCAGCGGTAGCAGCGTTATGAATTGCAACTAACACCAATAGCCCATACCAAACAAATTCAACCACTATGGCTCATAGTTCACTGTGTGCCCCTTAAAAAACGTAACTATTCAGCCCAATATTGCCTCCGGCGGCCCTGCCGGGGGCCCAACTTTTGAGAAGGTTGACAAACAGGTCTTAAAAACCAATGTTTGAATGATTCCCTGTTTAAATGCGGATGTGATTTGCCCCGAGGAACGAGGGATAAAGCGCTGCGGCACCCCGATTCCAAGGTGACTCACCTTGCCGCCGAAGGCTTCTGTTTTTAAATGTCTTACCGATAGCCTTTCGCCTTAGCCTCCATTTATTCGGGAACCAACAGTTCAACACCTACTCACGATTCACTGGCAAAATCCTGGAGCCCCATGTACCTCATCATTCTGATCATTCTTGCCATCTGCATTTTCATCAAGTTAAACAGCATCAACAAAGAGCTCTCGAAGCGCATTGATGCATTGGAAAAGGATGTGCAACGCCTGTACGCCACCCGGGCTGAGCCAGAAAAGCGCAAAGCGGAACAACGGGCAACGAAGGCTGAAGAGGCTACACCGGCCCGGGCCCATGAGGCGCCGGTGACGGAGATGCTCCTTGAAAAAAGAGAGGTGCCCCCCCCGGCTCCATCCGCCACAAAAGCGGTCCGAGAGCGTTATAAAACACGAAAGCCCCTTCTTGCACCACCTCCCCTTTTCATCGAAACCACGCCGAAAGCCAAGACTCCGACCCCGAAAAAAGCGCCCCGCCCCACCCAATCCACCTGGGCCTCCCAGTGGAAAAGCTTCAAAGAGAACGTCGACTGGGAACTCTTTGCAGGCACCCGTCTCTTTGCATGGCTCGGCGGTTTGGCCCTTTTTATCGCAGCGGGGTTTTTCGTCAAGTACTCCATCGACAACAACCTCATCCCCGCCCAGCTTCGCCTCGCCATCGGGGCGGTCACCGGCATCGCCCTGCTCATCTCATCGGGCCGCATCAAAACCGACCGGTATGACATCCTTCGGCAGACCCTTGCCGCGGGCGGCATCGGCGTTCTCTACAGCGTGGCCTTTGCCGCCACCCTCTACTACCAATACATTCCGAAAGCCATGGGGTTTGGCCTCCTGTCGCTTATCTCGGCCACGGCCTTTGCCCTCTCTGCCTTTTACAAACGCATGTCCATCTCGATTCTTGGGGCCATGGGTGCGTTTGTCACCCCCCTTCTCGTAAGCACCGGCCGGGGCAGCCTCATCCTGCTCTTTCTCTATCTGGCGGTCGTCAGCACAGGCCTCCAGCGGGTTTCCCGCTACCTGGCCTCGCCGCTTCTGATCTTCGTTGCCGCGGCAGGCACCCTGTTCGCTGCCGGATGCGCCACCCTTGCTACCTTTGGTTCAAGCTCCGCCCTTTCCATGGGCGTAATGTGGAGCGCCATCCCCGTCCTCTTTGCCCTCTTTCTGGCACCAGATGACCTCATGCAGGAAGAGAACCAATCCATCCGGTGGGCAGGATTCTTATCCTTTCTGCCCTCGCTGGCCGTGTCCCTGGTCATGACCCTGGACAGGTCAGGCTGGCACCCCTTGCTCATCATCACCGCAGCCTCCGCAGCTGCCCTGGCCCTGGGGCTTCAAAACAAAGGGTGGCACCCGAGGGTTGCCCCCTTCTCGGTCCTTAC
>Ga0070728_10004407_pt1 | contig 14657 bp, 10 predicted proteins | sample tdDd471_FD_66723 | JGI IMG/M metagenome (GOLD analysis project Ga0070728, IMG submission 66723) | Marine sediment microbial communities from the Atlantic coast under amendment with organic carbon and nitrate - tdDd47.1 | ecosystem: Environmental > Aquatic > Marine > Coastal > Sediment | place...
TTCTTCCTGTTCGAAGACAGGCTTTAAGGCATTGAGGTATTGGCCGTCTTTACTTTTTCCTGCGCCACTGCCCGAGAGTGCCAATTTTGCTTTGGCATTATCGCTATCTATTTCCAGTACATCTTTATAGACCGACTCGGCATTCTTTTTATCACCAATTTGGTCATAAAAATTGGCCAGTAGCAAACGGTATTTCGTCTGCTTTGGAAAAGCATTAATCAACTTTTGCAATTCCTTCCCGGCTTTTTTATTATCTCCACTACCCAAATAAAGGGCATGCTTGCGCCGAATCGTCTCCTCATTGATCCCCTTTTGTTTTTCTAAAGCATCATAGGCTTTAATCGCTTTATCGAGGCTATTAGCTTTCACCAAATAGAAGGCCCATTTAAAATAGTAGTTCTCATTGTTAGGATAGGCTTTGGCCAAGCCTTGGTATAACTGAGCTGATTCCGAAAATTGGCCGGTCTTTTCATATATTTCGGCTAAGAATTGTTGGTACCAGATATTGGAGGGATCGATGAGGATCGACGTCTTCAATGATTTGATCGCTTCATCGTTTCTTGATGTGGCATCATAAATGCGAGCCAACTCATAGGCAGCAGCATGATTAGTCTTATCTTTCTTGAGCACCTCTTCGTACAAGGTGATCGCCTTATCAAAGTTACCAATTAAGCGTTCGCCATTAGCGTCAATAAAAATCTTCTGGATATTTATCTCTTGTTCTGATAACCTTTGGCCAAGTATTGGGAAACTTAAAAGGATCAGAAGTAAACTTATTACAGGGGTTTTACCACAACAACTCATAATGGTCAATAGTTTAATACGTCAGTCGAGCCAAACAAAACACAAAAGTCGGAACTTTATTGCTGATTTTCAACTATTTGTTCAGTTTGGCTACGACCTACCCTGTAATAACGATAAAGCGCGGGAAAGATTGCTTTTTTATTCGTCGCCTGGTTCGTGATCCACTACGGTTACCTTGAATGTATTGGTTCGATGTCTCTTATGGATTGGCATGCTCGCCGTATTCACCACAATATCACCAGAATCCAGTTTTTCGGTATTTTTCAAGATATCGGTTACATCCTTGATGGTTTCATCTGTTGTCGTGAACCGGTCATAATAAAAGCAGCGAACGCCCCAAACGAGATTGAGCGTAGAAAGCATGTGCATTTTATCAGAGAAAATATAGATATCTGGTTTCGGCCGGAAGCTAGATATTTTGAAGGCTGTATAACCGGAGCTGGTCATACCTACGATGGCTTTCGCTTTAATTTCTTCGGCTACCCTTGCGGCATTGAAACATACGGCATCGGATAAGAAAGTACGCGACTTTTCTGAAGGCGTAGGTCGGCGTCCCTCGAAGGAATAGTGCTTCTCAGTTTCGTCGATAATCTTATTCATGGCCTGTACCACCTTTACCGGGTGTTTCCCCACTGAAGTTTCCCCACTCAACATCACTGCATCAGCACCATCTAGTACCGCATTGGCTACATCCGTAATTTCTGCTCTTGTCGGGCTAGGGTTAGTAATCATGCTATCCATCATCTGAGTAGCTACGATCACTGGGCGAGCCCGTTGAATACATTTACGCACAATTTCTTTTTGGATAGAAGGTAACTTCTCCATTGGCACCTCGATTCCAAGATCACCGCGAGCCACCATGATACCATTGGAGGCTTTAATGATTTTATCAATCTTTTCAATCGCCTCTGGCTTTTCTATCTTAGAAATCGTCTTGGCGGGGTGCCCTTTGGCTGCTATTCGGCTTTCCAGGTCTTTAATGTCCTTTGGAGAGCGAACGAAAGACAAGGCAATCCAGTGAACGGGCTGGGTCAAAATGAATTCCAAGTCTTTTTCGTCTTTCTCTGTGATACAAGGCAAGGAGATTTTAGTATTCGGGAGGTTAACGCCTTTATTGGAAGATAAAATGCCACCAAATAGCACTTTCAGCTTAACCGTATCTACCAAGTTAGATTCCAGGACCTCAAAAACAAGTTTGCCGTCATCCACCAATACCTTCTCCCCTATCTTAACGTCACGAGCAAACTGTGGATAGCTCATGTAGATTTTTTCCATATTCCCCAAGCAGGGTTCATTCACGAAAGTGACCACATCTCCTTCTTTCAAAGGCAATGCATTATTTTCGATTTTGCCTACCCGCAATTTAGGTCCTTGCAAATCTGCTAAAATACCAATGTGTAGATTGTATTTCTCATTGATATAAGATACTCGGTTGATCACCTCTTTATGATCTTCATGAGATCCGTGAGAAAAATTGAGCCGAAAAATATCTACACCAGCTTTCACTAATTCCAATAGATTTTCATACGAACTACAGGCTGGTCCTACGGTAGCTACAATCTTGGTATTTTGCCAATCTACAATCTTCATTGCTTCAAACTTTTATTCTGATAAAATGTACGGAAAAAGACTTACGCATAGTAATCGGGTGATCAGGTCTTTTTCCTTCTGCTGCACAAAAATAGGAATCCTAATGTATACTAAGTGTAAAATATACAATAAATAACGAATCCTAAAAGTACATTTATCCTATTGATTATCAAATGCAAGCCTCAATTATCAGGTTTTATCGACCAAGAATGGATCAAAATCAGCATTATATAGCTTAAAATAGCGCATAATATGCTACAAATATCATTTGGCAAAGAATAAACTTAGCTCCTTTATGCTTCCGTTGAGTAGGCTAATAGGTGAGAAAAGCCATGCTTTCAGGCCCTATAGCCCAATAACTATATAGTTCAAGCAAAGCTAAGGCCTTCAAAAAATGATGAAAAACTTTGGTTATCAAGGTAGTTATCTTTTTCTTTGCAGCTGATTCGTAAACCAATAAAGCGGATTTCTTATGTCTAGCATTGCAGAAAGAGTACAGAACATTATCGTCGAGAAATTAGGCGTCGACGCATCTGAAGTAACACCAGAAGCCAGCTTTACCCAAGATTTAGGGGCAGATTCCTTAGATACGGTAGAGTTGATCATGGAATTTGAAAAAGAATTCGAGATTGCTATACCTGATGAGCAAGCTGAAAACATTCAGACAGTGGGACAAGCAGTGTCTTACTTAGAAAAAGAGAAAGCATAAGCTCAAGCAATCATTAGAATAATTTGATATTAGCTAATTATTCCACTATCCACAAATTGGGATTTTGTTCCGATTTGTGGATTTTTACCTCTCTTCTTTAGGTAGATACTTCCCAAAGACTCAGGTGATAAAACCTGATAATGAATTCTTTCAAATTAACTGGGATATGAAAAGGGTTGTTGTAACCGGACTTGGGGCACTCACACCGATAGGTAATAATATCGAAGAATATACTACTGCCCTTATGCAGGGTGTAAGTGGTGCAAATACCATTACGCATTTTGATGCAGGTAAATTCAAAACGCAATTTGCCTGTGAGATTAAGGGCTTTGACCCCACGCCCGTATTGGATCGACGCGAACAGCGTAGAATGGATAACTTCTCCCAATATGCAATGGTAACCGCTCACGAGGCGGTGCATCATGCTGGTTTGGACTTAGAAGCCCTCGATTTAGATCGGATTGGAGTCATTTGGGCCTCAGGCATTGGAGGACTGCGTTCTTTAGAGAAAGAAATTGAAGACTTCCAAGCTGGAGATGGCACACCTAGGTATAATCCGTTCATGATTCCTAAAATGATCGCGGATATAGCCGCTGGCTTAATTTCCATGAGATTTGGTTTCAGAGGTATCAACTATGCTACTGTATCTGCTTGTGCATCTTCTTCTCACGCCTTAATGAATGCATTCGATTATATCCGCTTGGGACGTAATGATATCATTGTAACAGGAGGATCCGAGGCTTCAGTGACTAAGGCTGGAATTGGTGGATTCAACGCCATGAAAGCTTTATCAACTCGAAATGATGATTTCAAAACGGCATCTCGCCCATTCGACTTGGACCGAGATGGTTTTGTTTTGGGAGAAGGAGGTGGAGCTATCATCCTAGAAGAATTAGAGCATGCTAAACGAAGAGGCGCGAATATTATAGCAGAGATTGTGGGTGCAGGAGCAACGGCTGATGCTTATCACCTAACCGCCCCACATCCAGAAGGACTTGGAGCAGCTAATGTCATGAAAGTGGCCTTAGCCGATGCAGGACTCACTACTGCAGATGTGGACTATATCAACGTTCATGGAACGTCAACTCCTTTGGGCGACATAGCAGAGGTAAAGGCTATTCAAAAGGTATTTGGTGAACATGCTTACCAACTGAATATCAGTTCTACAAAATCAATGACAGGCCATTTATTAGGTGCAGCAGGTGCAATTGAGGCAATTGCCTGTATTTTGGCCATTCAAAATAATAAAATTCCACCAACCATCAATCATTTTACGGATGATCCAGAACTAGATACTGGGCTGAATTTGACGTTCAATGAAGCGCAAGAGCGGCAAGTAGATGTTGCTTTGAGCAATACGTTTGGTTTTGGTGGTCATAATTCATCAGTAATCTTTAAGCGATTCGAAGCGTAGAATCACTTTTTTTGAATAGATGGACATATTAGTCTTGCTGCGTTTGGCATTCAAAAGTATGAGAGAATGAATAATGAACGATAATACTTATTATTCACTCTGTTATCCTTGCCTACTATGCGTAAGTTTCATTTCGCACTCCTAGTAGGTTGCAAGATGGCGCTTAAACATCCAAGACAGGACAAAACTGAATCTTCAAAACGTTATTTCGGGTTTAAACCCAAAAACAAATTCAGTTCAATCACTTGTCCTGCCCTGGACTTAGCCCATTTCTACAGTATGCACTGAGCTGGTCACCTATCCGTATTAAGTAGCTATACCTTCCATTCGCTTTTGATTTGTGTCATCATTGTTGGTAGTACATGTAGGAACTGATACCCCTACCTGTTTAAGGATTTAAGCTGTCAATTATCATTGAATATTCATTCTTATTTAGTGTTAAGCATACTGTAACTCCTTAAAAAGCTGCTACCATATCACCTTTTCTTCAACTAAAAGTGAATGGTTTTATTTAGATTTATTAAGCGAATCTACAATTACTACTTCTCTCCGGACAAAATGCTAGCCAAACGGCTGAAATCCCTTACTGGTTTTGTGCCAGCTAATCTCCAAATATTCAAGCTTGCCTTTTCGCACAAATCGACAATATCAGATAAGGCCTATGCCCTGCAAAACAACGAACGCCTCGAATACCTAGGCGATGCTGTTTTGGGTACCATTGTTGCGGAATACTTGTTTAAAAAGTACCCCAATAGTAACGAAGGATTTCTGACGAAAATGCGATCGAAAATTGTCAAGCGAAAATCGCTCAACAAGATTGGTGATAAAATGGGCTTGGATATGCTATTGGCGGAATACAATAATACTCGTCTGAGTCGATCTATGCTGGGTAATGCTGTGGAGGCTTTAGTGGGTGCGGTCTACCTAGAACAAGGTTATGTTCGTACCAAGCGGTTTATCATCAGAAAGGTGCTACGTAATTATGTGGATGTACATGAATTGGAGAGTTTTGACGATAATTACAAGAGTCAATTATTGGAATGGTGCCAGAAAAATGGCCAAACGGTGAGTTACAAATTACTGGCCAGGTACAAGTTTGAAAAACGTGATCGCTTCAAAGTTGCCGTCATGGTCAATGGTAAGAAGATGGCTGTAGCTGACGATTTCAATAAAAAGAGTGCTGAACAAACCGCCTCTGAAAAAGCGATGCAAGAGCTGGGCATACTGATAGAACAGGAAGAAGAAGAAAAGTAGTCAAGCCCTACTACTCTCCTATCGCACCTAAGGATCATATAAGGAATAAGTTCCAAATGCATTGGTATGACCTACGATCAAATTTATGCCTTGGCGCCAGATACGGATACGCTGCAGAAAGCAAGGGGCGTGTCTTATGCGGGCCGGAAATGGCTAATGATCGAAGGTAATGAAAAACTGCTCTGGGCCAATTATCAAACCGCCCCTTCTCTTATACACAAAGTAGTTGCTGATCTGGAAAGAAGCGAATTTGGCTGCACATGTCGAAGTCCGCAACGCCCTTGCCGCCATGCGCTAGGACTGCTCATGTTACTACTCCGACATGATGAACGAATCCGGGTAACTTACGATCCTCCGGATTGGGTCTTGAAATGGAAATCCAACCAGAATCAAAAAATTAAATCCACCCACCCCAATTCGCCACTACCTAAAAAAACCGAACGCATTGCCAGCAAACGCTACCTTTCGATGCAAGAGGGAGTAATCGAACTCAAACAATGGCTGAGTAATCTCATTCGGCAAGGCCTGGCCATTGCAAAAGAACAACCGCCAAGTTTCTGGGATGATTTTGCAGCGCGAATGGTGGACGCCAAATTGGGTAGCATTGGCAAGCAAATCCGTTCTGCTAAATTATTATTGCTGGAAGAGGATTGGCATGATCGGTTGCTCGGCTTAGTGGCCGACCTCCATCTATTTGCACAAAGCTTTCAACAACTAGATAGGCTTCCCGCTAAATTCCAAGACGAATTGATCAGCTATGCAGGTGTCAATGTAAAAAAAGACTTGGTATTGGCTCAAAAAGGCATCTTCGACCATTGGCTTATCCTGGGTCAGACCTTTGGAGAAGAAGAAAGACTACGCTATAGAAGAACCTGGCTACTGGGCGAGCAAAGTGGCCAGTTTGCCTTATTACTTGATTTCGTTTTTGGACAAAATGCCTTCGAACAACAATGGCCAGTTGGTGCAGCCCTACAAGGCGAAATCGTTTACTATCCCGCTACTATTCCACAACGGGCCTTATTGAAGGATTTTGGGTGGTCGCAGAAAGTATATCAAGGACTGAGTGGGTTCCCCTCATTGGAGGATTTTGCCTTAGCTTATGCACAAGCCCTGGCTAATAACCCCTGGCTGCTCAGCTTCCCCTGTCTGTTGGATGACGTCATTCCTATCTTGGTAGACGACCAGGTCTGGCTCGTCGATCGCAACAAGAAGAAAATACCTCTAGGTAATTCAAATACAACGACTTGGAAACTCTTGTCCTTGAGTGGGGGGCACCCCATAAGTTTGTTTGGAGAGTGGAATGGTACGACCTTTTTGCCGCTTACGAGTATTACAGGAGGTAGGGTAATCAGCTTATGAGTCTATCGATAGCTCCCTAAGCCTTCATTATTCAGCCGCTTCTTCTTCTATTTCCTCTTCAATTTTCAGCACCTCTGGGGGCTTTTTAAACCGATTGAATGGGTAAGTCACAATCGACCGCCATTGTTGACGTAAACGCTGTAAAAATGGTGTCTTTGTAGGAGGTGGTGGAGTCACTTTTTCCGGTTCACCTTCATCTACTTCCCGCAGCACATCCCGAAATAGCTTAAAACTGACAATCAGAAACAAGCCCAAAGCAAAGCCTCCGATCCCCCCTTTCACTGCCGCTACCTTTGCGGAGGGTATGTAAGGCTCTATGGGCATCATCGTTTTATCAATCAGTTGCATCAAGACCGTTTCATTGTCCAAATCAATCTTAGCTACTTTGAGTTGCTCTAGCGAAGCTAGATAAGCTGTCTTATTGATTTCTGCCTCTACTTCTAGCCTGATAATCCTATTGTGCATAGATTTACGACGAGGTTCATTGATCAATGAGTCAGGTTGTTTGAGGTAACGCTCGTAGGTATCTCTGATTCTATTTAAATCGTAATAGATACTTCGATAATTATCTGCTAAGGAATCGGTCTCAACTTCCATTTTTTCATAGGCCACTTGAGGAGAGAAGAGCGTATTTTTATCAATCCGTTCTAATGTTTTCCGCAGTAGAATATCAGTAATTTTGATAGAAAAGGCAGGGTCAGGAGTAGAAGTGCTGATAGAGATTAAGCCTAGTTTTTCATCGATTCCAAAAGAGATAAACCCATCTTGATAGTCGCTTACGGGTGTACTTATTTTATCCAGAACTAGTTTAAAAACGCGGGATTCCTCTAGTGAGAAATCTTCTATTTTAGCGGCTTTAAATTGAAAGCCAGGAGGAATTTCGGGGTCTAATTGCTCTGGTTTGGCTTTGAAATAGATGTTCAAATATCGATTGATAAACAGCGTGTCAGCTGGAATCGAATCAATTTTTTCTAAAAGAAGTTCACGCATAAGCATCTTTGAGTTCAAAAGACGCGTATATATCTGAATTAAGGTTTTGAATTCTTTCTCAATCTTATGCGGCAAGACCGACAATTGCACATTTGCTGGAAAAGTTGGTTTTACTTTAGAAATTTTTCTATATTGGAGTATTCCTAACGACATGGTCAGTATTCCAATTATATACCACCTCTTTAACACAAATAGGAAATACTCCCAAGCCTTCAACAGAAGGGCTCGAATCGAAATTTCGTCAGGTTTTCTCGCGTAATTTTTGTTTGGGTTACTCATCTATTGGTCTCAAAAAAGTAGTTACTTGCTACAGACTTTCTAAAAACAGTCAAAGTATAAGTCTGAATGCTTCTACGGTAAAACCGATCTAGAAGTTCTATAGAAGATCAGATTTACCCACTTTTTACCAACTGTTTTCTACTTCCTTTCTACCACAAAACGGCTTCCTGCTACCAAAAAATGGCTCAAAGTAGCTAAAAATCGAAATCTCGATTTTGACTGCTAGAGAGCCTTGATTTTTGTATGGCTGAAATAACCAAAACTCCCTATATGTTTATCAATTGTACTACAAACCCAAGCAAGGCTCCAAAGAATGCCCTATCAGAAAAAATAGGTTATTTTCATTGTGCTTATGAATTAGAAGCGACCGATCATTATGTCGATGGTACCCACTATGTTTTTTTTATTGAAACCAACATCACAAAAAGTAAATTTGTCAAAATAGCCACGATCCTTAAAGGGCTAGACAAGCTGGATCAAAAACGGATTCACCAACTGTTGAATGGCAATTACTTCTTAGTTGCAGTAGAAAAACGAGGTTTTCATCTACATCTGATGCGTGATGCTTCAGGCATCAAAACTGCTTATTATTCCTATAACACAACGCATCTTTGTGTCGGCTCGGTCATGCATGAAGTGGCAAAGCGACAAAAGAAGGCGACCTTTAATAAAGCTGGTGTTTACCAACTGCTTTATTCTGGCTACCTCCTCGATGGCTTTACTTTTTATGAAGGCGTCAGCGAAATAAAAATGGGGCATCATCTCATCTTCAATGAATTCATGGAGTTGGTGAAGAGTTCCCAACATGCGATACAATTGGCACAGTATGACAATCCCTATTCGGAGGAAGAAAACTTTCGGATGCTCAGGAGGGAATTTCAGCTGGCCCATAAACCTTTCCTCTCTCAAAAAAACCGCGTATTGCTTTCGGGTGGATTAGATTCGATCGCCATGCTCATTTCATTGGATGATATTGCTCATAAGCAGCATTTGGATTCTTTGTCTTTTAAAGTGAAAGATACCGACCAAGATGAATCGGTTTACTCCACGAGTATCGCTGAACACCTGAAAATCAATAATGACTTAATAGAAATTGACCCCAATGATCCGGCTATCATAGCTTCCTTTGAGGAGAAGGTTTTGCGTATGAATAATCCCTATTATGGGACGTGGATATTCGGTCATTTTTCAGGTACCCCTGAGGAAATGTACTATGCTGGGCAAGACACCCGCCTACACACGCCGGCTTTAAATGAAGTAGATAAATGGGCTTATGCTTTGCTAGATCACCAAAACAAGTGGTGGTTGAAAGGAGTATTGCTTCCTTTATCTAGTAAAGTGATGATCCCTATTTTCAAACTAATGGGCTGGGAAAAAACGCAAAATCGGATTTTTAGGAACCTCTTCAAGGCTGCTCATATTTTTGACCTTAAGAAATACATTTCGAAGTTTTATCTCAAGATTGACGAAGAGAAGATTAGAGCTAAGGATCTACCTACCGATTATTATGAAAAGATCACTCGCTTGCTTGATCTTAAGCTGGAAAAATGTCCCAGTAGACGAGCCTTGTACAATGAAATTGTTCGCCTGAAATGGAGTGAACAATACATCTATGATATGCGCTACCTACAGGATGTTGCTCGCATTAACAACACCTATATCGCTATGCCTTTTTACAATAAAGAAGTAGCAGAATTTAGCTCAGGGATTCCCTTTGCCCTAGCGACCAAAGCGATGATTGGCCATACTCGATTTGGACAAAAGAAAAATATCATTTACAAGTATGCGCTACGTAAGGCGTTCCGAGATAAGCTCAATGACCTTACCTATTACCGAGCCAAGGCCGTGTCGATGACATTGCATCAACTCTTTAATGGACCATTGGGCAAAAAAGTAAAAGATATCTTAAAAAATGATCTCGGGGCAGAGAATTCCTTCATCAAGCAATTTAAACTGGAAAAAGCAGCCAAGAAGTACTTTGAAAAAGAGACTTGGGCCTTTAAGGACTCCGATTATCTACAATTGGCCTACTACATTGCGACCTTAGTGATTTATCACCAGCAAGTAATTTTGGCTAGTGCACAGAAGGATGCGACAGAGGTTTCAGCTCAAGTTTGATGTAACCCTTGTTCTCTTTTTCAGTACAATTAAGCAAATACCCCCTAATCTGAAAGTCATGAAGTCGTTCCTAACAGGTTTAATCACTTTGTTTGTGCCTACAAACTTAGCGATCCCCTTGCTCAATATAATAGGCCATAACATACACGCCAAAGCAAAGATTGGTTTTTCTTTTCTCGCTTGCCAGCACCTCTACCTAGATAAGCATAGTCGTATCGGTCACCTGAATATTATTCGGGTAAGAAAACTATTACTACGAGAGGGCGCTTTCATTCGCTCCAGAAACCGTATTCGCGGACCACTCAATATATTGATGCGTCGAGATGCAGCTATTGCTCGCGATAATAGCATCTATCGAGGTGCTCCTCCGATTTGCTTGGGCGTAGCTACGCTCAGGCTAGATGAACTTGGGCAAATCATTAGCAAACATCACCTCGATTGCACCAAATCCATCAGTATTGGTAAACATTCTACGATAGGAGGTTTAGGCACACAGTTTTGGACCCATGGCTTTATGCATGCCCCGGAAGGTCGCAAACGGATTCGGGTAGAAGGAGAGATCATTATTGGCGATAACGTCTATGTGGGTTCTCGTTGCGTCTTTAATCCCGGTTTAAAGGTGGCCGATAGTATTTCTATTGGTAGCAATTCTTGTGTAGCGAAATCATTAGCGCGCCCAGGCATGTATGTATCGCAACCTTTACGATACCTGGAGCGAAATATCCATGATGTGGAAGCTAAGTTGGAAAAACAAGTGCAGTATACCCTCGAAACTACCGTTTATGAAAAAGCTATCTCTTAAGATTGAGGATTTACTGCCCCAACTAAAGGCTCAACTGGTCAAACTTTCTGGTTTTTCCTTGGTTTTCGCATTTGTAAAACTTAACGCCTTTACAGCGGCACTTTTCCTATCAAACTTTGTGGCCAATACAGCCGACTATGGCCTATTTGAATATGCTTTATCGATTGGCCTAATCGCCGCTATTCCATTAAACTTTGGCTTACAAGGTGCCTACCCTTTCTTTAACTTAAAACAACAAAGGGAAGGGTTTAAGTCTATCTTCTATTTCCACGCTTTGCTGGTTAGCGGTTTACTATTTTTCTTCTTTGTTTTCAATAAGTGGGCTTATCCGCTCGTGCCGGAAAAAATTGCTTTTGCACTATTGATTGGTGGAATTATAGCCATGCAGGTGATGCTGTCGGCTATTTTGAAATCGCATGAAACGATCTTCCCAGCCGTTTTTCTAGACGGAGGACTATTTCTTGTGTTAAACCTATACAATCTTTGGTTATATATCAGTGGAGACACCTTGGATTTTGCTGTATTGGAATGGGTCTTTGGTTTATATCTGTTATTCCTATTTGGCCTCCATTCCTATCGTTTTTGGCTAGCTAAAAGTGATTTTTCATGGCAGAGATATGGGGTTGCACTCCAGTTTGGCCGCAATCTACTGGTTTCTTCCTTTCTCATCATTTGTCTTACGGGAAGTGCCCGAATTTTGATCGAGTACTTCTTGGGGATGGAGCAGGTTGGGATCTATGCTTTTTATTTCCGGTTTGCAGCAGCGGTGGTGATGATTCACCAAGTTGTCAACATCGTGTTCTTTAAAAAGATGTATGAATCTTTGCCAGCCACACTCGATAAGTACTTTTCGATGTTTCTCCTCTTCATTTTGGTGGCGGGAGGTATTTTGCTATTTGTCGTACCCATCGTTTTCAAAGGTTCATTGAGCTTACTTGATGATACCTGGCTAGCTTATCACAAACTCTATATCATCCTGAGTTTCCAGATGATTTTCTGGATTTGTATGGCCCTCAATGAAAACATCCTATATCGGGAACAACTTTCTAGCAAGATGAATGGCTGGTTTGCAGGCCTTCTTCTATTAATGACCGGAGGTATTTGGTGGCTGAATCAGCTCGGGCAACTTGATATATTCAATCTGACGCTGATCAATTCTATCTGTCTAATCGCCGCCTGTGAAGTGCAGTTTTTGTTGTTGAGGCGAAAACAACTTTCCTTCACAAAAACGCGACTACTTAACTTATCATTCGGTCTACTTTTACTAATCGTCTACTTTACCCTTTGATATTTCATAGTAAGATAACCCCTATAATATGAATATTTGTATCCTCTCAAATTTTACAAAAACCTACCTTTTCCATCAGGTTGCACAAGAATTAGCCAAAGGTAATATTCACACCTTTTGGATAGCCACGAATCGGCCGCTCTATCAGTTTCTGAAAACAGAATATGGTGAAGATCGCGTTCTTTTGACCAACCTAGATTACAGTGAAAAGCCCTCCCCTATTGTCAAAGATTTCAAATTGAATGAGTTGATTTATGGGGACCGATATTTGCGACACAAACAAGCAGTTGGGTTTCAGTACCTGAGGAATATCCAACAACCCATATATGATTTCATACAAGCGCACAATATCAAGGCTATGCTGGGCGAAGTCACTTGGTCGCATGAAGTCTTGATTCATAGAATGTGCCAGCAGTGTCCCGAACTAGATTGCCGGTTTTTAAATCCTCATGTAGTCCGCATCCCAGATAATCGTTTTGCCTTCTTCACCAATGAACGCCAAAGTCAATTATTGGAAGTATGGCAGAAAAACCAATGGAAGAATGAAGTATTGGAAGCCAAAAAACCAGATTATTTAAAGCTAAACGACAAAATTGTTAAAAAGTCGAGTAGCCTGGCGGGCCGCCTTAATCGCGTAAAGCGCTTCTTTACCAATGAGAATATGGACCCGCTAGACCCCACCTTATTACCGAATGTGAAGCAACGCGTACAGATTGCCGGTCGACAAGAGTGGAACAAAGAAACCTACAAGTTGGTAGAGAGTATTTCCTTTGAAGAAGTCAACACCGCTCCCTTTGTTTTTCTGGGTCTTCACAAACAACCCGAAGCTTCAGTTGATGTATTTGGACGCTACTATGAGGATCAACTACAGAATATCAAAAACCTTTGGCGAGCCCTGCCCGAGGGTTGGCATCTCCTGGTAAAGGAGCATACTAATGCCATTGGTGATCGTGATGTTGCCTTTTACAGAGCCATCAAACAAATGCCAGGTGTTTTCTTGGTAGACGCTACAACCAATTCTTATGAAATGATCCGGCAGGCATCGCTCGTGGCTACCATTACGGGTACGATCGCCTATGAAGCCGCTCTTATGGGCGTACCCTCCGTGACTTTTGCCCCTACCTTCTTCAACCGATTAAATAGCTGTCGTCAAATTACGCTGACGGATCTCGATCAATTTCTGTTATCAGATATTGCTAATGAACTAGCCGCCCAGCCTGATAATAGAGCCGACTTCTCTGCCTATATATACAGTAATTCCTTTGAGGGCAGAATGATAGACCCCATATCTGATCAGCGATCTATCGAGCCAAATAATGTCCGCTTATTAGCACAGGGGATTCAAGGAGCCATGGAGCAGCTGAAGGCGGAACATCACCAATCCCAAGCACTAGATAATCATCCAGTTTAATTCTACATGAGGCAATTAGCGATTGTATTACTTGTCGTCATGACCTATACCGGGATTAGCTTTGCTAACATTGGCAAAGCCATGCTCACTCCTTTTCATTTGATGATGGGATTCTGTATCGGCTATGGCCTAATCCTCAGCAGAAAGAATTCAACTTATACCTTCTTCTCTTTAATCGTTTTTCTAGTATATGTAGTCATTATCAACGTCATTCAGTATCCCAATATTCGCTATACCTCAGTGGTATACACGATTGTATACGGCCTGGAGACCACGATTTTGTACAATATGATACGCCGTTGCCCCGCAGAAGATGTTGTCTTTGCCTTTAGGTTGATTATTTATACCTATGCAGCCAATCTATTTTTTGGGTTCGTTTTTGATACGATTGGTTTTCGCAATGCTTTTGTCCTAAAATATATCAAAGTATATTATCACGAAGGGGGGGGAGGTGGTCGGCCAATGGGATTTTCTAGTGAACCCTCATATGCCGCTTTCATGCTCAGTGTAGCCTTTATTTGTTACGCGCATCTTCGAGACCATGCCCGAGATAAGCCCATGTTCAAAGTAGGACTGGCTTACTTCATGTGTATCATCCTTTCTAAATCGGCCTATGGGTTTATTTTTGTGGCCGTTAAT
>Ga0070728_10004411_pt1 | contig 14651 bp, 13 predicted proteins | sample tdDd471_FD_66723 | JGI IMG/M metagenome (GOLD analysis project Ga0070728, IMG submission 66723) | Marine sediment microbial communities from the Atlantic coast under amendment with organic carbon and nitrate - tdDd47.1 | ecosystem: Environmental > Aquatic > Marine > Coastal > Sediment | place...
GTGATCATCATTTTGAAGTGTGGTTACTCCAAAGTTAATCACTCCGGTCGAGTTCTATTTATTTTCAAAATACGAAAGTCGAGCTAAGCTTACCTAGTATTTAGTAAGATGTACTTCATTTTACCTGCGTTTCTTTCCTGAAAAAATGCCCCACCAAATAATATTCCTCCTACAGAAATGGTATATTGATATTTACTAATTTTATGGCTGCTATTTAGGGTAAAATAGCATTGTTTTGTACAAAAATGCTAGTAGCTTTTTTGATATGCCCTGCTTACCTTTGGTTTCAATACCCTACTCCCCGCACTGATACCTTCAATAAAGTTTGGACCCTGCTCATCTAAAAATAGTAGATATGAAGGTGATTCATTACTATCTGTTCCTAGCAGCATTGCTAGGCTGCTTGGTCTATGTACCTACAAGATATGAAGTTGAAACAGAGAAGGAATCCATTGTTTCGGGATACCAGTTTCGGACTACTAAAAATCCAACCACCTCGCTCTTTTCTCGGTTTGCATATGATGACGAACGCTTGAATATATTCCCTACCTATCGTTCTTTGGCCACGGTTGAAGTGTACCTCGCTGCTACCAAAACACCTTTTATACCGAGTGTCACCCCTCGTCGATTTATACAGTCTTTGCAACAAAGAAATACAAAATTTCAAATTAGAAATGGAGAGCTGGAGGCCTTGGAAGCCAAGTTTGCACTTTACCTAGAGACTTTAAATGATTTTCAGTGCCTAGTCGATGAAATGGGAGGTGATCTTATGTTGTCCAAGCAGGAATTCAATCAACAATTGGAGCGAAGGGCTCATCTAAGAGTAGCAGAAAAGTCCTGGCCTACATTTAAACAAAAGAGAAAGCGTGTTTGGAAATCTTTCAGACAGTTTCGGGCCCAGTTGAAAACGACTTATGAAACGGAAAAGGCGTTGATTAATCAATACTTATATCACCAGCACTTGTTTGATAGCCTCAATGGTCTTTGGAATACAAATGATGAACGCTTGGCCATTTACGTCTATACCAGGAAGAAATTATTTCATGAAAATTCGGCACTGGGGGATTTAGCAGGTTTGGTTGTGATTACCAAAGAAGATGGACTTTTTTCATCAGATACGCCGACTATTCGCCGAGACTTCCCCTCATTTGCCGGCAAAAAGAATAATCTTGCTGTCTTCCTAAAAGAAGGCGCTAATGGTGCTACGGTATCTCATGAATTTGGGCATTTGTATTATTTATATCATCATTGGGATCAATACATGGATTTCATCAAAAAGAAGGGAACCCGCTACGTCGTTGGTGGGCACGGCACCGGGGATCCTAGTGGAGAAGCGGCTGTACTCGCTGAACTAGGTAAAATGCCCCGGATAGAAAAAACTGTTGATCCGAATCAGAACATGGGCGATAACCTAATAACTGCTGCTAAAAGGCATTGATGGTCGCTCAACCAGCGCTTGGACTATCAAAAGCAGCCCATAACTTAATACTTTTATTACAATCAAAACTTGCCCTTTACAGGCTTTAGTTTCATCTTTGCCGCCGATTATGAAAATAGGACAAATAGCTTTGCGCGCGCCACAACGTTGGCCTTTCTTTTATGGTTGGTTTATCATCGTATTAGGAACCTTTGGTGTACTGATGAGTATTCCTGGGCAGACCATTGGGGTGTCCACTTTTACCGACAGTCTATTAGGTGTACTGGAACTAGACAGAGATCAGCTCAGTCTCGCTTATATGTGCGGTACCATTGCCAGTTCCTTGATGTTAACTTGGGCGGGCAAGCTCTATGATCGCTTGGGGGTAAAGCCGCTAGCACTCGTGGCCGTATTTGGATTGGGCATCACTCTCTTTTTATTAAGTATTTCCGACCTCATTGCTGGTGGTTTGGGCGGCGGATTTTGGATGTCCTTTTTGGTTTTGGCACTGGGGTTTGTGATGCTCCGATTCTTTGGGCAGGGGGTCTTGACGATGGCTTCTCAGAATATGATGGTGAAATGGTTTGACAAACGGCGGGGCTTTGCCATGAGCTTTAGCAGTGTCGCTTTGGCCTTGTGTTTCTCCATCGCACCGCTGTTTTTGGATGGACTTATTCAGACGTGGGGCTGGCGAGGTGCTTGGCGACTTATGGGGCTCGTCATGATGACGCTTGTGCCATTGGTCATTGTCTTTTTCTTTATCGATAACCCCCAAAGTATTGGCTTAAAACCCGATGGAAACTATATTCCAAAAGAAAATGCGAAGCGGGAAAGCCTCAATAAAATTTATAAAGAATTTACGCTGAGCGAGGCACGAAGAAGCTTTACCTATTGGATATTTGTCCTATTCTTGGCCATGCAAGGATTGTTTGGAACGGGCTTCACTTTTCATGTGGTATCCATCTTTGCCGAATCTGACCTGACTCGCCAAATGGCCTTGAGTGTATTTCCTCCAGCAGCTGCGATTGCCATGATGATCACCTTTGTATTTAGTTGGGCCAGTGATTATATGCCTTTGAAATATATCCTGTTACTCAAAGGCTTGGGAGCAATGCTCGCCACCTTGGGTTTGTTTTACCTATCGAGTCATAATGCCGCCTACTATATGATGATCGTGGGATATGGTATGTCGGGTGGTTTGTACCGCGTGATTTATGCAGTGAGTTGGCCCAAATTATTTGGTCAATTGCACCTTGGTGCGATCTCCGGGCAGGCGATGACCGTCATTGTCTTTGGCAGTGCCTTAGGCCCCGTTTTGTTTAGTTATTCTCTATCCCAATTTGGTACGTATGGTATAGCTGCGCTTTGTTGTACGCTGATCTACGGACTCCTTACTATCGCCGCTATTTTTGCGAATAACCCGCAATTGAAATGGCAAGACGCTAAAACAGTTACTTAGTACTTATAAGTTTTTAGGTGCTTCTTAAAATATTTCCCTTGAATAGAAGGCGTATAATCCCAATCTGTAAAGAGACTAGGAGACCATCGAGGATCAAAAACCCACAGCACATAGGAAATACCTTTTTCATCGCAATATCCAGTGATCGCCTGGCCGTAGGAGGCATCACTAATCACCGGAATATGCGCTCCTTTTTCATTGGCTTCTGCAAAACCAATCTCCGTCAACAGCAGCGGGTATTTTTCCTTGACGTACCCCCAATCTTCCGTCCATTTGTCTGCCCAAGGTTGTGGCCTCTTTTGCGGATAGGGATGACTGACATAGGCAATACCTTCTGCTTCAATCGGATGCTCTTTGATGGGGGTAAGGTCATAAGCCCAGTTGAAGCCAGCTACTAGCGGAATACCTTTTCCGCCATTAGCCCGTACAATGAGGATTATCTCTTCCAGAATGGATTTCCACTGCGGCCAGCTACAGCTTCCGAGTTGCCCGTTGAATGTAGTGGGTTCATTGAAAAGTTCATAAAAAGCCACCGTCGTATTATCCCCGTAGCGTTTGGCGATCGTTCGCCAAAATTCGAAAGTTTGTTTTAAATCTGTTTCATACATAGGATGTTGGTAAAGCTGTGAGCGCAAATTGCCAATGCTATGCCAATCGAGCACGACATACATCCCCAGCTCTTCTGCCCATTGTACCCCTTGATCAATGAGTTCCAAATAAGCTGCATCTCCTCTTTCTGCCCATTTGGTAGGATGGATGGGAAAACGAACTAGATTGGCATTCCATCGCTTCATTTCTTCAAAATAGGCCTTGTTCCAATGCCCTTCCTTTTCCAATTTATCGGGATCACTAGTATTTAAACCTCTAAAGATGATCGGACTATCATCTGCTTTGACAAATTGATTACCCTTGACAACAATACGTGAGAGGGTTTTGCTTTGTGCGCCTATTGTAGCGGTAGACCAGCTGAGAAAAGCAAAAGTGAAAAGCCAATAATTAAGCCTAAACATCTGTTGGTATGACATGGGTATCTGTTTTGTCTAGTTCAAAAGGAAATCTACCCTTTGCAGGAAGATCTAGAAAAGGATAAGTGATTTTTGATAAATATAAACCCTCTGGATGCGCCATATTGAAAAAGCGGGGACTCTTCTTATGGATCAGGCAATCTTCCCACTCTGCCAAGCTCAACTTCCCTCTTCCTACGGCTAAGAGGTTACCGACTAAAAGTCGAATCATCCCTCTTAAGAAACCACGCGCTCTGAATCGAAACTGTAATTTGTCTCCAGCATCACTGCTAAATAGTTGTGCAAGGGATAAAGCTCTTACGGTACTCTCATGCTTGTCTGGTCTTTTGCAGAAGCCTCGAAAATCGTCATATTGAGGCAAGATGGCTATTGCCTTTTGCATGGCTGCTATATCCCAATCGCTTACCTCATAATACGAACTGAGTTCACTCAAGAAAGGATCCTTCTGGGTATGGACAAAATAATCGTAAGTCCGACTGGTGGCACTGAGTTGGGCATGGCCATTGCGAGGAGGGGAAAGAATATCGAAAATGGCTATATCATTGGGTAAGACTTTATTGACAATAAAGAGAAAATCATCAGGAAGTGACTCACTTAGATTAACATGGAAAAAGTATTGACGAGCATGAACGCCAGCATCCGTTCGACCACACCCGATACAAGTGATGGGTTCTTTTAGTAAGGTCGATAAGGCATGTTGAAGCGTTTCTTGCACGCTACCTGCTTCGGGCTGTTTTTGCCAACCGTGGTATCGGGTACCCTGATAAGCCGCATGAAAAAAATATCTTATTCTTGATCTGCCCATTCTGCCAATATTTCATCAAAATGTTCCCTTAAATCACGGATGGGCGCACTAATATTGCTAAACTCATCTTCAAATTCTTCTACAATACTTATTTTGTTCAAATAATTCACCTTGCACTCTTCTCCTACAATATTCGTTAGCGCTAAATCTACCGCCGCTTTTTGCGCTTCCCCGTCGAGAAACTGAATATTACTAGCCACTATTTTGATTTCTAAAGAGTCATCCGGATATTCTAGGAGTACATATTCCCAGCGGAAAGCCTCTATTGATCTTTCCATCATAAAATCATCATAAATGCTAAATATGTAATCCCATTTCTTGGCGGGTTTAGCATAATAGAACTCCCAATCGCGTAAGGAGGGGGCTTGCGCAATGATGGATTGGCTGAGGGCCATTCTCTTGGCATCTCCATTGGGAGAAAGTATGAGATGGAAACGTTTATTTCTGCCTGGGCCAATTTCCCAGGCGAAAAGGCCGAAATCAAGTACTCGATTGTTAATGGCTTCGATCAAGTCGTCTTTATCCACCTCATCATCATCTGCGAAAAAGGTGGCAATTCTATCCTCCATTTGGACAAACCATTTCCAAAAGGAGTCGATTTTAGGGTCAACATTAGTTTGATTCATAGGGGATATCATTATTCCGATTCATTTTAGACGGAAAAATTAAGGCTAAAATTTAAGAAAACTAGTATTCCGAGGGATGAAAAGAATAGGTTATGAATAATTAGATCGCTTTTTTGAGCTTAGCATAGGAATAGCCGAAGAAGTTGCGCGTATTTCTAAGCAAACATACGCTAAACCTTTATTGCCGAATGACTGTTTTGAATGGGAACGTAAATATGATTTATGGAAATTCGATTGGTTAAGCAAGAAGACATTGATAAAGTGAAATGGAATAGCTGTGTACATTATGCCAACAATGGCAATATATTTGGCTATAAATGGTACTTGGATCATATTGCCAAGGACTGGGATGGTTTGGTTGAAGGTGATTATGAATCGGTATTTCCATTAGTCTGGCGAAAAGGTATGTGGGGAGGCAAAGTATTGTACCAACCTAATTTGATGAGAGAGTGAGGCATATTTACGATCAATGCACCTTCTCCTGCTCGTGTGAAAGCTTTCCTCGAAGCTATTCCATCGGAGTACAAGCAGGTAGATATTGTACTGAATGAACAGAATCCATTTTCTGGCCTTGCCAATTTCAAACAGACAAGACTGACTAATCATCAGATGTTACTCACCGAGCCATTTGAGGTCATGGAAAAGAAATTCTCCCCTGCCATAGCAACGGCTGTAGAGAAGGCCGCCGAAGCCAAAATTATGCTGGATTCGAATATCAAGCCCGAAAAGATTGCAGATTTTTACCAGCAGCATACTAGCGACACCACTGGCAAGGATCGCAATTTTCACGCCCTTCAACGCATTATGTACAATGTCTTACATCGGGGTTGGGGCTTTGCTTCCGCCGCCCGCTCGCAAGAGGGCGAATTACTAGCAGCAAATTTTTTCATCTATAGCCACAATACCGTGATGAGCTTGCTGCCACTGGAATCGCCTGCTGGGCAAGAAGTGGGGGCTTTGACATTCCTATTCCATATGCTCATTCGTACCCATGCTGGCCGCCCGCTAATTCTGGACTTCAATACTCATCAAGCTGATGATTTAGCACTAGGATTTGGCGCACAATCGAATCCTTATCTTCGGATAGAGCGAAAAGTAGGACTTAGTAAGTTGTTACCGGGTTAGCGGATATGGGTGGATGGACAGTCTTGGTAAGACTTCAGAAGTTTCCCCAGGCGTGACGAAGAAAACTTCTGAAGTCTAAGCCCAGGCTGCCCAGCCTAGGAGGTTTGACTTAATGATCATTTCACCTTTACCTCCACATACTTAATCTTCTCCCGTCGCCAAGTGTAGCAGATATGCAAAGTATTGTCCTCCCCTTTGATGATGCCAGGATAGGAATACTCGCCTGGTTCGCTTTCCAATGTCAATATAGGTTCCCAATTGACCCCATCAGTAGAATGAGCTAAGGTTAGTGGATATCGGTCTCCTCCCCATTTTCCTTTCGTTTTTTCAGTAGGGTTGTAGACCATATAGTGATGGCCTTCTGAATAAGTGACCGCATCTATCCCTGAATTGGGATTAGGTACATCGATGGGCTCTATCGCTGACCAGCTTAATCCGTGATCACTCGACCAGGTAGAGAGAATCCGATTGTTTTTGCTACGACATAGTAGTTGTAATTTATTATCGGGATGGAATAAGATAGAAGGTTGGATCGCTTGCAGATCTTCATCACCAGCAATAGGACCTACACGTTTCCAGGTTTTCCCACCATCAGCAGTTAACTCCATGTGTAATCGCCAGCCATCATGTTCGGTGCTGGATGGGCAGAGTAAGGTTCCATTGGCCAAGCGTTCGGGCTTGTTCTTGATGGGGCCGAGAATGTCTTCCGGTAGTCGCCTCGATTCAGACCAGGTCGCTCCATTGTCTTTCGATACGATAACTTCACCCCACCATTCCTCCGGGTTCGGGCCGACTTTGTAAAATAACATTAAGCCCCATTCTTGATCAAAGTACAAAACAGGGTTCCAGGATGGATAGCGTTTGTCGGCATGCTGAATGCCATTCGCTACTTCTACGGGATCAGTCCATTTGCCTTTCCGTTTTCTGGATATCCAGATACCTACATCCTTGTGTTTTTCGTGTGTGCCGCCAAACCAGGCGGTGACTAATCCATCAGGGGTATCAGCAATAGTAGAGGCATGACAGCTTTCAAAAGGCGCTTCATTATAGACAAATTCGGTCTTGCTTACTTGGACTTTCTGTCCTTGCAAGCTACAAATGCTTAATAAAAAGAGTACAGTTAAGTTGGTTCTCACGTGTTTTATCATGATGTTAAATTTATTTTCTGTGAGAGCTGTAGGTGGTGCTGAGTAACCATACAATGAGACCAGCCAGTGTGAAATCTACACCTGTTACAATCATATGTATAAGCTCGAAATGGTCAAAGGTAAAAGGCGATAAGCCTAGATATCAAAAATACCTGAAACAGACAAGCAAGAAAAATATAATAAAATTGTGGGATATGGATGCTTCTTTATTGAAAAAATGGGGCTTTGGGATTAGAGCTTCCTTGTCTCTCATCAATAGTCTACCCATTCTATTCATCATTATTTCATTGTGGTATTTATGCTTTTCTTCACAGAGGTAAATAGCAATAGACTGGACCTCAACCTGATTTGTATCGTAGTATTAACCGCTTTACTCTACTTCTTGATCATCCCCATGTGGGGAATTAACGTGACATTGCCCGCTTGGGCTAAGTAAGACATTTCACTAATACAAAATTCGAAATTTAATCGTGTGTTGGATATCCTTCAAATCAGATAACACCTCCGCGCTGTATTTCTTGTTGATATCTGTAATTACATAACCGATATGATCATTGGTCTTGAGGTATTGTCCCAAGATATTGATCTTGTGTTTGGCTAATATACTGTTGATATTTGCCAATAGTCCCGGTCTGTTTTCGTGGATATGTATCAGGCGGTGCGCATTTTTCAGTTTAGGCAATTGTAGCCTAGGGAAGTTTAAGCTTTGCGCCGTATTACCCGTATTAATGTATTCAATGATTTTATCGGGCACAAAAGAGGCTGTTTCTGTTAAGGCTTCTTCTGTACGTCCACCTATATAAGGACTGAGCAATACGTTCTCAAATTGGGCCAATTCATGCTCAAAGTTGGTCTTCTCTTCGAATGGATGATCAGGGAAAACATCGACAGATGCACCTAGCAATTTGCCGGACTTTAGGTTGGCCACTAATTCTTCCATATCAACCGCCTTACCATTGCTCAGGTTAATCAAAAGACTATCCTTCTGCATGGCATTGAAGGCCAGTCGATCAAAAAAGCCTTCATTCTCCTGTCGGTTATCTACATTAATTGAAACCACATTCACTTTGCGAAGCAACTCCTTCAGCGTGTGACATTTGGTGGCTTTACCGATACTTGGTTTATCAATTAAGTCGTAGTAAAAAACATCCATACCTAGGGCTTCGGCCAAAATAGAGAGCTGTTGTCCGGAATGTCCATAGCCAATAATGCCTAGTTTTTTTCCTCGCATTTCATAGCCTGTATGTCCGCTACGATCCCACTTTCCAGCCTTCATCCGCTTGTCATACACCGGAATACGACGTAGAAGCATAATAATTTGTCCGATGGCCAATTCTACCACCGAACGAGTGTTGGTATAAGGAGCATTGAAGACAATTACACCTTTATCTGCACAGGCGGCCAAATCAACCTGACTTACCCCATTACCAAATACACAAATAGCCATTAGGCGATTAGCCTGTGCTAGCATGTTGCGATTGATCGGTGTCTTGGGGAGCACACCCAAAATGGATGCTTTCTTTAGCTTTTTGGTCAACTCTTTCTCCGAAATGTCTTCTTTCAACGCCTTTACCTCATAGCCTTCTCCTTCGAAGACTGACTTGGCATCTTTGTGCACCCCATCTAAGAGCAGTACCTGAATCCGGTTCTTGGGGTAGGAAAGTGCACGTGGCATCTGATTGACGTATAAGAATTCATCGAAGGAAGGCGTTACATGATCGGCCTTATCCAAGATGTTCTCACGCAAAACATTTTCAGTAAAAGCAAAGAACTGATGAGCAATACCTGCTTCCACCATCTCAAAGTCAGTATAAGCATCGCCGATCACCATGATCTTTCCCTCCAATCCTAGTGCCTTTAGGGTTCGAGACTTACCTTTACTGTGCGCCAGGTAATTGTCTTGGTCAAACCCAATGACCCAGCCTTCATCATCGTAAACAAAGGTATTGGCCAACACATAATCTGGATCAATATCATAGGCTTTTACGATTGGATCGATAAAATCCTTGAAACCATTGGAGACAATGTAGATTCTGCCCTTGTTTTTCTTGAAAAAAGCCTTGTTTCTAGAAAAAGAAGTGGATACCTTCTTCTTCATTCTTCGCACCAACTTCTCCAAATGACTTTCATGTATTTTGAGCAAGCTTAGCCGACGCATCAAGGAATCATTGAAGGTAATTTTACCATCTACCCCCAAGGAAGTGATTTTCTTAATCTCCTCCACTAACTCATCTTTGTTAGTCGCATCCTTGAGCACAATTTCTGCCAACTCCTCTAAGGCCTCCACTTGCATGAAGGTGCTGTCAAAATCAATAATTACATAGCTATTCTGAGCCTGAACGGTCTCTGTATCAAATGACATGATTTCAAGATTTAGTTTGACGCTGCGAAAATGGGGAATTGTAATGGAAAACGGGTAAATTTTAACGAGAAAGATGAGGTACAATCGAAAAACAATTTATCTTGAAGTTGAAATTCCGATTTATCACTAGCCCTAATAGACGTAAAACACAGATCAATATGTTGCCAGACCATATTTGGAATGCCTTTGCTAGCCATTATGATGCCCGACTGGGAGGAGCAGGAACACCTCCTGTTAGACTCAGCGAGGTGAGACAAGCGGTTCCTACTCAATTGCCTGGTTATTACTATCAACATCCTAAACTCAGAGCAGGAAATGGGCCTAGGATTTTATACCAAGGAGATATGACCCAAGATGTCATTGTGCTCACCCATGGTTTTACCGACTCCCCCTTTTACATGCAGGATGTGGCAGCCCGTTTTTTTGAGGTGGGTTGCAATGTGATTCTACCGCTTTTACCGGCACATGGTTTAAAGGAACCCGATGAAGCGATTCGGCAAGAAGAATTGGATAACCGATGGAAAGATACGATAGATGCGTCGGTAGCCGTAGCGCGTTTATTGGGACAACGGGTTTCTATTGGTGGGTTCTCCACCGGAGGAGTGCTGAGTCTCAATAAGATATTACGTCATTCGGAAATGATTGATGGAGGATTGTTCTTATTCTCTGCAGCGCTGTCATTGGGGCGCTTGGCTGATAAGGTGGGTAATAGCGAAATAGCAGAATGGATAGTTGGTTTTTTTCTTGACCGTACGGCTGTAATAGGGGAAGGGCCCGATCCTTACAAATATCCGATATTACCGGCCTCCGTCGCTTCAGAAGTGGTAGAAATTATTCAAGAAAGTAATGCTATCCTTCAAGACGTTAAGACCTTGCCCCATCCCGTTTTTGCAGCACATTCTCAACATGATGCGACGGCAGAAATCCAAGGAGTAATCGATTTTCTTAGTCAGCATGTTTCTCCAGAAAAGCAATTGTTTTTTCCGATCGAGGACAAAAAGGTTATGCATGCAACCTTACCCTTGAAGACAGCTGTTCCGATTGATTTAACACTGGTGGCGCCCAACGAAAAAAGCCCGAAGCAAAGGAAAATTAAACAAGATGATTGGTTAAAACACGTCGCAGCCAATCCTCATTTTGAAGAGATGATGAATAAAGCGATCCATTTCTTTCAGCAAAAGGTGGAAGGAGGTATGTGATTGTCTCATGTCAGGGGGTGACTACCAGTCACCCCCTGACATGAGACAATCATGCCATACACTACCGGAAGTAATCCCAACTCGACCATTCCTACATTGCTTCTGTCACACCTTTGAAAGTTTCAGACCTTTACTTAACTTTCCCCTTGAAATAACTAGCTAATGAGAAAGCCCGGCAAAACCTACTTTGCTTCAGATTTTCATTTAGGGGTAGATGCCCTACAAACGAGCAAAGAACGAGAGCAAAAGATAGTACGTTGGCTAGACCAGATAAAAGCAGATGCAGATGCCCTATATTTAGTGGGTGATGTATTCGACTTTTGGTTTGAATACAGAACGGTGGTACCTAAGGGCTTCGTTCGTTTATTTGGAAAGCTAGCAGAGTTGAGAGATGCTGGTGTGGCGGTTTATTTCTTTACGGGCAATCACGATATGTGGATGTTTCGATACTTTGAGGAAGAATTTGGAATACCCATTTATCGACAACCGATTGTTCGTGAAATATATGGCAAAACCTTTTTTATCGGCCATGGAGATGGCTTGGGACCCGGAGATCGAGGTTACAAACTGCTAAAAAAAGTTTTTGCCAATCCTATTTGTCAATGGTTATTCGAGCGACTGCATCCCAATTTTGGCGTTTCTCTAGCCAGTTATTGGTCTCGGAAAAGCCGCTCGGTACAGCCTACTGGAAAAAAATTCTACGGAGAAGATAAAGAATGGCTCATTCTATATGCCAACCATAAATTAAAGACTACAGCTGCTGATTACTTCGTTTTTGGACACAGACACTTACCCATCAATCATGTGCTAAAAAACGGAAAGAGTCGTTATATAAACCTGGGGGACTGGTTATTCGATTACGCTTATGCCGTCTTCGACGGCCAAAACATGGAGCTTCAATTCTTTGAAAATGGTGAAGGAAAAGTATTCGGCAATCAGAACCTTACAAATCAGCCTTCTAAGCCTTAGCTGCTTGATCGCCTATTATAAAGTAGGGTCAGCCCAACCGTCTCAAGTCGTCACTAGTCTTCAGGAAACTATTCCTGGACAGTATGCTTATTTTACTACCGATAAGCTTAAACGGATTTATGCCGTTACGACTTCTAATGAACTCATCCAGTTTGATTCAAATGGGAAAGAGTTATTTCGCTACAACAATAATACACTGGGAGAACTCGGTTATATTGACACCGCCAACCCCTTTAATATCTTATTGTTTTATCCGGAATTCCAGACAATTATAACCTTGGATCGGACCCTGAGCCCAACTGGGGAACTCAATCTCTTGACCACTGAGGTGGGCGATGCCGTAGCCGTAGCCCTTTCGAATGACAACCAGCTATGGGTATATGATGGCGCCAGTTTGCAGTTGAAAAAAATGAATGCACAAGGAGAGGTCATGTTGAGCAGCGGAGACTTGAGTCTTGGACTGCCTTCTCCCCCCGAACCCACGCAGATCGTAGCCAGTGCAGATAGAGTCTACCTGAATGATCCTCGCTTAGGGCTCATCATCTTCAATAATTTTGGCCAGTATTTACAAATGGTTCCCATCCAGGGCATTACCTATTTTCAGGTGTTTGAACAACAGTTGATTTATCGCATCAAGAATGGCAGCCTATACGCTTATCATTTGCAATCCTTACTAACGAACCCCATCGCTTTATCAAAGCAAACGACTAAATCTTCCTGTATTAATATTCAAGCGGGATTACTCTACTTCTTGGAGAAAGAAGGTATTCAAATTCGCCTGCTTAAGAACTAGAAAGCTTTTCTATAGTCCAGTCTTCCGGCTTTTACAGCAACCCAATCAAAAGATAAAACAAGGCAGCCCCCGCACCAGCAATCATAGCATAGGGCAGCTGTGTCCGAACGTGATCAATATGATCCGTTGCCGAGGCCATCGAGGAGAGTATCGAGGTATCCGAAATAGGGGAGCAATGATCTCCAAAAACTCCACCTCCTAAGGCCGCCGCAATCGTAATATATACGTTAGCATCCAACTCCTGTGCCATCGGGACAGCAATAGGGATCATAATTCCAAAAGTACCCCAAGAGGTGCCCGTGGAAAAGGCGATGAAACACCCGACCAGAAATATGAGGAAAGGCACCAAGCCAGGAGAAAGCCAACTTTGCACTATTCCCGCTACATAGACACCCGTTTGCAAATGATTTTTACAAACATCGCCAATGGCAAAAGCCAGCATCATTAATAAAGCCAGTGGCATCATGCCAGAAATACCCTTTAAGGTAAGGTCAACCATTTCACGGAAGCGCATAATGCCTTGTATCTTGTAGAGCACCATGGCGAGTAAAGTCGAACCTAATACGGCGATGAGAACGGCCGTAGACCCAGATCCTTTTCCAATCGCATAAAATATTTTTCGCCCCGTTCCCGCCGTCGGAAGATCTGCTACGGCAGCTTCCCAACCGGTGTACGCCAACATAATCGGCATCAAAAGAACCATGGTCAGAATGGGAATGATCATGTTGAAGGCCCGAGGTGTGACGCCTTCAGCGGTTTCCACTTCCGTTAAATCATCAGAAACCATCGGCTTGGCATTGTCGGCTAAGAGCTTGCCCGTTTCCCGGACTCGCCTTTCAGCTTTCGCCATCGGGCCAAAGTCCTTCTTGGAAAATATGATCACCAAAACCAGTACCAAAGCCAACATCGGGTAGAAATTGTAGGTCATCGCCTTGAGCATCGTCGCAAAAGGATCACTGAAACCCTCCGCCACCAATAAGCCCATGATAAAAGCTCCCCACCCATTGAAAGGAATCAATATACTGGCTGGAGCCGAACTCGAATCCGCTATGTAGGCCAGTTTCTCGCGAGAGATACCCAGCCGATCAAAAACTGGCCGGTATAAAGCCCCTACTGTTAAAACAGAAATACTGGATTCCACAAAAATGAGAACCCCCGTCAACCAGGCCAGAAACTGCACGATCACCTTATTACTACCACTTTGCTTTTCTTCAAACCGGAGCAGTAGCCGATTGACCCGTATAATAAAGCCTTCTACCCCCCCAGATCGCTGGATGAAAATGATCAAGGCGCCCACCAACGCAGCAAACATGATCGTTCGGGTATTGCCAGCATCTTTGAAGACGCGTACCAAGGCTTCTACTGTATCAAAAGTGCCAGTGAGTACATTGCCGCCATTGATAATAACCCAACCCAACCAGATACCAAAAAGCAAGGAAATAAAGACCTGCTTGGTTCGGATGGCCAAAACAATAGCGATTAGCGGTGGAAAGAGTGAAAGGATTCCGTATTCGTGCATCGTCGTCGATTAAGAGATAGAGGAGGATATTCCTGCTAGTTTGCTGATCGCAAGGAAGGTGAACGGGCCACCAAGCGATCGTTTAGTAATGGACAAAGAATAAGTTCCGCATTTTGAGATAGAGATTTTGGTGCTAGAGAAGGCATTTTTTGAAGTGATAGCAGCGCTATCGCTGAAAAAAATAACGCAGTATAGCGCCAAAAG
>Ga0070728_10004414_pt1 | contig 14641 bp, 10 predicted proteins | sample tdDd471_FD_66723 | JGI IMG/M metagenome (GOLD analysis project Ga0070728, IMG submission 66723) | Marine sediment microbial communities from the Atlantic coast under amendment with organic carbon and nitrate - tdDd47.1 | ecosystem: Environmental > Aquatic > Marine > Coastal > Sediment | place...
GCCCGGACCTGGGCCAGACGCCGGCCGGTCTTCACCGAGGCCGAGCGTCGCTTCATCGCGGGCACCGAGATCAGGACCGCGACCACGACGAACTGGATCCCGTTCTCCTTCGTCGACTCCAAGACCGGCGCCGCGACCGGCATCAGTCAGGCATTCTGGCAGAAGATCGTCGACGCCGCCGGCCTCAGGCAGACGGTCACGGCGTTCGACAGCTTCGCCGTGGAGGTCGACCACCTGCGAAATCGCACGCAGGACGTCATCTACAGCGCCGGCCTCACCGAGGAGCGCCGCGATTTCGCGCTGTTCTCCGAGCCCTACGCCTCGTTCCCGCTGGTGTTCGCAACCTCCAAGGACGAGAACTACATCTCCAGCCCGGCCATGCTGAGCGACAAGATCATCGCCGTCGGGCGGAACTTCACGGCCCACAAGATGATGGCCGCGGCCTACCCGCGGCTCCACTACATTCTGGTGGACGATGTCGTCAGCGGGCTGCAGGCGGTGTCGAAGGGCGACGCCTACGCGTTCGTCGACGTGATGCCGGTGGTCGCGCACTCGATCAACGCGTTCGGCTACACCAACCTGAAGATCTCCGGCGACACCGGCCTGACCTACGATCTTCGGGTGATGATCCGCAAGGACTACCCTGCCCTGCTGTCGATCACCAACAAGGCCATTGCCCAGATTTCACCGTCGGAGCGGCAGGCGATCATCGACCGGTGGGTCAACGTCGAATACCAGAACGCCCCCGACTTCTCCCAGTACTGGCCTCACTTCGCCCTCATCGGGACCGGCCTGGCGGTCGTCTTCCTGTGGCTGTTCCTGGCCAAGCGCCAGGCCGACCGCGCCAACCGGGCGAAGTCCGAGTTCCTGGCCCTGATGAGCCACGATCTCCGGACCCCGCTGAACGCGGTGATCGGCTTCACCGACATGATGCGCGGCCAGGTCTTCGGGCCGCTCGGACATCCCCGGTACGTCGAGTACGCGAACGACATCCACTATAGCGGCACCCTGCTCGTCAGCCTGATCAACGACATCCTCGACCTCTCGAAGGTCGAGGCCGGCAAGTACGACCTCAACGAGGAGCTGCTGGATCTCCACGACCTGACGGCGACCGCGATCTCCCAGTGCGCGGTGCTCGGCTACAAGTCGAACGTCACCATCGAGAACCGGACGCCCACGAACCTGCCCCGGCTCCGCGGCGACCGGCGCGTGCTGACCCAGATCCTGAACAACATCATCTCGAACGCGGTGAAGTTCTCCAGGGAAGGCGGCCGGGTCGACGTATCGGCCCGTCTCGACAACCGCGGCGCCCTGGTCGTTCAGGTCGAGGACAACGGCGACGGCATGTCGGCGACCGACCTGCAGCGCGCACTGCAGCCGTTCGAGCAGACCGACCGGAACGACGTCAGACGGACCCAGGGCACCGGCCTCGGGCTGTACCTCTGCCACCGCTTCATGAAGCTGCTGTCCGGCCGGCTCGACATCCAGAGCGACGTCGGCCTCGGCACCCGGGTCTCGCTGATCTTCCCGCCGGAGCGGACCGTCGCCGCCTGACGGGCCGCGCACTCTCAGATGATCTCGAAGTAGCGCTGCATCTCCCAGTCGGTGACGGTCCGGCGGAACTCGCGCTCCTCCCACTCGCGGGTGGCGGCGAAGTGCTCGACGAAGGCGTCGCCGAACAGCGCCCGGCCGGCCTTCGACTTCTTCAGCCGCTGGGCGGCGTCCCACAGGGTGCGCGGCAGCGCCAGCCGGGCCGCGTGCTTCATGTCGTAGGCGTTGCCGACCACGCCCGGCGTCGGCTCGATCCTGTTCTCGATGCCCCACAGGCCGGAGCCGAGGGCCGCCGCCATCGCCAGGTACGGGTTGGAATCGGCGCTCGCCACCCGGTACTCGACCCGCTGGGCCGCCGGCGAGCCGGTGATGACGCGCAGCGCCGTGGTGCGGTTCTCCACCCCCCAGGTCGAGTCGGTCGGCGCCCAGAATCCCGGGATCAGCCGGGTGTAGGCGTTCACCGTCGACGCGGTCATCGCCAGCAGCTCCGGCATCAGCGCCTGCTGGCCGCCGACGAACCAGCGCATGGTGTCGGACATGGTGTCGGCCGCCTTGGCGTCGTGGAACACCGGCTTGCCCTTGGCGTCGGTCAGCGACAGGTGGACGTGGCCGGACTGGCCCGGATAGTCCATCGACCACTTCGACATGAAGGTCGCCATGATCTCGTGGCGCTGGAAGAACACCTTGGCGAAGGTCTTGAACAGCGCCCCCCGGTCGGCCGCCTCCAGGGCGTCGCAGACCTGGATCGCCGCCTCCATCACGCCGGGGCCGGTCTCGGTGTGCAGCCCCTCGATCGGGATGCCCATCTGCTCCATCGCCTCGATGAAGCTGAGATGCAGGTCGGCGTGCACCGACGAGCGCAGCGCCGAGTAGCCGAAGAAGCCGGGGGTCAGCGGCTTCAGGTTCTTGTAGTTCTTGGCCCGGACCGAGTCCGGGGTCTCGTCGAACAGGAAGAACTCGTACTCGCAGGCCGCCTTGACGCCGAAGCCCATGGACCCGGCCTTGTCGATCATCCGGCGCAGCGCCGCGCGCGGGCAGACCGCCTCCCACTTGCCGGCGAACTCGGCGAGCATGAACAGCATGTCGCCCTCGAACGGCACGTCCCGGCAGGTCTCGGGCAGCAGCCGGACCTCGGCGTCGGGATAGCCGGTGTGCCATCCGGTCACCTGGACGTTGTCGTAGAGCTGGTCGTTGCTGTCCCAGCCCAGCACCACGTCGCAGAACCCGAAGCCCTTGCTGAGCGCGCTGGCGAACTTGTCGCGGCCCATCCACTTGCCGCGCAGGATGCCGTCGACGTCGAACACGCCGACCTTGACGTGGCTCAGCCGCCGCTCCTCCACCAACGCCAGCGCCTGTTCGGCGGTTTTGACCTCGCTCGGCTCCATGGGTCACAGTCTCCCGGTTATTCTTGAACTCTCAGGCGCCCCCGCGCCGTTCGCCCGCACTGTAACGACAACCGCGGCGCCACCGGAAGCGCCGAGACCGCCCGTGTGGAGGAGGAACCCGATGACCGATCTCGCCGACCGTCTGGCCAATTGCTACGCCAGCGCCGTGCATGACGTGCTACGCGCCAGGGGCTACGGCAACCAGGTGCTGCCGACCTCGATCCGGGCGCTCGACCCGACCCGCCGGGTCGCCGGCGAGGTCTACACGATCTCCGGTCACGTCGATCAGACCCTGTCGCGCCACGAGACCCTGCTGCGCTGGGCCCAGGTGCTGTCGCGGGTGCCGGGCGGCAAGGTGCTGGTTTGCCAGCCCAACACCAAGGCGATCGCGCTGATGGGCGAGCTGTCGGCGCAGGCGCTCAGGGTCAAGGACACCCGCGGCTACGTGGTCGACGGTCACTGCCGCGACACCGACTTCATCCTGGAGATGGGCTTCCCGGTGTACTGCGAGGCCAACACGCCGGCCGACATCGTCGAGCGCTGGACCTACGACGCGCTGGGCGATCCGATCACCATCGGCAGCGTCACCGTCCGCTCCGGCGACTGGCTGCTCGGCGACCGCGACGGCGTGGTGATCATCCCGCACGAGGTGGTCGAGGAGGTGGTCGCCGACACCGAGGCGGTGATGAGCACCGAGGGCGAGATGCGCCGCGCCATCATGGAAGGCATGGATCCGGAGCGGGCCTATCTGAAGTACGGCAAGTTCTGAGGCACACGCCGGGGTTGCCGACCACAGGCCACGACGTATAGACCGAAAGCCACACAGACGAGGAACGTCACCCGGGGGAGACTGGCGATCATGCGCGCACTCTTGAATCGATTGTGGTCCCGGACCGGGCGCGACGACCGCCCGAAGCCGCTGGAGCCCGAGGTTCCGGTCAACGTCGCCTCGATCGGCGTGGCACGCGCCGAGAGCTTCCCTGCGGCGGGGCCGGTTCCCTGGCTGGACCGGCCGGACGCGCTGCAGCAGATCGCCGCCCGGCTCGCCGACGGCAGCCTGACCGAGGAGCAGGCGGCGCTTTGCCGCAAATGGCACGACGACGGGTACGTCGTGCTGAAGCGGTTCTTCCCGGCCGAGCGCCTGGCGTCGGTGTGGACGGCCTACGAGGCCGCGATCGCCGACGGCCGGGTCACGCCGCCGCCCGAGGAGTACGAGGAGGGAATGCCGGGACGGGTGCTGAATCCGCATTTCCGGGTCGACCCGGTGCGCGAGATGCTGGCCGACCCGGCCATGGTGGCGATCACCGACCTGCTGTTCGGGGTCCGGACCCTGCCGTTCCAGACCATCATGGGGCACAAGGGATCGCAGCAGAAAACCCACTCCGACTCGATCCACATGACCACCTACCCGCAGGGCTATCTGGCGGCCAACTGGATCGCCTTCGAGGACATCCACGCCGACTCCGGGCCGCTGGTCTACTATCCGGGATCGCACCGCCTGCCCTACGCCTACTCGCGCGAGGTCGGGATCGCGATCGACGAGGGACGCGCCGGGTACGACGCCTACCACGCCAAGTACGAGCCGTTCATCGAGGCGGCGATCCGCGACAACGGCCTGCAGCCGGCCTACTTCGAGGCGGAAGCCGGCGACGTGCTGGTGTGGCACGCCAACCTGCTGCATGGCGGCTCGCCGCGCCGCGACCTGCGCTGGAGCCGCAAGGCGCTGGTCTGCCACTACTTCGCGGAAGGCTGTATCTGCTACCACGACTACAGCGGCAGCCTCAGCCACCTGCACCTGTCGAAGCAGGTTCCGCGCGAGGAGTTCGATGCCGCGGCCTATCTCGCGGCCAACCCGGACGTCGCCGCGGCCGGGGTCGACGCCTATCAGCACTACGTCAGTCACGGTGTCGCCGAAGGCCGCCGGCTGCGGCCGGACGGCTGACCGGCCCCGTCGCCACGCGCACCCGTCGCTACGAAGACTGTGCCGAAACGACGACGCCCGCCTTGCGGCGGGCGTCGGAACTCTCTGGCCGGAAGACCGGATCAGGCGGCGGCGCGAGCCTGCGCCTTCTCGATCTGCTTCTTCAGGCGCCGGGCCTCCAGCGACAGATCGGCCTGCTTCGCCTTGACGAGATAGGCGTCGAGGCCGCCATTGTGCTCGATCGTCCGGATCGCGCTGGTCGACAGCTTCAGCCGGATCATCCGGCCGAGCGCGTCGGACAGCAGCGAGGTCTCCTGGATGTTCGGCAGGAAACGCCGACGGGTCCTGTTGTTGGCGTGGCTGACGTTGTTGCCGGTCATCACGCCCTTGCCGGTCACCTGGCAGCGTCGCGCCATGGTTCGCTCCTTCGTCTCGGACCGGGGGTCGGTGCCACCACGGACCACACAAACTGGGACGCCGCCCGACGGCGGGCGGCGAAGAGCGGGCGGTATACGCGAGGCTTCGGCGGGCGTCAAGCGCGTGCCGAGCCGTCGGAGCGCCGGATCAGGCCACCGGCGGCCGATCGCCCGGCGCGTCGCCGGAACCGGCCCCGACCGCCAGCAGCAGCAGCGGCACCTCGTCTGCCGCAAGCCCGATCAAGGCGCCGACATCGGCGTCCACGAACGCTCCGACCACTGCAGCGTCCAACCCCAGCGCCCGGGCCATCAGCCAGGCGTTGCCGGCGGCGAACCCGACCTCCTGGTCGACGTAGCGTTCGCCCCGGCGACCGTACTTTTGGACCGTGCGCTCGCAGCAGGCGGCGAGGACCAAGACCGCGGCACAGTCGTCCAGCCAATGTTGGCGCAACGCCGCATGCGCCAACTCGGTTCGCCGGTCTCCCTGCCCCCGGCACTCGAGAGCATGGCGCTCGGGGCTGTACCGCCAGACCCCCGCCGGCAGCCCGTCGACCCGGCCGGCCACCACGTGGAGCGACAGCGGATACAGGGCGCCGGCCGACGGCGCGGCCCGCAGACTGTCGGGCGACGTCACACCCTGCGCTGCCCATACGATCCCGGCCAGGGCCTCCAGCGGCATTGCCCGGTCGACATACGACCGGACCGACCGGCGCCCGGCGATCGCTTCCCGGACCGGCATGCCGGCATCCGCCGGGCATGCCGGCAACTCGACCGTCTCCGGAAGCTCCTTGGCTGCCATGATCCGCTGCTCCCCGGTTCGCGGCCGGCTGCGGCCGCAGCGTCCCTCCTGAATATCCGGGCGCCCGACACGGTGCATTGACTCAACTCAAGCGCGGCCGTTCCGGAGCCCCGCTCGCGACAACGGGGTAGGTCCGGGAGGTCGATTCCGGGGCGATTGACGCAGATCATGGTGGGCCGACCCGTGCGCTCCCAGCTTTCCGGCATGGAACGGAGCGACACGATGCAACCCGACCCGGCACTCAAGTCGGTGGAGGACTACGAGGCGCTCATCGGTGCCGAGGCGGTCGAGCGGATCACGACCAAGGCCGCGCGGCTGCAAGACCTGCACGTCGTCAACGTGAACTCGACCTACTACGGCGGCGGCGTCGCCGAGATCCTGTCGTCGCTCACGCTGTTGATGAACTGCGCCGGCATCCGCACCGGCTGGCGGGTGATCCAGGGACGCCCCGACTTCTTCAGCATCACCAAGAAGATGCACAACGCCCTGCAGGGCGGCGAGATCAACCTCAGCGACCTGAAGCGCGATATCTACGAGCAGGTGGTCTACGAGAACGCCTGCCGGAACCACTTCGACCACGACCTGGTGATCGTCCACGACCCGCAGCCGCTGCCGCTGATCTGCCACTACCGCAAGAAGGCTCCGTGGGTCTGGCGCTGTCACGTCGACCTCAGCGCCCCCAACCCGGACGCCTGGGCCTATCTCGCGCCGTTCGTCGAGCGCTACGACGCGGTGGTGCTGTCGCTGCCCGAGTACGCCCGGCCGATCGGGCCGCCGCAACGCTTCATCATGCCGGCCATCAACCCGTTCACCACCACCAACAAGGACCTGTCCGAGGCCGAGATCGACGAGCGCCTGGAGCACTACGGCATCCCCACGGACCTGCCGCTGGTCGTCCAGGTATCGCGGTTCGACAAGTGGAAGGACCCCCGCGGCGTGATCGAGGCCTTCCGGATCGCCCGCAGCCAGGTCGACGCGACCCTGGTGCTGGTCGGCAACATCGCGACCGACGACCCCGAGGGGCAGGAGCTCTTCGCCTCGCTGCACGACTGCCGGGAGGAACGGATCCGGATCCTGTCGGTTCAGGATTCCGCCCTGGTGAACGCCCTGCAGCGGCGCGCCGCCGTGGTCCTCCAGAAGTCCACGCGCGAGGGCTTCGGGCTGACCGTGACCGAGGCGATGTGGAAAGGCACGCCGGTGATCGGGGGCCGGGTCGGCGGCATCCGCCACCAGATCGAGGACGGGGTCAGCGGCTTCCTGGTCGAAAGCGTCGAGCAGGCCGCCGAGCGGATCGTGCAGGTGCTCAAGGACCCGGATCTCGGCCGGCGGCTCGGCCGGGCCGGGCGGGAAACGGTCCGCGGCCGGTTCCTGATGACCCGTCTGATGGAGGATTGGATCGACCTGATCGGCGCGTTCGAACCGAACTTCCGGCTCCGCGGCGCCGCCTAGCAGACAGGGGAGAGCCCGTTGACCGACACTCCGGCACTGGTCGAATGGTTCGAGGCGCTGCGGCGCGGCGACGTTCCACGGGTCGGCGGCAAGAACGCCTCGCTCGGCGAGCTCATCGGCGCCCTGGCGCCTCGGGGCGTGCAGGTGCCGCCCGGGTTCGCAACCACCGCCGACGCCTACTGGCGCTTCGTGGAGCACAACGGCCTGCGCGACGTCATATCCGGCGCGCTGGCGAAGAACGAAGCGGGCCGGATGCCGCTCGACGAGGCCGGGCAGACCATCCGCCGCGCCTTCCTCGCCGGCGACTGGCCCGACGACCTCGCCGCCGCGATCCGCGGCGCCTATCGCGAGCTCTGTGACCGGGCCGGGGCCGACGCGGTCGACGTGGCGGTCCGCTCCAGCGCCACCGCCGAGGACCTGCCGGACGCCAGCTTCGCCGGCCAGCAGGAGAGCTTCCTGAACATCCGCGGCGAGGACGCCCTGATCGACGCCTGCCGGCGCTGCTACGCGTCGCTGTTCACCGACCGCGCCATCAGCTACCGCCGGGCCAAGGGCTTCGACAGCCTCAAGGTGGCGCTGTCGATCGGCGTGCAGCGCATGGTCCGCTCGGATCTCGGCGGCTCCGGCGTGATGTTCACGATCGACACCGAGACCGGGTTCGACAAGGTCGTGCTGATCAACGCCGCCTGGGGGCTGGGCGAGAACGTCGTGCAGGGGGCGGTCGACCCGGACGAGTACCAGGTGTTCAAGCCGCTGCTCCCGGACGCCGCGCTCGCCCCGATCGTCGAGAAGACCGTCGGGGCGAAGGCCCAGAAGATGATCTACGCGGCCGAGGGTGCCGGACCGACCACCCGCAACGTCCCGACCTCCAAGGCCGAACGGGCGGCCTACGTCCTCGGCGACGACGAGATCCTGACCCTGGCGCGCTGGGCCTGCACGATCGAGGAGCACTACGGCCTGCCGATGGACATCGAGTGGGCGAAGGACGGTGCGACCGGCGAGCTGTTCGTCGTCCAGGCCCGCCCCGAGACCGTGCAGTCGCGCCGCGGCGCCGAGGGGTTCGCCACCTACCGCATCCGGTCCAAGGGCCGGACGCTCGCCACCGGCCTCAGCATCGGCGACGCCGTCGTGGCCGGCCGGGTCTGCGTGATCGAGGACGCCGGCGACATCGGCCGCTTCGTCGACGGCGCCGTCCTGGTCACCCGCACCACCGACCCTGACTGGGTGCCGATCATGAAGCGGGCGGCGGCGATCGTGACCGACCATGGCGGGCGCACCTCGCACGCCGCCATCGTCAGCCGCGAGCTCGGCCTGCCGGCGATCGTCGGCACCGGCGACGCCACCCGGGTCCTGCACGACGAGCAGGAGGTGACGGTGTCCTGCGCCGAAGGCGACCAGGGCTTCGTCTACGACGGCCAGGCGGACTACGAGCGGGTGCCGCTCGACCTCGGCGACATTCCGGCGACCCGCACCAAGGTGATGCTCAACCTCGCCAACCCGGCGGCGGCGTATCGCTGGTGGCGCCTGCCGGCCGACGGCGTCGGGCTCGCCCGCATGGAGTTCGTCGTCGCCAACCTGGTGAAGGTCCACCCGATGGCGCTGGTCCGCTTCGACGCGCTGCGCGACGACACGGCCAAACAGGCGATCGCCGACCTCACCGTCGGCTACGACGACAGGACCGAGTACTTCGTCGACCGGCTGGCCCGCGGGCTGGCCCGGATCGCCGCCGCCCGCCATCCGGATCCGGTGATCGTCCGGATGAGCGACTTCAAGACCAACGAGTACGCCAACCTGCTGGGCGGCGCCGAGTTCGAGCCGAAAGAGGAGAACCCGATGATCGGGTTCCGCGGCGCCTCGCGCTACTACTCGCCGCGCTATCGCGAAGGCTTCGCGCTCGAGTGCCGGGCCATCAGGCGGCTGCGCGAGACCATGGGATTCACCAACGTGGTCGTCATGATCCCGTTCTGCCGCTCGGCCAAGGAGGCCGACCGGGTGCTCGAGGTGATGGCGGAGAACGGGCTGAGGCGCGGCGAGAACGGCCTCGAGGTCTACGTGATGTGCGAGATCCCGTCGAACGTGATCCTCGCCGACGCCTTCGCCCGGCGCTTCGACGGCTTCTCGATCGGCAGCAACGACCTCACTCAGCTGACGCTCGGCGTCGACCGCGACTCGGCCGAACTCGCCGAGCTGTTCGACGAGCAGGACGAGGCGGTGAAGTGGATGATCCGCAGCGTCATCGCCGAGGCGCACAAGGCCGGCGCCAAGGTCGGGCTGTGCGGCCAGGCGCCCAGCGACCATCCGGCGTTCGCCGAGTTCCTTGTGGCCTGCGGCATCGACTCGATCTCCGTCAGCCCGGACAGCTTCGCCGCGGTCAAGCACCGGGTCGCCGCCGCCGAGGCGACCGGCGAGCCATGAGCGAGTATCGCCAGGACGCGACCACCGGCACCTGGGTCATCGTCGCCCCGGAGCGCAGCCGGCGGCCCTCGGACTGGCTGGCCGACGACGCTCACGGGTACCCGACTCATACCGACCACGCCTGCCCGTTCTGCCCCGGAAACGAACGGCTGATCCCGCCGATCCTGGACGAGACGCCCGCCGACCGCACGCCGGGCTGGTACACCCGGGTGATCGCCAACAAGCACCCCGCGCTGCGACCGCAGGGCGACCCGGCCCCCCTGCCCGCCACCCTGCAGACCCGGCTGGCGGGCTTCGGCTACCACGAGGTGATCATCGAATCTCCCCGCCACGACGCCGACCTGACGACGTTCGACGAGGCCGAGCTGCACGCCTTCGTCCAGACCTGCCACCGCCGGTTCGTCGACCTTGCAAAGCGACCGGGCGTGGAAGCCGTCTTCGTGTTCCGGAACCGCGGTCGGGCCGCCGGCGCGTCCCTCGTACATCCTCACTCCCAGGTGATCGCGACAGCCATTGCCGCCCCCCGGGTGACGGCTCGCGCCCAGTGGGTCCGCGACCGGTACGCCCAGACCGGCTGCTGCCCGACCTGCGACGAGCTCGAACGCGAGGCGACGGACGGTCGCCGCACCGTGGAGACCACCCGACGGTTCCTGGTCACCGTGCCGTTCGCCGCCGGCACGCCCTTCGAGCTGCGGATCACGCCGTTCCGGCACGCCGCGTCCTTCGCCGAGGCAGACGCGGAAGAGCTCGCCGAACTGGGCCCCGTGCTCCGGCGCGCCGTCTCGCGCCTGGAACGCGCGGTCGGGGAACCGGCCTACAACCTGATGATCGAGTCGGCCGGAATCCGGGACCGTGACGCAGCCAGCGACCACTGGTCGGTCCGGATCGTTCCCGACCTGGTCAGGCCCGGCGGCTTCGAGCTGGGCTCCGGCCTGCCGATCAACCCGTCCCGCCCGGAGGACGATGCCGCTGCCTTGCGGGCGGCGGACATCTCCCGCGGGAACGAACCTTCCGGTGGGTTGAGCTAGGTCAACACCGTCTCGTCACATTCGTGCGATAGGATCAACAATCGCGCCGTAAATCGGAGAGGGGCGAGAGCGGCCCGAGAAAGAGCGCTTCTGCGCAGGGGGCTGCATGCGACGCGTCGTGATCGCATCCAACCGGGTCCCGGCCCTCGACGGAAACACGAACGCCGGCGGGCTTGCGGTCGCCCTGAGGGCGGTCCTGCAGGAGCGCGGCGGCCTGTGGCTCGGCTGGAGCGGCCGCACCACCGCCTCGCCGGCCCGGCGGGCGACGATCCGGGACATCGGCAGCTTCGCGCTCGGAACGCTCGATCTCACCAGGTTGGAGCGGGACCGTTACTACGACGGCATGGCGAACCGCGCGCTCTGGCCGGTCCTGCACGGCCGGCTGGACCTCGCCCATTTCGACTGCGCCGACTACACCGCCTATCGCGCGGTCAACCGCCGGTTCGCCGACGCCCTGCTCGCCGAGATCGGGCCGACCACCACCACGTGGATCCACGACTACCACCTGATGCCGGTCGGCCGGCTGCTGCGGAACCGCAGCGTGCGGGGGCCGGTCGGCTTCTTCCTGCACGTTCCGTTCCCGCCGGCCGAGACGTTCGCGGCGCTGCCCTGGGCGCTCGAACTGGTCGACGACTTGGCGGCCTACGACCTGATCGGCTTCCAGACCCGGGCCTGCGTGCAGAACTTCCTCGATTTCGTCGAGCGCCATCGGCTCGGCCGTCGGGTCGGCGAGGAACTGGTCACGATCGGCTGGGCGACGGTCCGGGTCGGCGCCTTCCCGGTCGGCGCCGATACCCACGGCTTCGCGGCGCTGGCGGCGTCGCCGCCGGTAGCGGCCCGCGCGGCCCGGCTGCGCAAGGCTGCCGGCTCGCGGATGACCGTCGCCAGCGTCGACCGCCTGGACTACAGCAAGGGGCTGGTCGAGCGGTTCCGCACCATCGAACGCCTGGTCGAAGCGCACCCGGAATGGGCCGGGCGCGCGACCCTGTTCCAGGTCGCCGCGCCGTCCCGGCTGCTGGTGCCGGAATACCGGGCGATCCAGAGCGAGCTCGAAGCGCTGTCCGGGCGCATCAACGCCCGCTACGGGATGGTCGACTGGGCCCCTATCCGGCTGCTGCACCGCACGGTCGACCACGCCCAGGTCGCGGCCCTGCTGCGGGCCGGCCGGGTCGGCATGGTGACGCCGCTGCGCGACGGCATGAACCTGGTGGCCAAGGAGTTCGTCGCCGCCCAGGACCCCGACGATCCGGGCGTGCTGGTGCTGTCGCGGTTCGCCGGTGCGGCCGAGGAGCTGCCTTCGGCGCTGCAGGTGAATCCGCACGACATCGAGTCGACGGCCGAGGCGTTGCGCTCGGCGCTGCGGATGCCGCTCGACGAACGTCGCGCGCGGTGGCGTGCGATGATGGACCACCTCTCGGTCCACGACGTGCACCACTGGGGCCGGACATTCCTCGATACCCTGGGCCGGACCCGGCAGTTCCCGCCCGCCACCCGGCCGGCGCCCCGCGACCGGGAGATCTGCCTGGCCTGATCAGGCCGGCGACGTGCCGTTCTCGCGGCTGCCCGCGACCAGGGTCGGAACCATGCGCTGCGCCGCGATTGCCGCGAACAGGCACGGATCGTCGGCCGGCAGGGCCGGGCGGCTCAGGACCAGCAGCCGCTCCCGGACGCCGCTCAACGCGCGCGAGACGTCGGGCAGGCTGAGCGGGTGGCCGGGCTCGCCCTGAGCCGACGCGGATACGCTCAGCAGATCCTCGCCGATGGTCGCCGCCACCTCGGCCGCCAGCCGCTGGCCGGGATCGTCCGGCCGCCGTGCGATCGCCACCACCGGGCCGCGCCGCTGCAGGACCCGGTGCGGCATGTACAGCACCGGCGTCGAGGCCTTGGCGATGGTCTGCAGAAGCCCGGCGAACGGGTAGCTCAGGCGGGCCATCGGGTCGGTCGGCTCGACCACGACCAGCAGGTCGCCCGGCTCGCTTCCGTCGAAGTCGAGCGAACTTCCGCTGCTGCGCGCGACCCGGAACCCGGCGGTCAGCCCGACGCCGCCGGCCAGCCGGGCGAGGCGCTCGCGCATCATCGCCGCCGCGGTCGCGAAATCGGCGGCCAAGGTCTCGGGCGTGAACGGTCCACCCGACCGGACGCCCCCGCCGACCTGCCGGGTCAGCGGCGAGGCCGACCACTCGAGCAGCGGGGCGTCCTCGACGAAGATCCCGAGCAGTTGGGACTCCATGGTGCGCGCGAGGCGCACCGTGGCCTCCAGCGCCGACCGCGAGCCCGCCTCGCCGTGGCACCCGATGACGAGCCGCCGGAATGCCCGCGGCGACGGCCGGGGGTCGGTCATGTCACCCGCCCTCCGAGCTCCCGGGCCGCGGCGTCGCCCGCGACCGAACGCCGGGCCTTCGCGAACTTCGCCAGCCGGTCCTCGACCAGCCGGTTGACCGTGCCCTCGGGGAAGCTGCCGTCCGGGCCGCGTTCGCCGACCGGCTTGCCGGTCATCAGCGCCAGGCCCTGGTCGATCGTGGCGATCGGGTAGATGGCGAAACGCCCCTCGGCGCACGCCTCGACCACGTCGTCGCGCAGCATCAGGTGCTGCACGTTGGCCTCGGGAATCAGCACGCCCTGGGTTCCGGTGAGCCCGCGCGCCCGGCAGATGTCGAAGAACCCCTCGATCTTCTCGTTCACGCCGCCGATCGCCTGCACCGTGCCGTGCTGGTTGACCGAGCCGGTGACCGCCAGGTCCTGGCGCAGCGGCACCTCGGCGATCGCCGACAGCAGGGTGTAAAGCTCGGCCGACGACGCGCTGTCGCCGTCCACTCCGCCGTAGGACTGCTCGAACACCAAGCTGCCGGACAGCGAGATCGGTGCCTCCTGGGCATACCGGCCGCTCAGGAAACCCGACAGGATCAGCACGCCCTTGGAGTGGATCGGCCCGCCGAGCTCGACCTCGCGCTCGATGTCGACCACCTTGCCGGCACCCGGGCTGACCCGGGCGGTGATCCTGGTCGGCCGGCCGAACATGAAGCCGCCGAGCTCCATGACGCTCAGCCCGTTGATCTGCCCGACCGCGGAGCCGCTGGTGTCGACCAGGGCGATGTCCCGCAGGATCGCTTCCTGACTGCGCTCGCGGATCCGGCTGGCCCGCCGGATCTGCTCCTCGATCGCCCGATCGACATCGGCCGCCCGGATGGCCGACGCCCCGTTCTTCTTCGCCCAGTACTCGGCCTCGACCAACAGGTCGCCGATCTTCTCCACCGCCAGGGTGAGCTTGGCGGCGTCGCCGGCCAGCCGGGCGGCCCGGTCGACCACGCGGGCGACAGCGTCGCGTTCCAACGGCGCCAGCTGCTTGGCCCGAGCCAGCGTCGCCACCAGCCTCGCATAGGTCGCCTCGGCGTCGTCCTTGCGGTCGACCGCGTCGTCGAAGTCGGCCAGCACCTTGAAGTGCTCGCGGAACTCCGGATCGAGGGCGGCCAGCAGGTAGTACAGCACCCGTTCGCCGAACAGCACGATCTTCAGGCCGAGCGGAATCGGATCGGGCTCCAGCGAGATCGTGCTGGTCAGGCTCAGCAGGTCGACCGCGCTCTCGATACGGATCGTCTGCGCCTTCAGCGCGCGTTTCAACGCGGTCCAGGCGAACGGCTCGGTCAGCACCGCGCGGGCGTCCAGCAGCAGATAGCCGC